>Ga0316624_10000610_pt1 | contig 12504 bp, 1 predicted proteins | sample OWC_Aug_N3_C1_D5_FD_207657 | JGI IMG/M metagenome (GOLD analysis project Ga0316624, IMG submission 207657) | Wetland soil microbial communities from Old Woman Creek delta, Ohio, United States - OWC_Aug_N3_C1_D5_A | ecosystem: Environmental > Terrestrial > Soil > Wetlands | place: USA: Ohio...
GGGTTGGCGCCCAAAGCGGTGGTGGGGGCGGTGATGCGCAAACTGGCACATCTCATTTACGGAGTGATCAAATCCGGCAGCCGTTTGATGCCAGTTTCTCAGGTCTCAAACTTGACTTCCAAGACGGTACCAACACTGGCACACCGCCCCGTTATATCAAGTGGCACACAAGGATAAGCATTGTTCTCCCTCGTCGTTCACTGGCGCAGGGCAGCGCCCGTAGCTGCCGACTAGCTGCAAGCTTGCTACATCAGGTTTCCGGCTCGTATTTGTGGGCGTTAACCGCTCTGCTCACGGTCGCATAATGCACGCCGAAATGCTGCGCTATCACAGCCATTGTATGCCGCCCTGATAGATAAGCGCGCGCCATGGCTTCGTTGCGGTCATATTGTCGTTCAAATTCCTCCAGCGGTTGCTTCAGCGCTCGCCTTTGCGCGCGGGGGATTTCGTCCAGCGAGGGCTTCTTCTCGATCTGGGCTTGCATCTTCTTCACGAATGTTTCCGAGCCGAGGTATATCTGTCCTTGCAGTTGCGCCCACACGCTCTGCAGGCGCGCACCCTCGTGAACGAACTGTACATATTTTGCAATGGCACTGGTTCGCCGCCCACTTGGTTCCACGGCACTTGCATTTAAAGACGGTATCTGCCCCCAATTGCAATTGCTCTGGATGCATACTCGCTTGACGCAGGCCGGCTAATGGGTGAACCTGAGGTCTTATCGATTTTTGCGTCGCACATCTTTCTCGCCTTGCTTCGTGTCGTCGTACCAGGACTCGAGCGCGCTTTGGTCTTCGCTTAAATCCGCACCGGATGGGTGGTAGCCTTTGAAGATGTCTTCCGCCTCAGTGTCACCTCCCAGCCCGTAATACATCAAGTACGCGAGATATTTTTCTTTGTCGGGGGCTTTTTCATCATCCACAAAATGCCAACTGAATGGTGCATTCCAGACAGCTGTAGATCTTAACGTTGATTTTAGCTTGGCGGCCGACATTTCAGGGTTAAGCGTAGGCTTGTCTGAAAACTCAATTTCGATTTCTTCGATCTCGAGTTTACCCTTTTTCACGTTACAGCCTTCAGTCGATATAGTCATCTCTCCCGCGCGGAATACATGCCAATAATAACTTTGGTTCATATCCAAAATCTGTTTTTTGCTCCGTTCTAACGTAACATCCTTCCCGTTAACGAACGGCGCATTTTCGTTATCGGATTCGCCAATTGAACTACCTCCAATTAAAGGTATCGTGTCACCGTGATGCACCAAGACAATCCTCTTCGGAAAAACAGGCTTATCAAATACGAAGTTAAATACCACGACACGGCAGCCATCAGGTGAAGAGGTCCACCATGTTCTGTTGTCTTTGTCGAATAGCTTACCCAAAGTGTCATCATTCTTCTGATAATATGAGCCATCAGCATCGTGGTAACCAACACTGACCCTAGCCTTGACATGTCCTGAAAGTTGAACACTCACTGGTTGAATATCTGAACTCAATTGATTGTCAGCACGACCACAAGCGGATAGAAGGCAGCAGCCAATTACTGCAAAACAATGTTTAAAGGGTAACGTATCGAGTTTCATTTGTCCCCCTGGAATAGACCGCTAACCCAGTTCTTGACAATCGCAAAAGTCTCTCCGGGCCGAATAATCTCATAAATACCTTTGTCACCCACTTCAGTCCCTTTCATGAAAGGCAGTTGTCCTCGCCCATTATCTGCCGGCCCTTGGCATGCTTCACTAGCCCAGTAATCCTTACCTCCATGGTTTGGATCATTCTTCTTGGGAGCGCGATTCATGGAGTGTATTAAAACTCCATCAGCCACCGACCTACCGTTGTGGTTTTCATTTTGACCATACGTAGGAAGCTCGGCGCCTTCATTAAGCCTTGGTACCAGCCCTTTACCATGACCTCGTCTGTCTACGCCTTTGTTAGCCACTGAAAATCCATAGATACCTTGTTTGATGGCGACTTGTTGTCCACCAGCATGCCCGTGCCTTGAATCAGTCGCAGTTACACCTCTGCTCACCCAGTTAGTTCCACTCTGAAAATTTATCCCTATACCGAGAAAATTGTTGGCTTTGTCGTTAATGCTTACGGCTATATAAGCACCACCTGTAGGATTGTTCCTATCATATTCAATTGCTTGAATAAAAGTGAAGGATTTATTGCCATCGGGATCAACGAATAGCAGAGGATTGTTATACGCGTAGGCATATAACGATATATTTTTTGTATTAAACACGCCTCCCATATGCTCGCCGCCTAAATACCTGCCTAATACTGAATCCGCACTCTGCCAAACAGATGTCCTCGGATCGTAATACCTCGCCCCGAAGTAATACAACCCCGTCTCCTGATCAAACTCCTTGCCGGTAAACAGGTATTGCGTCCTCAGCGTGTTGCTGTGCTCCTGCACCCAGGTCTCGCCGAAGGGGAAGTATTCGAGGTGCTCATACAGCTTGCCGTTGGCATCGGTCACATAGCCTGTACTGCCCAGGTGATCCGGGTGGTAGTAGTAGGTGAACTCGCTCTGGCCGTTGGCTACGGGTGCCGGGGCATCACCGGAGATTGCGGCGGCGCCGCCATCAGCGGCATCAACAACGATGTCGCCGCTGGCATCGACGCTGTAGCCTTCTTTTGCCAGATGCTTGTAGATGCCGTACTTGTTGCCTTTGCCGTTGGCGAGGGCGTTTTCCAGGCCTTTTTCGCTGTTACCGGGGAGGTTAACTGCGCCCTCTCCCCCGCCCTCTCCCGCGTTGCGGGCGAGGGAGTTAGCATTGTTGCCGTTGCCGTGGTCTGCGGCTTGAGAGTTGCCGTTGCCTTGGCCGTTAGCAGTGCCAGCATTGCCGGAGGAGTTGCTATGCACGTCGCCTTGGCCGGGGTTGTCTTTGCTCTGGCCGTAGGCGTAGGCATTGCCCTGGTTGCTGTGGTCGTTGTTGTTGCCCTGGTTGCCGTGGTCGTTGCTGCTGCCCTGCCCTTGTCCCGAGTCGGCATGCAGGCCGCTTTGGCCACCGCCTCCATTGCTGCCCGAGCCCATGTGGCCATTGCCCGGTGCGGTGCCCATCACCAGTTCCGTCACCAGCCTGGAGCTGCCGGCATACAGGTGTTTGCTGACGATTGAGCGGTTGCGCACGACGTAGTACTGGTTGACGTAGACGGTCTCGCCCTGGCGGCTTAGCTTGATGATGCGCTCGCCTTTGTCGTCGTAGGTGTAGTTGCTGCGTTCGCCGTTGTCGTCGATCTCGCTGATGCGGTTGTCTTCGTCCCAGCGGATGATGCGGCGGGTGCCGTTGTTGTCGTCGGTCCAGCCGGTCTGGTTGCCGTCGGCATCGTAGCTGAAGGTGTGGCTGCCGATGTGGGTCGGCGCGTGCGGTTGTATACCAGCATAGGCGTAGGCCCAGTCGTAGGTGGTAGCCTTTTGCGGGATGCTGGCGCCGCCGGTATTGGTCAGGGTGTCGGTCTGGGTCTTGTTGGTGATGTTGTGGATGCTGTCATAGCCCATGGTCAGCGTGTAGTCGCGCGCCTTGCCGGGGCTGAACTGGTAGTTGCCCTTGGCATAAGTCAGGCGGTACAGGTCGTCGTAGTCGAAGTGCTGAGTCGTCGGGCCGCCGAAGCTGTTGGCCGGCGGGATAGCGGTGTCGTTCTTGAGGTCGGTGATGTTGCCGACGCTGTCGTACTTGTAGCCGAGGTTCTGGAATTTGCCTGCAACAGTGCCATGACTCAAGAGGTTGGTGAGCCTGCGGTTCTGGTCGTTGTAGGTGTAGTTCGTCACTACGCCGTTGCCGAGCAGGAGTTGCGTGCGCTGCTCGAACTTGTCGTAGAGGAGCGATTGCAGGTACGGGGTGCGGGTGCCCTGCTTGTCGCCGCTGAAGCTGGCAAGGTTGCCGCCGGCATCATAAACGTAGGTGATGGTTTCGGTGTCCGGCAGCGTGAGTGTCAGGATGCGGCCGAAGGTGTCGTACTTGTACTGGGTGGTGTACACCTCGGGGCTGTTGGCACTGTTGCCCTGGGTGTGGCTGGCGATGGTGCGGATTTCCTTGACGGTTTCGCCGAGCTTGCCGTACTGGCGTTCATCGCTGGCGTCCTTGGCGCCGCCGGCGCCGTAGCTGACCCTGACGATGCGGCCGATCTGGTTGAAGCCGTTGTGCAGATCGGCGGCGCCGTAGGTGTAGGTCACATCGTTGCCGTGGTTGTCCGGGTAATGGATGGCGGCCAGGCGGTTGAAGTCGTAGTCGTAGGTGATGGCCTTGCCTGCTGCGGCGAGGTTGGCGGTGATTTTCTGGATCACGTTGGACGCCGGGTCGTACACGGTGACGGTCTTGCCGGTGTCAGGGTTGTCTATGCTGGTGCGCCGGCCGAGGTTGTCATACGTTGCGCGGGTGATGTTTTTGTCGGTGGTATCGATGACCTGGACGATTTGCTTCAATGGGTCGTAGTTGTAGCTGGTACAGAGTGTCGCACCATTGTTGTGCTCCGCCACCGAGGTGATGAGCTCGCGCACGTCGCGGTAAGACTCTTTCTTTTTGCCGTTGGCGTCGGTGACGGTGGTCTTGAACCGGTTCGCCGGGTTCGCCTGGTTCCCGGGTTTGCAATCGAAATCGAAGCCGTATTCGATGGACGTGCTGGTGCCGTCGGGCAGCGTGGTCTTGATAGTGCGGTCGAGCACGTCGTAGTCGGTGAACGTCGGATCAACCGTGGTGTCAGGCTGGGTGTTGAAGTTGCCCTCAGTACCCCCGGGAAGGCCGAGCTGGGCAGGCACCGCTTCTGTCACAGGGTAGCGCTGCTGGGTTGCGCGTCCCATGGCGTCGAATTCGACGCGGCCGGAGACGATCATCATGGGGCTGCTTGTGGCGCTGGTGCTGTCTGGGCCGCTGGTGTCAATGGTGGCCGTCTTCTTGGTCTGCAGCACGCGTTTCAAGCCGTCGGTGAAGAGGACGGTTTCGATCGGCGCCAGTAGGGCGTCATTGGCATCGAGATTGCGGTGCAGGGTGGTGGCGTAAGGCACCGGCGAGGTGGTGTTTCCTGCCGGGTAGTAGGCAAATTGCAGGGTGGAGTTGCTGCAGTCAGTGTTGTAGCTGTTTTGCTCATACGGGCCGTAAACGCATGAGGTGCGGCCGTAGTTGTCGTAGACGTAGCTGATGACGTTGTTGTTCAGGTCGGTCGTGGTCAGCGGTTTGCCGAAGTTGTAGTCGTAGGTCGCGCTCGATGTGTAGCCGAGGTGGACGTCGGTGACACTGGTGACGTAGGTCGCAACCGCCCCGTCATAGGCGTAAGTCAGTTCGTCGCGATCTCCCTTGTGGTTGACCGGGCCGGTGATCGTGTGGAGGTTGCCGTTGTTCTCGTAAGTCAGGTCGGTGACAGCGGTGTTGCCATCACCAATATCCTGGCTCAGTTGTTTGAGGTTGCCGCTGGTGCAGCTTTCCAAAGTACCGGTGCGGCTGCGCATGAGCTGGCCCCCGCCCTTGACTTCGATGGTCAGCGGCTTGCCGATGACATAACTGTCGTCTTTGCAGTAGATCGAGTAGCCGATGGTGGCCACCACATCATCGCTGACGCCGTCATCGCCCCCATCCGTGAATTGGGTGATGTTGCCGTAATCATCGTAGACCTGGCTGGTGTAGGTGCTCTTGTTGCCTTTGCCGCCTTCGTAGAAGTTGCGCTCGGTCTTGGTGAGCATGGGGAAATAAGTGCTGGACGCAATGGCCAGCGTGTTCGCACTGCCATCCAGCGCATCCGGCTCCACTCCGTCGCGGTTGCCGCTGCCCAGATCGCGCAGTTTGTAGGTGTTGAGGGTTTCGAGGTAGATGTTGCTGCTGCCGTCGAAGGTCCGCTCTTCCTTTTCTAGCCCCTTGTCGTAGTAGTTGCCGTTGAGGTAGGTGGTGACCACCTTGCGGTAAACGGCATCGGAGTGTGCGGTGTCCAACTGTTTTTCGATGACGGTCCTGAAGCCGTAGAAGTCGCGCTCGAAGCGGTCGTATTGGCCGCCTTTGTAGGTATAGGCAGTCTTCTGAATATCCGCATCGGCGGCGTTGTCGCCGTTGTCACGGAATCCGTCGTTGACCTTCACTTTGCTCATTACCCAGCGCGATTGCGGCATTGCAGGGGTGTTACCGGTGCGCTCGTATTTCAGGCTGATCGTCGCGCCCAGCGGACGGCTGACGGATTTCAGCAGGTTGGTTCGTCCGATCTGGTTGAGCGCCACCGTCATCTGGTCGTCGCTGGTGGAGCTTACGCCATCGACGAAGCCGTCGCCGTTCACGTCCACATAGGAGGTGGTCGGCTGAGAGACGGTCTCGCCCATGTTGCCAGCGAAGGAGAATGAAAAATTGATCGCCCATACGGTGAAGCTGAAACCGAATTTCCCGCTCACCGAAGCAGAACTCGATGCACCGTTCGAAATGGCCTGGCTGTCTATCGCATTCGGCCAGTCGATGGCATTGGCAAAGCCGCTGCCGCTATTGAGCCAGACCTTGAGGCTGCTGCCGTTGCTGGCCACCACGTCGTTCAGGCCGTCGCCGTTGATATCCATCAGGGTGAGCTTGGTGTAGTTGTGCGCGTGGCTGACGGATACGCCCGCGCCCATCGCGCCGTTCCACATGGCAAAGGCGAAACCGACGCCGACGCTATCGTTGTCGCCCTTGTTGATGGCGCCGGAAATTCGTTCTTGATCTGTGGGCGAGTTTGCCCAATTCTCGGGGTCGGTAAAGCCGTAGCCAGTGTTGAGCCGGACAATCAGCTCGCCGCTACTTGTTGCTGTCACACGGTCTGGCAAGCCGTCGCCGTTGATGTCGATCAGGTCGTACTGGACATCGCTGTTGCCAAAACCGGCGCTAGGCGATACCGGGATAGATGAAGTCTGGTCGGCGATCTTGAAGCCGGATTTTGGCAAGGTGGCGGAACCGCCATCCTTGCTTGAAGGGCCCGCCGGAGATAACCCGAAGGAGGTGCCGTTGTCATTCGAACTGCGAGCCGCGGCTCCATCTCCAAAGGTGAGGAAATTGCCGTCCGCCCAGGTATAGAGCGTGCCCGTTGGGCCGATAACATCGGGGAAGCGGTCACCGTTCATGTCCATGACGTCCATGTCGCTGGTCATGGTGGTGTCCGATTGGGTCACCGAGAGATAGAAGCCGAAGCCCATGGAATTGATGTCCGAGTGGCTCATTTTGGACGGACGCATGGCAGTCGCATTACCCGCCTGGCGTGCCTCGCCATAGTTGCCCTTGCGCGGGTCGTAAATATTGTCCAGCCCCTTGCGCGAAGCGCTTACCTCGGTCGCCGTGCTCCACCAGCTGTCATCTATATTGCCCCAGCGATCACTCTCGACGATGGGCTTCTGGCCGCTTTCGAGCATTGGGAAAGCCGGCCAGGCATCGGCCTGCTTGTCCTTGTTCGAATAATCGTCAGGATTGCTGCTCATCGCCAATTTCGCTTCGTCCATGGGCGCTGCAACGAGTGTGTTGCTTCCGTTGTAGGCGGTGTAACCCCAGCCGCGGAACCAACTGCCATAGAGTGGATCGCCAAGTCCTCCACCCGTTGGGTCATAGTATGGGTAATGCTTCTCTGCCGACTGTCCGGCCTGCGTCGAAGACAGCGTCGGCATGGTGATGGTGAAGCTGGCGCTACCCACAGTCTGGACAGTCCAGTTGGTCAGGTCATTCTTGTTCACGGCACTCAGGTAATCGACCGTGACGGCGCCCTTGTCGAGCAGGTAGCTGGAGAGCGCATAACTGTCCGTGCTGTAGGCAAATGTCAAAACCTGCCCCGCGGTCACATTGGCCGAAATTGCAGTGGGATTAACCACGCTGCCGCCGGAAACGGCATAGGTTTGCCGTGCTATCGGAACTCCGGCTGAAAGGACCGTCAGCGTAACATTGCCATCCGGCACACCTGCACCGAAATTCAGCACCGGTGTGAAGCTCATATTGCCGCCGAACGGCACGCTGAAGCTCTGCGCGGCGGTGTACTGCGCCGAAGCCCGGTTGACATTAATGTGGACGGACGGATTGACGGTGAAGACGTCGAAATACCAGTTGTCGCCCTTGGTCACCGGCTGGGTCATCGGGATGTCGATCACCGGCGTCTTGGTGAAGTCTATGATCTGGCTATAGGCGATCAGCCCGCTCCCATCGCGAATGACCAGCATGGCACGGCCGTCGACCGGCGGGCCTTCAGGATTCTGAAGGGGCGCCGTTCCTTCAATATGCGCCACGAAGTTCACCTTGTCGGTGAGCGGAGCCTGCCAGGGCGTGTCGCTTGCGTAGCTGGTTTCCGACGTAGCGCTGGCGATCTCGCTTTCAATTTTCGGGTCTCGCATCGTCGCGTCGAAGAATACCTTGTCCCCTGCTGTGACCTGCATAACCTGGACGGCGTTATACCCTTCGCTAGCGTCAACGACGGCGCCGTTCTGGATGAGCACTACCTGCTTCCCGATCTTGACCCCAGGGCGCTTGGCTGTCATCGCGATGCCGCCATCGGGTGCATGGGTCACATATACGGTCTCACCTGTTTTAGGGTCTATCTCGGCGTAGGTCTTCAATTCAACCCACGGGGTCCAGAGAATGTAGCCGCCTTTCTGCGGGGTCCACGCTGTCTGCGGCTTAGTCAGGTGGTTTTCGGAGTAGATGTCCATGCCGTACTTGAGCGGCATCGTGTATTTTGGATTGCCGGATGCGTCATTCACCTCCAGCTGTGCGGCCGGAATGACGGTGGGATTGCCGTTTGCATCCGGTATGGTCTTCGTCTTTATCCCGGTCAGCTTGCTGTTGACATTATCTTTGTTAATGCTGCTTGGCAGACTACTAGTATCGGTTGCCTGCATCGGCTGCACCTGTTCCTGGTAGGCAACCGTGTAATAAAGCATGGGCAAACCGGGCCTCGGTTTCGCGCTGGAGCGGAGGTCACCCCATTTGAGTGCGGCCAAGTCGACCTGCGAGTCGGTCAGGAAATCGATATGGATGCCGCTGTACTGCCCGACATCGAAGGTGTCTTTCTGCGTAGTGTCATCAGTGAGCGCAGTGATCGCGCCAACAAAATCCCAAGCAATCTTCTTGGTGAGCACAACTTTCGGTGTACTGGAGGTGACTGTGCCGTCACTGTTGTAAGTGTGATCGATAACCGTTACGCGCAGTGTGATGTCGTCACTGGTGGTGACCATCTTGTTGAGCGTCCCGGCAAGCCGGACCGTGCCGCGGTATGGTACGGCGAGCTCGATCGATCGGTTCGCCATGATGAAGTCATCTGCCGCCTGGAAGCGATAGGCATTGCGGCTGTCGGCATCGATGTCGACAAGCGATGCCCCGCTGCCATTGATATATTCCACCGTGGGAGACCATTTGACCAAGTCATAAGCGCCGTCGTATACCGACTGCACGCGGAAATAAAGGCGCTCACCCTTCTTCACCGAAACAGCGCCTACGTTATCGGGCAAGTGCTCGTTAAAATCTTTCTCGCCAATATCGGCATGCCAGAGCTCGCTTCCGTCCCCGCCGTTCTTCTGAATCGCCACCCGCACACCGTCAGCCTGCGCATAAAGTTGGCGTTTCGTTTGTTGATCGGGAGTAAAACGTGGATCGGTGGCAAAATCGACAAGCTGCACCGGCCCGCTGACACGCACCACGCCATCGTACGGCGCCACCCAGCGGCGTACGTTATCCATGAGCGGGCTTGCCGCCTCAAACGCGGTCTTCTCTGCGGAAACATCAGGAAGGACGTTGGGCAGTGAGTCCTGTGTGACAGCACCTCCGACGTTACCCAGCGGAACGTCGGTATCGTAGCTGTTGCCCGAGAAACCGGCCGATCCGCCAGTGGTCTTCGCAGTGTTGAACAGTACGCTGCCGCGGTTCACCACATCGACCAGGCCGTCGCCGTTCACGTCCGCAAGATAACTCATCTGCTGCGTGCGGGTTTTACCCTCGCTTCCATGCAGGGTTATCCCATACACATATCCCTGAAGGGCCATGGATCGAGTCTCGCTCTCCGAAGCCTCCGGTGGTGCAAATCCGGCAAGAGGTTGACGGCCGCCATTGCTGTTATCAAAGCTGACCGATCCACCCGGAGTCGTGGTATTCCTGCGGTAGAACGACCCGTTGCCGGGCACGAACACCACCTTGTCCGGCAAGCCGTCGCCATCGACATCGACGAACGCATTGGTGCCCTTGGAATCGCTGCGGCTCATGGCGGGTGCGACACCCACGTTGAGCTGCTTGGTTCCAGAAAACAGTCCTACACCTGCATAGCCATCGAAGCCGGTGGTTTGTCCTTCTGTGCCGCCAAGCACGGTATGAGGAAAGCCGACGCCGCCCATGGAGGAGAATGAAAGGTTATCCTTTCCAGTCTGCACCGACGGCGGTTGCGCCACGAATCCTTTGTAACCACCGGTGGCCAAATCATGCGCCTCATCGTAATACGTGAACGCATGGCGGTTGAACTCGGCACCATCGCCGCCGTATTGCACGACGTTTTGCAGCAGCGTCTTGTTGAAGGCGCCCGCCTGGTAATTCAGCTTGTAGCTGCGCACCAGCCTGTTCGTCGTACCGTCATTGAAACGGACTTCGATCGTGCCCAACAATGCCGCTGTTACCTGCTTGAATCCGCCACGCGCATCGATCTGTACATCGGGACGCCGCGCCAATCCCGGCACGACACCGTCGCGCATGAAGCTCACGGTATAGGCGCCGGATGACGAGCGGCTGCCGGTGTAGTTGATGCTGTCGATATAGAGCTGGTAACCCGGTACAGAACCGCCGCTGACTCCCGGATCGGATACGTTCATGTAGTTGTAGCTGACGGTATTGCCATGGGTGTCCTGCGTTTTTTTCAACGCCCAGCGGAATATGCCATTCGCCCCGCCTAGCCTTGAGCCTGCATCTGGATCCACGCCGTCGCCGCCATAGAAATTCTTCACGCCGTTCTTGTCGGTGACTTCCCACCAGTAGGTGGTGGGGGAATTTCCGTGACGGACGATTTTGCGGAACTGGCCTTCGATGCGAGTGTGGAAAATCTTTTCCGAAGTACGGTCTTGCAGCGCTCCGCGATGCGCAACCGGCGTGAGCATTTCACCGTTGAGCATGTAGGTTTCGGTTTCTTTCGGATGGTCTTTTTCGATCTGTCCGGTGTCATACCTCGGCACGCCCCAACGCGTATCGATGGTGATGCTCGGGATGGACAGATCCCAGCCCAGCCCCAGCCAGCCGTTGCCGCCGGAGGAGTTGTAGCTGATGGCCAGTTGCGGTTGCATGCCCTGCCGCCCCGCCGGAATTTCGATCGGGTAGGACAGGCGTGCATCGCCCATGTTGTTGGGCTTGGGCGGTTCGATCAGGTTGATGCCGGCGCCGGGGTCGGCAGCCTTGATGTCCTTCATCTGGGTGGCATTGAAGGACATGGTCTCCGGATGATCAGGCACGGTCAAAGTGGCGTTGATCATGTCGGTGAAGTGGTTGGTGAGGCTGGTCACCTTGCGCTTGCCGGAATCGATTTTGAAGCGCGCCAACTCTACCCAGTGGCCGCGCGAGGTGTCGAAGTAAAAGGTCTTGACGTCGTTTTCTGCCAGGCCGGCCGGAATCAACGCCGGGTCGAACGGGATGGTGACCTTGATGTCTTTCTTGAAGTGCGCGCCGTGCGGGGTGAAGCGGTAGCCGCGCTTGGGCGCAGGCGTAACGTTGGTCATGCCGGGATCGAGTGCGGGCAAATCTTTTTCTGCCAAGGGGGTGATCTTGATGTCGAGCGGTTTATCCAGTGCATCGGAGTCGATATCGAGGCTGGCATCGCCACCCACCAGCATTTCAGCAAAGCCCGGATTCGCCATGTTGGGCAGCAGGCCATGCGCCTTGCTTGCGTCGTTCGCCTGGGTGAGTTTGACGATCTGGGTGAGTTTCTGTCCGTTCGGATAGAGCGCATCGACTTCGACTTGCCAGGGTTCGGCATCGGCCTGGTTGGCGAAGCCTGCATCTTCCTTGCTCACGATGAGCCCGAAGCTGCCGTCTGAGGTGGAGACGGATTTACCCCCGATGGTCAGTACCGCAGGGCCACTGCCGTTGTCGAGCACGCTCAGGAAACCGCGAATGTATGCCTGGCGTCCATAGAATTGGCCCGCATCAGGATAGGCGACGTTGATCGCCGGGGCATAGGCGGTACCTGTGCCTGAGCCGGATGCGGCGATCTCGCGGATTTCGGCGGCACTGCCGGTGCCGTTCAGGAAGGTGATGCGCAAGGCATCGGCCGCAACCTGGGCAAAGCCGGTGATGCTGTTCCAGCCGGCAGTCAGCTTGCGTCCATTCACCGTCTGGATGCCGGCGCTTTGCCATTGTCCGGCGACGAGCAGGTCGATGTTCAGGTTGCCGCCCAGTGCGTTGACGAGGTTGAGCGACAGCGTGTCGAGCTGGGTGGGCTTGTCGAAATAGAGGGTCAGTACGGGATTGCCGCCTTTGCTGCGCGGATCGACATAGGGACTCCAGCCGGTAGTGAGGTCGCCGTCGATGAGGGCTGCGGCGTCGGTTTCGGTGCCGGC
>Ga0316624_10000611_pt1 | contig 12503 bp, 10 predicted proteins | sample OWC_Aug_N3_C1_D5_FD_207657 | JGI IMG/M metagenome (GOLD analysis project Ga0316624, IMG submission 207657) | Wetland soil microbial communities from Old Woman Creek delta, Ohio, United States - OWC_Aug_N3_C1_D5_A | ecosystem: Environmental > Terrestrial > Soil > Wetlands | place: USA: Ohio...
TCGCCGGGGCCACGGCCGACGCCTTTACCCTCTTCGAGAAATTCGAGGGCAAATTGGAGTCTTACAGGGGCAATATTACGAGGGCCTCGGTCGAACTGGCGAAGGACTGGCGGACCGACAAAGTGCTGAGAAGGCTCGAGGCGCTTCTGATCGTGGCCGACAGGGAGCACATGTTTATCATCTCGGGGAACGGCGACGTGATCGAGCCAGAGGAAGGCATCGCAGCGATCGGCTCGGGAGGTCCTTTTGCTCAGGCCGCGGCAAAGGCGCTGTATGACAACAGCGGGCTGGGCGCCAGGGAGATACTCGAGAAGGCGATGAAGATCGCGGCCGGCATCTGCATCTATACTAATGAGAATATCTTTATTGAGGAGCTGTCATAGCATGGAGACCCTTACACCCAGGAAGATCGTCGAGGAGCTGAACAGGTTCATCATCGGCCAGGACAAGGCAAAGAAGGCGGTGGCCATAGCCCTGCGGAACAGATGGAGAAGGCAGCGTCTTTCTCCTGACCTCAAAGACGAGGTGCTTCCGAAGAATATCATCATGATCGGCCCGACCGGAGTCGGAAAGACCGAGATTGCGAGGAGACTGTCGAAGCTCGCCAATGCGCCGTTCATAAAAGTAGAGGCCTCGAAGTTTACCGAGGTCGGATACGTCGGAAGGGACGTCGAGTCGATGATCAGGGACGTGACCGAGATCTCGGTCAATATGGTCAAGACTGAGCATCTCGAAATGATACGGGAGAAGGCGAAACACCTCGCAGAAGAGAGGCTGCTCGACCTCCTGCTGCCCCAGCCGAGGCTCACGAAGGTCGAGATTGACGAACAGGAGAGGGAAAAGAGCAGGGAGACGCGGGAGCGGCTGAGGGAACAACTAAGAGGCGGCAAACTCGATTCCCGGTACGTTGACATAGAGGTGAGGGAGAAGGCGATGCCTTTCGGCGTGATATCCAACGTCGGGCTCGAGGACCTTGAGATAAATTTGAAGTCGATGCTCGGCAACCTCCTCCCGGAGAAGTCAAAGAGGAGGAAGGTGAAGATCCCCGAGGCGCTCGTCCTCCTCGAACAGGAGGAATCGGGCAAACTGATCGACATGGACAAGATCACGCAGGAGGCGGTCGAACGCGTCGAGCAGAGCGGAATCGTTTTTATAGACGAGATCGATAAGATAGCGAGCAAGGGAGGCGGGTACGGTCCCGACGTATCGAGGGAAGGGGTCCAGCGCGACCTTCTGCCGATCGTCGAAGGGTCTACGGTCACTACGAAATATGGTCCGGTCAGGACCGAGCATATCCTCTTCATCGCCTCGGGTGCGTTCCATACGGCGAAGCCTTCGGACCTTGTGCCTGAGCTGCAGGGCAGGTTCCCGATCCGCGTGGAACTCGATGCGCTCGGCAAGGAAGACTTTACGAGAATCCTTACCGAGCCCCATAACGCCCTCGTCAAACAGTATACCGCCCTGCTTGAGACCGAAAACGTCGAGATCAATTTTCTGGAGGACTCCGTCGACGAAATCGCGGAGATCGCTGCGCTAGTGAACGACAAGACCGAAAATATCGGGGCGAGAAGGCTGCATACCATTTTGGAAAAACTGCTGGAAGACATCTCGTTCGACGCGCCGGAGAAGCCGGGTACGAAACTCGATATCGACAGGAAATACGTGCGTGAGAAATTGAGCGACATCGTAAAAGACGAGGACCTGAGCAGATATATTTTGTAGCGGGCGTATTGTTGCATTCAGGAGAAGGCGAATGTGCTGAAAAAGGCCCATAAATTCGGCAAATATCGATTGTGATTCACGTAAACGCAATATTAACCTTGAGTGACATTCGGAGAAAGGTATTTCACTATATGCGAGGGCTGTGCGGTGCCTCAGATTATGGACCTTTTTCAGCACATTCACCTTCTGTTTTCAGATTCAGTGCGAGGTGGACCTTACAATAAAGGTGGCATTTTACGTTGTGCCCGAAGTTTGTAGTCGGGCATCCAGACTCAATCCCCCTGCCAATGGTGAACGCCGAGGGCTGGATTTACGCCCGAGGACTGCGGGAATGACAAGTGCATTTGGATATATGAAAAGAAGATATGCCTTAGTTCTTATGCTGGTCTTTCTTGCCGCCTGTTCCACGGTAAGGCAGGAGACGCTTCCGGGTTCGGGATACGCGGTGGCCTCCTGGTACGGTCCCGATTTCAACGGCAGGCCGACCTCTTCGGGGGAGATCTTCAATATGTATGCGATGACCTGCGCCCATAAAGAGTATCCGTTCGGGACGAAGGTGAAGGTCACGAATGTCGCAAATAACAAGACCACGGAATGTGTCGTCAACGACAGGGGCCCGTTCGTCGAGGGAAGGGACATCGACCTTTCCTATGCGGTCGCAAAGGAGATTGGAATAATAGGACCGGGTACCGGCAAAGTCTTTCTTGAGGTGGACGGCAGGGACATGTCGTACATCAGAAAAGTGAAGGTACAGTCTGCCGGAAAGACCGGCCCCTTTGCGATACAGGTCGGTTCATTTGCGGAAAGTATCAACGCGGTCCGACTGAAAGTGGCGCTTAGGCTGAAGTACGGTAACGTATACATCCAGGATACTGAATTGAAAGGGGCCACCTATTACCGGGTAAGGATAGGCAATTTCGAAAGCCTGAACAGTGCAGTCTCGACGGCCGAACAACTGGGCCAGGAGGGATACCCGGCGGTCGTCATGAAGGCCGACGTTAAGATATAAAGCCTAATATTGCATAAGGGGATCAGGTCAGACGGACTGAAAACGCCATAGAATCGGCAGGATTTATTTGTGATTCACGTAAACGCGAGCCAACGCGTGACGTTTTCATGTAGAGGTTGTTTGGCTGTTTTGCTTTTTTTTCGGAGCCTCGACTATGGCTGTTTTTTCAGCCCGTCTGACCCGTCTTGGATATGTTTTTTGTGCAGCTGCAAGACAAAACAGACTTCCGCGAGTTATGAGGACGCAGAAGCCTCGTCCGCCGTCGTTTCAGAAACCGTCCGGGCCGCGTGCTCTGCGGCGAGGAGCATGTACATAGCCGGCACCACGAAGAGCGTGAAGAGCGTCCCGATCGAAAGCCCTGTGGCGATCACGAGTCCCATATTGAACCTGCTTACCGCTCCAGCACCGCTCGCCGTGATGAGCGGCACTACGCCGAGGACCATCGCAGCCGTGGTCATGAGGATCGGCCTGAGCCGGATGCCTGCCGCCATTTCTATCGCCTCGCGTTTGGATCTGCCTTCCCGTTGCAATACGTTCGCGAACTGCACGATCAGAATGCCGTGCTTACTGATCAGTCCGATCAGCGTGACGAGGCCGACCTCGGTGTAGATGTTGAGGCTCGCCCCGCCCACGCCGAGACTGATGAAAATCAACGCACCGCAGATCGACATCGGCACGGTCACCAGGATGATGACCGGATCGCGGAAGCTTTCAAACTGCGCAGCGAGGGCGAGGAAGATGATGATCAGCGCGAAGAAGAACGTGACGATGAGCGCACTCGATTCCTGGACGAACTGACGGGACTGTCCTGCATAGTCGACGGAATAGCCGCGTGGAAGGCTCCGGCCGGCAAGGTCCCTGAGATATGCCAGTGCCTCGCCTTGCGTCACGCCCGGGGACATCACCCCGGAGATCGTTGCCGCATTCTGTTGCTGGAAGTGGTTGAGCGACTCCGGGACGACCTTATTCTCGATATGAGCTATCGTCGAAAGCGGTACCGCGTCGCCGCTTGCAGGGCGGATATAGTAATACCTCAACTGGTCTGTGTTGAGCCGGTATTGCTGCTGCACCTGCGGGATGACTTTATAAGATCTGCCGTAGAGGTCGAAATAGTTGACATAATCCCCTCCAAGCATCGACGATAACGCGCTGCCGACTTGCAGCATCGAAAGTCCCAATTGCGCAGCCAAGCCCCGGTCGATCACGACCGTAGACTGCGGGAGGTCGTACTTTAGGTCGCTGTCGAGGAACGCGAACATGCCGCTCTTCTGAGCGTCCTGAAGAAATTTAGTGGCCGATCCGTGCAGCCGCTCGAAGGGGTCGGTCGACTGGATGACGAACTGGATCGGCAAGCCCCTGCTGCCGGGAAGGGGCGGCGGCTGAAACGCAACCGCCCGGATCCCGGCGATCTGCGACAGCTGCTGCTGGATGACCGGCTGCAGGTAGTTTGAGGTCTTCTTCCGTTCATCCCAGGGCTTGAGCACCATGCCGGCGATGGACTGGCCGGGCATGTCCAATTGGAAAACATGATCGGTCTCGGGGTGCCTGGCGAAAGTTTCGTAGACAGCGTGGGAATACAGCAATCTCTGCTGCAGCGTAGCGTCGGGCGCCGACGTCGAAGTGGCGATTATCACGCCCAGGTCTTCCTGCGGCGCAAGTTCCGACTTTGCCCCTGCATAAAGGAAATAGATGCTGCCGAGGACGATCAGAGCGAACGTTGCGGTCACAAGGACGTAGTTGAGCGTGCCATGCAGCAGTCGTTCATACCCCTGATGGAGTGCGGTGAACCTGCGGTCTATGAACCGTACGAAACGTTCCTGCCAGCCCTTCCGCGAAGGATCGTGCGGCTTGAGCAGTCGGGAGCACATCATTGGTGAAAGAGTCAATGCAACGATCCCCGAGATCGTCACCGCGCCCACGAGCGTGAAGGCGAACTCGGTGAAGAGCGCACCGGTAAGTCCCCCCATGAAGCCGATCGGAATATACACGGCGATCAGCACTACGGTCATCACCACGATCGGACCTGCCAGTTCGCGCGCTGCCAGGATGGCTGCATCCATGGGCTTCGCGCCCCGGGCCAGGTGCCGGTCTACGTTTTCGACAATGATGATCGCATCATCCACCACGAGGCCGATCGCGAGCACCAGGGCGAGGAGCGTCAGGAGGTTGATCGAAAAACCGAAGAGCAGCATGACCGTAAACGCGCCGACCAGCGACAGCGGAATGGCGATCGTCGGAATTGTTACCGAGCGGAGCGACCCGAGAAATAGGAAGACGACGAGCGTGACGATCAGCAGAGCCTGGGCCAGGGTGCTCACCACCTCGTCGATGGAGCTGTTAACGAATTTCGTCGAGTCGTAGACGATCTGTCCCTTGAGCCCTTCGGGAAGCTGCTTCTGAATGCCGGGGAAGACATCGCGCACGCCCTTTATCACCTGGAGAAGGTTGGCTGTCGGCGCGATCTGGATCCCGATATAGACCGCCTTCTTTCCGTCGAAGCTCACCTCGGTATCATAATCTTCTGCGCCGAGGGTCACGTTGGCGACGTCCTGAAGACGAATCACGGCGCCATTTTGCTGCTTAATGATCAGTTTGCGGAATTCATCGAGCGAATGCAGACTGGTCGACGCCGTGAGGTTTACCTCGACCATCTGGCCCTTGGTGTTGCCTACCGCCGAGAGAAAATCGTTATTCGCCAGGGCGACCGAGACGTCGGCTGCGGTGAGTCCGTACGCGGCGAGCTTCTGAGGGTCGAGCCATGCGCGCAGCGCGAACAACTTCGAGCCGAGTATCTCGGCCGTCTGCACTCCTTCGACTGCCTGCAGCCTAGGCTGGACCACCCGGACGAGGTAATCGGTGATCTTGTTAGGTGGCAGCACTTCACTGGCGAAACCGATATACATCGCGTCGGTTGTCTGGCCGACCTGCACGCTTAATACCGGCAGCTGCGATTGGGGAGGAAGCCGGTTCAGCACGGCGTTGACCTTGGTATTGATCTCGGTCAGCGCCCTGTTGTAATCGTAGTTGAGCCGCAGGTTGGCGGTGATGGTGCTTACGCTCTGCATGCTCGAAGAGGTCATGTAATCGATACCGTTTGCCTGGGCGATTGAGTTTTCGAGAGGTGTGGTGATGAACCCCGCGACCAGTTCTGCGTTTGCCCCGGTATAGGCGGTGGTTACCGTCACGACGGCATTTTGTGTGCGTGGAAACTGCAGGACCGGCAGCAGTCCGATCGAACGCATGCCGAGCACGAGGATCAGCAGACTTACGACGGTGGCCAGCACCGGTCTTCGTATGAAGATATCGGTGAATTTCATCGGGATTCCCGCTACTCGTCCTTCGGCTTCGGCGCCGGGTTGTCGGTCGGGACGATAGAATTGTTGACGATGACCGGCGTGCCGTTACGCAACTTTATCTGGCCGGTGGTCACGACGATATCGCCTTCCTTCACGCCGCTGAGGATTGCCACCTGATCGCCCCGGGTCTCGCCTGTCGTCACGAATTTCTGCTCGGCGACAAACAGGGGTTTGCCGTCCGGCCCCTTGCCATGCTCCTGAACGAGAAATACCACATTGCCGTACGGGTTATAGGCGATAGTCGTCTGCGGGAGCGTGACATAGCGCTGGCTTCTTCCGACTGCAATATCGGTCGTTACATACATGCCCGGCAGCAGCAGATGGTGCGGATTCCGGATCGTTGCCCGGACCTGGACATTGCGGGTGTTCAGGTCGATCTTCGGGTCGACTGCGGCAATCTCGCCTGAGAACGTCCGTCCCGGGAAGGCATCCGTCCTGACCGATACCTTATGGCCGGTCGCGACCTGGCCGACGGACTTCTGCGGCAGGTAAAAATCCACATGAATTGGATCAAGAGACTGCAGAGTGACGATCTTAGTGCCCGCATTGAGATACTGGCCGAGGTCGACCGCGCGGATACCGAGACGGCCGGCGAAGGGTGCGTGAATGAATTTCTTGTCCACCAGCGCCTGCTGCTCCGCGACCTGTGCCCCGGCGCTCTTGAGGTTCGCAATGTCCGTATCGAGTGTTGCCCGGCTGATCGCCTGGATATCGAACTGCTGCCGGTCGCGCTCATACGTCTGTCTGGCGAGTTCTGCCGCAGCCTTGAGCGAATGCAGTTTCGCGATGTCCGAGTCGGCGTTCAGATTGAGCAGTGGAGCGCCGGTATCGACTTCCTGCCCGGACGAGAAATGGATGGCCGAAACGATGCCGCTCACCTCCGGTGAGATGTCCGCGCCGCGCACGGCCACCAGCGAGCCGACAGCCTCGGTCAGGGGCTGCCACTCCTGTAGGGACGCCTTCATCGTCGAAACGGTCTGCGGCGGCTCGCCGTGGGCTGCCATGGATTTCCTGATCATCCGCGCCTTGTAGGCCTGATAGCCGAATATCCCTCCGAACAGGACGCCTGCGAGTACCAGCATGATCAACATTCGTTTAGTCATAAGGTTTCCTCACGTGTAGGGGCAAGGCATGCCGTGCCCCTACGTATTTTATTTCCCCCCCCGGTTCCACCAGCCGCCCCCGAGTGCCTGGAAAAGTGCAGCGGTGTCGGCAAAACGCAACGCCCGCGCCTGCACGAGGAGTATGCGCGCCTGCTGGTATTGACGCTCGGCGTTGAGCAGCGAAAGATAGCTCACCGCCCCGAGTCTGAACTGCTTCTCTGTAAGACCGAGCGTATCGGCAGCGGCCGACTCGGCCTCCGCCTGCGCAGTAAGCGCAACGGCATCGGAATCGAGCGCGCGTAGCACATCGGCTACGTTCTGAAATGCCTGTAACACGGTCTCTCTGTATTGTGCCGACGCCTGATCGTAAGCGGCCTCCGCCGCGCTTCTCTTGGCGATCAGCTCCCCGCCGTGAAAGAGCGGCTGCAGCAATCCTGCCCCCAAATTCCAGACCGATGTTCCCCTGTCGAAAAGATTTCCTAATCTCGTTGTCTCCGAACCGTAATTGCCGGTCAGGGTGACCTGCGGGTAGAGATTCGCAGTCGCCACCCCGACCTGGGCGCTTGCCTGGTGCAGCAGGGCCTCGGAAGCGCGGATGTCGGGCCGCTGGCGTACCAGCGAAGAGGGCAGGCTTACCGGCAGTTCCTGGGGGAGTCGGAGGTCGTCAAGGATGAATTCGGGCAGGTCGGCTTCAGCGGGCAACGCACCGGTCAGAACGGCCAGCAGGTGGCGCGTTTTTGCAAGTTCCTTCTCAAGGGGGGGCAGTGTTGCCCGTGTCTGTGCAAGCTGGGCCTTCTGCGCAAGAACGTCGGCAAGAGATGCACCACCCAGCCGGAACTGTTGCCCGACGAGATCGAGTTGTTTTTCCTGCGCGGATATAATATCGCGGGTCGCGCGGATCTGCGAGCGGAGGGAAGCCTCTTTTACCGCGGCAGTGACGATATTGGACGTGAGCGTGAGATATGCACCTTCGAGTTGAAAGCCCTGGTAGTCGACCAGCGCGCGGAGCGCCTCAAGCTCGCGACGGCCGCCGCCGAAAATGTCGAGGGTATATGAAACGTTCACCGAGGCGTTATATAGGGTCAGGAGCTCGCCCTGCCCGGGTTGGCCGAATGCGGCCCCCGAGAACTTCTCGCGGGTGACCGAGCCTTGTGCGTCCACCGAAGGGAAGAGTGTCACCCCGGTCTGGGCGGTGAGGTTCTCTTTCGCCTGACGCAGCGCTGCCCGGGCCGCTGCAAGCGTCGGGCTTTTGTCCAGCGCCCCGCGGATTAATCTGTCCAGCGCCTCCGAATGGAAAAGTGTCCACCATTGATCAGGGATCTCTTGCCCGAAGGCGAACCGCTGGGCTTCGCCGCCGGCACCGGGTGCGGTCGACGTCTTTTCCGGTAACGGGGCCGGCGTATAGGTATTCACGTCGGGGGACTCCGGTTTGTGAAAGTCCGGACCTACCGTGCACCCCGCAAAGGAAAGGGCGCAGAGCAGCCCAACGACAAGAGCCCGTGCGTTCAAAGCAGGAATCATCCTGTGTTTTCCGGCATGTCTGACCTCGTCCTCCATTGAAATCAAGATCTACTGTCCGGGACGTCCGGCGGGTAATCGAAGTCACCGGAGCTGAATGCCTGAACGCTGTAAATGCCGAGGGATACGATGCCCCAGGCAAGACCTACCACGACGCTCAGGTCAATGATCCCGCGCCACGGCTGGGGCAGGAGGCGCACCAGCACGATCAACACAATGATGCCCGCCGTCACCGAGACCGAGGTGATCTTCCTTCTTCTCGTTGCATGAAAAAACCCCATGCAGAAGAGCGGCGCAAACAGCGCATGGAGCACATTCGGATGGTTCCTCAGGTATTTCGCCCTGGCCGCCACCCGCGGAGAAAACCGCTGCTGGAAGGCGCGGTAGCCTTCCGCGTATGCCATGAAAAAGACGCAAGACAGAAGTGTAATCCAGTGCTGCCATCCGAGATCGTAAGAAAATGCCGCTTGTGCGATGACAGAGAGGCGGTATACAGCGCTGCCGAGCAGCAGAAATACGCCTGTCAGACCCCATATCGCTCCGAATGTTCCCATGCAAATACTTTACTTGTCTTTTTGATGAATGTCGAGTCTATGTAAGCGGGGACGTGGCCTAGGCGCGGGGATGGGATTCGGACAGGAGATCGCCGGCCGGGTCGGCCTCTTTCACGTCGTCGGATTTGAAATCGTTTTTGAATATGGTGAGCACAAGAAAGGGGATGAGTTCGACCAGATATGCAACCACTATGGCCCAAAAAACCATGATGGAAAGGACATACCATTTCTCCACTGTCCCGGCTGTCACCAAAGACGACAGCACATAAAAGAGGACGAAAAAGATCCCCCAGATGACCGGTATCACGGATGCCATAAGGACCAGCCACCTGTAAGGCTTATGGTAGGCGAGTTTCCAGAGCACCGCGGCGAAGATGAGATAAGGGACGAACACACGATACGCGTTATACAAATTGTCGAGGATGAAGGCGGCGCCTTCTTTGTATGTGAACGAGAAGATGAGCAGGCAGAGGCACCAGAGCCCAAAAGGAAGGAGCAGAGATATCTGAAAAAATCGGGACTGGGTCATATGCTTATCAACGACGTTTCCATCGCTGCCTCATGGTTTAAAAAATCGGAAAGGTTGCCGCCCCTTTCCTAGCTGCCTGCCGGGACCGGGAGAAATATAGTCTCCTCACTTTATAAAATAAGTGGGAGCCGCCGGATTGTCAACGTGAAATTCTGCTTATAAAATGGCTTATTCCTGTGCTTTACAGGTAGGGCCGTCAGGTATTGCGCGAAAGGCCGTTCTGGTATACTATTTCACCCGTGCAGGTGATGCGCGGCAGCAGCGCTGAAAAAGTCTTGCAATGTCGACAGGATATTATCATGATTCACATGAATGCAGACATAAAGTTATTTGGTATCGGGCAAGGGGCTGATGGGCCCTATCCCGGGGCGGTAAGGTGTCGCAGACAATCCATTTTTCATCGCCGTCGCCGCGCATTTCATCTATGAGCTTTTCTCCTTTTATCCGTTCTCTCCTCAAACAGATCGCCACCCTCTGGTTTGTCGGTTACCTGCCGGTTGCGCCGGGGACGTGGGGGAGTTTTGCAGGACTTGTATTTGTCTTGCTCGTCCCCGTGTCGCTTCCGGCCCTGCTGGTAACGATCGTCGGCGGGACTGTCCTCGGCGTCATCGCGGCCGACGCGGCCGAAAAGGCGATCGGCCAGGCCGACAGCGGGCATATCATCATCGACGAATTCATCGGCTATCTCGTCTCTGTAGTCTTTGTCCCCCACACATACGGGTATCTGGTCGCGGCCTTCCTTTTGTTCAGGTTTTTCGATATACTAAAGCCATTCCCCATACGGACGGTGGAGAAGAAGTTGTCCGGTGGGCTTGGCGTCATGGCCGACGACATCCTTGCCGGCATGGTCACGAACCTGGTACTGCAGATATGGAAAATGAGTTTCTGACAATCGTCAAAGAGATATCCGACAAACTGGTCCAACGGGAGCTCACGATGAGCGTTGCCGAGTCGTGCACCGGCGGGCTCATTTCTCACGAGATCACAAACCTTCCCGGCTCCTCGCTTTTTTTCGAGCTTGGGGTAGTAAGTTATTCCGAAGAGTCCAAAAAGTCCGTCCTCGGCGTCGGTGCGTCCCTGCTCAAAAAGCACGGGACGGTGAGCGAAGAGGCAGCGGTCGCGATGGCTGAGGGCGTGAGAAAACTGGCGGACACGGATGTGTCTCTTTCGATCACCGGGGTTGCGGGCCCCGCGGCGCTCGAAGATAAAGAGGTCGGTCTTGTGTACATGGCGGTCTCTCTGAAGGATATGACCGAATCCAAGGGAATGAGCCTCAAAGGTGACAGGGAGACGATCAAAAGGAAGGCATCCCTGGAGGCGCTCAGGTTTCTCAATCAGGTCCTTCGGCTATGGCTCTGAGATGTTTCATCGCGGTGGCCCTTCCGGCGCCGCTGAAGCAGTCAGTCGGGAAGATGATCAGGGGCCTGAGTGAGACAGGGGCCGATGTAAAGTGGGTCCCGGAGCAGAACCTTCACCTTACCCTGAAATTTCTCGGCGCCACCGGGGAGGAAAAGATTGAGGAGATGACCGGGGCGCTCCGCAAAAAACTATCACCTTACCGCCCTTTTTATATTACAATAGGCGGTGCCGGAAGTTTTCCCGGAGGAAGGCACCCGCGGGTAATATGGGTCGGCATCCAGGAGTACGGGCCCCTCGAGGATATCTACAGGGAAGTGGAGGGCGTGATGACGCAGCTCGGATATCCCCAGGAAGACAGGCCTTTTTCTCCCCATCTGACGATCGGAAGGGTAAGGTCCGGCAAGAGGCTGGCGGAGGTTTTGAAAAGACTCGATGAACTCCGGGCGGTCGATATTGGCGAATTCGAGGTAAAGGAAGTGACGTTGATGAAGAGCGAACTTAAACCCGGCGGGGCTGAATATTCAAGCCTTGCTGAAATACTGCTGGAGGGGAATAATGGCGACCAAGGAGATGAATAAGGACAAGCTGAAGGCCCTTGAAATGGCCATCTCGCAGATCGAGAAGAATTTCGGGAAGGGGGCGATCATGCGGTTGGGGGAAGATGCCGCGGTGGAGGGAGTGCAGGCGATCCCGACCGGTTCGCTTACCCTCGACATTGCGACCGGTATCGGGGGACTTCCGAGGGGAAGGGTGGTCGAGATCTTCGGTCCCGAATCGTCGGGCAAGACGACCCTCGCACTCAACGCAATCGCCCAGGCGCAGGGTTCCGGAGGCGCTGCGGCATTTATAGACGCGGAGCATGCTCTCGACGTAAATTACGCGAAGAAGATAGGCGTGAAAGTCGAAGACCTTCTCGTGGCGCAGCCTGATACGGGCGAACAGGCGCTCGAGGTGGCCGAGGCGCTCGTCAGGAGCGGGGCCCTGGACATCATTGTGATCGACTCTGTAGCGGCGCTTGTGCCGAAGGCAGAACTGGAAGGGGACATGGGCGATTCGCTGCCCGGCCTCCAGGCGAGATTGATGAGCCAGGCTCTCAGAAAGCTGACCGCGTCCATCTCGAAGTCGAACACGACGGTCATCTTCATCAACCAGATCCGTATGAAGATAGGGGTGATGTTCGGGAGCCCGGAGACCACCACGGGCGGCAACGCGCTGAAGTTCTATGCCTCCATGAGACTGGACATCAGGAGGATCGAGAGCATTAAGGAGAACCAGGAGGTCATCGGGGGCCGGGTGCGGGTGAAGGTAGTCAAGAACAAGATGGCGCCTCCTTTCCGGCAGGCCGGATTCGAT
>Ga0316624_10000612_pt1 | contig 12502 bp, 10 predicted proteins | sample OWC_Aug_N3_C1_D5_FD_207657 | JGI IMG/M metagenome (GOLD analysis project Ga0316624, IMG submission 207657) | Wetland soil microbial communities from Old Woman Creek delta, Ohio, United States - OWC_Aug_N3_C1_D5_A | ecosystem: Environmental > Terrestrial > Soil > Wetlands | place: USA: Ohio...
CCGGTCGCGGCAGCAACATGCAGTCGTTGCTGGAGGCGAACCTGCCATGCAAGATCGCGGCCGTCATCAGCAACCGCGCCGATGCGCAGGGGCTGGCGATCGCCCAGGCACACGGCATCCCGACCGCTGTCGTCTCGCATAAGGATCATGCCGACCGCACCGCCTTCGATGCCGCGCTGGCTGAAGTGATCGACCGCCATGCACCGGACGTGATCGTGCTGGCCGGCTTCATGCGCATCCTGACCGACGGTTTTGTCGAGCGCTATCGCGGCAAGCTGATCAACATCCATCCGTCGCTGCTGCCCGCCTACCCCGGTGTCGACACCCATCAGCGCGCCCTGCAGGACGGCGTCAAGATCCACGGTTGCACGGCGCATTTCGTCACGCCTGCGCTGGATGGCGGCCCCATCATCATCCAAGCGGCGGTGCCGGTGCTGTGCGAAGATACGCCACAAAGCCTGTCTGCGCGCGTGCTGCACGAGGAACACCGCATCTACCCGCAAGCCGTGCGCTGGTTATGTCGCAACCAGGTGTGGCTGGATGAAACCGGCCGCGTCGCCAGCGACCGCCTGGAACAACCGGGCCCGGCACTTATCTCTCCGGGATTGGAGTAAGCCATGCGTTCGCTTATCGCGCTGCTGTTATGTTGCATCGCCCCCGCGTCGTTCGCGGCCCCGCCGGCGCACATCGAGGCAAGCTATGACGTGATCACCAAAGGCGTCAAGATTGCCACGATCACCGAAAAATTCACGCGCACCGACAACCATTACCGCATTGAAAGTCTCACCAAGCCGGTCGGCCTGCTCGCCCTGTTCAAACCCGATACGATCTATGCAGTCAGCAAAGGCGAAATCACGTCGCGCGGCTTGCGGCCGCAGAATTTCGTTTATCAGCGCTCGCAGGAAACGGCGAGGAACACCGAAGCGAGCTTCGACTGGGAACAATCTTCGCTGATGCTCAATGACCGTTACGGCTCGCGCTTCGAGCCGTTGCCGGCGGATACGCAGGACCGCCTGAGCGCCCAGTACCAGTTCCGCTACATCACCCTGTTGCGCGACCGCAAGGATGTTTCCATGCACATCACCAACGGCAGCAAGATCGACGCGCGCCAGTACTTGGTGCGCGGCCGGCAGACGCTGACGGTGCCGCTGGGCACGCTGGAAACGCTGTACCTGAGCACTCCGCCGGAAGCGACAGCATGGAAGACGGAAATCTGGCTGTCGGTCGAGAATGGCAACTTCCCTTGCAAGATCGCGGTGACCGAGGACAACGGCGACCAATTGGCGCAAGTCCTCACCGCGTTGAGCATCACCCAGTGAGCGCCAGGCTGGATACCTTGTCGCGCCACCTCCCGTTTGGCCTCGGCGTCTTCGCGTTACTGCACGCACTGGTGGTTTGGGGGGCCAGCCCCGGCACTTCGCTTGTCGCAGATGAAACCGGGGCGATCGCCGCAACAGCCAGTCAGGCATCCGAGCGACCGCCCTTGCCCCAATACGCGCAACTCACCTTCGCCGTCAACAAGGGCACCAGTAGTTTTCGCGTCGGCGAAACGATCCATACCTTGGAGATCAAGGACGGCCGTTACGTATTGAAAGCCAAGACGACGACCGTTGGCCTGGCGAAATTGATCAAGGATTACGAGCTTGACCAATACAGCAACGGCACCTATGACAGGCATGGTCTGCAACCGGACATGTTCACTGAAGAACGCATAGACGGGTCCGAAACACAGCGCTACACCGCCGAGCTCAACCATCAAACACAACGTGCGAGTTTTTCCAACGGCGCCAAGATGACTCTCCCGCCCAAGACGCAGGACATCCTCAGCATCATGTACCAGTTCCCGCCACTGGCACATACGGAAATCGCCTCGGTCTCCATCTGCAACAGCAAGAAGATCGAGCATTATGACTTCGCGATCTCCGCTGACGAGGAAATCGACACACCGCTCGGCAAGCTGCTTGCCGTGCGCCTGCGCAAGCTGCACGGCCCCAATGAAGAAGGCCTGGAGATCTGGCTGGCACGGAAATACCGCCTGCTCCCGGTAAAAATGCGCTTCATCGAAAAGAACGGCGACATCGTCGGCGAAGCCGTCATCACCGACATCCGTGTATCGGAAGAACCAGGAGTAACAAAACATGCTGCTAACTGAATACCGCCTTGATCTGGTCGTGCAAGCCCTGCGCGCCGCCTTGAAAATGGAGCATCCGGCGGATGCTGTGCTGCGCCATTTCTTCCAGGCCGAGCGTATCGGCTCCAATGAACGCGCGCTGGTGGCGGAAACCTTGTTCGGCGTATTGCGCCATCGCCTGTTCCTGGAACACGGCTGCACACTGGATGACAAAGGCCAGGCCACCGCACGCCGCATGGCCCTGGCTTACTGGGTCCGCTTCGGCGGCTACAACCTGCGCGAGCTGGAGCCCCTGCTCAAGGCCAAAGAAGCCGAATGGCTGGGCAAGGTCAAAGGTATTGCCATCGACCAGTTGCCGTTGCCCATCCAGGCCGAACTGCCGGAATGGATCGTCGAAAAACTGCGCGCGCAACATAGCGATGCGGAGATCCTCGCGTTGGGCCGTTCCATGCAACAGCCCGCACCGCTCGATCTGCGCGTCAACACCCTGCTCGCCGGGCGCAACGAAGTGCTGCAATCCCTGCAAGCCGAGGGCCTGGACGCAAAGGCGACGCCCTATTCGCCGATGGGCATCCGCCTCAAGGACAAACCGGCGCTGAACAAGCACGCGCTGTTTCTCACCGGCAAATTCGAAGTACAGGATGAGGGCAGCCAGTTGCTCGGCATGCTGCTCGCGCCGAAACGCAACGACATGGTGGTGGATTTCTGCGCGGGTGCCGGCGGCAAGACGCTGATGCTCGGCGCGCTGATGAATTCGCAGGGGCGTTTGTATGCCTGGGATGTTTCCGAAAAACGCCTCACCAACCTGAAGCCGCGCTTGAAGCGTTCCGGCTTGAGCAACGTGCAGCCGCAACTCATTGCGCACGAGAACGACAGCAAGGTGAAGCGGCTGGCCGGCAAGATCGACCGCGTGCTGGTGGACGCGCCGTGCAGCGGGCTCGGCACCTTGCGCCGCAACCCCGACCTGAAATTCCGCCAGTCCGCGCAGAGCGTGACCGAGCTCAATGAAAAGCAGACGGCAATTCTCGCGTCGGCGGCGCGTCTGCTGAAGCAGGGCGGGCGGTTAGTGTATGCCACCTGCAGCGTACTGCATGAAGAGAACCAGGCCATCGTGCAGGCGTTCCTCGCCGCCCATCCCGAGTTCGCCCTGCTGCCCGCAGGAGAGGTGTTGCGGCAGCAGCATATCGACCTGGCAATGGGCGACTATCTGCAGCTCACCCCTCAGCAGCACAACACCGACGGGTTCTTCGCGGCGGTGCTGGAGCGCAAAGCGACCTGATCCGCCGCCAGGCAATACCCGTTATCGCCAGAGCTAACGCCCGCTTCGCCGCTTTATGGCCAAAGCGGGGTTGCGCTTCAGTTTTTTGATCCGGCGTAACTCGCTTCTTGACGCGTCCTGAAGCGCCGGCCCAGCCACTGCACGATGTCGTCCACGTAGGTGAACACCACCGGAATCACCAGCAGGCTGAGGAAGGTGGAAGTGATCAATCCGCCGATCACGACAATTGCCATCGGCGAACGGAAGCTGCCATCACCTTTGCCCAGGTCGAGCGCCACCGGCAACATGCCTGCACCCATCGCCATCGTCGTCATCACGATCGGCCGCACGCGTTTCCGGCACGCATCGAGCAAGGCTTCGGCGCGGTTCATGCCGCGCTCGCGACGCGAGGCGATGGCGTATTCCACCAGCAGGATGGAGTTCTTGGTCGCAATGCCCATCAGCATGATGATGCCGATCATCGACGGCATCGAAATTGCCGTATGGGTCAGGAACAACGCCAGGAACGCGCCCGGAATCGACAATATCAGCGCCATCAGGATCGTGGCCGGCTGCATGAAGTCCCTGAACAGCAACACCAGTACGATGTAGATGCACAGCACGCCGGTGAACATCGCCAGGCCGAAGCTCGCGAACAACTCCATCATCATTTCGGCGTCGCCGACCGGCGCCAGCTCCACGCCCTCCGGCATGTGCTTGAGCGAGGGCAATGCCAGCGCGGCCGCCTGTACCTTGCCCAGAGGTTGTCCGGCCAGTTCGACCTCGAACGTGATGTTGCGCTGCCGGTCAAAGCGGTCGATCTGGGCCGGACCGCTTTCCAGGCTCAAACTCGCCACGTTGCCCAGCATCACCGGCCCGTTGGCACCATGCACAATCAGGCGCGACAACAGATCGATATTCTGCCGCGCGTCGTCGCGCAACTTGACGACGATGGGCAGCTGCCGGTCGGGCAGGTTGAGCTTGGCCAATGACTGGTCATAATCGCCACTGGTCGCCACGCGCAACGTCTCGGCGATCGCGCTGGAAGTCACCCCCAGATCGGCCGCCTTGGCAAAATCGGGACGCACCACCACCTCGGGCCGCAAGATGCTTGAGTTGGACACCACGTTGCCGATGCCGGGTATGGTGCGCAGCTCCTGCCCCACTTTCAGCGCGTAATCGTTCAACAGCTGGCTGTTCTCGCTGGTCAGCACCAGCTGGTATTTATCGGACGACGATCCCAGCCCGACCTTGATGCGCACGCCGGGCAATACCATCATCGCATCGCGCAACTGGTCCTCGATCTTCTGTTTCAGCTCGCGTTCGCTGCGCGGCTTGAGCTGGATGGAAAGTGTTGCCTTGCGCACTTCCGAAGCCCCTGCCGGCTCGAACACGTTGCCTCCCGACGTGCCGGCGCCGATCGCGGTATATACCGTCGCCACGTTCGGGTTCTGCATGGCGATGATGCGCGCCTGCTCGGCCAGCGCATAGGTCTGCTCGAATCGGCTTCCCGGCGGCAAGGTCAGCGTCACTTGGGTCTGCGACTGATTGTCCTTGGGCTGGAACGCCGTCGGCAACGTCCCGGCCAACATGAACGAACCGACGAAGAACAGCGCGGTGGCGGCCAGCGTCGTTTTGCGGTTGGCCAGGCACCACTGCGCCCATTTGAGATAAAGCTCGATCCACTTCGGCGTAGCATGAGCGACACGCGGTTGCAGGAAATAGGCGGACATCATCGGTGTGAGCAAGCGCGCCACGACCAGCGAAATCAACACGGCCACGGCTGCCGTCCAGCCGAATTGCACGAAGAACCTTCCCGGTATGCCGCTCATGAACGCGGTCGGCAGGAACACCGCCACCAGCGTGAAGGTGGTCGCGATCACTGCCATGCCGATCTCGTCGGCGGCCTCCATTGCCGCCTGGTACGGCGATTTGCCCATCTCGAGATGGCGCATGATATTTTCGATTTCGACAATCGCATCATCCACCAGCACCCCGACCACCAGCGACAGCGACAGCAGCGTCACCAGGTTGATGGTGAAGCCGAACACGTAAATGAGCGCGAAGGTGGGAATGACCGCCAGCGGCAACGCGGTCGCGGCCACGATGGTGGCGCGCGTATTGCGCAGGAAAAAGACCACCACGATCACGGCCAGCAGGGCGCCCTCGAAAAGCATCTCCATCGATCCCACGTAAGTCTCATAAACCTGATCGACCATGTTGAACACACGCTCGATGGTGACCTGCGGATGCGTTTGCTTCAGGCTTTCCAGTGCCTTGGCGACTCCGTTGCCGACCTCGACATCACTCGCCCCCAGCGAACGCATGATCTCGAAGCCGACCGCCGGTTTGCCGTTGAACAGCGCCGCCGAGCGGCGTTCCGCGATGGAGTCGCTGACATTCGCCACCTGGTCCAGCCGCACGCGCCGGCCGTCGCGGATGCTGATCTCCATCTGCGCCAGCTGCTCGGCAGTCTGCACCGTGGCCACCGTGCGCACGGATTGCTCCATGCCGCCGAGATCGGTGCGCCCGCCGGGGGCTTCCTGCTGGATCTGGCGCAACTGGCTGGAAACCTCCGCTGCCGTGATGTTCAACGCCAGCAACTTGATCGGGTCGAGCTCCACCCGCACCTGCCGCGTCACGCCGCCGACGCGATTGACCGCACCGACGCCCTTCACCCCGAGCAGCAGTTTGGTGACGTTGTTATCCACGAACCAGGACAGCTCTTCCTCGCTCATCGCCGGATCGGCGATGGTATAGGTCACGATCGGCTTGCCCGCCATCTCCACCTTGGTGACGACCGGGTCGAGCATCTCCTTGGGCAGGTCGCTACGTATGCGCGTGACGGTCGAGCGCACATCTTCCAGCGCCTCGCGCGAATCGCGCTCCAAGCGGAACTCCGCCGAGACTATCGCAGTCCCGTCCTTGACCTGGGTATATAGATGTTTCAAACCTTGCGCGCTGGCCAGCGCATTCTCGATCTTGCGCGCCACCTCGGCTTCCATCTGGTCCGGCGACGCGCCCGGCATCGACGCGGTCACCGTGATCATCGGCAAATCGATGTCCGGGAACAGCTGTATCTTCATGGCCTTGAAAGACATCACGCCTAGGAACGTGAGCATGGCAAAGCCGAGAATCGCCGGAATCGGATTGCGTATCGACCAGGCGGAGACGTTCATTGCACCACCTGCACGACATCGCCTTCAGTCAGGAACGAACCGCCGCTTTCGACGACCGGCTCGCCGGCCTTGAGCCCCTGCTTGATCTGGATGCGATCGCCATCGCGCTGGCCGACGCTCACGCTACGCTCGTGCACATGGTTGCCCGAATCCACGACCAGCACGTAAGTCGTGCTGCCGCGTTGCATGACGGCGGATTGCGGCAACGACAGCAGGCTTTTCTTGCCGCCGCTGACATCAAAAGTCCCGCGCGCATATGCCCCCGCAATGATCCCGGTGCTGTCCGGCAGCGAGACCAGCGCATAGCCGTAGCGCGTCTGCAAATTCACCGACGGCGAGATCGCCCGCACCGTCCCCCTGATGCTCCGGCCCTCGCCCACCGTGACGACCGCGGGCATGCCCTTGTGCAGCAGCATCAACTCGTCCGCTGTCAGTTCGGCGCGCCATTCCAGGCGGCCCTGGCGGATCAACCGGAACAGCTCCATCCCGGGCTGCACCATGGAACCGGCATTGGCGCTCGCCGACGAAATCACGCCCGCATCCGGCGCGATGATGCGTCCCTGCACCGAACGCGCGGGATCGGCGTCGCCGCTGCGCGCAAAGTTATCCAGCGTTACCAGTACATCTCCCTGCTTCACGTGGTCGCCGATGCTGACCTTCACTTCGGCGATGCGCAGCCCCTGCACCTGTGCGCTGATAACGGCTTCCTGCCACGGCAGGATGCTGCCGTTGGCCGTCAGGGTGCGGCTCCATTTGTCATTGCGCAGTGTCGTGGTGCGCACAGTTAAAGCGGGACGGCTCGCGGCAGGCGCGGCCTGCTCGGCCTTGGCCTTGCCGGAACTGGCCAGCCATACCGCTCCAGCCGACAGCGCCCATCCCAGCAAGGCAATTTTGACGACCAGCCGTTTTTGTTTGAAATCCATGTTCAGCATCGTTAACCCTTTCAAAGCTTGATTCTGTCGCGCCTGACTTCCATTTGATCAACCTGATCTACTTCTTCGCCCGTGCGGCTGCGGTGCGACGCTTGCGCTCGGCCTCGATCAGCGCAACAGCGTATCCCACCAGTCTTTCCGCCATCGCCTCCCTGGATTTCTGGCCGTCGAGCAATTTCGGGGCAAGATTTTCGATGGCGCTGCGGTTATGGAAATAGACGGTGGCCAGACCGATCACTGCGAAAGTCATGCGGTCAACTTCCGCATCCGGTTTTTTCAGGCCAAACTCGCGGCACAACAAGGCCTGTACCTTTTCGTGGTTCGGCCGGAACGCCTGCAGCATGGCATCGCCCAACACGCCGCTGGGTTCGGCCTCTTCGCGCGCATGCAGCCGCATGAAAAGCTCCCGCATCGGATCCTTTTCGGCAACGGGGGGAAACAGCCAACTGTAGAAAAAATGCAGCGCCTCCTGCAACGACGCCTGCGCAATATCAAGCGTGGCGAACGCGTTGCATTCGCTCAGGAAAGGCAAGCGGAACACCTCGCGGTACAGCTCCGCCTTGTCGCCATAATAATAGTGAATAGAAGCCAGATTGACCCCGGCCCGCTTGCATATTTCGCGCGTGGTCGCCGCGTGATAGCCGACCTCGGCGAACACTTCGGCAGCCGCCTGCAGCAAGCGCCAGCGGGTCTCTTCCTGCGCGCTCGGCTGACGCCCGAATAGGCGCTGCGCGGTTTGCAGCAACAGGCAGCGGGATTCTTTTTTTGCGGCCATATTCCGTTTCCGGTTTGGGGTAGTGCACAGTAATTCAGTCGCTTGATTGAGTCAAGCGACTGAATTACTGCCTGGGGGAGCCGCAACTGCAAAGCATGGCTCTATGCCCTTCCCGCTCTTGCAGCGGGAACGGTATCGGTGCACGGTGCATGCGGCTGCGCTCTTCCCTATTCTTTCGGGGCCTCTTCCTGCTTGCCCGAGCAGCAGCAACCCCAGCAGCCGCACATGCCGCCCTTCCATTTCTCGCGTTCTTCCGGCGACATCTGCTCGCAACGATAGTGATGACAGCGGCCATGCCAGCCGCAATGGCCGCGAAAACCGCCAAACAATATCTTGCTCAGCACCAGCAATCCCAAGGCATGCAGGTAGTCGATCTCATGCGCGCCGGCGAACAGCGAAGGAACGAGCCAATTCCACAGGGCCATCACCACCCAGCCGAGCACAGCGATACCAGCCACCACCAATGCGCCGATCTTCCAGCAGCCTGCTTTACAGTTCTTGCACATTTCAACTCTCCTCACAGACCTGAATTCGCCACAGATCAAATCGCGCACGCAGATAACGCTTGCGCGCCACTGCAGAGCCACCCTACCCGATGAGTTCCGGTAAGCGATACGCGCCGACGAATTCAAAGAACACATCATGCAAATATTCTTTGCATCGTAAGACACCCGCCGGTGGGTAAAATTCCTGAGCAGCCCGCTCGTGACGCGGTACCGCTGCTGCGTTTATTCGGTTCGTCCATCGATGCATTCGCAGTTGAGATCGTCTCCATACCTGTGAAGACGAATTACCGATGGAAATTTGAAATGGGAAGGGAATCAATGCGCTTTATGCGCGGTTGACCGGGGATCTGGCAAACGACGCCTAGTGGATACAAAGCATGCGCAGTGGTTGCCGAGCAGATACGTCGGCTATCGCTCCGCCTCTTGCAGCGTTTGGCGCTCGAGATATTCAGGTATGACACATGACCAATGCAGTTCTTCCTGGATGCGATGTCGCAGCGCATCCGCGGCCTCGGGCTCGCCGTGAGTAATGAAGGTGCGGCGGGGCGGCCGGGAGAAACCTTTGAGCCAGCCGAGAATTTCGTCGGCATCGGCATGGGCGGAAAGATTCTCCAGCATCCGCACTTCGGCGCGCACCGGTATGAGTTCGCCATGGATCTTGATCACCTCCGCCCCCTGCACCAGATTTGCTCCGCGCGTGCCGCCGGCTTGAAAGCCGGTAAACAGAATGGTGTTGCGCGGGTCCGGCGCAAACGCCGCCAAGTGATGGGTAACCCGGCCGCCGGTGGCCATGCCGCTTGCGGCCAGGATGATCATCGGACCGTGCGAGCGGTTAAGCTGCTGCGATTCCTCGACGCTGTTTACAATCCGTGCCGCCCCATATAGACCATCACATTGCGCCGGGGTCAACCGATGTTCGCCATGATGCTGACGAAAAATCTCGGTCGCGTCGACAGCCATCGGGCTATTCAGATAGACAGGATAATCGGGAATAGCCTTGCGCGCCTTCAGCAGATGAATACAGTACATCAGCGTCTGGGCGCGCCCCACGGCAAAGGTTGGAATCACTACCACGCCGCCGCGGCTGCCAGTCCGGTTGATGATCTCGGCAAGCACCAGCAGCGGATCGGCAAGATCGTGGCGGCGGTTGCCATAGGTCGATTCAACCACCAGATAATCCGCTTTTTCGACATGTGACGGTGCGGGCATCACCAGGTCGTACGGCCGCCCGAGGTCGCCGGAAAACAATATCGAGGTTCGCGGCGTTTGCAGAGAAACGAATGCAGCCCCCAGAATGTGGCCGGCTGGCAACAGGCGCAGCGTGAGATCGTCGCCAAGATGGAATTCGCGTTTGAACTCGAGCGGGCGGAACAAGCCTAGGCAGCGTTCGGCATCCTCGCGCGTATACAGTGGCAGGGCCGGCTGGTGTTTGGAAAAGCCGCGACGGTTTGCGTAATTTGCCTCCTCCTCCTGCAAATGCCCGCTGTCCGGAAGCAGTATCCCGCACAGGTCGCGCGTCGCCTCCGTGCAATAAACCGGGCCGGAGAAGCCGTTCTTGGCTAGCAGCGGCAAGTAGCCGCTGTGATCGATGTGCGCGTGGGTAAGGATCACGCATTCGATGGTAGCTGGATCGCAAGGAAACGGAGCCCAGTTTTTCAGCCGCAGCGGCTTGTATCCCTGGAACAAGCCGCAATCGACCAGAATGCGGCGCGAGTCGCGCTCGATCAGATATTTCGACCCGGTTACCGTTTCTGTCGCTCCGAGAAATTGAAGGGTTGTTGTCATAACCTGTGCCCCCATTCGCCACGCCGCCGTCACCCAAGATACGCGGGTTCAATCTGCACGGCAATGCTATCCGTTTCGGGTTTCGACTTAGCAGCGGTGAGTAGCCTCAGGTAAGGAATTAACTGTATTGCGCCGCCATCATGCGCCGCCAATAATTCAACTGCGTGACGACCTCCTACAAGACACAGGCTGCCGTGAACGCACCCGGATCGGCGATCCCGCCTCGATCAGGGTCTTCCCATGGAGGGTCAAGACATGGCTCGGATGACAGGTACAGTAAGCCCGGAGGCGCGCCGCCACATGATTGACGAAGCCGCGTACTACCGCTATGTGCAGCGAGGCTATGCGCCAGGACATGACCTTGAGGATTGGCTTGCCGCCGAAGCCGACTTTGAACGGGCAAGCGCCAAGCGGAAACCATCTGCCCCCACTACTGAACCACCGGACGCATTCGAGGAATTCGGGCTGCAGCAAAGCGGCGCCATTGGCCGTGCGGAGGATGAAGCGTTGAAGCGGGCGCTGAAGCAGCACCCGAGGAGGGACATCCCGCGAATTGAAAGCATCGAGCCAGAAGATGCGCCACTGAAGGAATGACAGAGAAGCGCAACGCGCCTCAGCAAGTTCAATAATTCTCTTTATGCCGTCTGGGCGGCATTACCCCCGTTTGTTGTTGCAGAACTCGACTTTGCCTTCCCCTCCGGCAACATCCCAGATTCCTCGTGCGTCGCGAATCTCTCCCTCAGTTCATGCATCTTTGGCGATATGGGCGGGTATTCCGAGCTGAACGACGTCCTGGTTAGCGGGCATATATCCGAAGCACGACGGTGAGGATGAACAGGGACATCCTGTTCATCGCCCATGCTGCTCGTTGTTTCTGCATTCTGCATATTTGTCGTATGTTAAACGTCCAGAGGCGCGTAGCGCGTTGGAGGCCTGATGATGCCTCCGACTGAAGAGCTTCAAGGGAAGAAAATCGGTGCAACTACATCTTCTTGGCAGGCTACGCCTTGCCTAAATATTGGTCAATATTTAATTTCCATTCCCGGCTACTTTTGCCCCGCCCCTTGCTGCAAGGCCAAAAAAGCAACGGCTAAATACAACCGCCGCAACTGCCGCATCGCCAGTCACTTTTATTGACCGCCTGATAAAACAAACGGAAGTTTGTTTCGTTGGCGGGAATGTCATTCATTACGAACAGGCTGGCAAGCCAGTCCATGTTCTCGACGATCCATTCGTCTTCATGCAAACCCTCCGCGAAGGCATCGTCGTCGGGGAAGATGAAGCTGTAGATAGCATGGGTTCCCATGTCTTTCTCTTTGCGCTCCAGATCGAGCTGCACGGGTTGTCCCAGGTAAGAGATTTCCCAATGGCCGAGACAGAGGCTGCTGCCTTGCACAGACCACTTGGCAGAAAAAGGATTGGACATGACGGATACGGTGACTGACTCTGCTATGGTTACGCCATTGGCTGGACCAACCGGGTCGCCTGGTTAAAACTCGATGCTCCGGTAGGTCACGTCGACCACCACCAGTTCTTCGACGCCATCGGGGAGCCGCAAGATCACCGCATCGTCGGCGCGCGCCTTGAGCAGCGTGCGCGCCAGCGGCGAGACCCAGCTGATATGCCCTTTGCTCGCATTCGCCTCGTCGATGCCGACGATGCTGTAAGTGCGTTCCACACCGTCCTCGTGGCAGACAGTGACCGTCGCGCCGAAAAAGACCTGCTCGCATCCCTGGCGCTGGACGGGATCGATCACCTCGGAGTTTTCCATCCGTTTGGCGAGGAACCGCAGGCGGCGATCGATCTCGCGCAGGCGCTTCTTGCCATAGATGTAGTCGCCGTTCTCGGAGCGGTCGCCGTTCGAAGCCGCCCACGCCACCGTCTGCACCAACGCCGGGCGCTCCACGTCCAGCAAATGCATATATTCCTCTTTCAG
>Ga0316624_10000613_pt1 | contig 12495 bp, 7 predicted proteins | sample OWC_Aug_N3_C1_D5_FD_207657 | JGI IMG/M metagenome (GOLD analysis project Ga0316624, IMG submission 207657) | Wetland soil microbial communities from Old Woman Creek delta, Ohio, United States - OWC_Aug_N3_C1_D5_A | ecosystem: Environmental > Terrestrial > Soil > Wetlands | place: USA: Ohio...
GATGCTGGCATTCCCCGGCACGCTCTGGTCGGCTGCGCTCACCACCGGCGCGTGATTGCCCACCGGTGTGAGATGGAATTCCTTCCAGGCGCTCCAGGCGGTTCCGTCGAAGGCCTGCACCCAGAGATCGTCGGCGACGCTGCCGGTCTGGAAGGTGTCTGCGCGAGTTGGGCAGCGCTGACATTGATGCTCTGGTTGGTGCCCTGCGCCACACCGTTGATTGCAAAGTGTCCGCTCAGCGGATTGGTGGTCGAATCCCACAAATGGTAGGCGGTGATGGTGTCATTGTCGGCGTCGCTGACCGAGAACAGCGTGTTGACGTCGATGCTGGCATTCTTAAGCACGTTCTGGTCGGAGGCGCTCACCGCCGGCGCGTGATTAACCGGCGGCGTTAGGTGGAATTCCTTCCAGGCGCTCCAGGCGGTTCCGTCGAAGGCCTGCACCCAGAGATCGTCGGCGACGCTGCCGGTCTGGAAGGTGGTCTGTGCGAGCTGGGCGGCGCTGACATCGATGTTCTGGTTGGTGCCCTGCGCCACGCCCCCGACCACGAAGTGTCCGCTCGCCGCAGCGGTCGTCGAATCCCAGAAATGGTAGGCGGTGATGGTGTCATTGTCGGCGTCGCTGACCGAGAACAGCGTGTTGGCGCCAATGCTGGCATTTTCCGGCACGCTCCGGTCGGAGGCGCTCGCCACCGGTGCGTGATTGACCGCCGGGGTGACATGGAACTCCTTCCAAGCGCTCCAGGCGATGCCGTCGAAGGCCTGCACCCACAGATCGTCGGCCACGCTGCCGGTCTGGAAGGTGGTCTGCGCGAGCTGGGCGGCGCTGACGTCGATGTTCTGGTTGGTGCCTTGCGCCACGCCGCCAACCACGAAATGCCCGCTCAGCGCGTTGGTGGTCGAATCCCAGAAACGGTAAGCGGTGATGCTGTTGTTGTCGGCATCGCTGACCGAGAACAGCGTGTTGACGCCGATGCTGGCATTCTTCGGCAAGTTCTTGTCGGCGGCGGTGACCACGGGCGGGTGATTGACCGGCGGCGCATTCACTGTGCCTTGGATCTGGAAATTTGAACGGGTTTTCGTCATTGTCGTTGGTAGCAAAACTGATCTGCCCGCCCTTCGCTCCAGTTCCCGCCGTACTGAGCTGAACCGTGAAGGTATCTGAGTTGCCGGGCGCAATCGAAGCCGAAAGCCCTTCGACCAGGCTGAATCCGGACGGCAGCGTCAATCCCGAGATTGTCAACGCGGCGGTGCCATCGTTGCGCACCGTAAAGATGTGCTGAACGGCCGCGCCGCCTTGCGTGACGCTGCCGAAGTCGGTGAGATCGGTCGTGCTCGGGGTGGTGTCGCCGTCAGCGATGTTCGTACCGTTGCCTAGCACCGTAATTTCAGGCGCTGTCGGCACAACATTAGTAATTGTACCTCCTACTGTGTCGAGAAGCGTATGTTGATAGTCATAGATATTGAAATTGAATGTTTCCGAGCCCTCATTCGGATTGGCGTCGGCGAGCGTCTGTACCGTTACGTCGATAAATTGCGCTGAAGAAGCGGTGAAATCGACTGCCACCTGGTTGTTGATTCCGGTGTAGTCGCTGCCCGCAGTGGCGGAACCGTCCGTCGTGTTGTAGTAGATGCGATAGTCGGATGTGCCGGTGTAATTGGGATTTTGAATACTGATCCGAAATGTGAGGACACTGCCCTCGGCGCCACTCTGAGACGAGGCGATGAAGGCAACTCCGGACTGGCTAGCGGTCCATTGACCAATATCTGAAGTAAGTGCGGTATCTGTGTCTACGTTGACTCCGATTGACGTAGGGCTCGCCGAAACCCCATTGTCCACTCTCTGGATATTCGCTCCGGGAAAAGACGTGCCCCAATGCGTGTCGACCCAGTAGTAAGCCACGTCTGGCAAATTCAAAGATTTTATTGCCGTCAATACGTCGCCTGGACCATATATGCCAATTTTGTATGGATTTCCTTGAGCCGCAAAATCACTACTGACCCGCTGAAAATAGGTTTCGATTGCAGTGATGTAAGCTGACGACAAAGCGCCGAAGCCGCTATAGACGCTAGCTTCGGCTGCGGGATCGACGGTGAAGTAAATTGCGGTTCCAAGGGGTTGATGCGCTACATTTTCTGCTGCAGTAATCGCGCTCGCCGAGCTATTGGCGTCTGCATCGGCTTGCGCGATTGTAAAATAACCGATGTGGTCTGGGCTTCTTTCATAGATCGAGACTATCGGCGAGCCCAATGTTTGTGCGTCAGATTGCGTGAGATAACCGCTGTTTGTTGCGTTACCGATGTATTCCCCGACAAATTGATAGCTGTCGCTGTGGAGCGCTGCGACATTTACGCCAGTCAGGGCGTTGCCTGTCTGGACCCTGTAATCAATGCCTGATGTAGTGCCGCCACTACCTCCCTGCGTCGTAATCGTCGCGTATGCAGCCGAATTGTATTCGCCATGACTGTCGATCGCGTTGAATGCGACGGAGTCTACTGAGTCCGTTGGCCCAACAACATAAGCCCATTGTCCGATCTGACTGATTGGGAGTCCGTAGGTGCTGTCGCCGTAAACGGTGTTATCGGATTGCTTGACACCACCGAGAGTCAGATACCCGCCGCCATTAGTGTGGTCCTGAACGGAGAAGCCAACGATGTCGGTTGGCCCATCCGCATCTGAGTATGTGAATAAGGTAGTAAGGGGAATGACCGTCCCCGCTGCCGCAATCTGATTATGGCCAGTCGCCGCCGGTCGGGCGTCAGAAGATGAGCCTTCGTTTAGAAAATTTTCGGGATTTACATATCCGAGCCCAGTATTGGCCGGATCAGCCAGCAACTGGGCGGCGGAATCAGCACCGTAGACGTATATATTAGATTTGCTTCCTGAGATTTTGGGGAGATTCCATTGTGAATAAGGCTGGAACAAATCTGCAAAAAGGCGAATTTCGAAATGAAGGAGTCCGTCCCCGGCTGGTACCCCCGTTTCGTTGCCTGTTGTGCCGACCACTCCTATCTTCGAACCGGCACTAATTGTTTGATTTACCTGGACTTGCGGCTGATTATTTAAATGCAAATACAGTGTGTAGAAATTCTGCCCGCCGGCAACATCTGGAGCCGTACTGCCAGGGTCATAAACAAGCACATACCATCCGAGCGACGTCCAATAGGAATCGGACGCGCCTGTAGACACTGCAACTACGGTCCCGGCAGCGAATGCATCAACCTCCGAACCGAGCGGCGCTAAAATGTCCACTGCAGGGTGCGTTAAGGGATCGTTTGCATGGCCTGCTGGGATATCGCTGGTATTTAGTGCAATGCTGCCCCACGCGCTTTGCGCAGCAAAATGTTGCGAAATTGTGCCACCCGGAACAATCGTCGCGTCATAAGCAGGGTTGTTCACCACCGGTGGAGTTACGATAAAGGAAGCAGAGCTGGAATGAACGGAACTGTCCGGGCTGTTGACCTTCACGATCCAGGTGCCTGGGTCACTACCATCGTTGAGATTGTAGTCAATCTCGCCGGCGGCGACGAAGTTCAGCTTGGATGTTACGCTTTGGTATATGTTCCCTTGCGGGTCTGTGAAGGTCAGCGTGTCGCCGCTCTGGAAGTTGCTGCCTAAAATCTTGACCGCGTGGTCGTTGGCATCCGCCGGGATTGAGTTCGGCGACACGCTGCTTATCGATGGCGTCAGCACTGGCGCAGTCACGATAAAGGAAGCGGAGCCGGAATGAACGGATCCGTCCGGGCTGTTGACCTTCACGGTCCAGGTGCCTGGGTCGCTACCGTCGTTGAGACTGTAGTCAATCTCGCCGGCGGCGACGAAGTTCAGCTTGGATGTTACGCTTTGGTATATGTTCCCTTGCGGGTCTGCGAAGGTCAGCGTGTCGCCGCTCTGGAAGTTGCTGCCTAAAATCTTGACCGCGTGGTCGTTGGCATCGCCCGGGATTGAGCTCGGCGAGACGCTGCTTATCGATGGCAGCAGCGCCGCTTGCGTGGCGACCACCGCAGTGACGGTGGGATTGAATGCGCCCGCGTGATCGGTGACGTTGAAGCCGATGGTGTCGCTGGTGCCCGCCGGTCCCGCCACATAGCTCCATTGACTGAGGGTGCTGATCGACTGGTCCGGCGTCAGCTGTCCATCCGGCCACAGCACGCCGTTGTGGTAGAGATGCCCGCCGTTGCTGGTCTGCAGCCGCAGATCGAAACTGACGATGTCGGATATGCCATCCAGGTCCGAGTAACTGAACAGCGACGTCAGCGAAATCGAGGTACTCGCCGCAACGCCGCTCTGACTGTTTCCTTGTACCGTCGGTGTATGGTTGCTCATGTCAGAATTCACGCCGTCACAGCTGCATCACGATATTCAACTGCATAGCACCTGAACACGCAATAGCTGTTGTTCTGAAATATTCAATCATAGGGCGTTAAAGGGCATTTCGGGGGTGAAACAGCTGCCAAAGGAGTGTGAAGTCGTCCTGCGCTAACAAAACCCCATGCCCCTCCAATCCCGCCTCACTCCTTTCGGCGAACTCATCACGACCTCCGCACGCGGGACGTGGATGGGCAATCGCGGCGGGCGGCTGCATGACGATACGCGCAAGCTCGGCACGCGGCGCTGGACGTCGAAGCAGTGGATCTGCTGCAAGCTCGAATTCAACAACCGCCATCGCGAGGTGTGGGGCGACGGCTATACCGAGCTGTTCTTCCTCGACGAGGTGACGGCGCTCGCCGCCGGGCATCGGCCCTGCTTCGAATGCCGGCGCAAGGACGCCGAGCGTTTTGCCGCCTTGTTCTCAGGCAAGGCGCAGCGCGCATCCGCAGCAGAGATGGACAAGGCGCTGCACAGGGAGCGCCTCGCCGGCAAACAGAAGCGCACGCACCGCCGCGCGCTCGATGCGCTGCCCGACGGCGCCATGATCGCGATCGACGGCCGGCCCTATGCAGTTCGCGGGGATCGCCTGCTGCCGTGGACGCCTTCGGGTTATGGCCGCGCGCAGCCGCGCCCGCGCGGCGGCGAGGCCGAGGTGCTCACCCCGCCGTCGATCCTTGCCGTGCTCGCGCGCGGCTATCAGCCGCTTTGGCACGAAAGCGCCGGCTGACGCGGCAATGCGACGCAGCGAAACCATGCGCTAAATCAAAGAAGGGGTGCGGGCAGGGGGCTAGAGGGCCGTTCCGGAGGTATCCGCCCATGTCCATGCCCGCCGCCTTGGCCCGCCGCCGCGATTATGCCGGCCCCGCGCTGTTCGCCTACGGCTTCCGCCCGTTTTTCCTCGCCGCCGCCGTTTGGGCGGCCGCCGGCATCTTGCTCTGGCTGCCGCAATATCTCGGCGCGCTCACGCTGCCGACCACGTTCGGCGCGCTCGACTGGCACATCCACGAGATGCTCTATGGCTATGTCGCCGCCAGCGTCGCCGGCTTTCTGCTCACCGCCATCCCGAACTGGACCGGCCGCCTGCCGGTGACCGGCTGGCCGCTCGCTGGTCTCGCCGCGCTCTGGCTCGCGGGGCGGGCGGCGATCCTGTTCTCGGGCGCAATTGGCGGAATTGCCGCAGCGGCAATCGACGTCAGCTTCCTCGTCACGCTCGCCGCCGTCGCCGCGCGCGAGATCGTCGCCGGCAAGAACTGGCGCAATCTGCGCGTGCTCGCCGTCCTCGGCGTGCTGATCGCGGGCAACATCGTGTTCCACGCCGAGGTGCTGCTCGAAGGCGCCGCCGACTACGGCATCCGCTTATCGATCGCCGCTGTCATTCTGCTGATCTCGCTGATCGGCGGCCGCATCGTGCCGAGCTTCACCAACAACTGGCTGGCGCGCAACAATCCCGGCCGGCGGCCGGTGCCGTTTGCCCGTTTCGACATGGCGGCGATCGCGGCCAGCGCATTGGCGCTCGTCGCCTGGATCGCGGCGCCGGCGCAACCGCTAAGCGGCGCGCTGCTGCTGCTCGCCGGGCTCCTGCAGATCGCGCGCCTCGCGCGCTGGGCCGGCGACCGCACCTTCGCCGACCGCCTCGTGCTGGTGCTGCATGTTGGCTATGCCTTCGTGCCGCTCGGTTTCCTGCTGGTCGGCGCTTCGATCTTTGTCGACGCCGTACCGCGGAGCGCCGGCATCCACGCCTGGACCGCCGGCGCCGTCGGCCTGATGACCGTTGCGGTGATGACGCGCGCGACGCTCGGCCATACCGGCCGCCCCCTGCAAGCGGGCCCGGCCACGCAAGCGATCTATGCGCTGGTGCTGGTGGCGGCGCTGCTGCGCATCGTCGCGGCGTTTTCAGGCTCGCTCGCGCTCATCGACACTGCCGGCGCCGCCTGGATCGCCGGCTTTGCCTGCTTCGTCTTGTTCTACGGACCGCTGCTCGCATTACGCAAACCGGCCTGGGCCGAGGCGCGCTGCTGATCGGTCCTCAGGGCGGCTCGATCGGCGGGGCTTCCTGCATGGCGGGCACGCGGCGGGCCCAGCCAAAATAGACAATGCTCGCCTGGATCAGCAGCACCGCCACCACCAGCGCGACGCAGGCCGGCCAGGCGCCCAGCGTCCAGGCGAGGCCGCCGATCGCGGCGCCGAAACTGCCGCCGGCGTAGAAACAGGTGACATAAAGCCCGACCGCCGAGGAACGCCCGACCTTGGCGGTGATGGTCACATAGGCGGTGGAGATCGCCTGGCAGACCAGCCCGCAGCCGGCGCTGATGGCGAGGCCCAGCACGATCAGCGGCAGCGAGGGCGAAAGCGTCAGCGCGATGCCGGCGGTCCACAGCGCGAATACCCGCACCACGAAACGCCGCCGCCCGAACCGGCTGACCGCCCAGCCGGTCCATGGCGTGAGCACGGAGCCGGTGAGATAGACGACGAAGATCGCGCCGAGCCAGCTGGCCGAAAGATTGTAGGGCGGCGCGGCGAGATGAAAGCTGACGTAAGTGAATGTGCAGATGAAGTTGAACAGCACGCCGAAGCCGACCGCATAGGTCGCGAGCAACTGACCGTTGCGGAAATGCGCGAGCATCTGCCGCCCGGACGCCAGCAGCCCCTCCGAGCGCACGAATTTGCGCTCGGGCGGCAGCAGGAACGCGACCGCGCTGGCGCCCGCCAAGGCGATGCCGGCGAGCGCGAAAAATCCCCAGCGCCAGCCGACCAAATCGGCGAGAAAGCCGGTGAACAGCCGTCCGCTGAAGCCGCCCAGGCTCGAGCCCGATGAGTAGATGCCGGCGGCGGTGGTGGCTTCGTGATGCGGCCACTCGTCGCCGATATAGGCGACGGTGACCGCGAAGATCGGCGGCAGCACCAGCCCCTGCACCGCGCGCCAGAAGATGAGAGCCGACAGGCTGGTCGCGAGCCCCACCATCACGGTCGGCACCGCCAGCATGAACATCGCCGCCACGATCACGCGCTTGCGCCCCAGCACGTCCGCGACCGTGCCGGTGAACGGCGCGGTTAGCGCCACCGCCAGCGTGCTCACGGTGATGATGGTTGAGACCTGCGCCGCGCTGGCGCCGAATTCGCCCGAGAGCAGCGGCAGGATCGACTGCGGCGCATAGAGATTGACGAAGGCACAATAGCCGGCGAGCCCGACCGCCAGATGGCGCGCGAAAGGCGTCGAGCGATGCGCAGCGTTCATGTCGGACCCGGCCTGGGGGCGGAAGCGGTCAGGGGATCAAGCTATGCATTGCTTTGGCACGGCCCGCCAAGGGGGCCGTGCGGCGGGGCAGTGGATCGTTCAACGCATAGCTCTCGACCGCGATGCCAGCGCGGCGAGCGCCCGCCGTAAGGTCTCGTCCGGATCGCCGGAAGCGTCCACTTTCGCCCACTCAAGCGCGCCGAGATCGTAGTGCTCCTGGGAGCGCGCCACTGCGGCGTCGGCGTCGGAGGCGTCGCGCGCGCGCGCGCCGACGCGGGCGAGGCGGACACCGAGTTCGGCAGTGAGGAACAGGCCATGGAAGTGCGCGTGGCCCGCCGCGCATGCCATGCGAGCGCGCTCAGCAGGGTCGGCGAACACCGCATCCGCGATGGCCGAATGCCCGGCGGCGATGACGCGGCGCGCTTTGTCCTCGATCGCGTCATAGACATCGTCCGTCACTTTGCGCTCATAGGCCTCTTGCGGCAGGCGCTCGGTCTCGCCCAGGCCGAACAGCGCCTTGCGCTCGACGTCGCTGCGCAGCACCACCGCGCCCGGCGCGGGCGGAATTTCCGGCGCCAGCGCGCGCGCCAGCAGTGACTTGCCGGTACCCGACAGCCCGCCGATCGCCAAGAGCTGCGGCGGCGGCGGCCGGAGCAGCTTCTGCGCGAGCGCGAAATAGTCGCGCGCGCTTTGCTCTGCCTGCGCGCGATCCTCGCTGAGTTGCGCGCGCGCGGCGGTGACCTTGGCGCGGATCGCCGCGCGCACCGACAGGAACACCGGCAGCGCGGCCAGCGCCTCGAGGTCGTCGAGGCGCCGCCTCTCCGTGAGATAGCGGTTGAGCACGGTATTGGCCGCGGCGCCAAGCCCGCGCTCGATCAGGTCCATCAGCAGGAAGGCGAGATCGTAGAACACGTCGCCGGTGGCGATCTTGAGATCGAATTCGATGGCGTCGAAGAGCGTGGGCGCGCCGTCGAGCAGCGCGATATTGCCGAGATGCAGATCGCCGTGACAGCGCGCTACCTGCCCTGCGCGCTCGCGCGCTTCGAGCAGCGGGCGCAGGCGGCCGAACGCCGCGCGCGTCGCGGCGGCAAGGGCCGCCGTTTGCTCAGGTGCAAACAAGTCCCGCCGCGCCGCCATCTCGATGTCGTTCTGCGCGATAATCTCGGCAAGCTCAGCGACGAAGCCGTCGCCCACCGGCGCCGCCGCGTGCGCCTTGGCGACCGCGCGGGCGAGCGCGTCGGCGATTTGCTCATCGATTTCGCCGCGCTCGGCCAGATGATCGAGCGTTTGGTTCTCGTCGAAGCGGCGCATGTCCACCGCCCACTCGACGGCGGTGCCCTTGCCGCCGATGGCGAGACTGCCGTCGCTCTCGCGCGTGATCGCCACCACGCCGCGGTAGATCGCCGGCGCGAACGGCCGGTTGACCGCGATCTCGGCTTCACAGGCGCTTTTACGCTTCGCCAGCGTGGAATAGTCGAGAAACGGGAAACGCACCGCGCGCTTGATCTTGAGCGCCCGGCCGCCGGCGAGGAAGACGCTGGCCGCGTGGGTGTCGATGCGCGTGACCTTGACGCCGCCATGGGTGGCCGGCGCCCCCAGAAAGTCCATGACCGCCTGCTGCGAGCTATCGGCCGGGGTCATGGCGTCCTCATGCGCGGGCCTCGATTTTGGATGGTATTTTGGGCTCGGGCGGACCTGGTCGGCCTGATCCAAATCAATACCCGGGTTTGCCGGGCCGGCATGATGTGGCAAATACACGAACCATCGACGATTGGAGATTTTCCCCGTGACCACGCTGCCGCATTCATTCAAGCGCATCAGGCTCAATCTCGCCCGCTCCAAGGAGTTCCCGCAAGGCTCGACGCGGCACGGCTACGAATTCGTGGCCCCGCTCGACGATAAAGGCCATATCGACGAGGCGCTTTGGCGCCAGCATCGCGAGCATTGCCGCGTGCGCCGGTTCTGGGAGGGCCAGGACGACGAGATCGGCCAGCTGGTGCACCGGCCGGGCGGTCCCGAGCATGGGCGCTGGGTGTTCGACTACAACCCCAAGCGTGCCGACGACGACGAGAGCGGCTACCGCTTCGGCGCGCATACCTTCCGCCCGGGCGAATACGTCTCGATCCGCGGCGAAGATGGCGAAATGCACACCTACCAGGTGGCCTCGGTGCAGCCGGCGACCTGACGCGCTTGCAGGCGCGAACTTAAATCGCCATTGTAGGTTTTACGTCGGGGGCAGGCGCGGAGATTGCGCATGCGCGCGCTTACCGTCGAACCGGGCAAGCCCCATTCCATTTGCCTCGAAAAGGTCGCCCCGCCGCCGCCAAGCGATGGCGCCGTGCTGGTGCGCGCGCTGGCGCTCGGCATTTGCGGCACCGACCGCGAGATCATCGCTGGCGAATACGGCTGGGCGCCGCCGGGCAGCCGGCGCCTCGTCATCGGCCATGAATCGCTCGGGCAGGTGGAGGCGGCGCCCGCCGGCTGCGGCGTCACGCGCGGCGATCTGGTGGTCGGCATCGTGCGGCGGCCCGATCCGGTGCCATGCCCGGCTTGTGCGGCAGGCGAGTGGGATATGTGCCGCAACGGCCGCTACACCGAACGCGGTATTAAAGAGCGCAACGGCTACGGCTCGGAGCACTTTCGCATCGAGCCCGATTTCACCATTCCGATCGATCCTTCACTCGGTGCTCTGGGCGTCCTCATGGAGCCGACCAGCGTGGTCGCCAAGGCCTGGGAGCAGGTGGAGCGCATCGGCGCGCGCGCGGCCAACTGGCAACCGCGCGTCGCCCTGATCACGGGTGCCGGCCCCGTCGGCCTCTTGGCGGCGCTGCTCGGCAAGCAGCGCGGCTACGCGGTGCACATCTTGGATCGTAACGACGACGGGCCGAAGCCACAGCTCGCGCGCGATCTCGGCGCGACCTATCATGCCGGCGATCTCGGCTCGCTCACGCCCGACGTCGTGATCGAATGCACCGGCGCCGCGTCAGTCGTGCTTGACGTCATGAACCGCAACGCGCCCGCTGGCATCGTCTGTCTCGCCGGCGTCTCTTCAGGCGGCCACAAGCTCAGTTTCGACCTCGGGCAACTCAATCGCGACATGGTGCTGGAGAACGACGTGGTGTTCGGCTCGGTCAATGCCAACCGCCGCCACTACCGCGCCGCCGCCGACGCGCTCGCCAAAGCCGACAAGGATTGGCTCGCCCGCCTGATCACGCGCCGCGTGCCGCTCGCGCACTGGCAAGAGGCGTTCGAGCAGCGCGAAGACGACATCAAAGTCGTGCTTGATTTCAGCACTTGACCCGGAGCCGCCATGCCGTCCCGCATCGAAGACTATGCCATGATCGGCGATCTCGGCACCGCGGCCTTGGTGGGCCGCGACGGCTCGATCGACTGGCTGTGCTGGCCGCACTTCGATTCGGAAGCCTGTTTTGCCGCGCTGCTGGGCGCGCCCAAGCACGGCCGCGCGCGCATCGCGCCCAAGCATCCGCAGCCGCGCGTCACCCGGCGCTACCGGCCGAATACGCTCATCCTGGAGACACGCTTCGAAACGCCGGACGGCGCCGCCACCCTCATCGATTTCATGCCGCCGCGCGTGAGCCACGATTCCCACCTCGTGCGCATCGTCGTCGGCGAGCGCGGGCGCCTCGAATTCCAAAGCGAACTGGTGCTGCGCTTCGGTTTCGGCGCCAACGTGCCGTGGGTCACGCGGCTTGCCGACGGCACCCGCCGCGCCATCGCCGGGCCCGACATGGTGATCATGCGCACCCCGGTCGGCACCCGCGGCGAAAATCTCACCACCGTGGCGGAGTTCACCGTGCAGGCCGGCGAGCGCATTCCGTTCGTCTTGTCCTACGTGCCGTCGCATGAGGAGCCGCCCGCTGCCGTCGACGCCGAAGAAAGTCTCAAGGCGACCGAAAGTTTCTGGCTGGATTGGACCCGCAAGAACGAGATTTCCTGCCCGTGGGACGAGGCGGTGTGCCGCTCTCTCATCACTCTGAAGGCGCTGACCTACGCGCCGACCGGCGGCCTCTGTGCCGCTCCGACCACCTCGCTGCCTGAGGCGATCGGCGGCCCGCGCAACTGGGACTACCGCTTCTGCTGGTTACGCGACGCCACGCTGACGCTGCTCGCGCTGATGAACGCCGGCTACTACGATGAGGCGCAGCGCTGGCGCGAGTGGCTGCTGCGCGCGGTTGCCGGCAGCCCGTCGCAGATCCAGATCATGTACGGGTTGCGCGGCGAGCGCCGGCTAAGTGAATGGCAGGTGCCGTGGCTGCCCGGCTACGAAAACTCCGCGCCGGTGCGCATCGGCAATGCCGCGCACAGTCAGCGCCAGCTCGACATTTTCGGCGAGGTGATGGACGCGCTGTACCAGGCGCGCAAGGGTGGGCTCGCCGGCTACGAGGCGGGCTGGGATCTAGAGCACTCGCTGCTCGCGCATCTCGAAACAATCTGGCCCGAGCGCGACAACGGCATCTGGGAGGCGCGCAGCGGCCGCGAGCATTTCACCTTCTCCAAGGTGATGGCCTGGGTCGCCTTCGACCGCGCCATCAAGAGCGCGGAGAGCTTCAAGCTGCCCGGACCGGTCGACCGCTGGCGCGCGGTGCGCGAGCAAATCCACAACGACGTCTGCGAGCGCGGCTTCGATCCCGAGGTGGTCAGCTTCGTGCGCGCCTACGGCGCGAAGGAGCTTGACGCCAGCCTGCTGCTGTTGCCGGCGGTCGGCTTTCTGCCGCCAGACGACCCGCGTATTCGCGCCACTGTCGAGGCCATCGAGCGCGAGCTCGTGGTTGATGGCCTAGTACTGCGCTACGACACCATGAAATCGGACGATGGGCTGCCGGCCGGCGAGGGCGTGTTTCTCGCATGCAGCTTTTGGCTGGTGGATG
>Ga0316624_10000614_pt1 | contig 12493 bp, 11 predicted proteins | sample OWC_Aug_N3_C1_D5_FD_207657 | JGI IMG/M metagenome (GOLD analysis project Ga0316624, IMG submission 207657) | Wetland soil microbial communities from Old Woman Creek delta, Ohio, United States - OWC_Aug_N3_C1_D5_A | ecosystem: Environmental > Terrestrial > Soil > Wetlands | place: USA: Ohio...
GCATTAAGGCAAGCCGCCGCGCCGATTTCAGCGAAATCCCGATCATCGATATCGCCGCGCTCGGCCCGTGCACGACGGCGGAGGGAGCAGCCGTCGCCGCCATTCGTCACGCTTGCGAAAATGTCGGCTTCTTTTACGTCGCCAATCACGGCGTCGAGACACGGCTGCTTGACGGCATTTTTGCCGAGTGCCAACGTTTCTTCGCGCTACCGCAAAGCGACCGCGACGCTCTTCTCTTGACTAAATCGCCGCACTACCGCGGCTATCTTCCGATCGGCGCCCGCGGCGACAACAAGGACCGGCCGCGCGATCTGCTGGAGTCCTTCAATGTCGCCCGGGAGCTCGGCGAGGACGATCCGTTCGTTCGCGATAAGAAGCCGCTGCACGGCCCCAATCAGTGGCCTGATCATTTGCCCGGCTTTCGCGCTTTCATTCTCGACTATTACGCGGCGATGGAAGTCTTGATGCGGCGCCTGCTCGAGGGTGTTTCGCTGGCGATGGAGATGGAGCGGGGCGCGCTCCAGAAACAGTACCAGAAGCCTCTCACTCAGCTACGGCTGCTGCACTATCCGGCGCAGGAGGGTGAGATCGTCGATATGATCGGCGCGCGCGCGCATCGCGATATCGGCGTTCTGACGATCCTTTTGCAGGACGAGGTGGGCGGGCTCGAAGTTCTGAACAATTCCGGCGAATGGGTCGTGGCACCGCCGATCCCGGGCACGCTTATTATCAATCTCGGCGACATGATGCGGCGTATCACCAATGATCGTTATCTGGCGGCGGAACATCGGGTGATCAATCGCTACGGCAAAGAGCGTTACTCCGTGCCTTTCTTTATCAACCCCGATTACGACGCGACGCTCGCGCCGTTGCCGCAATTCGTCGATGCGTCGAGCGCCGCGAACTACGAGGCGGTCAATGCCGGCGATTTCCTGCATAATTTCTATCGCAATCTCTGGCCGAGCGCCGGCAAGTCGGCGGTCTAGGCCTTGGGCGTGATACGATGAGCGAGCGATCGGCGGGTCCCAACGACGCATGCGTGAACCCGGCGGCGGCGCGGGAAAAGCTGATCGATGTCGCGCTCGGACGCGCGGCACCCGACCTGATCGTGGCCGGCGGCAGGATCGCGAATGTGCTGACACGGGAGATTTATCCCGCCGATATCCTGATCAAAGGCGCGCGGATCGCGGCGATCCGCGAGCCGGGAAGCTACGCTTGTTCCGCGGATACGCCGATCCTCGACGCTTCGGGTCTCATCGTCGGGCCGGGCATGATCGACCCGCATGTCCATATCGAAAGCTCGATGGTTACGGTAAGCGAATATGCCCGCGCCGTGGTGCCGCGCGGCGTGACGGCCGTTGCCGAGGATCCGCATGAGATCGGCAACGTGTTGGGCATGGCCGGGATGCGCCTGCTTTTCAACGAGGCGCTGACTGTGCCACTGAAGGTCTTACTGCGCGTGCCCGGCCGGATTCCGGCGATGCCGGATTGGATCGAGACCTCCAACGGTGCGCTCGACTTCGACGATACCAAGGACATGGCCGGTTGGACCGAGACCGTTTGCCTCGCGGGGGATATCAATCCCTCGCTGATTTTGACCAAAGACGCAGAGCAACGACAAAAGATCGCCTTCTTCGCCGAACGGGGCATGACCGTTTCGGGGCAGTCGCCCGGGCTGCGCGGCGCGGCGCTCAACGCCTTCATCGCCGCGGGGCCCGAGGATTCGCATGTCGCGAAATCGGTCGAGGAGATCGTCGAGAATATCCGGCTTGGGCTGCGTTCGATCATCACCTTGCGACCGGGCCGCCGTCTCGAACGCCGCCACATCCGGCAATTGGCAGATCTTATCCACACGCGCGGTCTCGACACGAGGATGTTGCAGTTCTGCACCGACGATATTCACGCCCACCATCTTCACAGCGAAGGGCACCTCGATTACCGCATGCGCGTCGCCAATGAAGAGGGCTTCGATCCGCTCGTGTCGCTGCAGATGGCAACGATCAATGTTGCCGAAGGGCTGCGCATCGATCGCGATTATGGCAGCGTGAGCCCGGGCAAATACGCCGACCTCGTGCTGTTCCGCGATCTCGCCAAGGTCGAGATCGACAAGGTTCTCATCGACGGCAAGCTGGTCGCGGAAAGCGGTACCTATCGAGCCGGTGACGGCCCTTCTTTCGTCTATCCGGAATGGTCCAAGCAGACGATGCGGGTAAAGGACCGGGTGACGGCTGAGGCGCTGACCATCCGGGTTCCCCACAATACCCATGCCGCCATGGTCAATTGCATCGGCGCCTTCGTGCCCAAGGAACGGCGCGAGATCCGCCTAGAGGTCAAGGACGGCGCGATCATGCCGGATCGCGAACAGGACGTTGCTGCGATCGCGGTGATCGATCGCCATCATGCCTCGGGCAATATCGGCCGCGGCTTCATCAGCGGCATGAGCCTCAAGCGCGGCGCGGTCGCCGCCTCCGTCAGCCACGATGCGCATAATCTTTTCGCGCTCGGGCACGATTATTCCGATATCGCGTTGGCGCTCAATCGGCTTATCGAGCTGGGTGGCGGCTATGCGGTCGCGCTCGACGGCGAAATCGTTTGCGAGCTTGCCTTACCGATCGCCGGGCTTATGTCGGAAGTGCCGCTCGCCGAAATTGCCTCGCAAACGGAAACTCTGGAGCGCGTGCTCGTTGAGCAGCTCGGCTGCAGCCTTCGGACGCGAGCGCTCGCCGCGCTGAATTTTCTTTGCTTGCCCAACCTTCCTCATTACGGCTTCAGCGATCATGGGCTGATCGATTCCGACCGGATCGCGCTCGTCGATCCGGTGGTCGGTTTGATCAACGCCGATCGCTGAGCGTTAAGGCGCGCGAGCGATCAATTCTCGCGGCGAACCGCGCTTTCATGCCATTTGTGCAAGAGAAGGTTTTCGACGAAAGAAAGGCCGAAGAAGATGCTGATGCCGAGGATCGATAACAGCAGCAGCGCGGCGAACATGCGCGGGATATCGAGCCGATTGGCCGATTCGACAATTCGCCAGGCTAGGCCGTTATCGGTTCCCGAACCGGCGACGAACTCGGCGACTACGGCGCCGATCAGCGCCAGTCCGCCCGAAATCTTGAGGCCGCCGAGCATGAAGGGCAGCGAGCTTGGAAATTCGAGCTCCTTCAACCGCTGAAAGCGCGAAGCGCCGTAGAGGTCGAAAAGATTACGCAGATTGTGATCGACGCTTTTCAGTCCCAAGGTCGTGTTCGAAAGAATCGGAAAGAACGCGACAATGGTGGCCAGGATGAGCAAGGCGCGCTCCACATGATCGAGTCCGACCCAGATCAGGATGAAGGGCGCGATGGCGACCACCGGCGTGACTTGCAGGATGACAGCATAGGGAAAGAGGCCGATCTCGAAAAGCTTCGATTGGACGAAGAGCACCGCGACGCTGATGCCAAGAATGGCTGCGATGCAAAACGCGGCGACGGTGATCTTGAGCGTCGACCAGAAGGAAAGCGCAAGGACCGTCCTGTCTTTGAATAGCGCCTCAGCGATCATCGAGGGCGCGGGGATGATGAATTTGGGAATTTGCCAATAGCGCACAGCAAATTCCCAGAGCGCGATCGTCAGAATGCCCAGCACGATCGGCGTGATGATGCGCACCGAAAGCGCGATCTCGCCGGTCGATGTGCCTTGGTTGGTGCGCCTCTGGTTCGATTCGGCCATGGTCAGTGCTCGTCTTCGTCGATGCCGGCCATCGCACGGGCGAGCTCGCTCGACGTGGTGCGGCAGAAATCATTGTAGGCCGTCGACATGCGGAACGATTCGCCGCGCGGATAAGGTGCTGCGATCGGAAGATCGGCGATGATACGGCCCGGCCTTGCCGACATCACGACGATTCGGTTCGAGAGATAGACCGACTCGAACACGCTGTGCGTGACGAAAATCACCGTCCATTTCTGTGCCTGCCAGAGCGTCAGGAGATCGTTATTCAGGCGGAACCGGGTGATTTCGTCGAGCGCGGCGAAAGGCTCGTCGAGCAGGAGGATGCGCGGTTTGACGACCAAAGCACGGGCGATTGAGACCCGCATCTTCATCCCACCTGACAGTTGGCGCGGGTAGGAATCGGCGAATTTCTCGAGCCCAACCATTTGGATGATTTCATCGATGCGCGGCGAGGCGTCTGTGCGGGAGACGCCGGAAAGCTTCAAGGGCAGGTAGATGTTGTTGAAGACGGTCGCCCAAGGCATCAGGGTCGGCTCTTGAAAGACGAAGCCGAGGTCGCGGATCGGTTCGCCGCGCGAATCATATTGCGATTGCGGCCAATCGATGGTGCCGCCCGAAACGCCCCCCAACCCGGCGATCAGACGCAACAAGGTCGATTTGCCGCACCCGGACGGACCGAGAAGGCTGACGAATTCGCCGTCGCCGACGGTCAGATCGACCTCGGAGAGCGCGAGCGTGCCGCCACGATAGGTCTTGCTGATGCCGCTCAATTTGATGAGTGGGCGTCGGCGCCCGCCCGGTTTTGACGGCGGGGGATGGGTCGCCACTTGAGTCGGAACTTCGTCCCTGGCCACGATCGCTACCCCACGAAGCCTGCGCCGGGGCGGCTTGTCGCCGTCCAACCCCAGCTTGACCGAATGAGAAGACGGGTAGGATCTATCGCGCGGTCAGCCCGAACACGTATCGATACGCGCAATCGTTCTTGGGCGCGGTGTCGCAAATACCTTATTTCCCGGCTGTCAGCTGTCAAAAGCGGTCATCTCCGATTCATGCCCTTGAACGACCCAGAAAAGTTATTTTCCGGGCAATGTCCGGCGCCGCCACGAGTGACGGTCACCACGGCAGAAGCGGCAGGCCACCCAGTGTCGCATCCTGGCCGTGCCATGATGCGTTGCGGGATCCGGCGGTGAGCCGCCTCTGCTCTCCGAGATACGCAAAACCCGTGCCGCCAGAGCCCTTAGGGCGGTATAATTCCGCGCGGAGGCAAGGGCGCCGTATTCGCGACGACGGGCGTTAATCGGGCTGGTGGAGACGGAGAAAGGGGCGGCTTTCCGTGCCTTATCGCACGCTGGCGCGTTGCTCGTCGCGCGTGACCTCGAAAGTGTAGTGAAACGCCGGCAAATCTTCGCCCGGATGATCGGCGGCATAGGTCAGTTGCGGAATGCGGAAATTATCCGGCCGTTTTTCCTTGCCTTTGTAGATCGCGGGATAGAGATCGATGAAATGCCAGCCAGGCAGACCGCTCGCCTTCAGATGGATCGTCACATCGCCCTGGCTGTTGAAGCCGCAAGCATAACCAATATAGGCACCATCATAGACCACGGTGTAGATGTTCGCGGTTTCAGTCCAGCCGACGCCCTTGAGGTGAATGGTGAAGTCCGTGCCGACCGGCCCGCGCGTCACGTCGAGCGGCAAGGCCTTTGGCGTGATCCAGTAGCTGCCGGTTTTCTCGGTCGCGCCGTCTTGGACCCAAAGCCGATGAGCGCCGCCCAAATCGTCGGGCACGGTGAAGCGAAAGGCGAGATCGCCCGTCGCGTCGGCGCGCGCTTGCGCGATCACGCGCGAGGATTCATCCCAGCCATTCTTTGCCACCCGGTTGCCGGTGACGGTGGTCCAATTGAGCTGATAATTCTTGCCCGGCGTGAAGCCCGTGCCGCGCACTTGGGCGATTTCGCCGATCGCCGAGAAGCGCGGCGTCGCTATCAGCGCGCCCTGCGGCGGAAGGTTGCGCACCGCGCGTTGAACCTGATCCTGTGGCGGTGGGGGAAGGACGGCATCGCCGGACGTGATGCGGAATTGCATGGCGAAGCGCGGCCGGTCGGGAACCGGGTTTTGCTGCGGATTGAGATAGGGAAAAGTGAACTCGCCATGCATGAGCTCCAGCACATGCATGCCCAACGCACCGGTGGCGGGGATCAAGAATTTCGCGATACCGGCCTGCGTGATGGACGACACCCAGCCGGTGAAATCATTATCGTAGCGCAAGAGCCAGCTGCTTTCGAGCTCGCGCCAGCCGATCCCGTGGATCTCGACCTCGATCGGCGTTCCGATCGGGCCGCTTTCCGGCGAGAGTTTCACCTGCATGTCGACCGAGAAGGCCGCCTGGGTCAGCAGGCGATCGCCCTGCTGCACCACGACATCATGCGCGAAGCCGAAATCCTCGGGCGCGGTGAAGCTCGCAGTGACGCGCCCTTCGCTGTCGCTGCGCAGCTTGCCGATGCGATAAGCGACCGGCTTGTAGTCGCGGCCGTGATATTCGCCGTTCTCCGTCTTCCACGTGCCGCGCATGGTGCGCCAGGCGAATTCGATTTCCTGATTCGGCGGCAGCCCCTCGGCGCTCGCTATAATGCGCGTGCCGGCGGGTCCACGCGGTGGCTCAAGCGTCAGTTTGCCGACGAAGCCGCCCGCGGGTTGCGCCAGAACCGCCGCGGGTCCCAGTGCCGACGCTTCAGGCGCGGCCTGGGCCGGCGTGACAAACAAGCCCAGAGCCGACACTGCCGCGGCGGTGAATGCGAAACGCGTCTCGGCCGTGCGGCGCATGCCGATGGCCGTGCTATTTCGGCGGCGCGAGGTCGCCGGCGATCACGGTGAGTTGCGATGGCGCGACCTTGAACGGCTCCCAGCTCGTCGCGTGGCCCTGCTTGTCGGTCGCGACGACCTTGTAGCCGAAGCTTCCGGTCGGATAAGTCTCGGGAATCGACCAGGACGCACTCCAGAAATGATCGGTCTGCGGCCCGCGATTCGGGTGCGGGCCGTAACGCATTGGCACCTTCTGCCCGTCGGGGAGTTCGACCACCAGGCTCTTCAGGCCCTTATCGTCGACCGGCTTGCCGCTCTTGGCATCGAGCACGCGCACGCGCCAAACCACCTCTTCCTTGTGCTTGAACTGGCTGTTGAGCACGCAAGGTGCGCCCGTCGGGCCGGTCTGGGGGATACCACGTACGGTGTCTCCCTCGAAGAAATAGCGGGCTTTGGCTGCTTGCGCCTGCGTCGCGCCGGCAAACCCCAGCGCCAGGAGGGCGGCGGCGGCAGCCCAGGATCGATGCATGCTGATCATCTCGAATTCCCCCTGATGACAAAACCAAGACAGACGCGTCTCGCGTCACCGCCGTCTTCTTCGTCGGCGGAAGAATGCTCGTTCTTTTTCCTGATGGCAAGCCTCTCCGACGGGTGCATCGACATCGCGCGATCACCGTCATTTGCCGACTGGCGCTGGCTCGGGCGTCAGCGAAGTCGGCATTCTCGAAATCCGCTTCGCCAACGCCCGCTCCCCGCGGCAAAGGTTCCTTATTTGGGTTCGTAGACGAAGCTGGCGGGCGTCAGATCCTTCTCGATCGCTTGAGCCTCCTTGACGATCTCGACCGTGTGGGCGACACGTGGCGCGTGCCATTTGTAACCATATTTTTTGAAGGTCGGGCTGTCGAAGGCAAGCTTGTAACTGAACGGCACGAGTTCGACCTGGCTGTCGCGCGGCATGCCCGATACTTGAGCGACCATGGCATCGATCGAGCCGTCGAGGTTTTTGCGTGACTTGTCATAAGAGCAAATCGCCGCCGCATAGAATCGCTTCACCAGGTCGGGGTGCTGCTCGATCATCTTGTCCGAAGTGAACAGCGACGCGTTGTAGATTTCCAATTGGCGCCCGAACGGGATCGTCCGGATTTTCTTGCCGACTTGCATCGCTGCCTGGTCGACGCTCATCGCCGAAGTGACGTAAGTGGTGATCGCGTCCACCTTACCTTGGATCAGCAGCCCGGCGAGGGTCGCGGGTTCCGCCGGTACGCGTGTGATCTTGGAAAAATCCGCTCCCCCGAGCTTCATGCCGATCGGAAGAAACTGCATGCCGGCATCGCCTGGCGCGGAGGCCACCAATTGCCGTGCGCTATGGCGTGTGCGCGAGCCGGTTCGCCACTTCCGCCTTCCATGCATCGAGCGTGAGGAAGCCGGGAGTCTCGCGACAATGCTTCTCGGTCGTCGCCATGATCTCGTCAGCGGGACGCGACAGGTCGATTGAGACGCCGTGAGGCTGTGGAATGTACCAGGGCGTATCGGTATAGACCTCGATACCATTCCCTTCGGGATCGGCGATATAGAACGACAACGCATTGCCGTGACAGATCTGCCGGATCTCCTTGATGCCGTAATCCTGGGCGCGGCGGTACATCGCTTTGAGTTGATCGAGATCGGCGACCTTGAAGGAAAGCTGATTGACCGTGCTCGCGACGTTCTTGCCGCGTCCCGAGATGAAGACGACCTGATGGTGATGCTCGGGCGAGGCGGTCAGGAAGACGAATTCGTGCCGCGCCGTCTCGCTATAGCCGCGATCGGCAACGATCAAGCCGACGACCTTGGTATAGAAATCGATCTGAGCGTCGATGTCGCGCGCATAGATGCCGCAATGCGAGAATTGGGGGTGGACGCTCGTGCACATGGCGGCCTCCTTGAAAAGTCGTGGTTTCACGCCGGCGCAGTTTCCTCGCGCAGCAGGCCGACGCGGGATAGGACTTCGCGGTCGGTGAACATGAAGAGATGCGCGGTAGCGCTGATCGCGCGGTGGGACGTCCAGTTCCAATGCGGGATGGTGAAGACGTCGTGTTTCTTCCATTCGAAAGTCTCGCCGCCAACCGACGACACGCCTTCGCCATCCACCGCGAGACAGACCGTGTTGGCGGTGCTGCGCGTGCGTGTCGAGTCGGCACCGCGCGCGAGGCGCCATGCATAGCAATCCATGGTCGGCATCACCGGGCCGCCATCGACCGGATTGGTGTAATGCACGCGGCGGCTGCCATCGGCATGCTCCGGGGCGGCGTCGAGCGCGGCCAGCACTTTCGTCCAGGGATAGCGGAACATCGGCGAATGCGATGTCTCGCCGAGGGGAATCGCAGGGGTAAGCCCGGCTTGCGCGAAGGCCGCGTCGCCGATCGCCGGTGTGTTGGCGCCCGAGCCGCCGCCCTCCGAAAAAATCGCGCCTAGATGCGCGGCCAAGGGCATGTCGAGCCCGTCGAGCCACAGAACGCGCCGCTTGCCGCGATTGAAATGTTCATGCCAAGCCCAATTGGGCGTGAGGATGAGATCGCCCGGTTCCATCGGGCAATCCTGGCCGTCGACGACGGTCGAGCCACCTTCGCCTTCCAAGATCAGCCGCATCGCCGATGCGGTATGCCGATGCGGTCGCGCGGATTCGCCGGGCTCCAAGATCTGGATGCCGGCAAAGAGATTGGTGGTCGTCACGGCCTTCCCGCCGAAAGCGGGATTGACCAGCATGAGGACGCGGCGCTCGGCCTTGTCCATGGTGACCTCCTTGGCGGCGCGGTCGACGAAGCCTTGCAGCTCGTTCCAGCGCCAAAGCCAGGGCCTATCTGGCGCTTTCGGCTCACTGGGCAGAAGTTCGTGATAGCGGTCCCAGAGCGGCAGGATCGCGCGGCGCTCCATCGCGGCCAGAAAATCGGGAGCCACGGGTGCGCCGGGCGCGTGTTGAGTTTGGGATGCCATGATCGCTTCCTCCGTCTTCGCTGGCATGCTCAGGCCGCGCGGCTCGCGCCGGATTTCTTCGCGAAATGCGGCATGACCTTGCTACCGAAGAGCCGCATCGACGCGGCGGCATCCTCGTAGCCAATGGTATTGAAGTTCACCTGCATCGAGGCGATTTCGAATTCGCCGTTGCGCGCGACATAGGCCTCGATCTGATCGATGATCTCGGCCGGCGTACCGATCCAGGCGGCGCCCGACGCGATCTGACTCTCGAAAGTCTCGCGGTCGAGCTGCGCGATCACTTGGTCGTACCCCGCATAGTCCTTGGAACGCGTGCCGGTGATCCAATGCGAGGCGGCGCCGACCAGGGATTTGAGATAGCGGTTCAAGGGTTCGCGCGCGATCCGAACCGCCTCGCCGTGATCCTCGTGGCAAAGCATGTGGAAGGCGAACATGACGCGGCCTTTGCCGGGATGGCCGGCCTTGCGCCAAGCATCGCGATAAAGGGCGACGAGCTCGCCGACGCGCGTGCCCGCCATCGGGATCGCCATCACCGAATGGCCAAGCCGCCCCGCCTTCTCGAACGAAGCTGGTGTGCCGATCGCCGCGACCCAGAAAGGCGGACGGGGCTTTTGCGTCGGTCGCGGCAAGGAGGTCACGTTCTTGAAGCTGTGGAAGCGGCCCTTGCTCGTGACGTTCTCTTCTTCGAGGAGAAGGCGTACCTGTTCGAGTCCTTCATCGAAGCGCGCCACGCTCTCGTCGAGATCGACGCCGAACTGCGCGAATTCATGCGGCAGGAAGGCGCGCGCAAAGCCAAGCTCGAGCCGCCCTTCGGAGATCGCATCGAGCATCGCCGCCTCGCCTGCGAGTTTCAGCGGATTGGTGAAGGCAGGCAGTGCCGCGCCGACGGTCAGCCGCGCCTTCTTCGTGCGCGCGGCGGCGGCGGTCAGGAACAAGAGCGGATTGGGGCTGTAGCCGCCATAGGGCAGGAAATAATGCTCGACGGTGCGGATATTGGTGTAGCCATAGACGTCACACAGCTCGACGAGCTTCAACGACTCGGCGAAATATTGCACGGCGGATTTCTGCGCCGGCCCGACATCGGGAAAGAATTGAATGCCGAATTCCATCTGCGTTTCCCCCCAAGCCGGATGCGGCTTTGGCAGACAGTGTCCCGCCCGGATCGTCCGTGAAACTTTGATCTAGATCAATCGACGATGGCTGCGACAACCTGGCGCATCTCGGTCGCCATCGTAGTCCGCGAAGGGAGCGCGATCGGTTGCATGCTCTTCATCGCGTTCCGGCATCAAGGGTCTTGAGGAAGGAGTTGCCGGGCCGGGCTTTGGCGCTCGCGGCCGCCGATCCGCTCGGCGGCAACAGATTTGCGGCTCGAGTGCCGGTCGGGCGCGCGATCACCGGGGTGATCGCCGCAATGCGTTAAACGGGTTTCTAATTTGTTGCCGTTGAGAACAAGTACAGCAAGGTCGAGCGATCTTCCGATGGCGCGTCACGCACACTATTTCTCTTAACATCGAGATACCGCTGCTCGTCGACCGCGAATCCGGCATCGAGCAACTGATCCGCGATCTCATCCATTCCCCATCTTCGATAGCGCGTGTGCGTCTCCACGTGCGGGGCATAGGTCGTAATCAACAGCCGGCCGCGCCGTCTCAAAACGCGCCGCGCTTCTTTGAAGACCGCATTGAGCTGAAGGTGGCCGATCGATTCCATCATCATCACCAGATCGAACTGCGCCGGGCCGAAAGGGAGCGATCCCGCATCGGCCTGGACCGGCAGCGCGCGCCCCTTGCGCGACGCGCGCTTCAGCATCTGGTATGACAGATCGAGACCGATCACCGGATGGCGCAATTCGGTCAGATGGTTTTCCAGTTCCCCCGACCCGCATCCGACCGACAGGATCTCCGTCCTCTCGACGGGAAGCTGCGATGCGATCCAGCGGCGAAAGAAAGGGGATTGAAATCCGAAAGTCGTATAGCCGCTCTGTAGCCAGCCACGGGTACCGATCTGGGTATAGAATCTGGCGTGGGTGGCGGATTTTTGTATATTCGGCATTCATTGACCCGTTTTCGTTGTGCAAGGCTACAGATCGGCGCGCGGGATCGGCCTTGCCGACAAGTGCCAAGCCCACGGCGATGACGACGCAATTGAATCATCGACGGGCGTCGAGGTTCAATCTTATTCCATCTTGAAAGACCGATTTCGGACGAGGCTCAACTCAAGCGGGAACTCTTGCCGGGTGGACTCGGATTGCCGCCGGCGCGCCGGCGCAATACCCCGATCGTCGCGCGACAAGCTTGGCCCGCTCTTGTTGGAACGGGTCAAGCTCAGCTTCAGCGATTGGGTCGCGGTTTTAGCGGCAGGCTCGCCTGCCCGACCCGCGAATTCGCAACTAATGCGTCTCGCCTGTGCCACCCGGCGACGGCGCGGTACCACCTGTCGCGGGCGCTCCCATCGTCGGGTTCGGAGCCTCGGGCGGTGTGGCCGAGCGACCGCTGTTCGTACGGCTGGTGCCGCCGCTACCTGCAAGCTCGGTCATGGTCCGCGCGTCGAGCTGCGCTGTTTGCTTCAGGCCGCTTTCGCGTTGAAATTGGGAAATGGCGTGGCGCGTCTTCGGACCGAGACGCCCATCGACGGGCCCCGAATAGAGGCCTTTTTGCTTGAGCGCACTCTGTGCTTGAGAGACCTTCGCCTGCGTCGTCGCGGCGCTGGTGGATGCGTGCATACTCTTCGCCAGCGACATCGAATTGCTTGCGGAACTATTCGATGCTGTGTCGCTCCCAGCCGCAAAAGCGGTACCGCTCGCAGCGAGGGCCACGACGGATGTCACCAACAGCAGTTGTTTCATCGACATTTGGTCCTCCTCTCAACATCGGGGGCGTTTACCTCTCTACTCTACCTAAAACGATAGTTAGGAAGGCCGGTTGCGGGCGTCGTTGGCCCGTGAGAAGAGGACGCGGAAATGTCACAAGCCACGTCGGTGTCAAATCTGTAACTCAGAAAAAAAGCGCAGAATTTC
>Ga0316624_10000615_pt1 | contig 12488 bp, 8 predicted proteins | sample OWC_Aug_N3_C1_D5_FD_207657 | JGI IMG/M metagenome (GOLD analysis project Ga0316624, IMG submission 207657) | Wetland soil microbial communities from Old Woman Creek delta, Ohio, United States - OWC_Aug_N3_C1_D5_A | ecosystem: Environmental > Terrestrial > Soil > Wetlands | place: USA: Ohio...
GATTTCCCTTCAGGCCGCGTGAACCTGATGGAGGGTTTTGGTCCCGATCTCTACCGCTGGGAGCGTGATTACTTCAGGGATCATTTGATCGGGGACGTCTGCGGGCTTGAGCAGGACCCCGTCTTTGAACGTGAACTCGATGCTGAACTCTCCCATCTCGCCGAGCGACTGACAGGGACGATGCGCTGTCTCATTCACCGCGATCTACAATCTCAAAACGTGATGATCCGGGGCGGAGAGCCCTTTCTCATCGACTTCCAGGGGATGCGCTTCGGAAGCCTCTACTACGACCTCGGCTCGCTCCTTTGTGATCCCTATGTGAATCTTTCTGGCAGTGAGCGCGACGAGCTGCTGTCCTTCTATTATGGCCTTGCAAAAAGGCCTCTGGACTGGGGGGCTTTTCAACACACTTTCTGGGAAGCCTCTGCACAACGTCTCATGCAAGCCCTGGGAGCATATGGATTTCTGGGCATTCAAAGAGGGCTTAGGTCTTATCTCGATCATATACCCGCAGGACTCCGCCATCTTCACCTTGCAGCCAGCCGCATACCCTCACTTCCGCGACTCCGGGAGCTTACTGAAAAATGCCGGCAGGTGCTCGATCAAAGGAGAGAGGAACCTTAGAAAAAAGTCTCTCTCTGTGGTAAGATGGGTGATCTATAGAAGAAAGGGGAACGCTGATGGCAAAGATGGAAGAATTCGCTTCTCTGGACGCGACAGCCCTGGCCGAGTTGGTGCGAAAGAAACATATCAAGCCGATCGAGATCGTAGAAGCCGCCATCGAGGGGATCGAGCGCCTGAACCCCACTCTCAATGCTGTGGTGACTCCCATGTACGAACAATCCCGGGCAGCCGCTCTCGGAAAGATTCCGGAGGGTCCCTTTACCGGTATCCCTTTCTTGCTGAAAGACCTCGGGGCCCCTTTCGCAGGAGTCCGTATGACGATGGGCTCATCTCTCCTGCGCGAATTTTTCCCCGATCATGACAGTGAACTGGTGGCCAGACTGAAGCGAGCCGGCCTCATCGTCCTAGGCAAGACGAATACCCCGGAATTCGGCCTTCTGCCGACTACCGAGCCCCGCCTCTTCGGCCCCTGTCACAATCCTTGGGATGTTCATCGCACCACCGGAGGCTCCAGCGGCGGGTCCTCGGCTGCGGTCGCGGCGCGGCTCGTTCCGATGGCCCATGCCAACGACGGCGGAGGCTCCATACGCATCCCCGCTTCGTGCTGCGGGCTTTTCGGCCTCAAGCCCACACGGGCGCGCAATCCTCTAGGGCCGGATTTCGGCGATCTATTCAGCGGGCTGGTCATCGATCACGCCGTAACCCGCTCGGTGCGCGACAGCGCTGCCCTCCTCGACGCTACGGCAGGTCCCGATGTCGGCGATCCCTACTGGGCACCCCCTCCGGCTCGCCCCTTTCTTCAAGAGGTGGGTGCCGACCCGGGTAAACTGAGGATTGCTTTTACAACGACCGCGGCTCCGAATATTAAAGTGCACCCCGACTGTGTTGACGCCGTCCGCGATGCGGCCAGACTCTGTTCTGACCTGGGCCATCAGGTCGAAGAGAAAAGCCCTTCTTTGAGCTGGGATTTAGTTACCGCCAACTTTATGGTGATATGGTCCGCAGGATGCGCGTGGACGCTGGATAGTATTGAAAGGGCCATGGGGAGAAAGATCAACCCGGAAGAGGTCGAGCCGGGGACCTGGATCCTCGGTGAAATGGGTCGTAAGCAGAGCGCATCCGCCTACTTGCTCGCCGTCACGTTTCTCCAATGGATGACACGACACATTGCCAAATTTTTCCTCAACTACGATATTTTGCTCACTCCCACTCTCGGCGAGCCGCCTCTTCCTTTAGGATCATTCGATTCACCTCCGGAGAATCCTCTGAACGGTTTCCGGCGGGCCGAACAATTCGCTCCCTTTACGCCGATTTGCAACGCGACCGGGCAGCCGGCCATGTCGGTCCCCCTCTACTGGAATGCGGAAAATCTTCCCGTGGGCGTCCACTTCGTAGGCCGGTTTGGAGACGAAGCCACCCTATTTCGCCTGGCGTCGCAGCTCGAGTCGGCCCGGCCATGGGTTAACCGAAAGCCTTCCATCTCCATCTGAAGCAAAGCCAGCGGCAGAAGAAGCGGCCATTGGGCAAACGTAGCGGAATCACTTCCCTGTCCGCTTTGCTACCCCTTGAGCACCTTGGGGTAGAGCGCTGCACCCGTAATAACAAGAACTTCTCGCCTTACCCGAACAAAGGCCGGAAATCACGAAAATACAACCCCCTTCTTCGCAAAATACCGGCTTCACCCTATTTATTCCACAGATTGGCCCATTGTATTTTGGAGGTTGGGGAAAAGATGCATTATGGTTAGGCCTTTCGCCCGATCGAATACATTGCCAAATGAAGACCGTACCTCATTGCCCGAAAACGGTGCCCTTGTCACCCGCTCGATCCTGATACTACTTCTTTGCGCCGGTTTGAGCGCAGGCTGTTTCCATGCGCCGGCACACTATCGGCCGCAGGGTTGGATAGGCCATCCGATCGATATCAAGTCGGTCGCACCGCTGCCCGATCAACCACTACTTCAAATCGTCATCGTGTATGGCCCGGCCTGGGGCCACCATTCTGCTTTGCGACTGGTTTGTCAGGATCGACCCGTTCTCTTCTGGGACCCTGGGGGTGGCTACGGTACTTCCGACCCGGAGGTCGTTAGAGAGAGGGATCTCATACACATCAATGCTCCGGACCTCGAGAAGTATCTGCAATTTACCTGGCAGCACAACACGGTCGAGGTGGAGGTTTTCGAGTGGAACCTGACACAGGCGCAGGCAGTTGAGTTGTATGAGGTGCTCATGAATGGATCCGATAAGAATCACGGCCTTGGAAGGTTCAAGACCTCCACCATGGGGGGATTCTGTACCCGAAGGTTGAGCGACTTCCTGCACCGTTTCGCGGCGAAGATCATGGTTGTCCCCAAATCTTTTCTCCTCCCTGAAGACCTGGCCCGCGTCTTGTATTCCCAGTCACCCCAGCGCATCCTCTCCTTTCGTCGTCATGGACAGAGAATATTTCATCCACTTCGAGATATGGCGAATGTTCGGCCGTAAGACCTTGCGGGTGAGGCGGGACAAGGCATTCCCTCAGCGGATACGGAGAAAATGAGTGACCGATAGGTGTCTGATTCTTGACTTTGCCTCCAGGTTCTGGTAAAAATCAGCAGTCAATAATTTCTAGAACCCCAAGGGCCTAGGGGACCGCTTGGCGCCCAGACAAAGGGGCAAAGACACTAGCAGATCATTTTTAAGGAGACAAGATGGGAGAAAAACTCTTACTCAAAGAACTAAGCCGGTATGTCATAGGAACCTGGGCCGACATCATTTATCGAAACGCCCTTCTTTATCCGGATGAGGAGGCCTTTATCGCCGGAAAAGAGAGGATCACCTTTGCTCAATTCAACACCCGGGTCAACAGTTTGATCCATGGACTTCATTCCATGGGGGTAAAGAAAGGGGACGGAATCGGCGTCTTGTCATGGAACGGTGTTGAGTATACGGATGTCTATGGAGCCGCGATGAAGGGTGGCTTCATCATCTCCCCCTTCAATCCCAGACTGCAAGCCGCTGAACTGGAGTATTTGATCAACTACTCGGAGAGCAATACGCTCTTCGTCGGCCCTGAATTTATGGAGATGGTGACCCAATTGCGACCCCTTTTGCCCCGTGTCAAAAACTACATTTCCCTCAGGGGGCCCGGCCCAAAGATGATCTCTCATCAAGAGCTGCTCTCCACCCATTCAAAAGAAGAGCCCGACGTAACCATAGACGAGAAGGACCCCTTTCTCATCTTCTATACCAGCGGAACGACGGGTGTGCCCCGCGGAGCTCTCTACACGCATGACCGCAATATCGAGAACACCAAGCTAAAAGCCCTCGAGATCGGCGTGGAGCCGGGCGACAAGCACATCATGATCCTGCCCCTTTTTCACGTGGGTGGATATAGCCACTTCTGGACGTTCTTTTACGTAGGCGGAAGCAATGTGATCATGCCGCCGGGAACCTTCGATCCGGCTGAGACCCTCCGGGTCGTCCAAGATGAGAAAGCCACGGACCTTCATATTGTTCCGACCCATCTGGTGACGATGCTGGCCCTGCCCAACATCAAACAGTATGATTTAAGCCACCTGAAGCGCATCTGGTATGCAGCGTCTCCCATGCCCGCGGAGTTGCTTAGAAAAGGCATGGAGAGATTCGACGCCATCTTCATGCAGGGCTATGGCCAGTCGGAGTCGGGGCCTGAGATCACCTTTTTCCCGAAGAAGTTCCATCGGGTCCTGGATAAGCCCCCTGAGGAGCAGAAGATCCTAGCCTCATGCGGGAAGCCGTGCATCGGGGCCCATGTCAGGATCGTGGATGAGAAGAATAACGATGTGAAGCCGCATGTGGTGGGAGAGGTGATTGCGAAGAGCAAGATGGTCATGCAGGAATACTGGCGTAAGCCGGATGAGACTCGCGATACCCTGGCAGGCGGCTGGCTCCATACCGGGGACATGGGATATTACGACGAGAAGGGGTACATCTACCTTGTCGACAGGAAGAAGGACATGATCGTCACCGGCGGGGAGAACGTCTATCCTCGGGAGGTCGAGGAAGTTCTCTACCGTCACCCTGCCGTTTCAGAGGTGGCTGTCATCGGCGTGCCCGACCCATTATGGATAGAGAGGGTTCATGCGGTCGTTGTCTTGAAGCAGGGAGGGCAGGCTACAGCCGAAGAGATCATGAATTTCTGCAAGCAGAGCCTGGCTCGGTACAAGGCTCCGAAATCGGTTGACTTCGCAGATTCTCTGCCGAAAAATCCGCAGGGTAAAATCCTGAAGAGAGAGATCAGGAAGCAATACTGGTCCGGCTTGGAGAGAAATATTTGAGAAATCGTACAACTCTCTCCAGGATCAAATAGTAACCTGGATCATCCGGTCAACCCCCATCAGAAAACGACCGTCCGGGCTATTCCCCTAAGCGGCTTGATGTGGTAGGTCTGAAGGACCCCCTTGACCAGGTCCGGGCCGCCGATGCTCGTTCGATGAATGGTGATGATCGCATTGGTTAGAAATGGAGTCCCGGTCCTCACGGGGTTGATCTCTGGCAGTATCAGCGTGAGCGTTTTCGTGAGAAGGTCCGGAACCTGCTCCAGAGTCACGGTAATTTGCAGGCCGACTTCGCTTTTCAACAGCCGAATCTCTTCTCCTTGAAACGTCACGGTCCCCCGCTTATCCTCGACCGTCAGCTCCGGCTGGCCGCCCAATCCAGTTGTCGAATAGATCAGCCTTAGGCCCATACCCTTGAGCTCGAAAAGATTCGGCTCCTGTGATGCAGCCACCGATAATCCGTCGTTTTCTCCATTCGCCCCGTCGCTTGCAAAAGCGTGGGCCACCGGACCAATGGACAATAGAAATAAGATGAACCCGATGAAAGCGATCTTTTGATATTTCATGCGCATGCCCCCCTTTCGAATCCTTGTCCCCTTGTCCTTAAGACTATTCCAAATCGATGGAGATTGCAACGTTTTAAAAATAGGGACACATCCCATTTTCCGAAATGAGTCCCGGGCATGATGCGATGTCCCAAAACGTATTCGAAATTGTCCGCCACTTTGGATCTCAGTCACTCTAACCGGAATTAACGAGGCGACCAGAGCACCATTCGCGGCTTCTTGCCCGCCTCTTTTGCAAGCTCCTCAACCGGACCGCACCGAATGCAGGCCGCCATGCAGTGTTGAACACACGCGGGCTCCATTCCCTTTTTCGTCCTTGCTGCGCACAGGACACAAAGCTCCGTTGGAAATGGGAGATAGACCAGGTAGGCCCTGTCATTGGGAAGACTTTCCACTATCTCCATGACCTTGATTCCCGCCATGCCCGCCGGCCACCCATACTCCTGGGAACAGGCAATCTCGCAGGTATGGCACCCGGTGCAGTATTCATAATCGATGAGAAGTCCCTGTTTGCTCTTTCCTGGCATTCTATTCCTCCCTTCCGTCCACTTTGAAGATCCTGCACATGGAATGCTTGATAGGCGAACCCAGGCCGTCCTTACCCTGAGCATTCATGGGGAGAAGAAGGTTGATATTGGACTCCCATGTTCCGTAGAGGCTCGGCTCAGACCCTTCTTTCTCGGGGAACCACCAGCCATGAGCTGCCATGACCATCCAGCGCGGGACGACGCGGGTCACCTTTGCCTTGAATTTGGCCCTGCCCATCCAGTTTTGAACCCAGACCCATTCCCCGTTTCCAATGCCGAATCCCTTCGCCGTATCGGGGTGAATTTCGACCACTGGATCCGGGTCGATCTCTCTGAGCCAGGGGATCATGCGATGTTCAGCGTTGAAGTAAACAGGAGAGCGCCTGCCGGTTGACAGAATCAGGGGAAATTCTTTACTCAGGTCCGGCCTGCTGACCGGAGTGAACGGGGGCTCCTCATGGTGGGGCAAAGGGTCAAGACCCCATCCCTCACGCAAGGTCGAGTAAAGCTCGAACCTGCCCGTGGGTGTTTGAAAGCCCGGCCTTCGGTCTTCTCTCAAAAGGCCCTTCTCGTAGCGGTAATAAGGAGAGCTGGGGTGACCTTCCGGGGGGAAGGCCCAGCCCTTCTCCTGCAGTCGCTTGAAGCTCAGGCCTGAAGGCTTGATGATGTCGTCAAAGAGCTCATGTACGGTCCTCCACTTGAAGTCCGGATCGAACCTTTTGGCCAGCTCGAAGTTAATTTCCACATCGGGCCTGCATTCCTCGACGGACATGGCCTTATTGATGGTCTGAAGAGGCACCCACCAGCTCCGGATCCCGTCCTTTTCCAGAAAAGTCGCCGCAGGCAGCACCACATCCGCAAACTGCGCCGTAGCGGTCATAAACAGGTCCACGACCGCAATAAAATCGAGTTTCTTTAACGCTTCCAGCCAACGCTTGGGGTCCATTCCTATTCCGGAGAGCGGGTTGGAGGTCTGAATCCACATGCCCTTTATGGGATAAGGCTGTCCGCTCAGGATTTGTTCTACGGTCAGGTCGGTTTGGCTCCGCCAGATAAACTGATTAAAAGGGCCATAGCGCTCGGACCCTATTCGGAGCTTATCCTGTTCCTTGTTCTTGAGCTTAATCACTCCCGTAGCTCCTGGCAGGGCGTACGCAACGGCGTCAAAGGCATGACGGGAGATAACGTTTCCCCCCGGGACGTCCAGATTTCCCGTAATCGCCCAGAGGGAAGCAATCGCCTGGCAGAGGGGCGTGACCCCGGGTGTCGTGTCAATGGCCATTCCCCACTGGATGGCGGCAGGTTTACTTTTGGCGTAGAGTCGGGCGGATTCAACAATCTCTTTTGCCGGAACCCATGTGATCTCCTCGACCTTATCGAGAGGATACTTGTTCACTTCCTCGCAGAAGGCGTCCCATGCGGTCTTGCAAGTCACTCTTGCTCCATTCTTCAGAGGGATCTCAAAGGTGCCGGAAAGGGCGGGCTCCACCCCTGATTCTGGGTATGCCACCATTTCCACATCCCAAACCATGGGCTTCCGACCCGCTTTGTCCCACACCACGAAGTTGTCTGCAGATCCCTCGAGGGTAAGATCGCTTTCGCGAAGCAGTCTTCCCGTGTCGATCCTGATCAGATGGGGTCCGTTCGTCCACCGCTCCACAAACGTCCTGTCGAAGAGATCCTCGTGTATGATGACATTGAGAAAGCCCATGGCCAGAGCCGCATCGGTCCCGGGCCTGATTTGAAGCCACTTCTTGGCCCTTGAGGCAAACCAGGAAAGCCGCGGGTCTACCGAAATGATCTGGGTCCCCCTCTTCATAAGATCGACGATCCAGTGTCCGAATAGGTTGTCCGGGCAGGTCGCATGAATATTATAGCCCCAGACAATCATACACTCCGGCACCTTGAACCTCGGGTCCTCATAGCGGTTCGGCAGCCATTGACCCGCATCAAAAACGCAGTAATCGCCCTGTATCGTATCAACGGCGGCAATCCTCGGGCTGTAACAGGCATTACCGCTTAAAGCGAACATGACATTGGGGCTGCCGAAGGCGTAGGCGAGCATGCAGATCCAGGGCCCGATATCCCTCCCGGTGCCCATCGTGAAGATGACGCTTTCAGGCCCGAAATCCTCCCTTATTTTTTTCATCCTTCTTTCTATCAAATCGAAAGCCTCGTCCCATGAAATCTCCTGCCACTTCCCTTCCCCTCTGGCGCCGACCCGTTTCAGGGGTTTCCTCAAACGGTCCGGGTGTTCCGCGTATTGGGTCATGGCAAGGACACGGGCACACAGGCGCCCCCGGCTCCAGGGGTGCTCCCGGTCTCCCTCGATCTTTACCAATTTGCCCCCTTTGATATGGGCCAGCACACCACAGCCCCCATGGCACCCCGGACCCGCCGACCAGGCGGTCGTTCGAACGATCCGAATATCCTTGTCTTCCATAAAATCAACCTCCTTCCTTCTCTTGGCAATGAGACCGTGTCGCAATCGCAGGCAGGAATAAAAAAAAGGGCCATGGGATTATCCCATGGCCCTTTCTCACCCATGGCCATGGGCAGCCTTCGCAGTCTGCCCATGACCCTCCAATTCTTATACGTTGAGCCGGTTCAGGGCAGGCCTCTTCACGGAGCTAAAATAACCAAAATAAAAGTAACGGCCTTGCCTCTGTCCCGTGATCATCAATCCTCTCATCAAACAAATACTTCCTTTTAACACTTTTGTGAGAAAAGTCAATGCCCTGTCTCCCCGGCCCGGAGACTGGAGTTCGCTCAGGATTGACTCAGGGCCTGAAAATATGATGTTCCCTCCACAAAAATACAGGATCTACCTTATTCCACATAAGGCCCATTTTGCATAAGCTAGGGGATACCCCATGCGCTACACATGCTTGTCAGACTGCAGGTTTGAAGGCAGAACGATACGTGACTTGGGACAAGGCATTGGTCTTTTGATGGGTCCGAATTCCCGCCAAGGAGGCATCTATGATTTCACTCGAAGTGAATGGGAAAACGTATGAGGTAGAAGCAAGTCCGGATGTTCCGCTGCTCTGGATCCTCAGGGAGCACCTTGGGCTGACGGGCACGAAGTATGGTTGCGGCAGGTCATTCTGCGGCGCTTGCACAGTTCACATCGATGGGAAAACAGAGCGGTCCTGTCAGGTCCCGGTCAAAAATGCGAAAGGGAAGAGGATAACCACCATCGAGGGGATTCCAGCGGATCACCCGATCAAGATGGCATGGAACGCGGAGGACGTGCCCCAGTGCGGCTACTGCCAACCGGGACAGATCATGGATGCCGTGGCCCTCCTTGAGAAGAACCCCAAGCCGACCGACTCTGACATCGACCTTGCCATGTCCGGAAACCTCTGCCGCTGTGGGACCTATCAGCGTATTCGGCAAGCCATTCACCGCGCGGCCGGGATAATGGCAAAAGGGGAAAAGATGAACAGGGCTGGGGTATCGAAGCCAAGCCAAACACAATCCGCCGCATTCTTTTTGCTGAGCCCTTTCATCCGGATTGGAACCGATGACAGGGTGATCCTCACGGTCAACAAGTCGGAGATGGGTCAAGGAGTCTATACCTCGTTGCCCATGCTCATTGCCGAAGAACTCGAAGTGGACTGGTCCCGGATAAGCATCGAGGCGGCGCCCGTGGGCCCGGAATACTGCCATGCCCAATGGGGCGATGTCCAGGCTACGGGCGGGAGTACCAGCGTGTCGAGCGAATGGGACCGGCTGCGCAAGCAAGGGGCCGCTGCCCGGGCGATGCTCGTTCAAGCGGCTGCGGAGACCTGGAAGGTGGATCCGAAAAGCTGCGGGGCAGAGAATGGCTTTGTGGTCCATCGGCCGACCCACCGACGACTCTCCTATGGACAACTGGCTGAAAGAGCGGCCAGGATCAAGCCTCCGCAAGATGTCCCTTTAAAACCACCGGAAGACTTCAAGGTCATCGGTAAACCCATGAGGCGCCTGGATACGCCCGAGAAGACGAGTGGTGAAGCCATCTTCGGCATCGACGTGAAGGTTCCCGGAATGCTCACGGCGGTGATTGCCAGACCGCCGATCTTCGGGGGCAGGGCGAGAAGCGTTAACGCCGAAAAGGCCAAGGCAATGCCCGGCGTGAGAGAAGTGGTGCAGGTCGACTCCGGAGTAGCCGTTGTGGGAGATACTTTCTGGTCGGCCAGGGCAGGCAGTGAGGCGCTGGAAATAGTCTGGGATGAAGGGGGTGAATCCCATCTCTCGACGGAGAGGATGCGCGAACAATACTCAGGTCTGGCCAGAACCCCTGGAACAGCCGCAAGGAAAGAGGGTGACTCCGACCAGGCGTTCAAGGAAGCAGCCACGCAGATCAATGCTGACTATGAAGTCCCTTACCTAGCCCACGCACCTATGGAGACGTTGAATTGCCTCGTCGACCTTCGTGCCGACCGTTGTGAGATCTGGACGGGTACCCAGTTTCAGAGCCTCGACAGGGATGCGGCCGCTCGAATCGCAGGACTGAGGCCTGATCAGGTTAAAATCCATAATGCCTACCTGGGCGGTGGTTTCGGCCGCCGGGCAAACCCACAGTCCGATTTCGTCGCCGAAGCAGTCCACGTGGCAAAGAGCGTAAAGAAACCCGTTAAAGTCATCTGGGCCCGTGAGGACGACATCAGGGGCGGCTACTACCGGCCTTTCTGGTTTGACCGGATCGCGGCGGCGGTGGATGCAAAAGGCAAGCCCATCGCGTGGAAGCACACCATCGTCGGGCAGTCGATCATGATCGGATCGCCCTTTGAAGGAGCGATGTTCAACGAGGACGGCGTGGATCAGTCCTCCGTCGAGGGGGCGGCAGACATTCCTTATGAGATACCGAACATCCTTGTCGATCTTCACAGCCCGAAGAGTCGCGTGCCGGTCCAGTGGTGGCGATCGGTGGGACATTCGCACACCGCTTTTGTCGTCGAGGGTTTTATGGATGAATTGGCCCACGCCACCGGTAAAGACCCCTATGAGTTCCGTAGCAGCCTCCTCTCCCGGCATCCTCGCCACAGGGGCGTCCTCGAGCTTGCAGCTCAGAAGGCGGGCTGGGATAGGCCGCCGGCGGAAGGCCGCGGCCGGGGGATTGCCGTCCATGCCTCCTTCGGCAGCTTCGTCGCCCAGGTGGCCGAAGTTTCGGTCAATCCTGCGGGCAGGGTCCGGGTCCACAGGGTGGTGTGCGCCGTCGACTGCGGCAGGGTCGTAAACCCGGAAATCGTTAAGACCCAGATGGAGTCCGGAATTGTCTTCGGGCTTTCAGCGGCCCTGCATGGCGCGATCACATTCAAGAACGGCCGCGTGGAACAGAGCAATTTCAACGATTACCCGATCCTGCGCATGTTTGAGATGCCCGAGATCGATGTCCATATCCTGGCCAGCCAGAAACCGTTAGGCGGCGTGGGCGAACCGGGAGTACCGCCGATTGCACCGGCGGTAGCAAACGCCATCTTTGCAGCCACGGGGAAACGGATCAGGAGGCTGCCTATTCGTACCGAGGAATTAAAAAAAACATGAGTTCTGCCGAGTCAAGAGAGGTGTATCTTCGGATCACATCTCTCTTCCCAAGTAGGCACCCGTGACAGAACCTGAACGAATCAGTCCTGAAGAGGCTCACAAAAAATTAAAGGCGGGCACTGCCATCCTTGTTTGTGCCTACGAAAACGAGGATAGGTTCGAAGCGATGCATCTTGAGGGAGCTATCTCACTCAAAGAGTTCTATTCCAAGCTTCAATCCCTGCCGAAGGAGCAGGAGATCGTTTTTTACTGAGGCTGATCGAACGAGGGAACCGCTGCCGGTCAGGCAGCCAAATGCATCGGATGAGGATATAGGAATGCGAGGGCCCTCCGGGGCAGCATTGGGATGGAAGAAGGCAGGGCATCCGATTGTTTAGGGGTTCCGGGCAGTTTTAGGCTGGGCTCGGCGATCGGTATCGAACATGAACTACGGTTTTCTGGTGTGATGTCAGAGAAATAAACTAAATAAAAAAACCACAGGAGGTCGGGCGGGGGTATCGTAATTGGTTTACAGCGGCAACCTCTTGTTGCTCATAAAACACTTCCAATGGCTAGCCATTCGATCATATGGCCGAGCACTTGCGTATTAGCCCTACTATCCAATACGACCGCATTGTAAAACAATGGAGATACTCTTGCCCGACCTCCATTTAGTAACTTATGGAACCTATTTATGAGACATGACGTTAGCTCATCGCAACAGCGGTGTTGCGCGCGCAGCACCGCTCGTATCTCTCCGGATCTACGGAGCATTCCCCTGAGATTCAGGGAACTAATACGATCTTTCCGAATGCCGTTGATTCGATAACCGTCCGATGAGCACGGGGTCCATCCGCCAACGGCATTTGCTGTCCGATGACCGGCCGAAGCGTCCCATTCTCCAAACCGGCACCGATCGCAGCATGAATACTGGCCGTCTCGCGTTCCGTAGCATTGAAAACG
>Ga0316624_10000617_pt1 | contig 12470 bp, 12 predicted proteins | sample OWC_Aug_N3_C1_D5_FD_207657 | JGI IMG/M metagenome (GOLD analysis project Ga0316624, IMG submission 207657) | Wetland soil microbial communities from Old Woman Creek delta, Ohio, United States - OWC_Aug_N3_C1_D5_A | ecosystem: Environmental > Terrestrial > Soil > Wetlands | place: USA: Ohio...
TTTGCCGGGCTGGAAGATCACCTGCACCGCGAGCTGCGTGGCCGACAGCTGCTCGGCCGCGAGAATGCTGTAGCGGTTGACGACATTATCGGGCCCGATGTCGTTGTCCTCAAGGATGACGCCCGGCGCCGGCTGGCTGATCCTGACGTGCGGATTGGCGGGCGAAGGCTCCGCCGCGCAATCGCTCGCCCAGGTTCCGAACAGGCCGAACTGCTTGAACAACTGTTCGGGCGATGGGCCGGCGGCAGCGGCGGCCGGCAGGGCGGTTGCCAAAAGTAAAAGAACCGCCGCTATCCGCATGACCGCTCGCTCCCCTACGCAAAACACCCGCGGGTGGAGCATAGCAGCGTGCGGCAACACGGCAATCGCCGCGCGCGGTATTGCCCAAATGTGATGAAAGCAATGCTGCTACTTGAAGGTCAGGTGCGCGGCCTTCACCACATCCTCGTAGGTCTTGATGTCGGCGTCGACACGCGCCTTGAACGCGTCGCCGGTCGGCCCGCCGGGCGTCACGGCCATCTTCTTCAGGCCGTCCTGCACGCTCGCATCCGCCAGCGCGCGGCCGAGTTCCGTTCGTAGTTTTGTTACAATCGGCTCGGGCGTGCCGGCCGGTACGAAGAAGCCGCTCCACAAATGGGTATCGACTTCCGGATAGCCGGCTTCGGCCATGCTTGGCACGTCGGGCAGTTCGGGTGAGCGCTCCGCGCCGGTGACCGCCAGCGCGCGCGTCTTGCCGCCCTTGACGAGCGGGATCGCCGGCGGGCCGTCGGAAATCGTGAACAGCGTCTGTCCGCTGAGCACGCTCAGGTTAGACTCGTTGGTGCTCTTGTAGGGAATGGCGACCGCCGGCATGCCGCTCTTGAGCTTGAACAGTTCGGTGGCGATGGTGAAGGCCGGCGACGACGTCGCAAAGTTCGATTTGTCGGGATGCGCTTTGCCCCAGGCCACCAGTTCCTTCACCGTCTTGGCCGGGCTGTCCGCATTGACTACCAGCACCAGCGGGAACGAGGCGATCATGTTGAGCGCGATGAAGCTCTTGGTCGCGTGGTAGCTGAGATTGGGAAAGATCGCGGTGGCGACCGACATCTGGCCGGTGGCGCCGACCAGCACCGTGTAGCCGTCGGGCGGCTCTTTCGCGGCAAAGGCGCTGGCGATGCGCCCGCCGGCGCCGGGCTTGTTCTCCACCACCACGGTTGCGCCGGTAAGCTGCTGGAATTTCTGCGCCACCAGCCGCGCGAACAGGTCGTTGCCGCCGCCCGCGCCGAAGCCGACGATGAAACGAATGGGCCGGCTCGGGTAGTCGCTTTGTGCCTGCGCCGCGCCGGCGGCGAGCGAAATCAGCCCGACCACCAGGCAAGCGAACATGCTGCGTCGTGCGGTCATTGGTTCCTCCCCGACCTTTACGCGCCGTCCGTTGCCGGCACGCGCCGCAAAGGCTACACCGGCAAACCGCCGGCGCAAATGGCCTTCGTCGATGACCGCAACGCCCCTACCCCTTGCCGCCAAAGCGCCCAGCGACCTGTTCGGCCATCCGCGCGCCTTGAGCTTCCTGTTCGCGACCGAGATGTGGGAGCGCTTCTCCTATTACGGCATGCGCGCGTTGCTCGTGCTCTACATGGTTGAATATCTGCTCAAGCCGGCGCAAGCGGACAGCGTGCTGGGCCTGGCCGGCTTCAAGAGCGCGCTGGAGGCGGTGTTCGGCCCGCTTAGCGTCCAGCCGCTCGCCTCGCAGATCTACGGCTTCTATACCGGGCTGGTCTACCTGACGCCGATCTTCGGCGGGCTGTTGGCCGACCGCGTGCTCGGCCAGCGCCGCACCGTCATCCTCGGCGCCGCGCTGATGGCGGTCGGCCATTTCATGATGGCCTTCGAGCGCCTGTTCCTGCTGGCGCTGATCGTGCTTATTCTCGGCAATGGCTGCTTCAAGCCGAACATCTCGACGCAGGTCGGCGCGCTTTATCCTCCCGGCGACCGCCGGCGCGACCGCGCCTTCTCGATCTTCTATGTCGGCATCAATCTCGGCGCGTTCTTCTCGCCGCTGGTGTGCGGCACACTCGGCGAAGAGATCGGCTGGCACTGGGGCTTTGCCGCCGCCGGCGTCGGCATGACCACCGGCCTGATCATCTATCTGATCGCCACGCCGACTTTACCGAAGGACGCCCTTGTCAAACGCGCAGTGCCACACGCCCCGCTCGCCCGCAAAGATTGGCAGGCGATCGGCGCGCTGCTGTTGCTGTTCGTGCCGGTCAGTTTTTTCTGGGCCACCTACGAGCAGCAGGGCAACACTATCGTGCTGTGGGCGAGCGAATATACCGACCGCCATGTGTGGGGCGGCTTGGAGATTCCGGTCACCTGGTTCCAGGCATTCAATCCCTTCATGATCTTCGCGTTCACGCCGTTCATCGTCGCGCTCTGGCGCAGGCAGGGCCGGCACGAGCCCTCCACTGTGATGAAAATGGCGATCGGCCTTTTCCTCAACGCGGCGTCCTGGCTGATCATGCTGGCCGCCGCGCGTGTTGCGGGCGCGGGCCAGGCCAGCTGGCTCTGGCTGTTCGCCTTCACCGTCGCCATAACCGTGGGCGAGCTCTACCTCTCCCCCACCAGCCTCTCGCTGGTCACCAAGGTGGCGCCGGCCAGCCTCTTGTCGATGCTGATGGGCGTCTGGTTGGCCACTAGCTTCACCGGTAATTTCCTCGCCGGCTACATCGGCACTTTCTGGTCGAGCATGAGCAAGGGCGATTTCTTCCTGATGCTGGCGATCATTTCCGCCGCATCGGGCATGGCGATTGCGCTCATGCACCGGCCGCTGCGCAGCGTTCTGCGCGACTAACCGAGCGGCAGCCCGACATATTGCTCGGCCAGCGAGCGCATGGCCGCTTCCGAGGACGTCAAGTAATCGAGATCGGACAGTTGCCGGCGGCGGTCGAAGGCTGACTCGTTGGGAAAACGGTGCATGATCTGCGTCATCCACCAGGAGAAGCGCTGCGCATACCAAACGCGCCGCAGGCAGGATGTCGAATAGTTCTGCAACAGGTCGTCGCGTTTCTTTTTGTAGAATTCGGTCAGCGCCCGCGCGAGATACACCACGTCGGCGAAGGCGAGGTTCATGCCTTTGGCCCCGGTCGGCGGCACGATATGCGCGCTGTCGCCGGCGAGAAACAGCCGGCCATATTGCATCGGCTCGACCACGAAGCTGCGCATCGGCGTGATGCCCTTCTGCAGCAGCTTGCCTTCTGCCAGCTTGCGCGCGCCGCCCAGCCGCTTGTGCAGCTCGTCCCAGACGCGCGCGTCGGACCAGTTCTCGATCTCCTCGTCGTGATCGCATTGCACGTAGAGCCGTGCCAGCGTCGGCGAGCGCATGGTGTAAAGCGCAAAGCCGCGGTCGGTATAGGAGTAGATCAGCTCATGATCGGGCGGCGGCGATTCCGAAAGGATGCCGAGCCAGCCGAACGGGTAATCGCGCTCGAACACCGAAAGCACCCCGTCCGGAATGCTCGGTCGACAGATGCCATGGAAACCGTCGCAGCCGCCGATGAAATCGCATTCGATCTCCTGTGCGCGGCCTTCGCGCGTGAAGCGGATCTTCGGCCGCGCGCTGGTCACATCATGCACGCTGACGCCGTCGACCTCGAAAATAAGCGGTCCGCCATCGGCGAGCCGGCGCTCGACCAGGTCCTTCACCACCTCCTGCTGGCCGTAAATGGTGACGCGCTTGTCGACCAGCTTCTTGAAATCGATGCGGTGCAGCTCGCCGTTGATGCCGATATTGATGCCCCAGTGCAGCATGCCTTCGCGCTGCATGCGCGCGCCGACGCCGACCTCGGTCAAAAGATCGGCCGCCCAATGCTCGATCAGTCCGGCGCGGATGCGGTTTTCGATATAATCGCGGCTGCGGTTCTCGATGATGATGGAATCGATGCCCTGCAGGCGCAAAAGCCGCGCCAGCATCAGGCCGGCGGGCCCGGCGCCGATAATGCCGACCTGTGTGCGCATGATTTTCTCCGGGCCTACTAGTCGGCGCCTCTATAGGAGTTCGCCGTCGCCAAAGCAAAGGGACGAAGTCCGGGAATGTTGGTACAACTGTCTTGCGATCGAAGCGTTCACACCGGCGGCCAGCCGTAGCGCGGCACCTGCGCCGTGTAGTTTCGGTAGGCGTTGCCGAATTTCGTTTCGAGATAGCGCTCCTCGCGCTTGACCACGCCAAAATGCACGATAGCCGCGAAGCCGACGGTCATCACCAGCGTCCAGTCCGACGCGAACAGGATGGCAAAACCCGCCAGCAGCAACGTGGCGCCGACATACATCGGATTGCGTAAGCGCCGGAAAACACCGTCGGTGACCAGCGCCGACGACGGCTTCCAGGGTTCGACATGGGTGCCCGCGCGGCGGAATGCAAAAACGGCCGGCAGCGCCAAGGCAAAGCCGGCCGCCATCACGAAGCCGCCGATGAGAATGCGTTCCGAGAGCGACAGCAGCACGGTCAGCACGTAGGCCGGCAGCAACCGGTCGAGCGCAAGGCCGAGCACCACCGCCGCCAACCCAATCAGCGGCGGCGGTGCGATCACTCCGGCCGTGTCGCGCGCCGCTTTCAATCAAGCCTCCAACCACGCGCTGAGCGCGGCGTTCACCGCCTCCGGCCGCTCGATTGTCGACAGGTGCCCACAATTAGGCACGATCACCAGCCGCGCGCCCGGAATACCGGCCGCGATTTCCCGGTGGAGGTCGGGCGGCGTCGCAATGTCGCCGTCGCCGACCAACACCAGCGTCGGACAGCGAATCGACGGCAGCAGCGGGCGGGAGTCCGGCCGCGACATGATCGCCTGCAGTTGACGCACGAATGCCGGCGCGCCGGTCACTTCGATCATCTGGCGCACGACCGTTGTCATGCTAACGTCGTTCTGACGGTCGCGATGCAGGTAGCGCGGGATCGACAGATCGGGAATTTCGCCGTAGCGGCCCGATTGCGCCATGGCGATCCACGTTTTGCGCGTGGCGGTCTGCTCGGGCGTATCGGGGCGCGCCGAGGTGTCGAGCAGGGCGAGCTTGGCGATGCGCTCGGGCGCCTGCCGCATGATCTCGAAGGCGATGTAGCCGCCGAACGACAGCCCGGCGAGTGCGAAGCGTGGCGGCGCGTTGCTCAAAATACGGGCGGCGACCGCCGTGATGTCGGCATCGCGGCGGTGGTCGGCGACCATCACGGGACCGAATGGCCAAAGCGCCTCGATCTGTGGGGCGTAAAGACGCGCCGTGCAGGTCAATCCTGGAACCAAGACGGTCGGCAGAGTTTCAGCCATTGCACCCTCGCGGAGCCAAAAACCTTAAGAATTTATGTGACTTATTGCATTGCCGAAGCATTGACTTTGCACCTGCCAGCCCCCATGTTCCACGCGACCGGTTCGATCGAAGATTCGGCCATCCCCCGCGCAACGCAACTGGTTTTCTTGTCCGGCGCGGTCCCGGATAGCCCTGCATTGAGGCTACATGCCCTTCTCCCATCTCGGCCTATCCGACAAGGTTCTCGGCGCCATCGAGGCTGCCGGCTACAAGACCCCCACCCCGATCCAAGAACAAGCCATCCCACGCGTGCTCGAGCGGCGCGACGTGCTCGGCATCGCGCAGACCGGCACCGGCAAGACCGCCGCCTTCGTGTTGCCGATGCTCACCATGCTCGAGCAAGGCCGCGCGCGCGCCCGCATGCCGCGCACGCTCATCCTCGAGCCGACGCGCGAGCTCGCCGCGCAAGTCGCCGACCATTTCGAAAAGTACGGCAAGAACCACAAACTCAACGTCGCGCTGATCATCGGCGGCGTGTCGTTCGACAATCAGGACGCCAAGCTGATCCGCGGCGTCGATGTTCTAATCGCCACCCCCGGCCGCTTGCTCGACCATTCCGAGCGCGGGCGGCTTTTGCTTTCGGGCGTCGAGCTGTTGGTGATCGACGAAGCCGACCGGATGCTCGACATGGGCTTCATCCCCGACATCGAGCGCATCGGCAAGCTGGTGCCCTTCACGCGGCAGACGCTGTTCTTCACCGCCACCATGCCGCCGGAAATCCAGCGCATCGCCGATACCTTTCTGCACAATCCAGTGCGCGTGGAAGTCTCCAAACCCGCCACCACCGCCGCCACCATCATCCAGAAGCTGGTCTCGACCGGCCGCGACCCGGCGGAAAAGCGCGAAACGCTGCGCAACCTGATCCGCTCCGCCGAGGGCTTCAAGAACGCCATCATCTTCTGCAACCGCAAGCGCGAAGTCGCCCAACTGCACCGTTCGCTACTGCGCCACAAGTTCAACGCCGCGGCGCTGCACGGCGACATGGATCAGCCGGCGCGCACGGCCGCGCTCGAGTCGTTCCGCAAGGGAGAGGTGTCGCTGCTGGTTGCCTCCGACGTCGCCGCCCGCGGCCTCGATATCCCGGCGGTGAGCCACATCTTCAATTTCGATGTGCCGCATCACCCTGACGATTACGTTCACCGCATCGGCCGCACCGGGCGCGCCGGCTTGAGCGGCACCGCCATCACGATCGTCGCCCCCATCGATCAGAAGGCGGTCGGCGCCATCGAGCGGTTGATCGGTCAGTCGATCCCCTGGATGGGCGAACTGGCGGTGCCCGCCGAGCCCCGCGAGGCCAGGTCGGACGACGGCCAGCGCGCGCCCCGCGGCGACCGCCATCGCGGCCGCGGCCGCCACCCGCAACGCCGCCAATCGAGCGAGCCGGTGCGTGCCGGCGACCAAGTCCGGCCCCGGCCACAACTTGCACAACCTGACGACGGCACTGACGGTAGTCACCTGCCCGCATTTTTACTGCGCCCGGTGACGGTAAAGGCCTGAAATCAGAGGTTTAGCGCCCTGATGGCGACACACCGGGAAGTTGTTGGCGGCCTTGCCTAATTTACCCTGAATTCACCTCCCTCGAATACCGTCTCGTCAAGACGGCGCGGCAAGAACGGCCGCGCCCCTACGGGGGTTGTCGATGGCTGGGCCGGCTGACGAGCACGAACGCACCATGGCGTTCGCCGAAATCGCGCTCGGCCAGATCAAGGCGCTACGCGAGCCGGCCACGCCGCGCAATTACGAAATCTGGTACGCCTACGCCACCGGCTATCAGCCTTCGCTCAACCAGAAAATCAACGAGACGCTCAAAGCGCACGGCATGCTTTCGGATGCCGATCTCGAGCTGATCTACGAGACCTATCTCTCGCCCGTACGCCTGTCCGACCGCATCGACAGTGTCGGCAGCCAGGTGAAGGGTGAGATCGAGCAGGTCATGGCGATGATCGACGCCGCGGCCGGCTCGGCTAACACCTATACCGAAAGCCTGGCCGACATGAGCGCGAAGCTCGGCCAGTCGAAGGACCGCGAAGGCCTGCGCGCCATTGTCGAGAGCCTGGTGCATACCGCCAAGGAGATGGAAGCCTCCAACCAGAAGCTCGAAGAGCGGCTCAATGCTTCCAAGCTCGAGATCAGCGAGCTGCAAACCAATCTCGAGGCGGTACGCAACGAGAGCCTGACAGATCCCTTGACCCAGCTCGCCAACCGCAAGTTCTTCGACATCGCGCTCGAAACGGCCATCGCCGACGCCCGCGCCAAGAACGAAGCGCTGTCGCTGATGATGACCGACATCGACCATTTCAAGAAGTTCAACGATAGTTTCGGCCATCTCACCGGCGACCAGGTGCTGCGCCTGGTGGCGACCTCGGTGAAGCAGAACGTCAAGGGCCAGGACACCGCGGCGCGCTACGGTGGCGAGGAATTCGCGATCATTCTGCCGAACACGGTGCTGCGCTCGGCCATCACGGTGGCCGACCATATCCGGCGCGCGGTAATGACCAAGGAGCTGATGAAGCGCTCGACCGGCGAGCATCTCGGCCGCGTGACCATCTCGGTCGGGGTCGCCACCTTGCACAAGGGCGATACCCCGCAGGCGCTGATCGAGCGCAGCGATAAATGCCTCTATGCCGCCAAGCGGCACGGCCGCAACCGGGTGATGTGCGAGACCGACCCGGAAGTCAACGCCGGCGGCGTCGCCGCGTCGCAGGTCGCTTAATTCACCGCTGAAAGATCAGGATAGGGCTTCGCCCTTGGCCGGCGTCAGCTGGACGGATTCCCCGCAGCCGCAGGCGCTGGTCTGGTTCGGGTTGTTGAACACGAACTGCGCCGACAGTTTCTCGGTCTTGTAGTCCATCTCAGTGCCGAGCAGGAACAGCACGGCTTTGGGATCGACCATAATCTTCACGCCCTTGTCCTCGACCACCTCGTCGGTCGGTTTGACCTCAAGGGCGTATTCCATCGTGTATTCCATGCCGGCGCAGCCGCCATTCTTGACGCCGACGCGCACGCCCGCCACGGGCTTATCCGCCCGCGCCATCACGTCCTTGATGCGCTGGGCGGCGGCCTCGGTCAGCCGCATCACCTGGGGTCGGGGTCGTGCACTTGCCATATCGGTCCTCGTCGACTCTCATTTAGTATTTCAGCGAAAGATTACCACATATTGAGCACTAGCCGCGCCTCGTCCGACATGCGGCTCGGATCCCAGGGCGGGTCCCACACCACCGCAACCTTGGCCTCCTTCACCCCCGCCACGCTGGAAACTGCGTTCTCCACCTGAACGGGCAGGTCCTGCGCCGCTGGGCAATTGGGCGAAGTCAGCGACATGTCGATCTTCACGGCGCGGTCGTCGCCGATGTCGATCTTGTAGATCAGCCCGAGCTCGTAGATGTCGGCGGGAATTTCCGGATCGTAGACGGTCTTGAGCGCCGCGACGATGTCGTCGGTCAGCTTGCCGAGCTCGTCGCCGGCCAGCGTAGCGGCGCCGGTGATGGCGGCATTTTCCGGCGGCTTGTCCGCCAGCGGTCCGGTCGTTTGTGTGTCGTCAGTCATACGAACATGTCCTGCGCCTTGACGAGCGAGGCCGCAAGCGCGTCCACCTCGTCCTTGGTGTTATAGAGGCCAAACGACGCCCGGCAAGTCGCGGTCAGCCCATAGCGCGCCAGCAGCGGCATGACGCAATGGGTGCCGGCGCGCACCGCCACGCCCTGCCGGTCGATGACGGTGGCGACGTCGTGCGGATGCGCGCCCTTCAGCTCGAACGAAACCAGCGGGCCCTTGTCGGCGGCATTGCCGATGATGCGCAGCGAGTTGATCTGGCCGAGCCGCTCATGCGCGTATTTCGCCAACGCGCCTTCATGGGCGCGGATGCGCGCCTTGCCGATGGAATTGACGTAGTCGATCGCCGCTCCCAGCCCGATTGCCTGCACGATGGCCGGCGTGCCGGCCTCGAAGCGGTAGGGCGGTTCGCCATAGGTGATGCGATCCTGCGACACGTCCTCGATCATCTCGCCGCCGCCGTTGAATGGCGGCATGGACGCAAGATGTTCGTATTTGCCGTAGAGCGCGCCGATGCCCGTCGGCCCGTAAAGCTTGTGGCCGGTGAACACATAGAAATCGCAGCCGATGTCGCGCACATCGACGTCCAAATGCACCGCCGCCTGCGCGCCGTCGATCAGCACCGGAATGCCGCGCGCATGCGCGAGCCTCACCACTTCCTTCACCGGCACCACGGTGCCGAGCGCGTTCGACATGTGCGTGATCGCGACCATCTTGGTGCGGGGCGACAGCAGCTTCTCGAACTCGTCGATCAGGAAATTGCCGTCCTCGTCGACCGGCGCCCATTTGATCATCGCCCCCTGCCGCTCGCGCAGGAAATGCCAGGGCACGATGTTGGAATGGTGCTCCATGATCGAGAGCACGATCTCGTCGCCGGCCTTGATGCGCTCGCGGCCGAAGGTATAGGCGACCAGATTGATCGCCTCGGTGGCGTTGCGCGTGAAGATGATCTCCTCGCCGCGTGCGGCATTGAGGAAAGCGCGCACAGTTTCGCGCGCGCCCTCGTAAGCCTCGGTCGCCTCGTTCGCGAGATAATGCAGGCCGCGGTGCACGTTGGCGTATTCAGTCGTGTAGGCTTTCTGCAGGCGGTCGAGCACGGCTTTCGGCTTCTGCGCCGAGGCGGCATTGTCGAGATAGACCAGCGGCTTGCCATAGACCTGCATCGACAGCGCGGGAAAATCCGCGCGGATTTTCGCGACGTCGTAGGAGCCGTTGCTGACCGCCGGGTGCGTCATGCGTGCGTCCCCAGCCAGCGCAGCGCCGCAAACATCAGCGCGTCGCGGATGCCTTCGTGCGCGATCTCTTCGATCACCTCGCCGATGAAGGCCTGCACCAGCAGCGCCTCAGATTCCTGCTCAGGGATACCGCGCGACATCAGATAGAATTTGAGCGTCTCGTCGGGCGCGGACACGGTCGCGCCATGGCCGCAGACCACATCGTCGGCGAAAATCTCCAGCTCCGGCTTGTTGTCGGCTTCCGCCTCGTCGGACAACAGCAGCGCGCGCGTCATCATTTTGGCGTCGGTCTTCTGCGCGTGCGGTTTGACCACGATCTTGCCCTGGAACACGCTATGCGCTTGCTCGTCGAGCACCGCCTTGAACTGCTCGCGGCTTTCGCAGTGACCGGCGGCATGCTCGATCAGCAGTGTGGTGTCGGCATGCTGCTTGCCGCGCAGCAAAGAAACGCCGCGGATGCCGGCCTTGGTGCCTTCGCCGGCGAAGCGGATGAAATTCTGGTTGCGCAGCACGGCCGCATCGTTGGTGAAGGCGAAAGTGTTGAGCTGCGCCTTGGCGCCGACCGAGGCCAGTAGGCTCGCGACATGCAAGCCGCGCGCCCGCGTGATCTTGCAATAGTCGACCTGCGCCTTGTCGCCGATCACCAGATCGAGCGCGGCATTGACCTGCGCCGGACCGCTGTCGTGATCGTCGATCACCACCGCCTTGGCGCCCTCTTCCACCACGATGAGCGAGCGAATGAAAATGGAACTCGGCTTGTCGCTGCCGGCCGCGAACACCAGATGGATCGGCCGCTTGATCTCGGTGCCTTTGGCGATGCGGATGACCGCGCCGTCGCCCATCAGCGCGGTGTTGAGCGCAACCGCCACGTCGTCGGTCACAAAGGTCTTGCCGACATTGGCGGCGACCAGCGCGTCGCCACTCGCCAGCGCCTCCGCCATCGAACCAATAGATAGCCCCGGCTCGGGCTTCAGGTCGGACAGCTCCGGCGCGAAGTCGCCGTCGACGAACACCAGCCGCCGGCAATCGACGCCCGAGAACATATCGCCCGCGGCCTTGGCATGCGCCTTCGCCGCCGCATCGGGCGGCGCGGCGAGCGGATAGGCCTCGCGCATCAGCGCGCGCAGGTCGGTGTATTTCCATTCCTCGACACGGCGATGCGGCAGGCCGCGCGTTTCGAACTGGCGGAAGGCATCTTCGCGGAGCGCCGCCACGGCGCCCTTGCCCGGCAGCGTGCTGCGCGCGGACGCAAAAGCTGCGCTCAGCGCCTGCTCGGCCGGCGTCTTGATGGCGCGTACCTCGGCATTCATCGCGTTACGCCGCCTCGTCCTGGAATTCGGCATAGCCCTTGGCTTCGAGCTCGAGCGCGAGCTCCTTGCCGCCGGACTTCACCACACGGCCCCTGGCCATCACATGCACCAAGTCGGGTACGATGTAGTTCAACAGCCGCTGATAGTGGGTGATGACGACCATCGCGCGCTCGGGCGAGCGCAAGGCGTTGACGCCGTCGGCCACGATCTTGAGCGCGTCGATGTCGAGGCCGGAATCGGTCTCGTCGAGCACGGCGAGACGAGGTTGCAGGACCGCCATCTGCAGAATTTCGTTCCGTTTCTTCTCGCCGCCGGAGAAGCCGACATTGACCGCGCGGCGCAGCATTTCCTGGCTGATCCCGAGCTGGCCGGCGGTGTCGCGCACAAGCTTCATGAATTCCGGCGTGGAGACTTCCGGCTGCCCGCGCGTCTTGCGCTGGGCGTTGAGCGCGGTGCGCAGGAAGGTCATGGTGGCGACGCCTGGCACTTCGACCGGATACTGGAAGGCAAGGAACACGCCCTTGGCGGCGCGCTCGTCCGGGCTCATCTCCAGCACGCTCTCGCCGTCGAGCAGCACGTCGCCCTCGCTCACCTCGTAGCCGGGCTTGCCGGCCAGCACATAGGCGAGCGTCGATTTGCCGGAGCCGTTCGGCCCCATGATGGCGGCGACCTGACCCTTCTCGACCGTCAGGTTCAGGCCATTGAGGATCTTCTTGCCGTCGATCTCAACATGCAGGTTCTTGATTTCCAGAAGCATTGTTAATCCCGTTACTGCGAAAGCGCGTGAATTTCGTCAATCAACTGATCGAGCGTGCGGTCGGCACCGCCGCCGTAATCCACTAGATTGGTGGAAGGGGCTGCCACATTTTCCGATACGCGGAAGCGACTGGCTCCATTACGGCGCACGATCAGGAAGCGACCACCGCCCTTGATGATGAGATCGTCGTTCTCGCGATAGACCTCGACATCAGGAAAGTGCGCCGCCACGCAATCGACCAGTTCGCCCGCCGGCTTATCGCCCGCCAAGCAGACCCCCGCC
>Ga0316624_10000618_pt1 | contig 12470 bp, 13 predicted proteins | sample OWC_Aug_N3_C1_D5_FD_207657 | JGI IMG/M metagenome (GOLD analysis project Ga0316624, IMG submission 207657) | Wetland soil microbial communities from Old Woman Creek delta, Ohio, United States - OWC_Aug_N3_C1_D5_A | ecosystem: Environmental > Terrestrial > Soil > Wetlands | place: USA: Ohio...
CCAGAGAGCAGCTCAACTCGGCCGGTCTGCTTCCAGACTGCTCTCCTTTCAGCGGCGCCTGGATGTCATCTCTCGACAACGCGTGCAGTAAGGCCGCGCTGGGAATGAAGTACACGCCGATGCGCGACTATCTCGCCAAGCTGGTGCAATTCTTTGAGAGCAAGCCGGCGAAGCCGACCGAGGGCTACGGGCAGCGTGCGCGGGAGATTGAACTCGCCGGTGATGCTCGCGACCGAGATTCGCAATGGACAAATCGCCAAACTCGTTTTTGACGGTAACTCAGATTCGCCAGTTGTGATGAATCTGAGGAGCACCGCGCCAGCTGTCTTCCTGAGCGAGCCCGCGGGAGCAATGCGACCAAGGGCGAGTCGAAGGACCCCGGTAGAGTGTCCTCTGCCATGCAGATTTAGGGAGTTTCAACCAGGAACCGCGGCTCAGCGCTTCCGACAGTCCGTCGATTCCAGACGTCGTGCTTCGTGTCGAACCACGGAATCCATGGGTGGTTTTCTAGGAAGCGCACAGAAACGTGATGAATAATCCAGGTTATGGTTTTTCGCCAGACCTTGCGAGTAAATTCGCTTCCCAACTCGTTAAGACTCAACACAGATTTACAGAACTTAACCAGCCCCTGAGAGTCATCCTGCGGCCCGGCGTGTTTGAGCGTGCAGAAGATGTTGACGCCTGGAAACGGAGAGGGTGTTGACGGGAGGGAATCATGAAACCTGTACGTGCAATGTTATTAGGGGCCGCGTTGCTTGGCGGCGCATCCACTTGGGCGGCGGCGCAGGCCATGGTGCCGATTCAGTTTGGATGGCAACACCATGACGACGACGATCGCCAGGCGTTTCGTGACGGCTATCAGCAGGGACGGTGGGACGCTCAACACAGGCGCTCCGCTGATTACAGAACCACCGGCCGCTGGCGCGAAGCGGATGACGTGCGCGCTTACCGCAACGGCTATCTCCAGGGGTATCGCGAAGTCAACGTCGGGTGGCGTGGTGACCGGGACCGCGATGGTGACGGCGACCACGATCGCGACGACGGCTATTACGGTGGCAACCGGGGCCGCGGGCCGAACGGCATCTACTACCTGAACACGGCGCGGCAGTTCGGCATGCAGGATGGCTTTAACGACGGCCAGAATGACCGGCGCACCGGCCACAGCTATCGCCCAACGCACGACGGCAACTACAAGCACGCCGACCGCGGCTATGATCCGCGTTTGGGTAACAAGAACGACTACAAGACTGCTTATCGCAACGCTTACGTCCAGGCCTACCAGAACGGCTACAACGGCGGTCCATGGCAGCGCCGGTAACCGGTAACGATGTTAAGGAGCGGGCTGGGGCAGACCGTTCCAACAGCAAAGGGACGCGGCGAACCCGCGTCCCAATTTGCTGAAGATCCCGACTTACCACTGACGAACCGAGACGGGTGGGATCCCACGGCGCGCGCGTCGTGCGCTGGGGTGGTAGGCCGGCTCCCCCGTCTTATCGAAAAATCTCCCGGTACACCTGCATCAGTGTTCATCAGTTGATCTGTGAAATCAGCGGCGAGCTTTTGTTGCAGTCGCGACGAGAATTTTCCTGACATGCTGATATCCTGTTAGTGCGCCGGGATGGCGGAACTGGCAGACGCAGCGGACTTAAAATCCGCAGGGCCGCAAGGCCTGTGGGGGTTCGAGTCCCCCTCTCGGCACCAACTATACAGCCTCAGTGACCCTGGATGTAGTCAAGGCATTCAGCTTGAACAACGGCCTTTCCACCACGCCCATAATGCGGGCCGCCACCACCTTCACCTTCCCCGGAGGCGGACTCATTCTCTCTGCCAATGGCAGCAGTGGTGGCATTCTTTGGGCTCTGGAGTGGCATGAGGCTTCGCACCTGGGGACACTGCACGCTTATGACGCGGAGAACCTTTCCCGCTAGCTGTGGAGCAGCGATCAGTCCGGCTCCCGTGACAGCGCCGGCTTCACCACGCGATTAAACGTCCCGCGGGTGATCAACGGCAAGATCTACGTCAGCGGGAAGACAAACCCTGCCTGTCTACGGCCTGTTGGATCCGGGCACACATGCGGGCCCAGCGACGGCCTTGTCGCTTGCAGCCGTTCAGCCATGATGGGCAATTTCGGCATTTTACTTTTCAGCTCCTCGGCGCTCACGACGCCCAGCAAGCCGGCGGAGTAATTCATCAAGTGCTGAGAGTGGCATCCCTACAACCTTGCAACCAAAACCCTGTGCGTCGAGCCAATTTTGGCGAACGGCAATCAGGGACTTCTGGACTGTCTCAACTCAGGGGCACCGCAAAGAGTTGGGCTATCTCTTAGGCCCTGGCTTACTGTTTCCCGAATCAGGACTAGCGAAAAAATATTATGAGGGGGCCACACTGGCCAGCTCTCTTTCATCTCATCATCGCGCTTCCGATGCCGCATAAGGGGCGAGGTCGGTAAGCTTGCTTCCGGCCGGTAGAAGCCTTCCGGAAGCTTCGTCCAAGCACAGGGTATGGTGCTTCTGTAATAGGGTGTGAATCATGGGTTACATCGGTTTCAAGGGTTGGCACTACATGATCCCGGGTTCTAAAGATGCAGGATGCCACCTGTCATTCAAGCAAGATAAGACCAAGCTAGACTGGCAAATAGATTGTAGAAGCGGCTCTTGTAAAGTCTGTGCGGGTCGAAATGGAAGCTATCAAACCCTGCTGTCCGAACTGGGACGGAGAATCACCTGCTTCGCCAGCGCACCCAGGCAGTCACCTGAAATGACTACATGAATGAATTCTCATGGCCGGAAGAGTGTCGGCCGCAGCGTCCGTAGGTTGGCCATACGCTGCCGCGAAATGTTTTGCCTGCTTCAATTTAGGGCCACAGGATGTGACTCAGAGGGCGAAGCTGTGGGCGGCCCTGGCCAAATCCTGGTTCCAAGCCGAGCCCTCACCCGCGAGTTAGTCGCCTGCCGGACTATTAGGCTATTGAGGATGGAATGGGTTGTAGCGCCCAAAGAGTAATAAGCAGCCTTCCGGACTATTGTTTTTCGAGATTGCGTACAAAAAAAATAATACTGAAGAGGCCACACTGGCCAGCTCTCTCTCATCACATACACCGCACTCTCGATGCCGGCAAATGGCATCGGGATCATTAAACTTGCTTCCGGTTGGGAGAAGCCTTCCGGAAACTTCGTCAAGGCACAGGGTATGTGCTTCTGCAGTAGGGTCTAGTCATGGGTTATCTCGGTTCCAAGGGCCGGCACTACATGATCCCGGGTTCTAAAGACGCAGGATGCCGCCTGTCATTAAATCCAAATACAACAAAACTGAAACTGGCAGATATGTGTAAGAACTGTTCTTACAAGAGTGTGCCGGGAACCGATATGGGACTGTCAAACTCCGCTGTCGCAGCGGAAACGGCGGGGTCTTTTCGCGCTTCATAAGCGCGTAGATCCATGCAGGCACCTGGAGTGATTGCGTGAATCAACTCTCTGGCCGTAAATTCAGCCGGAGTGTTTAGCGGGTCGGCTGTTCGCCGGCCGCGCGCTTTCTTCCAATTGTCGATTCAGGGTCACGGAGAGATGTGACTCAGAGGGTGGAGCTGTGAGCACCCGTGGTCAAATCCTGAACTCTGAGCCTAGCTTAACACCAGAGCTTGCGCTGCCGGCCCAGCACGCCCAGTGGTTCGCGATTCACACCTATCCCAGGCATGAGAAGCGGATCTTTACCCAGTTGGTGCAAAAAGGCGTCGAGACTTACCTGCCGTTGGTAACCAGGGTGCATCAGTGGAGCGATCGGCGTAAGCAGGTCGAGCTTCCCCTTTTCTCTTGTTACGCTTTTGTGCGCATTGTGCCCTCCGCGGAGGTGCGCGTTCAGGTACTCCGAATTGGCGGAGTCATTGGCTTTGTTGGAGCTGCCAGACAAGGCGTGCCGATTCCGGACTGCCAGATTGAAGATATACGGACATTGTTGATGAATAAGATCCCTCTCGACCCGTATCCATTTCTCAAAATTGGCCAGCGGGTTCGCATCTGTGGAGGTTCCCTGAAAGGAGTTGAGGGAATTTTGGTGCGCCGCAGCGGCACCCGGCGCCTGATCATCTCCGTGGAAAGTCTGGAACGTTCGCTATCAATGTGTATTGAGGGGATCGATGTAGAGGCGGTTCGATAAGGATGGTTTTATGAGTCGAAGCAAAATCAAGATAATCACCACGACGCTGCTTGGGTTCTCATTGGTTACCGTTGAGTTTGGGGCGGCGCAGGCCCTGAAGGTGGAAGGAAGAAGCGGCGCTGCGAACGCCGTTGGTAAGAATTCGCCTGCAACAGTTTCCACGCCGATTGCAAGAGAAGTTGATTACATCATCGGGCCTGACGATGTGCTGTCAGTCAACGTCTGGAAGGAACCAGATCTCTCCCGGTCCGTTCCCGTGAGACCGGACGGCAAAATCACGCTTCCGCTGGTTGGAGATATACAAGCCAACGGCGCCACACCGATCAAGCTGCAGGCAGCGATCGAGAAGAGCCTTTCCGAATACATTTCCAAGCCTGTTGTTACCGTGATCGTCCAGGAAGCCAGGAGCCACAAATTTAACATCATCGGCGAGGTGCATAAACCGGGAACGTATGTGCTCAGCGCCCCGATGACCGTGCTCGATGCAATTGCTCTCGCGGGCGGGTTTCGCGAGTGGGCCAAAGTAAAGAGCATCTACGTTCTGCGCGAGGGCTTACCCGGTGGACCCCAACGAATCCCCTTTAATTACAAAGCGGTGGTTAAGGGAGCGTCTACCGACGTTCAGCTCAAAGTAAAAGATACGATTGTCGTGCCCTAGGTGGAAATATGAACAGGTCTGTCAGGTGTGCCATCGGTTGCCTGTGCGTGCTGCTGGGTCTGCAGACCTTCCGTGGGAGCGCACAGGAGAAGACTCAGACGGGGGATGAAAGCGATCAGGATGAGAGCCAGGCCCCTCTCGAAAGCCATGCGAGAATCAGCGTACCAGCGCCTTTGGGCGGCTTCAGCCCGCAATTGACCGCTTATCCCGAAACCGCCGGTGAAAGAACAAATCTCCTGCTGGGAAGCATAGAGCTGAATGCTCTCTATACCGGCAGTGGTGTTATTTCAGGAGCGAAATCCACGGGCGATCTTCAGTACTCGGTCATACCAGGCATCGGTTGGCAGAGTTTCTCGCCCCGCACGCAGTGGTTGGTGAACTATGCCGGCGGGCTGACCTTTGATCAACGCAGTCCCGGAAGCAGCCAGCAAACGCAAGGCGGCGCCGCGGACCTGCGGCATCAGTTTACCCAGCGGCTGGTTTCGGAATTTCGCCAGGACTACGTATTTACCAACGGTCCCTTTACCCAGGTTGGGCCAAGCCCGTCCCTTCCTGCGGTGGCGGGCCCGGGGCAGCTCAGTCCCTTTGCCATGCCGTCGAATACCACTCGCGTTGACAGCATCTCGTCGGCAAATCTGACTTATCAGGTCAGCCGGCATTCGGGTTTGGGGGGCAGCGGCAGCTTCTCTGACCAAAAGTATCGCGATCTCAGTCTTCCATCCGGGACTGGCGGAAGTTTGATCGATACGCAGATCGCGACCGGGCGTGCCTTCTACCTCGTTCAGGTCTCGGCTCACCACTCCATAGGGATGGAGTACCAGATGGAAGACATGAAGTTCGCGGACGGGACGGCCCGCACCGGCGCTCAAACGCTGTTTCTCTTCGATGGCATCTCGTTCAAGGGCAACATGACACTCTCGCTTTTCGCGGGACCTCAGCTAACACACACACACAACGCGTTACTTCTGAGTCCCACTTTTACCAACATTGTTGTGCCCGTACTCAGTGACGAGTTGTCGGTGACGGGAGGCTTCGCTTACACCTGGCAAGGGAGCCGCGCCGGGTTTCGTCTTTCCGGAGAACGGGGCGTAAGTGATGGCGGTGGTTTTATGGGCGCCGTCCGCTTGAATACAGCCGCGCTGGAAATGCGGAAAACGATGGGGGCGCACTGGAACGCGACACTCCAATTGGTTTACTCCGACGGCCACCTGATTGGTCTCCCCACGCATATCGAGAGTGGCAGGGTGACGACTGAAGAAGGCCTGATTGGTTTAACGCGCCGGCTGACCCCTCGTGTATCCGTCATGGGCCAGTATGCCCGGATCCATCAGCCACATGCGGGAACACTTACCCAGCGTATTCAGGCAAAGTACAACAGAGCCCAGATCGGGCTGACTTATCAATTTCAGAGGGCATTGACACAATGAACACTCAAGATCAGGTTGAAGAAAGCCCTTCGTCCGCAGGCCACTACTGGGAGATCGTTGTCCGCCGGAGGTGGTGGCTGGCGATTTCAGCCATCATTGTCTGGGCATGCGCTCTCGCCCTGAGCCTGTTCCTGCCCGCGAAATACAAGTCCGAGACCGTTGTTTTGATCGAACAGGAAGGCGTTCCGGCCCAATATGTTACCCCCAACGTCGGCATGGATCTGCCCCAGCGTATGCAAAGCCTTACAGAGCAGATCATGAGCCGGAGCCGGCTGGTGCAGACCATGGACGAGTTTCATCTGTATGGGCAAAAAGGGCCTGGCCAAGTCGCATCCGATGATGCGGTCGACCGGATGCGCAAGGACATAACGATTGAACTCATCAAGGGGGACGGGCAGGCAGAACTGTCCGCATTCAAACTCACATATTCGGCGCCAAGCCCGGTTCTGGCGCAGAAGGTTGTCGGCCGGCTGGCATCGGGTGTGATTAACGACAATCTCCACAGTGAACAGCAGCAGTCTGAAGACACCACTGCTTTCCTCGAAAGCCAGTTGAGCCAGGCGCGCGACGATCTGGACCGGCAGGAAAAAGCGCTGCGTGAGTTCAGAAGCAGGTACCTGGGCGAATTGCCTGAACAGATGTCCAGCAATGTGCAGATCTTGGCTGGCCTGCAGAGCCGCCTTGAGTCAGCGACGGAAAACCTCCATCGGGCGGAACAGCAGAGGCTTTACCCCGCCCCGCTGACAGGGCAGTCCCCGAGCTCGCAGCCAGGCGTTGAGATTGGGAACAAGGTTACCTCTCTTGATCAACAGATCGAGAGAATGAAAGCTGACCTCGCAAGCCTTAGCGGGCATTACAAGCCTCAACACCCGGACGTGGTTCACCTGGAGGATCAGATCGCCAAAGCGGAAGCGATGAAACGCCAATTGGAGGGCAGGGGCGCTCCCGGGAACAGTCCCGCCGTTGCGCGGGGGAGCCAGGCAATTTCTTCCCCCGCCCGGTCGCAGAGTCCGGTCAATGCCATTGATTTTGAGATTGCCAATCGCAAGCAGGAAATCAAAAGGTTGGAGGCCCAGATCGAGCACTACCAGAATCGCTTGAATCTGACGCCTGTGTTGGCGCAACAACTCGCTGATGTCACCCGCAATCATGAGCAGTCCCGGGCACATTACGAGTCGCTATTGGCGAAGAAGCTGCAGTCGGAAATGGCCACCAGCCTGTCCAGAAGAGAGCAAAACGGCCGGTTCCGCACCATGGATCCTCCCAGCTTGCCTCTAAAACCCTATTGGCCTGACCGGCTGAAGTTCTCTTTGGCCGGGCTTTTCGCCGGAATCTGCCTGGGGCTTGTGGGTATTGTCGTCGTGGAAGTTGTTGAAGCCCGGGTTTATGGCGAAGACGATTTATCCGGCTTCGCGGAGGTGCCTGTAATCTCCACCATCCCTCCGCTTCCAACGGAAGCCGAACAGCGGCGGCAGGTCGTGCGTCGTCGTATCGAGATCGCAATTGCATCGGCGGTGACCGCATTAGTTCCAACAATCACATTGTTGGCCTGTTTCAAGAGCTAAAGAATGTATAAACAGTTTTATGGTCTCACCCGGAACCCGTTTGAGATCAGCCCGGACCCGCAATTCTATTGCGCTACGCCGCTTCACAATGAAGCCTTGGCCAGCTTGTTATATGGCGTCAAGAAGAGAAAGGGCTTTGTCGTTACCACAGGTGAAGTCGGTACCGGAAAGACCCTGCTCATTCATTGCCTGTTGCAGTGGCTCAGCAAAGTGCAGATTTCATTCAGTCATATCTTCAATACACGGCTTTCGGCGCTTGAGTTCTTGCAATATTTTCTTGCAGACCTGGGCCTGCCCTCTGCGGGCAAGAACAAAAGCGAACTCCTCATTCAACTCAACCAGTATTTGATCAATGAGTATCACAAGGGCTCCACGACTGTGCTGGTCGTGGATGAAGGGCAGTTGCTGGACTGGGAAGTTCTGGAAGAAATACGGCTTCTCACGAATCTGGAAACATTGCAGCAGAAATTGCTCCAGATCATACTTGTTGGACAGCCTGAGTTGTCGGAAAGATTGGATTCGCCTGATCTGCGGCAGCTCAAACAACGCATTGCGTTCCGGTGCCATCTGAAGCCGCTGTCCGGGCAGGAAACCCAGGCTTATATCGCGCACCGGCTTGAAGTGGCCGGAGCAAGCTCCCATGAGAACAACTTGTTTCCGGAAGCTACCATCGCTGCGATCATGCGCTATTCCCAGGGGATACCAAGGTTAATCAACACGCTCTGCGAAAACGCTCTCATTTCCGGCTACGCACGGCAAATCCATTCCATTACACCGGAGATCATAGACCAGGTTGCCGCTGATGCTTGCCTGGACCGCGCCCAAAACCATGAGGCGCTGAGAAGGCCCATCGACCGCCATGTTGTTTTGAGGGAATTGTTTCGAATGATTCAAGTATTGGACCCAAAGTCGCGGTCAAGAGACCGCCTGGAAATGCCGGGGAAGGAGGAATTCAAGCATGAGTCGGATTTTTGAGGCTCTGCAGCGATCGAACGCGAAGAAAGTGGGTGCTGGGACGGCGGGCTCCGCGGTCGACGCGGCTGCTGTTCTCAGCGGCCTTGATTCTGACGCCACCAACCTGAACCTGATCCCTTCCTTGACTGTTACGGCAACACCGGAACGCCGCCTCGTAGCATTGTCTGAAGATCGGAGTCTGGGTGCGGAAAAGATTCGAATTCTTGGCGCTCGTCTTCGCCATTTGCGTCAGGAACGTCCCCTCAAAACGCTGTTGATTACCAGCAGCATAAAGCAAGAGGGGAAAAGCGTTCTTTCGGCCAATCTGGCCCTGTCCTTTGCAAAAACCAAGCAGCGAGTATTGCTCCTGGAGGGAGATTGTCATCAGCCGAGCATAGCCGGACTTTTCGGGGCAAGCGGACTGCCTGGGTTAACCGGTTGGTGGCGCTCCGGCGAGCCTGTGGTGAATTACTTGCGACGGATCAATGGATTGCCACTCTGGTTCTTGCCCGCCGGAGTGTCTGCGGAGCAGCCCCTTGAAATTCTCCAGTCGCAACGCTTCTCCCAGTTGCTCAACCAGATTGGCAACTGGTTCGATTGGGTTGTCATCGATTCTCCTCCTTTTGCGGCGCTAGCCGACGCAGCCGTCTGGGGCGGCATGTCAGACGGCATTTTGTTACTGGCGCGGCAGCATAGAACGCCGAAAAGAGTGCTGAGAAAAGTCCTGGATTCGATCGACCGAAGCAAGGTATTGGGAATCGTCTTGAACGATTGCTCTGATCCTGACCACAGCTACTACGCACAGTATTACAGTCAAAACTTGGATCATGCGCCACAGCCCGCCAATCACAAGAGGAAGCACTAGCTTATACAACTAGCACCTGCTCTGTAACGGATCAGTACCGTAATCGGCAGCAGCCTTGCACTATGGGCCTGATATCTCAACTGTCCTACCGAAGGCCGCAGGCGTTGGAAAAACGCCGGGCGCACAGCAAGGACAACAGGAATTCCATCCTGTTGTCTGAGACGAAGTTTAGTGCCGTGCTGCGCCGGGAACGCCGCAGGACGGAGCGCTCCCGCAGACCATTCCTGCTGATGCTTGCGGCCATGGAAACGATTTCGCCAACTGAGAACGGGACGGCATTTCTTGAGGATCTTGCCTCTGCTCTGGCCGCTTCGAGCCGGGAAACAGACATCATCGGCTGGCATCGGCAGGATGAAGTGTTGGGGGCTATCTTCACTGAGCTGGGGACTGCCGAGAAGAACGCCATTGTTGCCTCTGTCCGGCAGAAGCCGAGTGTGGTCCTTAGTCAAAAGTTGATCAAAAGCGATTCACGAAAAGTCGCCCTCGAGTTTCACTTTTTCCCGGAAGATTCCACGCAACAACCGCATTCCGAGCCCCGCATGCATGGGGAGTTGTACCGCGACCAGCAATCTAAGATTGTGGCCCGAGGGATCAAACGCGTAATCGATGTCCTGGGCAGCGCGCTGGCGCTAATCATTTTCTCACCGATATTCCTTTGGATCAGCCTCGTGATCAGATTCACTTCCGCTGGCCCTGCACTTTTCCGCCAGAAAAGAATCGGGCAGCACGGGAAAGAATTTACCTTCCTGAAATTCAGGTCTATGTATGTCAACAATGACGCCACCCTGCATCAGGAATATGTCAGCCATTTCATTGCAGGAAAGGCGCCGATGAAGGAGTCCGCCGACCGCAAGACGAGCGCCTATAAGGTCATCGATGATCCCCGTGTGACTTCCTTCGGCCGGTTCCTGCGAAAAACCAGCCTGGATGAACTCCCCCAGTTGATGAATGTTCTGAAGGGAGAAATGTCGCTCGTAGGTCCGCGTCCTCCTCTTCCTTACGAAGTCGCGTCTTATGACCTCTGGCATCGCCGCCGGATTATTGAGGTCAAGCCCGGGATTACCGGCCTGTGGCAGGTCTGCGGCCGGAGCAGAACGAGTTTTGACGAGATGGTTCGCTTGGATTTGCGGTATGCGAGACGGTGGTCTCTTTTGTTGGATTTCAGGATTTTGCTGAAGACACCACGCGCGGTGCTTTCAGGGGATGGGGCGTATTAGGTTTCCGGCCTGGCGGGGAGTTGGCTGAAGGAGAGCTATGGAGGGCAGTCTGAGAAGGAATCAAAGCGAAACCGGCGGCGTAATTAATTTGGAGCAGGCGAGTGGGCCGGAGCGCCCGCAGGTCGGGGGAAAACGCACGCCAGGGCGGGCGGTAATCTGGATTGATCTGGACAACTCGCCCCATGTGCCATTCTTCCGGCCGATCATTCAGGAGCTTGAGGCCCGCGGTCATGCCATATTGTTGACGGCCCGGGATTGTTTCCAGGTTTGCGGCTTAGCAGAGCGGCTGCAAGTGGACTGCGATGCCATCGGCCGCCATTACGGGAAGAACCGGGCCATGAAGTTGCTGGGGCTGGGGATTCGCACTCTGCAGCTGCTTCCCAAAGCCTTGCGCGCGCGACCGGCGCTGGCCGTATCCCACGGCTCGCGCAGCCAACTGCTGACGGCGAAGTTGCTGGGCATACCGACGCTGCAGATCTTGGATTACGAATTCGCCAAGGGTTGGATCCTCATTCGGCCAAGTTGGGCCATGACCCCGGATATGATTCCCGATGAAGCGGTCAAATCCGATCGCAGCCGGATTCTCAAATACCCCGGCATCAAGGAAGATGTCTACGTGCCGTCGTTTACCCCGGATGGCGAGATTCGCAGGAACCTGGGCATCGGCGAATCCGACATCCTGGTCACGTTGCGACCGCCGGCCAGCGAGGCGCACTATCACAGCCCGGATAGTGATGTCCTGTTCAAGGCCACGGTGGATCATCTCGGCCACTTCGCCACAACCAGGATGGTGGTCTTGCCTCGAACGGACCGCCAGGGGGAAACCATCCGCGCCCAATGGCCCGATCTCTGCTCCAGCGGAAAGCTAATGATTCCCGACCACGTTGTGGACGGGCTTAACCTGATCTGGCATTCCGATCTGGTGATCAGCGGCGGCGGAACGATGAACCGTGAGGCCGCGGCCCTCGGCGTTCCTGTGTACAGCGTCTTCCGTGGCAAGACTGGCGCGGTGGACCGGTTCCTGGAAGCGAGCGGTCGCATGGTGATGTTGGAATCACCTAATGATCTTCCCAACAAGCTGATCGTACGTCGCAGGAATCGCGCAATTCGTCCTGGCGCCGGCGGCCACGCAACTTTAAATATCGTCACGAACCATATCGTTCGGCTTGCGGAACTGACTGCAGAAAAGAACAGAGTAGTCGACGGGACCGCAACGACTGTTCCTCCTGCGGTTGGCTGTGACCGGTGCGACTAAAGACACGTAGTCCGGGCTCGTCCGAACTTCATGAAGGTAGCTCGGGTTTACCGCACCTTGGATGCTCGGATCGCCAGTGATGACGACAAGCTCGTATCAGAGTGCCCACGCTGCCATCCTTAAGTTGTTGGCATATTGCAGATCGAATGAGTGGGCCGGCTACGACCCCTATGACGCTCTGAACAGTGATCTGTTCAAAGCGCTGCCATTTCTCAATTCCAGAGTTCCCCGGCTGGGGCTGACGCAGGCGTTGAAAAGGAGTCCGGTTAACCTCCGCTCGTTGTTGCAGGTTCCCAAAACGCAGAATCCCAAGGGCCTGGCGCTGTTTCTCTCCGCCTTGATTAAGCTCTGGAGAATGGGGCTGCAAGACCAGCAGG
>Ga0316624_10000619_pt1 | contig 12468 bp, 13 predicted proteins | sample OWC_Aug_N3_C1_D5_FD_207657 | JGI IMG/M metagenome (GOLD analysis project Ga0316624, IMG submission 207657) | Wetland soil microbial communities from Old Woman Creek delta, Ohio, United States - OWC_Aug_N3_C1_D5_A | ecosystem: Environmental > Terrestrial > Soil > Wetlands | place: USA: Ohio...
CTCATGATCCTCAAGACCCTTACCCCAAAGGAAGAAAAGGTGATTCGCATGCGTTTCGGCATAGGAGTCGACCGTGACCATACCCTTGAGGAAGTGGGGAGGCATCTTTCGATCACCCGCGAACGGGTCAGGCAGATTGAAGCGAAGGCGCTCAGGAAGCTGAAGCACCCCAGCCGCCTGCGGGCGCTGAAAGTCCTCACTACGGCTTAAGGCTCTATTCTACTCCGGTAACGAGGTTCCCCACGTCGATCGGTCTGGAGTTCTCCCGGACTATTGCGGTCGATGTCTTTTCCCTGCTGCTTATGATCTGGATCTTTCCGGAAGGTACCTTGTGAGTTCCCAAGGCGACCGTCCTTAACATATCGCCGACCTCGATGCCGTCATCCCATCCTTTGTCGATATACAGTATATTGTGGTTGCCGCTCATGAGGTATTTCGCGGCGACGACATAGCCATTGATATTTGGCGCCCGGTAAGCCCCTGTTGTCAGCGGCGGAGTCATGTCGTGGTAGGTATCGAGCAGGTCCCCGGCTTTTATATCTTCAAAAAACAGGGTTATCTTCGCCATGGTCTGGCCGAACTCAAAACGGTCGACTTTCGCTACTCCGAGTACTTCGATGAGATATCCCAGTTTCTTTCCGGTGACAGGGTGTCTCACCATCTCGCCCCTGCGGATTATATAGAACTCGTCCCCGATTTTTGCAGGCGCGTCAAGCGAGACATAGACAATATCGTTGCTACCGAACAGGATTCTGTCCTCCGGAGAGCCGGTAATCTCTCCGACACTATGGACGGAGTCGGCGATATATCCGCTCGACATGAGGAGCGCTTTTTCGACAAGGGGGGTCAGGGGAACCGGAGTCGGGGCTGTTTCTTTCTTCGCAACGACTTCCTTTTTCTCAGGAGCCGGGGTAGCCGGTTGCGCCCCGGACTCTTCGCCGACCTCTTTCTTCATGAGACGAAGAGGGATCTTGATTGTGCGCCCAGGGTATATTCTGTCAGGATTCGCAATATCGGGGTTTTCCTGCCATATCTTCGGCCACAGGAATGAATCGTGAAGTTCCTTGCCTGAGATGTCCCAGAGGGTATCACCCTTCACAACCTTGTATTCTTTTATCTCTTCTGTTTCTGACAAGGCAACTGACGGTATCAGCAGGGAAAGTATAACGCCATAAAGGATAAATCTCATTTTATGCATGCCGGACACCCCTTCCGTAAAGTTTTCTTCCTTTAAAAACATAACCGAGATGGAAAAAACTGTCAAGCTTATTCGCATCATTTGACATTACTGTCCTGAAAAGGTGCATAATCTAACTATGCAGAGATACAGGTCGTTTGGCCGTTACATGCGGGAAAAGTTCGGTTTTACCGTCTACAAAATTAATGTGGACGCGGGCTTTACCTGTCCCAACAGGGACGGCACGCTCGGGGTGTCGGGCTGTATATACTGTAATAATGACAGCTTCAGGCCGGGGGTCTGCAAGCCCACCCTTTCTGTCACCGAACAGATCAAAAACGGCGCCGTCCATGTGAGAAAGAGATTCGGGGCCGAGCATTTTCTTGTATATTTTCAGCCATATACGAATACGTACGCCCCGGTTGCCCATCTTGAAGCCCTCTACCGCGAGGCGCTTGCCGAGCCTTCGGTGATCGGCCTTGCCATAGGGACAAGACCGGATGCGGTCGATCCGGAAAAGCTCGCAATGATCGAGACGCTCGCGGAGGAGTATTTTATCCTTATTGAATACGGACTGCAGTCGATATACGACAAGAGCTTGCAGTTCATTAACCGCGGGCATGATTATAAGGCCTTTCTGAATGCGCTCGAACTGACAAAGGAGAGGGGAATATTTACAGGGGCCCATATCATCGCCGGATTTCCCACTGAGACGCGGGAGGAAACTCTCGCGATGGCCGAGGAGATATCGTCGCTGCCGATCGAGTTTTTAAAGATACACCAGCTGCAGGTCGTGAGACATACCCCTCTTGAGGATATGTTTAAGGACCAGCCTTTCCAGACGTTCGGCTATCAGGAATATCTCGATTTTCTTGCCGATTTTATCGAAAGGCTTTCGCCGGACATTGTGCTGCAGAGGCTTTTTGCCACTGCTCCGGACGACATCCTCATCGCCCCTCTTTGGGGCAGGAACAGGCACCAGATAATGGAGGATATCGCAAAGACCCTCGATAAGAGGGATACCTATCAGGGGAAAAGATACAAGGCCCAGGCAGTAAACAGGTGACCTATCGTATATTAAGGAGGTGAACATGCCGAAAAAACCCCATAAATTCGGGAGCAGATATTTTGAGATTCACGTAAACGCAGTTTTAATCTTGTGTGATATTTAGAAAAAGGTTTGTCGTTACATGCCAGGATCTAATGGAGCCTCAGATTATGGGTCTTTTTCGGCATGTTCGCCTTCCATTTTTCAAACTGTCCGCAGGGGCTAGGTATCTTTACCCGCCTCCGTCGGCGCCGAAGGCGACCAGAGCCGTGTCCCTACATGCTAATTCCGATAGACAACCAAATCCTTCATCGCCTTCCTCTTCGTCGGCCCAGGGCTTTCAGCAGGATGGCCGAGGGCCATAACCGCCATGAGTTCGAGTTCTGTTCCGAGGCCGAGCAGTCGCCTGATCTGTTCGTCGCTCCTGATGATCTCACCGAGCCAGACCGCGCCGAGACCCAGGGCATGGGCTTCAAGCAGCATATTCTGCATGCACGCGCCTATCGACTGCGCATCCTTTACCCTGTGGTAGCCTGAAGCGCTGTCCATAAAGACCGCGATCAAGATGTCAGCTGCTTTCACCACCTTTGAGTAGCGGGTGAGCCCCGACATCTCCTCCCTGATTTTTCTGTCTCTGATGACCGCAAACCTCCAGGGCTGGTTATTCAGGCCGGACGGCGCCCACCTTCCGGCCTCAAGCACCTTTTCAAGGAGCTCTTCGGAAACTTCCCGCTCTTCGAATTTTCTGATGCTTCTTCTGGACATGATGATATCGAGTATATCCACGATAACTCCGATCTGGTAAAATGATTATTACTTCTCCTCAGGGAGAAGGTTCTAAAGATATTACCGGTCTCGCAATATTGATAACTTCTTTTATAAAATCCCTCCTCACCTCCCTTTGCCAAAGGGAGGAATCATGCTACCCCTCTTTAGCAAAGAGGGGCGAGGGGAGATTTTCCAAGTAAAGCAAATTCAATTTTGGGTTCGTTAATAACTATAGGTAAGAACGGCGCGAAAATCAAGGATGTGTGACCCCTGGATGGAGGGAAATTTGAATAGAACAACGATAGCGGTAATCGGCGGCAGGAAGATCGAGAAGTCTCTTTTGAAAGAGGCAGAAGAGGTAGGCAGGCTTCTTGCCGGGAGGAACGCAGTCCTCGTCAGCGGCGGACTTGGCGGTGTGATGGAGGCAGCCTCGCGCGGGATGAAATCAGGCGGCGGGCTTACGGTCGGGCTACTACCTCAGGACCACAAGAGGGATGCTAACGACTTTGTAGACGTGGCAATAGCCACGGGGCTCGGCATCGGGAGGAATGTCATCATCGCGCGCACCGCAGACGCGGTTATCGCGGTCGGGGGCGAATACGGGACACTCTCGGAGATCGCCTTCGCGCTTCAGTTGGGCAAGCCGGTGGTAGGGATCAGGACATGGGACATCAAAGGGGTGATTACGGCCGTCAACGCCGGGGACGCAGTGGGGAAGGTCTTCGCGGCGCTTGAATCCGAGGGATGACGTGCCGTTTTCGGCATCTTTGTTGTATAATATTCGACAACCCCAGGGCCCCCTTAGCTCAGTCGGATAGAGCACAGGTTTCCTAAACCTGGTGTCGCAGGTTCAATTCCTGCAGGGGGTACCATCTTAATTCCAAGGCGTAAGCTGCAACCCAAGCTCACAGGTTTCCTAAATCCCGAAGGCGTTCGGGATTCAATTCCTGCAGGGGGTACCATATTTTTCGATAACTTAGGGCTTCTTCGGAAGCCCTTTTTATTTCGGTGTCCATCCAGTCCGGCTGTTCTCCGCCATCATTCCCCCTGCCAGGTGCATGCGCAAGAATGAATCAGTCTGTAAGCGTTGAGAGAGGTGCGACTGAAAATGCGGAGAGTCATTTCAGCTGAGAGAGGGCTTTTTCAGGCAAAAGTTCTAAGCAGCAAAATTATGCCTGATGGCAGCATAATCCAACCGATATAAAAAAAGACCGACGCGATCCACTCAAGGGATTCATAATCGGATTGATCGGACCTATATTCTTTCCGACTGTTTAATGCGATCTCTCTTATAGAAAGTCCAACCTGCGATAAAGCGACAATAATTGGTCCCCAGAGAATTAGGTTGATGGCAACTATTTTAGCAGCGTATTGATCAATGACCACGCCGAAGTTTGTAATTGGATCCATTTTCCCCTCTCCGTTTAAAGGCTAATAACTAATATAACTTGGGGTTTTTGCCCGCGGCTCAGGCCTCCTGCTGCTTGAGTTCGATACGGTTTCCCGAGAAGTCTTCGGCAAAATAAACCGTCCGGCCACCCCGCTCTGCGGCGATCACTGTGACCCCCTGGCCTTTTGCCTTTTTGAGAAAACCGGAAAGGTCGGGCAGCTGAATGCAGAAATGGGGTACGGAAGGAGAAGGCCGGGTGAAGCCCGGGATGATGAAGATCTCGACCTTCAGGTTCTCCTTCCCGTAGACAAGCATCCTTATCTCCTGGCCGAGGGAGAAGAGTTTCTGCGCGAGTTCCGGTGAAACAGAAGATTCCTTGATAATTTCGAGACCGAGAATATCCTGATAAAACCGGACGGCCCTGCCCTCGTCTTCGTTCACTACTCCCACGTGGTCGAGCACCATGTCCTCTCCTCTTGCCGTTACATTGCAGCAGGACCCGCTCCAGCAGGGGCCGCCTTAACCCGCATCCTGCATCCTATTTTCCCCCGAAGACGCTCTTGAGAAGGTCTGTCGTGCGGGCGGCGGGGTTTGTCCGGATATTCTTTTCTTCCTGGCCGACCGCGAGAAAGAGACCGTCCAGCGCCTTGTTCGTCACATAGTGGTCGAGATCGAACGACTGCGAGCTCATAAGAGGCAGGGACTCGTATTTCCCCATCATTTCTTTATAGGACCTTGTCGTGCCGACCTTGTCCATGCTCGATGAGATGATAGGCTTGAACTTGGCGTAGAGGCTGTCATGCGTCTTTTCCTTGAAAAAATCTGTTGCCGAAGTGTCTCCGCCGGCCAGGATCTTTCTGGCGTCTTCGAATGTCATATCCCTGATCGCGTCGCCGAATATCGAGGCGGCTTCGGGTGCGGCCTTTTCGGCCGCCCGGTTCATGCTCAGGACGAACTCGTCGACCTGCCGCTGATATCCGACCCGCTTCATCACGTCGGCCACGGTCCGGAGCTTCTCGGGCATCAGGATCTTCACCAACTCATTGCCGAAGTACCCATCGGGTTTGGAAAGGCTCTTGACGGCATTCTCGGTGCCGACGGCAAGCGCCTCCTTCAGCCCCGCGGCCGTAGTACCTTCGTCAGAAGAACTTTGAGAACCTTTCGGAGTGCTGCCGAAGGACCGCAGCATGTCTTCCACGCCTGCGGCCTGAACCGATATTACCCAGCCGAGCATAAGGACTGATACAAGGAATGCTTTCATTTCGTTTCCCCCTTTCTCGATTATCCTCCGGTTAATAGATTTTCCCTTTTTTCACATTCTATCACTAAATGCATCCGCACCCTACCCGTCGAATTCGCTCAGTTCAATGTTCTACGGTCGATGTTCAGCGTTCAAGGCTCAAGGCTCGAGGTTCAACGTCCTCAACGATAGTGTCAGCCGCCTAAGGCTTGGGGACGAAAAAACATTTGGTGGTGATATGAAGGAGTTGATTCCTGCCGAAATCAGTTCCGATCTTAAAGACCGGGCGTGGACAAGGGCGGGCGGACTGCCAAAAGGCTGCTTACCAACTTTCCCAGTGGATGTTTTCTTCCCTGAATTTGTCGATCACCGTACCTTTTCCTTTCGGAACTCCAATCGGTATGACATTAAGCGGGATTATATTTTCAGGCATATGCAGGATCTTTCTTACGTTGCGCACCCTCTCCTCGTCAACATACACCGCCGTCCAGACGGCTCCGAGTCCCAGGGCATGGGCCGCAAGGAGAATATTTTCAGTCGCTGCCGAGCAGTCCATGACCCAGTATCTCCCGCTATACACCGCATCCTTGTCAGGGATGCCGCAGACGACGATTGCAGCGCCCGCCTTATCGAGCATTTTCGCATATGGGAGCCTTTCGCAAAGCTCATCGAGGGTCTCCCGCTTTGTCACGGTGATAAACGCCCATGGCTGGATATTCACCGCCGAGGGTGCTGACATGCCTGCACGGAGAATCTTCATCAGATCTTCGCGGGCAACGGCATCGCCGGTAAAAGAACGCACGCTCCTGCGGGTATAAATAACATTGAGGGCTTCGTTAGCCATTTCACACCTCCCTGGTTAATGATATCAGATTTCTTTCTGAAGTGTATGTGGTCAGGATCGTGGCCCATGGATGAATTTATCGTCATGCCGAATCATGTGCGCGGGATCATCATATTGACAATATGGCACGACGGAGCGCTCTTGTACAAAGACCCGGCCCGTACTATGCTTTTCTTAAGAAGTGACATTGAAGAAAGAACCCGGAACTAAGGGAGGGACGTCAATGAAGAAGGCTTATAAGATACTGGCCATTATCGCAGCAGTGCTTGTCGTGGTCGTGATCGCTCTCACCCTCTTTGTAAAATCCTATCTTACGGACGAGCGCATCCGCACGCTCGTCACCGAATCTGCCGAGAAGTCCCTCCGCAGAAAGGTCTCCCTCGGCGCAATCTCGGTGAGCATATTCAGCGGCATCTCGGTGAAGGACTTCGCGATCCGGGAGAAGGATTCCGACCAGGACTTTCTGAAGGCCGACGCCTTTGTGCTCAAGTACCAGCTCCTGCCGCTCCTGTCGAAGAGGCTGATCATCGACGAGCTTGCAGTGGATTCTCCGCAGGTCGTTATCACGAAAAAGGCGGACGGCTCTTTCAATTTTTCGGACATGATCCGGCCGAAGGAGGAGGCAGCCGGGGAGAAGAAAGAAGAGGTCTCCGGCCTGCCGGTCTCCCTTGGCGTAAAGTCTCTCAGGATCGACAAGGCACGGCTCGAATACGACGACCCTGCCGGAACGGTGAAGAGGGCGGTGGTCAACCTCGATGCGGAAATGGCCCTGCGGGCCGGATCGGACAAGGTGATCGGATCTTCGGGCAAGGTAAAAATGACCCTAGTCGAGGTCCTTTTGAAGGACCGGCCCAAGCCGGTGAAGGACGTGCCGATCTCGGTCCAGTACCAATCGGTGGTGAACCTCGCCGACCGGAGGATCGATATCTCCGAGGCTTCGATTGCCGGCCTCGGCGCGGACGCCTCGCTCAAGGGGCAGGTGCATTACGGCGATCCCCTTTCCTACACCGTTACCGTGAAGGCGCCGCAGGTAAACCTCGCGACAGTGCAGAAGTCGGCTGCAGGACTCCTGCCCGAGGGGGTTGGTCTTGACGGCGGCCTCTCTGTTGACCTCACGGCGGAACAGAAGCCGGTAAAGGAGGCGAAACCCACATTCAAGGGAGAGATCTTGCTCAGGAACGCCGCCGTGCAGACGAAGTCCATGCGGCCTGTTTTCAACGGCGCCGTCACCCTCAGCCCGGACCGGATAGGCTTCCGGGCTCTGAAGCTTGTGGCGGGCGGCAGCACGGCCGACATTACCGGCCAGGTCCTGAACTACGCCACGAGCCCCGATATGCGCATCGACGTGGCGAGCGCCGTGCTGAACCTTGACAGTCTCATGACGGCTGCTGCCGCGGTGGGTGGGGCGGCAGGCGCGGCCCCGGCGGTAAAGAAGGATGAGAAGGAGTTCGGGCCCCTTAAGTCGAAGGTCCGGGCCGAGGGGAACGCCGATATCAGGCAGATGGTCTTCAAGGGCATCACGGTCCGGAACATGAAGGCCCATTATCTCTTCCGCAACAATGTTTTCACCCTCGCATCCCTTACCGGCGGCACACTCAGCGGGACCTTCAGCGGCCAGGCGACCGCCGATTTCTCGAAGCCGGGAGCGGTCTATTCGATGAAAGCCGAGACGAACGGCATAAAACTCGAAGAGATCACCGCTGCCTTTGCGCCGAAGGCGAAGGAGAACCTCTACGGCAGCCTCTCCGCCCGGGCCGAGATCAGCGGCGCCGGCTCGTTGGCAGCATCGATCAAGCGGAACCTCAAGGGCAAGGGCTCCTTCAGCGTGAAGGACGGGAAGATACGGAACGCGCAGATCTCCGAGGGGCTCCTGGCCATCCTCGGCCTCCAGAGTCTGAAGGAGATCCCCATGGAAAAGGCCGGGGGCAGCTTTACCATAAGCGGCGGGGCGATAAACCTCAAGAGCGTGATCGCGAACAAGGACCTCGTCGTCAACGAAAGCGGCACCATAGGCCTCGACCAGAGACTCGACATGTCCCTGCTCGTGAAGGTCTCGGACGCCCTCTCTCCGAAGATCGTGAGCCAGTCGGGGGTTTCTCAGTTCCTGTCAGGGGAGAAGGGCTGGACAACGGTACCTCTCAGGCTCGGAGGAACGATCGCAAAACCCTCCTACGGCATCGATACGAAGGCCGTGGGAAAACAGGCGACGGAGAAGTTACAGAAGAAGATGAGCGAGGAGCTGCTCAAGGCCCTTTCGGGAGAGAAGGAAAAGAAGCCGGCCGAACAGCCGACGGGCACGAAGAAGGAAGAAAAGGGCAGTTCTCCGGAAGATCTGTTGAAGGGATTGTTCAAGTAGGACGCAAGTAGAAATGATTATCTACAACCCTGAAATCCATCACCGCCTTCGTATTAAACGTAGGCGCAGGCCCCTGTGCCTACCCTGGTTGAAACAATGGGCAACCAGAGGGAGTTGCCCCCTACAATAATAAAAGGCGCAGGGTCGGGTCTCACCATTGACCACATGAATGAACATAGGGAGAACCAACGGTGGGGGGGCCTAAGAAGGTTACCTCCCGAGCTGTTTTCCGGGCTTCTCTTGTCAATCTGATTTTTAAAGTGTTATTCTTCAGTAACAAAGACAATTTCTATGGATTCAACCGGCAAGAACTTTCCCGCGCAACACGCAGAGAGTGCAGCCATAACATGCAAAGGATGAAGACATGTTACACCTGAAACGGCAGTTGCCTTACAGACCGACCGAAAGGATGAACGTCGTAAGCTATCCGATACGGGACATCGTGATGGAGGCAAAGCGCGAGGAGGCAAAGGGCAAGAAGATGATCTACCTCAATATCGGAGATCCGCCCCAGTACGGCTTTGAGCCGTTTAAGGTGATCGCCGAGCGGGTGAAAAGTGCGCTCGACGAAAACTGGAAGGGATATGCTCCTTCTGAAGGCGACGAGGAGTTCAGAAACACCGTCGCAAAGATCGAGAAGTGCAGGCCCGAGGATGTGTTTGCCGTTGCCGGGCTTACCGAGGGGATAGACTTTTTCTTCCATTCCTTCATCGGTTTCGGGGAGAAGGTGCTTCTTCCGAACCCGGTATATCCGCTTTACCTGAGCAAGGCGAAGCAGTTCGAGGGCGACAGCGTATTCTACAGGCACGATGAGAAGGGCCAGATAGACGTCGGACACCTCACAAGGAAGATAGAAGGCGCAAAGGCGATGGTGATCATAAATCCGAACAACCCGCTCGGTTCGGTCTATTCGGAGAAGAACCTCTCGGAAGTCGTGAAGCTCTGCGATGAGTACGATGTCCCTATATTTTACGACGGCTCCTATGACCAGCTGATACTGGAAGGCAGACAGCCGGACTTCAGGAAGATCGCGAGGGGCAAGATACCCTTCATATACGGAAGTTCGCTCTCGAAGGACTTCAGCTATACAGGCGCACGGCTGGGATGGGTTACGTTCCACGGCGATAAATGGTCGGAGGTGAAGAACGCATTCTTCCTGCTCTGCAACCAGCGCCTCTCGGTGAATTGGGAATACCAGAAGGCGGCTGCAGCGGCACTCGTGCACCCCTCCTATCCTGCGTACGTTGCTGACATAAGGGAGAAGCTCACCGAAAGAAGAGACACCTTTGTGAAGATGGCCCGGAAACTGCCGCTCTCATTTCCTGTTCCTCAAGGCGCTTTCTACGCGTTCATGAAGATAGAAACTACGAAATGGAAAAAGGACGTGCAGTTCGTGCGCGCGGCGCTGAAAGAAGGCGTCGTTTTTGTCCCGGGCTCGGGATTCGGACGGCAGGAAGACGGAGTGTATTTCAGGACGACGTTCCTGCCTGAGCCAAACATAATAGAAGAGGCCTTCGCAAAGATCAAACGTATATTGTGAACCGTGAAAAGGTCATGCGGGCGAGCAGCATTTACCAGATCGTCTCAGGAGAATAATTCTTCTTTCTGATGAAATATTCGGTGATCGCAAGGGCACGGACAAATGGGACCCTGTGCCAAAGAAAGTGCAGAAAATCGAAGAGCATATGGACGAGGAACCCTGCGGCGACGACACGGAGCATGGGGTACCAGTGGCCCGCAGCGACGAGGAGCAGAAGCACCTCGGCGGTGTGAAAGACCGAGATGCCGAAGACGGACCACCTCCTCTCCCAAACCTCATCATAAAATGAAAACATGCCGCTCACACTCAAGCTCTTCTTCCGGTAGATGTAGTGAAGGTAGTGGTCGATATCGATCAGAACGACGCTGGCACTAAAAACGAGCGCCGTCCTGAGGTCAGTGAGATAGTATACGACGGGCCCCAGGCAGATTCCCTGCGCGATATGCGAAGAAAGCTTCATGCCTGCGGCACCCCTCCAACGATAGTATCACTTAAGAAGGACTCTGCCGGTCTGTATTTTCCAAACTCAGACTGCATTTTCTTTATTATACGGCATCCGCGGCTAAGGGCAGAGATGAATTTGTGATTATGCAACCCATGTACACGGGATCATAATATTATCCAACGTAGGGGGGCACAATTCATTGCGCCCTCTCGAAAGAAGACACCCTTGCCCCTCGGGCCGGGAAATCCTAGAAATTAAACCTCGGCGCCCAGTAGTCCAGATAGTTCATGCATTTGATTCTGACGCGGCACCGTTTGCAGACATTGATGTACTTATAGCACTCGTAGTGTATGCACCATATGGTGACCTCGGGGGGCGTCTTGGTCGCTCCCTGCGGGGACGACATTGCAGCGGAAGAAAAATGCTTTTCCATGCCTTCACTATTATGCCATTTCTCTGTGTCTCCAGCCAGACCCACGTTTATCGGCAGGTTGCGCCCGGCTTCTGCTTTGCGTATCATATGTTCTGATCCGACAAGAGAACGGAGTCGCACATGTATCTGACATCGTTTATACACCGGGGGCCTTTATTCGATATCGCCGAGCGCTGGTTCTGCAGCCGCCCTGAACCGGGGGACGCCCGGTCCATCACCGAGATCCTCATCTGCGACGGTTTTGTCATCGCCGAAACCCTGGAGTTATTAACCGGCCGCCTGGTCGGTATAACCCACCGGAGACGTTTCGGGCGAAGGCCGATCCGCCTGAAAGGGGAACTCCGGGACATGCTCTGCCGCGACGACCGGGACCGAAATGCGAGGGTGGCGGAACTCGTCGGACGATACCGTGGAAACCCCGACTACTTTTTTCTCGAGGCGCCGATCAATGCGGTCGTCTGCCTCGACGATCAGGACCATATGCTCGGATTATACCGGATGAAGCGGCCGAAGAGGATCGCGGAAAAGGCGAACCGGAGAATCGCCGACTGGATCTTCGAGAATGTCCTCGGCAGGGCCCAGGAGATGGCCAGGGAGAGGGCAAGGCTGTCGGGTGTTCCGCTTGACCGGTTTGTCACACCTGCCGAAGAGATGGTGAAAGAGTTCATACGTGCCGAGGAATTGATCGCCGCGAGCTTCCGGGACGGCAGCATCAGGTTCGACAGGGCCGCAATGACGATCCATGACGTAGGCGCAATAAAGATCGTGGCCGCCCAGGATGAGCTTCGGCATCTGGAAGAGACCCTGATGGAGACCCCTGACATCAGGGTTATCGAAAGGGCGGATTTCCGCGGAGCGTATAAGGCGACCAACCTGATCCTCGAGGTGCCCTGGGACGCAGCGTATGTCTGCCGGCAGTACGCAGAGACCAGGGGCTGGAAGAAATACCTGAACCGCGGGATACCGGAAGAGGACCTGAAAAGGGGATTGGAGCCCTTACTCGGAAATGCAGAACCGCGGATAAACATAGAGCTGATACTCACCACATTGCCCGACATGGTAGAATCGGAACTCGGAAACAGTATCCATGAGGAGAGGATAATCGCGCAGAGGGACAACAAGCGCTACAAGGGCCATATCCCGACGAACGTCGAGCTCCTTGTCGAGTCCCTTTTTGCGGTCGGCTTCAGCCCCAGAATCGACATCGACCGTGTGCCGATCAAGCTC
>Ga0316624_10000620_pt1 | contig 12464 bp, 12 predicted proteins | sample OWC_Aug_N3_C1_D5_FD_207657 | JGI IMG/M metagenome (GOLD analysis project Ga0316624, IMG submission 207657) | Wetland soil microbial communities from Old Woman Creek delta, Ohio, United States - OWC_Aug_N3_C1_D5_A | ecosystem: Environmental > Terrestrial > Soil > Wetlands | place: USA: Ohio...
CAGCCGGCGATCACCGCCTGGCGGATTGGAACGGTCTCGTGCGTTGTCTGATTGCCACGGCGGATCGCGAAACGAACGGGATACTCCGGCACGGTCACTCCTGAATCACCGCGATGACTTCCATCTCGCACAGCATATCGGGCCCCTTGAGTTCGACGATGGCGGAGGTCCGCGCCGGCAACGGTTCGGGCATCAGCTTCACATATTCCTCGTTGAACGCCTTCCAATCAGCGGCGTTGCGCAGATAGACCGTGACCTTCGCCACATCGGCGAGCGAGCTTCCCGCGGCCTCAAGCACGCCCGCGATGTTGCCGATGCAGCGCCGCGCTTGGTCCCGGATGTCGCCCATTTGGCCGGTTTCGCGATTGCGCCCGGCCTGGCCGGAGCAGAACACCATGTTGCCGATCCGGATCGCCTGGTTGAAAGGCCCGGTCGGCGTTGGAGCCTTGTCGGTGCGGATCGCCTGCTTTTTCATGACTTGTCCTTGCCGGTGCCGGGCTTTGCCGCGCCCAAGGCCTCGACGGTCTTGCGCGCGACGTCGTGGTCGGAATCGGGCGAAGAGCCGCCGACGCCGATGGCGCCGATGCAAGTGCCGTTTTCATAGATCGGCACGCCGCCTTTGTTGAGCGTGACGCCGCCCGGGATCACTTCGGTCAGGCTCATCGGATAGAGCGGTCGGTCGGCCCATTGCTCCATCAGCTTGGCGGTCGATTTGCGAAAGGCGGCGGCGAGCCGCGCCTTGCCCGTCGCCATATAGGGGCCGTGCCAAGCCTCTTCCTTGCCGCGCGCCACCAGCACCGGGTGGCCGGCGGCATCGACGATCGCGACCGAGACTTCGACGCCCTTGGACGCGCCGATGGATTTCGCGGTCTCGAGAAACTTCATGGCCTTCGCGAAATCCATGCGCGTCGTTCCCTGGCCGTCAGCTCATTCGCAAATACCTGTCGGCATTGCCGGCCAGCAGGTTCTTCATCGCCGTCGGCTCGATGATGTTACCCCATTTGAGCACATTGTCGACCGAATGCGGCCAGTCGCTCTCTGGGTGCGGAAAATCCGAGGCGTACATGAGGCACTTGTCGCCCAGGATGTCGATCACCGCCTTGGTCATGAGCGGCCCCTCATGCGCTTCGATGCAGATGCAGACGCGGCCCTGCTTGGCGTATTCGCTCGGCAGGTATTTGAGCGGCGGCACGACGCCCTTGACGTAATGCACCTGGCTGTCGAGGCGCAGCAGCCAGTTGGGCAGCCAGCCGTGCCCGGTCTCGGAATAGCCGACCTTGATGTTCGGATAACGGTCGAGAATGCCGCCGCAGATCACATAAGCGAGCGAGCGCTGCGCGCCCCAGGGATGGGCCGCCGTGCGCGCGATCGCGGAATTGCCCCAGATGTCGCGATAGCCGGGGAAATAGGGCGGCTCGTAGAAGAAGCTGTGATGCATGATCGGCAGGTGCAGATCGTTCATCACCTGCCAGAGCGGCTCGAGATCGGGATCGTCGATCGGCATGCCTTCGGGCAGCGACGGCCACACGCAGGACAGCCAGCTTTCCTTGCCGAGCTTTTTCAGCTGCTCGACCGCCCAGGGGATGTTCTTGCCGGGCGCGAGGAACAGGCCCTTGAGCCGGCCGGTATCGGCGCTGCAAAACTCGCGCATATAGTTGTGATAGGCATCGTAAAGCCCGGTCGTGATCGCCGGATCGAGCGCGCTCGAAGCCGGCGCCCAGGTGCCGGGAATGAGCACGTTCACGTCGACGCCTTCCAAGGTCATGTCCTCGAGCCGGCCATGCGAATTGTCGTGCTGGATGCGCTCGTGACAGACCGATTTCGAGACGTTGGCGACACGGCCTTCGACCGCGCCCGCCCCGCCCTTTTCGATCTTCTCGGCACCCGGCTTCTGGCCGGCGATACGGTTATAAGGGATCGGGTTAACCTTGATCGTGTGCCACGGTTCCTTCGGATGGCCACGGCCCTCGGGCGACTTCATTTCGCGGACATAGGGCTTGAGCTCGTCCCAGCGATCCTTCACCGCTTTGCCCGCGTAACGGTGCAGCACTTCAAGCGACGGCGTCACGTGGCTGTCCACGTCGATGACCCGATACCCGTTACGCATAAACTTCTCCTGTTCCCTTTTCCCGCACCGCGTAACGGATGCTAAGAAGCTGCCGATCGCGAAGCAAAATGGATTTCCAGATACCTGCATAAGCAGGGCTTATATGAGACGAGCGGCGCGGCAGGATCGGCGCTCCTACCAGCCAAGCGCGGTCGCCGCGCGGCGCTGATCGGCAACGCCGAGCAACCCGCCATCCGCGACCAGCGCCGCCTTGATCGAGCCGAAGCTGATCCAGCCGCTGCGCATCGCCCTGACCTCGGGATCGGCGGCCAGAACGGCCTGCCGCAGCGCCTCATCCATCGCGTCTTCGACCACGAGCTTGCCCTTGAAATCGACCGACCAGCGCGGCGCCGCAATGGCCGCCGCCGGATCCTCGCCGCAAGCGAGTACGCGCGCGAGGAACTGCGCCAGGGTGCAGGTCTGGCCTACGGTGCCGGGCGTGCCGACGCTCATCGCCAAGCCGCCATTCTTCATCACGAGGCACGGCGCCAGCGTGTTGGCGGGGCGCTTGCCCGGCGCTACACAATTGACACTCGCGGCATCGTTGTTGAAGCCGGCCATGCGGTTGTTGAGCAGGATGCCGGTGCCCTCGAGCACGACCCCGGCGCCATAGGGCGCCGAGATGCTTTCGATCAGCGAGACCGCCATGCCGTCGCGGTCGATCACGACCACGCAGGTGGTGCAACGGTCGCGCGCCTCGGCCGGTGCCGTGGCGCCCTTGGCGTCGCGCGGACCGGCCATCGCGATCGCGGCGGCCAGCCGATGTCGCAGCTCGCCCTCGACGAGGCTCGGGTCGGCGATCAGCGGCGTCGCGGTGCAATAGGCGCTGCGCCGCGCCGCATAGCCGCGCAGAATGAAATCGAGACCGTTGGGGTCGACAGCATCCACCTTGCCCGCTTCGAGCTCGAGCAATTGGAACAGCAAGGTCGCGCCGTAGGAATTGGGCGGCATGGTCACGATCTCATGCCCATAGAACGGCGCCGCGATCGGCTCCTGCCACAAGGACGCGTGACGGGCCAGATCCTCGTTCGCGACGAGGCCACCGAGCCTTGCGCTCGCCGAAGCCATGCGCTCGGCGATTTCGCCTTCATAGAACGCCGAGACGCCACGCGCGGCAACGAGGCGAAGCACAAGCGCCAGTTCGGGCTGAACGAAGCGTGCCCCTTCGGCGAGCGGCTTTCCGCCCGGCAGAAAGAGCGCGCGCGCCGCCTCGTTCTTTGCCAGCAACGCAGCGCGGTCGGCCGTGTTGGCGGCGAGCTGGCGGTGGACCGGAAAGCCCTCCTCCGCGAGACGGATCGCGGGCTGCATCAAGCCGCCGAGGTCACGGCTGCCGAAACGCGCCTGGAGATCGGCCAGGCCACGCAGCAGGCCGGGGGTCGTCGCCGAATGAATGCCATTTGCCGGCATACCGGCGGCGAAACGGTCGAGCGTCGCGGCCGCGGGCGAGCATCCGGTGCCGTTGAGGCCGACCATCGCGCGCGCGCGCGGCTCATGCACCAGGGCATAGAGATCGCCGCCCAAGGTGCAGGCGTAAGGACAGACGACCGACAGGACCAGGGCGGCGGCGATGGCCGCGTCGACGGCGTTGCCGCCGTCGCGCAAGACGGCAAGCGCCGCCTCGCTCGCCAGACCATGTCCGGTGGCGACAACGCCCTTCGTGCCGCGCGCCGTCTGGACACTCAATCGCGAGCGCCTCGGCCTGAATCCGATTTCGTCGCCCGCATGTAGAATTCGGATTGCGGGTCGGCCGCGACCATCGCCTTGATGCGCTCCCACAGATGATGGCGCATTTCGACGAATTCGTGCCTTTCGCGGACGTCGTATTCCCAGCGCGGATGCGGCAGATCGACATCGAGAACCTCGGCCACCTGCCCAGGCCGAGGCCGCAACAGCACGATGCGGTCGGACAGAAGAACTGCCTCGTCGACGCTGTGCGTCACGAAAACGACGACACTCTTATGCCGCTGCCAGATCTTCATCAGCTCGATCTGCATGAATTCGCGGGTCTGGGCGTCAAGGCTGGCGAAGGGCTCGTCCATCAACAGGTAGTGCGGCTCGGCGATGAGGGCGCGGGCCAGCGCCGCCCGCTGCTTCATGCCGCCGGACAACTCGTTGGGATAGGATTCGGCGAAGCGCTTCAAACCCACCATGTCGAGATAGTAATCGGCCCGTTCGGCGCGTTCCTTCACGCCCATGCCGTCGAGCTCGATCGGAAAGGAAACATTCTCTCGGATCGTGCGCCACGGCATCAGCCGGAAGGACTGAAAGACAAAGCCCATATGCGGGCCGGGGTGGGGCGGCGCGCCGCCGATCAGGATCTCGCCTGCATCCGGCTCGATCAGCCCGTTCAGCATCCGCAGCAAAGTGGTCTTGCCGCAGCCCGACGGGCCGACCAGGCTCACGAAGGTGTTGGACTTGATGTCCAGCGAGACATGCTGCAGCGCTTGAACGCCGGTGGTCTCCTTGGCGCGGCGGAACGTCTTGGAAACGTTGCGGACGACGATGCCGGCATCGTCGCCCGCCGGACTTCTTCCTGCCGCCGGAACGGTATGCGCCGCAGCGACGTCAGCCATCAGCGCCCCGTCTCGTCCATGCCGCGTTGGGTTCCGAGATCCTTGAGCGTGGCATCGACAAAGCTCGTGTCGATCCAGTCGCCCGGCTCGACGCGGCGCAGATCCTTGAATTCCGGACCCTGATAATCCGTGTCGGTGGTGAACTTGATCTCCTTGAGATTGAGCCCGCCATTGACGCTCCAGCTCTTGCGATAGGCTTGAGATAGCGTCTCCAGCGCTTCCTTCTTCACGTCCGGACGCGCCGCCGCCATGGCATTGACCCAGAGCTTCGGGTTTTTCGCGAAATCGCGCGACGCCATGATGATGCCGCGGACGACGCCCGCGATCTCCTTCGCCTTCGTCTTGGCGATATCCGCGGTGACGACGTTGAGCTTGCTGACGAATGGCGCGAGCCGGTAAAAATTCTGCTGATCGACGAGCACGGCGAGATTGCTCTTATCGGGCACCGTCGTCCAAATCCCGATCGACACGGCGGTCGCATCCACCCGTCCGGCGATCAGCGACCGGGCACGAACCGGGGGCTGGCCGATCGCGAGATACTGCAATGTATCGACGGGCACGCCCAGATTGCCGAGGACGGCGCGGCTCAGGATGTAGTCGGCGCTACCGACGCGCGCCACGCCGAAAATCTTGCCTTCGAGCGCCTGGGGCGTCGCGATCGATTTCTTGGCGGCGATGAGGAAGGGTAAGGCCTTGTCGGGCGAGATCACGCCCTTCAGCTTCATCTGGTCGCGGCCGATGAGCTGCAGCGCCGTGTCGGTCGCGATATTTGCCATGTCGCCCTCGCCCGAGCGTAGCGCGGCGACGGCCGACGGTGTTTGCTGCACTCGCACGAGTTGGACATCGACGCCGGCCTTCTTGTAATAGCCGAGCCTGAGTGCGAGATCCGTGACCGAATTGGGAACGAGCGGCGTTTCGGTCTCGGTGACGATGATCTTGAACGGTTCGGCATGCGCCGGAAGCGCGGCCGCGAGCGCGCCGAGGATGCCCAACACCAAGGCAAATTTTTCGACCTGTCCTTGCATAATGATTTCCTTATCCCATGTTCCAGAACGCGACCGGGCAGGTGCCGACACCCTTGACCGGCTTGTGTTGGATGAAAGTCGGCGGTTTGTTTTCGACCACGCCCAGCACCGTCACGTAGTTCAGGAATTCCGCGGTCGAATTCCCTTCCTCGATGAGGCGCGGCACGGTCAGAATCTTCAGGATCTCGTCGCGATTGCCAAGCCGCATCTGCTCGAGCATCCAGCGCTGCAAATCGAAATTGTAATTGCCCATTTTCGGCCCTCCCACCTCGACCGTGAGATTGAAGGAGCCAACCACGGCGACGCGTTCCGAGCCGGGCCAGGCTTCGATTGCGCCGCGCAGGAACTGGCCGAGCTCGTACCAGCGCTGATTGGTGGGAATGGGATAGCCGAACGCATTGGTCATGATCGGGACCACCGGCAGATCTTCTTCGGGCCGCACGAAGGACAGCGGCACGGTGAAAGCGTGGTCGATCCTGAATTCGTGGACCTGCGAGAACTGAATCCCCTTCTCGATGCCATCGCGCAACAGGAATTGCGCCAGCCCCTGATGCACCTTCGCCCGGTAGCGCGGCAGGTTCATGACGTCGGTCTCGTACCAGAACGGCCCTTCCGCGACCGGTCCGGTTCCGACCGCGAAGGTCGGCAGATTGTCGAAGAAAAAATTGTCGAGATGATCGTTGGCGACGCCGACGATGAGATCCGGCTTGGTTTCGGCCAGCATGCGGCGCGCCTCGCCGAAGGTGGCGTATAACGTCGCCATATCCGTCGGATCGGCTTGATCGCGATTCCAGAAGATACGCGGATTGTGGGTCGAGGCGATCACCGAGACGATTTTGGCCATGACGATTATCTCCGACTTCGATTCACGAGCGCTCGCCGCGGTAGCGCCAATGATCCATGCGGCGCTCCAGCAGCTTCAGCGATTGCATCACGAGCGTACCGATCGCGGCCAGCACGCAGACGACGACGAAATAGGGCGCCATACGGAAGCTGTTGCCGTAGATCGACAAGAGCCCGCCGAGGCCCTTGACCGCGGTATAGAGTTCGGCGACGACGGTGTTGATGAGGGCGAGCGACGCGCCGACCCGCAACCCCGCCGTTATATAGGGCAGCGCGCCCGGCAACATGATCTTGCGGAAGATCTGGATGTCGCGCGCGCCGGCCGAGCGCGCCATTTCGACGAGCTCGCCGTCGCAATTCAGCACGCCGGCATAGGTGTTGATAAGGATCGGCATCACCGCGCCCAAAAACACGATGAAGATCTTCGCCTCGTAGCCGAGGCCGAGAAAGACGATGATGATCGGGATGAAAGAAACGCGCGGCATCGCCGAGAGCGCGTTGACATAACCCTCGAGCGCCGCGCCGAACACGCGAAACCCGCCCATGAGGAGACCGAAGGGGATAGCGAAGAGCGCCGAGAGCAGAAAGCCCGCGAGGAAGACCGTGAGGCTGTCGAGCGTCGCCATCGGCACCGTGCCGTCGCCGATCACCTGGATGCCAGCGGTGACAGTCTCCCACGGCGTCGGCAGGAAATTCTGGCCGGCGACAACCGCAAGCAGCCACCAAGCCGCGATCAACAGGACGAAGACGAGGACACGCCAGACATTGATGTTGACATGCGAGAGGCGCGGGCCGAAGCGTGGCCGGCGCTGCGTGACGGCGTGAACCTGATCCCCTGGCACCGCCATGAAGTCTAGGCCTGCGGAGCGGCTTTGTCGCCACCGCGCGGATGGTAGTAATCGTAGAACAGGTTGGGGACGCCCTGGATCTTCGGCACGACGTTCTGCAAATACCATTCCCGCGGATTGAGAACCGCGGACAAATGGAATAGCAGAACCGGATGAACGTGAAGCGCCCATAATTGCGGGAAGTCGCGGGACTCAAGAGCGTTACGTTCCCGCGGGGTCAAATCGAAATGGTCGAGAACCGCGTAATCGCCTTTGCGGAACGCTGCCGTACGCTCGCGATCGATATAGATATGGTGAATCGCGCGATTGAGTTCGTAATTCGACATCCCGTCCGTCTTTCCCCATTGCGCGCCCCGGCTTGTCTTGATCGGCATGCCGGACAATCCATTTCTGATTATGTTGCGTTGCACCGCGGAATCTAGGAATATTTGAGGATGACGCTATAGGAAATACCTATAGCTTCATCATTCGGAACGGATGAGGCAGGCCATGAATGACCGGCAGTTGCGATATGCGCATGCGGTTTGGCATGAGCGCAGCTTTAGCCGCGCGGCGGTCAAGATGGGCGTCTCGCAGCCGACTTTGAGCGGACAGATCCGCCTCCTCGAAGACGAGCTCGGATTCAGCCTGTTCTACCGCAACAGCCGTGGCGTCGAAGCGAGCGCCAACGGACAGGCCTTTCTCGAATCCGCCGAGAATGTGGTCAACGGGCTCTCCGCGCTCAAGGATTTCGCGCGCGAGCTGCGCGGCAAGCCGGGCACGGCGGTGCGTATCGGCGTCAATTCCGGCCTGGCGCAGAGCATGGTGCCGCGGATCGTGCGCGCCTTGTCGCGCAGCAACGTGAAGATCCGGCCCGACATCATCACGGCGACGACGCGGCGCATTCACCGGCTCGTCCATCAACAGCGGCTCGATATCGGCATCGTCCTCGAAGGCGAGCCGAAAAGCACGTCCGACAAGCTGATCTGGGATCACGTCGCCGCATCCGAGATCGCGTTGCTCGTGCCGCCCGCTCATCCGCTGGCCAAGCGCCGCGATCCGCTCGAACTCGCCGAGATCTGCCGCCTACCCCTGATCGTCAACGAACCGCGGATCGGTTACGGGCGGTCGGTGCTGGCGGCCTTCGCGGAGCGCAACCTGACGCTCGATATCGTCGCCGATTGCGATGATCTCGAATCGCTGAAATATATGGTCGCGTCGGGTGGCGGCGTCGCCCTCGTGCCGCGGATCATCGCCGAACGCGAGATCGCGCGTGGGCTGCTCTTCAGCGTGCCGATCAATCCGCCGCAGCCCGTATCGATCCAGCTCTTGCGCAGCCTGGACGTGTTGCCGCCGCGGCTGGAACGATTCCGTACCCAGTTCGTCAAGGAAGTCACCGAATTGTGGCTTCCGGCGCCGAAGCCGAAAGGCGCGCTTCCCCTCGTGCGAAGCGCACCGCCGGTCTGACACCGCGCGCTGCGGCGCCGCGCGGCAAAATCGCGCCCGGCAATCGACAAATTCCGCGGCCTGGCCTATGTCTCGCGGCGGACGCAGCCCGAGGGCGAGACCGCGGCGAGCGGCCGGAGCATGGCCCGCGCGGTGCGGGATCGGACTGCGGAAATAGGAGGCGTGGAGGGAAATTGACGGACACGCAGGTACTCATCGTCGGTGGCGGCCCGGTCGGCCTCACCCTCGCCATCGATCTCGGCCGACGCGGCATCAAGACGGTTCTGGTCGAGCAGAAGGAAGCGCCGGCTTTCCTTCCCAAAATGGAACGCTGCAACGCGCGCACCATGGAAATTTATCGCCGGCTTGGGATCGCCGATGCGGTGCGCAAGGCCGGGATGCGCGGCGATATCCCGATGGACGTCTTCATCGTCCTCTCGCTGGTCGAAAAGCCGCTCCTGCACTTGCACTATCCGTCGGTCGTCGAAGCGCGGGAAGAGATCCGGAGCTGCAATGACGGCTCCTTGCCGCTCGAACCCTATCAGCTCATCTCGCAATACACGCTCGAGCCGCTGCTCAAATCGATCGCGGAACGGACGCCCAACGTCACCGTTCGCTTCGGCTGCGAGTTCATATCCTTCACGCAGGACGCAAGCGGCGTCGACGCCACGGTCAAGACGCGCATGGGCACCGAAGCGATCCGCGCCGCCTATCTCGCGGGCTGCGACGGCGGCGGGAGCACGGTGCGAAAGCAGCTCGGCATCAAGCTGCGCGGCGAAGCCAATTTGCTGGAGCTGCGCCAAGCGCTCTATCGCTGCGACGAGCTCTTCGACCGGATGCCCATGGGCGACGGGCCCGGACACGGGCGGCACTATCACGTCGCCGACGCGCACAGCTCGTTCCTCATCATGCAGGATTCGACCAAGCACTTTACGCTCCATGCCGTCGTCGAGCGCGACGAGGACATGAAACCGCTGTTCGAGCGCGTGGTCGGCGCGCCGGTGAAATACGAGATGCTGACCTGCAATCCGTGGCGGCAGAACCTTCTCCTTGCCGAGCGCTTTGGCACGGGCCGGGTCTTTCTCGCCGGCGATTCCGTCCACCTTGTCATTCCGACCGGCGGGCTCGGCATGAATGGCGGCGTCGGCGACGCGATCGATTTGTCATGGAAGCTCGCCGCGACCTTACAGGGCTGGGGCGGGCCCAATCTGTTGCGCGCCTATGAGATCGAGCGCCGCCAGGTGGGCGACCGGAATGTCGGCGCGTCGCGCTATGCCACGTTGGGCCGGCGCAAATGGCGTGCGCTGTGGAAGCCCTATATCCGCGACAATACGCCGGAGGGCGCGGCGCTGCGCGCCGAAATCTCGCGCGTCACCGATATCGAGCAGCGCAAGAGCAACGAGATGATCGGCGCCGAGCTCGGTTATCGCTATGTCGACTCCCCGATCATCTGCGATATCCCGGGTGGGCCCGAGCATCTTTTCCGCACCTATCAGCCGACGACCTGGCCGGGCGCGCGATTGCCGCATGTCTGGCTCGAAGACGGCACGGCGCTGCAGGATCGCATTCCCGACGGGTATACCATCCTGAAGCTCGGACGCACCAAGGCCGACGCGACCGGGCTCGAGCGCGCTCTCAAATCCTTCAAGGCGCCGATGACGGTGCTCGAGGTTCCGGACGAAGCCGCACGCGCCGTCTATCAATATGATCTGATGCTGTTGCGGCCCGACATGCATGTCGTCTGGCGCGGCAATGCGCCGCCCGACGATCCCGCCGACGTGGCGGCGGTCGCGACTGGGCATTAAGCCTATACGCTCAACCGCGCGTCAATGCGCCGGGCGTCGTCTCTCGACGTCGGGAAGAAATGCCGTCAACAGGCCGATCAACGGCAGGAACGAGCAGATCCGATAGACGTAGGCGATGCTGGTGAGATCGGCGAGATGGCCGAGGGCGGCCGCGCCGATGCCGGCAATGCCGAAGGCAAGGCCAAAGAAGAGCCCCGAGATCATGCCGATGCGGCCGGGAATGAGCTCCTGCGCATAGACGAGGATGGCCGCGAAGGCGGACGCGGTGATGACGCCGATGAAAACCGTCAGAATCCCCGTCCAGAACAGATTAGCGTAGGGCAGGGCCAGGGTGAAGGGCAGTGCGCCCAGGATCGAGAACCACATCACGAATTTCCGGCCCATGCGGTCGCCGACCGGACCGCCAACCACCGTTCCGACCGCGACGGCGGCAAGAAAGACGAAGAGATGGATCTGCGCGCTTTGCACCGAAAGCCCGAACCGGTCGATCAGATAGAAGGTGTAGTAGTTCGTCAGCCCGGCCGTGTAGAAAAATTTCGAGAAGATCAGTGCAAGCAGAACGGCGAGCGACAGCGCGATCTTGCGTGACGGCAGCGGAATGCCGGCTTCCGCCGCACGGGCGCGGCTCGTTCCGGCCGCGTTCGCCCGACGCAGTTTGTACCAAGATCCGATCCGCGCCAGAACCACGATTGCGAGAAGAGCCGCCAGGGTGAACCAGGCGATGCTCCCCTGCCCCAGCGGCACGACGATGAACGCGGCGAGCAACGGCCCAATGGCCGAGCCCGCATTGCCGCCGACTTGGAACAGCGACTGTGCGAGCCCGTGTTGCCCGCCCGACGCCATGCGCGCCACGCGCGAGGATTCGGGGTGGAAGACCGCGGAGCCCAGACCGACGAGCCCGGCCGCGACCAGGAGCGCGCCGAAGCTCGTCGCCCTGGCCAACAGCACGAGACCGACCAAGGTGAAGCCCATCCCGGCCGAAAGCGAATAGGGCCGCGGCCGGTGATCGGTATAGAGCCCGACGACCGGCTGAAAGATCGAAGCGGTGCACTGATAGGTGAGCGTGATCAGCCCGATTTGGGCGTAATCGAGTCGAAACACGTCGCGAAAGACCGGGTAGATCGCCGGCACGAGCGAGGCGATCATATCGTTGAGCAAATGGCAGAAGCTGAGCGCGCCGAGGATCGTGAAGGCGGCCGTGTCGGCGCCGCGCGCCACGCGCGGCGCGGCGGCAACCGCAAGCGGCTCGATCGAATCGGCGCTTTCCAACTCGGCAGGCGTCATGGCGCACGAATTATGGTCGCCGGGCCCGACCGCTTCAATCGCGCGCCCTTCATGTCAGCCCCGGCCTTTCCTCATGGCGGGTTGACGATTTCCTAACCCCGCGGAGGGATTCCGGCGCCCTCGCTCGCGCGCCGCGTAGATGAAGATGGCTGCGCTTGCGGCGACATTGAGCGACTGCACCTGCCCACTGCCCGGAATCGTGACGATCGTCTCGCAAGCTTTGAGGGTTGCAGGCGGAAGCCCGTCTTCTTCGTTGCCCAGCACAATCGCGAGCGGGCGCTCTGCGGCCACGATGTCACCGATCGCCTCACCTTGGCCGAGTGCGGTGCCGATCACGCGATAGGCGCCGCGCAGCAATTTGAGCATGGCGGCAAACCGCGTCGCGCGGTAAAGCGCGACATATTCGAAACCGCCTTCGGCGATGCGATAGCTCGCATCCGAGGGCTTTGCCTGCATCGGATGGTCTGAGAGGACAAGCCGCGGCAGGCCGAAGAACGCGGCGGTGCGCAGGATCGCGCCGAGATTTTGTGGATTGCTGATTCCATCCAGCAGCA
>Ga0316624_10000622_pt1 | contig 12453 bp, 9 predicted proteins | sample OWC_Aug_N3_C1_D5_FD_207657 | JGI IMG/M metagenome (GOLD analysis project Ga0316624, IMG submission 207657) | Wetland soil microbial communities from Old Woman Creek delta, Ohio, United States - OWC_Aug_N3_C1_D5_A | ecosystem: Environmental > Terrestrial > Soil > Wetlands | place: USA: Ohio...
TTCGGGTTGATCGGCTTCTACGACGACTATCTGAAGGTCACCAAGCAGAGCAGCGGCGGCTTTGGCGGACGCACCCGCTTCCTCGCCGAATCCGTGATCGCGCTTATCGCCTGCGCCGCGCTCGTGCGTCTCGGCAGCGGCGCCACCGCCACCTCGCTGGTGTTCCCGTTCTTCAAGGAGCTGGCGATCAATCTCGGCTGGGGCTTTTTCGTGTTCGGCGCCTTCGTGATCGTCGGCGCCGGCAACGCGGTCAATCTCACCGACGGCCTCGACGGCCTGGCGATCGTGCCGGTGATGATCGCGGCGGCGAGCTTCGGACTGATCTCGTATCTCGCCGGCAACGCGGTGTTTGCCGAATACCTGCAGATCCACTACGTCGCCGGCACCGGCGAGCTGGCGGTGTTGTGCGGCGCGGTGATCGGCGCCGGCCTCGGCTTTCTCTGGTTCAACGCACCGCCGGCCTCGATCTTCATGGGCGACACCGGCTCGCTCGCGCTCGGCGGCCTGCTCGGCACCACCGCGGTCGCCATCAAGCACGAGATCGTGCTCGCCATCGTCGGCGGGCTGTTCGTGCTGGAGGCGGTGTCGGTGATCGTGCAGGTGGTCTCGTTCAAGCTCACCGGCAAACGCGTGTTCAAGATGGCGCCGATCCATCATCACTACGAGCAGCTCGGCTGGACCGAGCCGCAGATCGTGATCCGCTTCTGGATCGTCGCCGTGGTGCTGGCGCTGGCCGGGCTCGCCTCGCTCAAGCTGAGATGATCCTTGATCCCCGTCACGACGTTTGAAGGTCAACGGGTCGCCGTTTTCGGCCTCGGCAAGTCCGGGCTGCTGTCGGCCGGCGCGCTGATCAAGGGCGGCGCCGAGGTCGTCGTGTTCGACGATAACGAGAAGAGCCTGGCCGAGGCGCAGGGCGCCGGCCTGCGATGCCAGGACCTGCGCGCGCTCGACTGGTCGACGATCGCCGCGCTGGTGCTGGCGCCGGGCGTGCCGCTCACCCATCCGACGCCGCATTGGAGCGTTGCGCTCGCGCGGGCGGCAAACGTCGAGGTCATCGGCGATATCGAATTGTTCTGCCGCGAGCGCGCCAAATCGGGGCAGGGCTGCGCGCTGGTCGCCATCACCGGCACCAACGGCAAATCGACCACCACCGCGCTCACCGCGCATCTCATCGCCAGCGCCGGGCGCGACGCGCAGATGGGCGGCAATATCGGCGTGCCGGTGCTGGCGCTCGAGCCGTTCGCGCCCGGGCGTACTTACGTGCTCGAAGTGTCCTCCTACCAGATCGATCTCGCGCCCTCGCTCAAGCCCACCGTCGGCGTGCTGCTCAACGTGACGGAAGATCACCTCGACCGCCACGGCACGATGGAGAACTACGCCGCCATCAAGGCGCTGCTGCCGGCCAGCATCGAGCCCGGCGGCACCGCGGTGATCGGCGTCGACGACCGCTATACGCGCGCCGCCGCCGACCGCATCGAGCGCGCCGGCAAGACCGTGGTGCGGGTGTCGGCGGTCGCGCCGCTGCGCGATGGCTATTACGCCGAGGGCAGCCGCATTGTGCGCGCCGTCGCCGGCAAGGCGCATGCGGCCGCCCAGCTCGCCGGCATCGGCTCGCTGCGTGGCACCCACAACGCGCAGAACGCCGCCTGCGCGGTCGCGGCCTGCGTCGCGCTCGGGCTCGATCTGCCGACGATCCAGAAGGGCCTGACCAGCTTTCCCGGCCTCGCCCACCGCATGCAGCAGATCGGCCGCAGGGGCCGCGTGCTGTTCGTCAACGATTCGAAGGCCACCAATGCCGACAGCGCGGCCAAGGCGCTGGCGAGCTTCCACGACATTTTCTGGATCGCCGGCGGCAAACCGAAGACCGGCGGCATTACGAGCCTCGCCGAATACTTCCCGCGCATCCGCAAATCCTACCTGATCGGCGAGGCGGCGAAGGAATTCGCCGCAACCCTCGACGGCAAGGTTGCGCACGAGATCGACGGCGTGCTGTCGGCGGCGATCGACGCCGCCGCGCGCGACGCCGAAGCCTCCGACGCCAAGGAGCCGGTGGTGCTGCTGTCGCCCGCCTGCGCCTCGTTCGACCAGTACCCGAACTTCGAGGTGCGCGGCAAAGCCTTCACCGACATCGTGCTGGCATTGCCAGGCGTGGTTTCGCCGGCAAAATGACATCCACTATTAATCCTTCCTAAACCCTACCGCGTCAGCTTCGGCGCCACGGGGAACGGCATGGTCTCGCGCGCGCAACGCACGCCCTTCGGCGAGTGGTGGTGGACGGTCGACAAGCTCACGCTGGCCGCAGTCGGCGCGCTGATGCTGGCCGGCATCGTGCTGTCGCTGGCGGCGAGCCCGCCAGTGGCCGCCCGGCTCGGGCTCGACCCGTTCTTTTTCGTCGACCGCCACATTCTCTATCTCTTTCCGGCCATCGCGGTGATGCTGGGCGTGTCGTTCCTCAATCCGCGCCAGATCCGCCGGCTCGCCGTCATCGTCTTCGTCGTCAGCCTGGTCATGGTCGCCGTCACCCCCCTGTTCGGCGCCGAGATCAAGGGCGCGCGGCGCTGGCTGGTGCTGTTCGGCATGAACATCCAGCCGTCGGAATTCCTGAAACCCGCCTTCGTCGTGCTGGTCGCCTGGCTGTTCGGCGAATCGGCCAATCGCCCCGACATGCCGGCCAATTCGATCTCGCTGGCGATGCTGCTCACCGTGGTCGCGCTCCTGGTGCTGCAGCCGGATTTCGGCCAGACCATGCTGGTCGTGCTGGTCTGGAGCGCGCTGTTCTTCATGGCCGGCATGCGGGTGATCTGGGTGTTCGGCATCGCCGGGCTCGCCGGCGTAGGCCTTCTCGCCGCTTATTACACCGTGCCGCACGTCGCCCGCCGCATCCAGCACTTCCTCAACCCGGCCGCCGGCGACAGCTACAACATCGACATCGCCACCGAGAGCTTCATGCGCGGCGGCTGGTTCGGCCGCGGACCGGGCGAGGGCACGGTCAAGCGCATCCTGCCCGAGAGCCATACCGACTTCGTGTTCGCGGTGGCGGCGGAGGAATTCGGCGTCGCGCTCTGCCTGGTGCTGGTCGCGCTCTACGCCTTCATCGTGGTGCGCGCGCTGGTGCGGGCGCTGCGCAACGACGACCTGTTCGTCCGCTTCGCCGCCGCCGGCCTCGCCATCCTGTTCGGCACCCAGGCGGCGATCAATATCGCGGTCAACATCCACCTCATCCCGGCCAAGGGCATGACGCTGCCGTTCATCTCCTATGGCGGCTCCTCGATGATCTCGCTCGGCTATACCATGGGCATGCTGCTGGCGCTGACGCGCGAGCAGCCGCGTGCGGCCATGCTGGCGCCCGACCTTTCGGCGGCCGAAGGCGCAGTCTAAGCTCTTTCCTCACTCCGTCATCCTGAGGTGCGCGCCGCAGGCGCGCCTCGAAGGATGAACGGCCCGGGATTAGGTGCCCGTCATCCTTCGAGGCTCGCTTCGCTCGCACCTCAGGATGACGGATATAGGTTGGCGACCAAAGTCGACGACTCGAGGAACAATGCTCATCCTCCTCTGCGCCGGCGGCACCGGCGGCCATCTGTTCCCGGCCGAAGCGCTTGCCGTGGCGCTGGCAAAGCGCGGGGCGACCATCGATCTCGCCACCGACGCGCGCGCCGCCCATTTCAAGTTTCCCGCCCGCGCCGTCCACCTGATCCCGAGCGCCACACTGCGCGCGCGCAATCCGTTCGCGCTGGCGCGCACCGGAGCATTGCTCGCACTCGGCACCGTCAAGGCCTGGGCGCTGATCGGGCGCATCCGCCCCGCCGCGGTGGTCGGCTTCGGCGGCTACCCGACCGTGCCGCCGCTTTACGCTGCCTCTTTGCGCGGTGTGCCCACCGTGCTGCACGAGCAGAACGGCGTCATGGGCCGCGCCAACCGCATGCTGGCGCCGCGCGTCACCACCATCGCCACCAGCTTCCGCACGCTCGCCAATCTCGATCCCCGCTTGCAAGCCAAGATCAATTTCACCGGCAACCCGGTGCGCCCGCAGGTGATCGAGGCCGCGGCCAGCGCTTACGCCGCGCCGGCGGCGAACGAGCCCTTGCGCCTGTTGGTGTTCGGCGGCAGCCAGGGCGCGCATGTCATGGCCGAGATCGTGCCGGCGGCGATCGAACGCCTGCCGCCAGATCTGCGCGCGCGCTTGACGATCATGCAGCAGGCGCGCGCGGAAGACCTCGATCGCGTGCGCGCGATCTACAAGGAGCTCGGCGTCGCCGCCGAATGCGCGCCGTTCTTCGCCGACCTGCCGGCGCGCATGGCGGCGGCCCATCTCGTTATCTCCCGCTCCGGCGCCTCGACCGTGGCCGAGCTTTCCGCCATTGGTCGGCCCGCCATCCTGGTGCCGCTGCCGCATGCGCTCGACCAGGACCAGTTCGCCAATGCCGGCGTGCTGGCGCAGGCCGGCGGCGCCATCCGCATCGAGCAGCGCGATTTCACCCCGGAGCGGCTCGCCTCCGACATCGAACGGCTGGCCGCCGATCCGGTCCGCCTCGCGCATATGGCGCAGGCCGCCAAATCCGCCGGCACCATCGACGCCGCCGAGCGGCTGGCGGATTTGGTCATAAAAGTGGCAAGCCATTAATTATTTCGTCACGGCCGCCCTTGTGCCGGCCGTCCACGTCTTGCATTAAACAGCGACCTAAAAGGCTGAGGGCGACGATCCCATGAAACTGCCGCGCAATATCGGACCGATCCATTTCGTGGGCATCGGCGGCATCGGCATGAGCGGCATCGCCGAGGTGCTGGTCAATCTCGGCTATACCGTCATCGGTTCCGACGTGGCCGAGAACGCCAACGTCAAGCGCCTGCGCGACAAGGGCGTCAAGATCGCGATCGGCCATAGGCCTGAGAACATCGACGGTGCCGACGTGGTGGTGGTCTCCTCCGCCATCAAGCAGGACAATCCCGAGCTGGTCGCCGCCCGCGCCAAACGCCTGCCGGTGGTGCGGCGCGCCGAAATGCTGGCCGAGCTGATGCGGCTGAAGAGCTGCGTCGCGATTGCCGGCACGCACGGCAAGACCACGACCACCTCGTTGGTCGCCACGCTGCTTGACGCCGGCGGGCTCGACCCGACCGTGATCAATGGCGGCATCATCAACGCCTACGGCACCAATGCGCGGCTCGGGCTGGGCGACTGGATGGTGGTGGAGGCCGACGAGTCCGACGGCACCTTCCTCAAGCTGCCGGCGGACATCGCCATCGTCACCAACGTCGACGCCGAGCACCTCGATCACTTCAAGACCTTCGCGGCGGTGCAGGAGGCGTTCATCGATTTCGTCGGGAACGTCCCGTTCTACGGCTTTGCGGTGATGTGCACCGACCACCCGATCGTGCAGCGGCTGGTGGGACGCATCACCGACCGGCGCATCATCACTTACGGAGAAAATCCGCAAGCCGACGTGCGGCTCACCGACCTCGATCACCACGATGGCCAATCCAGATTCACGGTGCTGTTTCGAGACCGCGAGGGCCAGACCGTGCACACGATCAAGGATCTGGTGCTGCCGATGCCGGGCCGGCACAACGCGCTCAACGCCACGTCGGCGGTTGCCGTCGCACACGAGCTGAAAATTCCCGACGACAGAATTCGCGCCGCGCTGAGCAAGTTCGGCGGCGTCAAACGCCGCTTCAGCAAAGCGGGCGAATGGAACGGCGCGACCATCATCGACGACTACGGGCATCATCCGGTGGAGATCGCCGCGGTGCTCAAAGCCGCGCGCGATGTCGCCAAAGGTCAGGTGATCGCCGTGGTGCAGCCGCATCGCTACACGCGGCTGAAAAGCCTGTTCGAGCCGTTCTCGACCTGCTTCAACGACGCCGATGCGGTGATCGTCGCCAACGTCTACCCGGCGGGCGAAGACCCGATCGAAGGCGCCGACCGCGATCACCTGGTGCAGGCGCTGCGCGCGCGCGGCCACCGGCAGGTGATCCCGCTCGACGGACCGGAAAAGCTCGCCGGCATCGTCAAGGAGCTGGCCAAGCCGGGCGATTATGTGGTCTGCCTCGGCGCCGGCTCGATCACGCAATGGGCCTACGCGCTGGCCGGCGAATTGCAGGCGCTCGGCGGCGGACGCTGAACGCGCGCATCAGCGGTGCACATGGAAACTGCGGTGGCGCGGATTAATCTCGGCTGCGGTGCGCGCGAACGCGTCGGCGTCCTCGGCGCGGCCGGCGGCACGGTGGATGGCCGCGGCCTGCGACAGCAGGTGAGCACTGCGCGCGCCCGATGACAGCGCCTGCGTGATGCCCGCAAGGGCCTTCTGCGTGTCGCCGTTGCGATGGTGCGCCCAGGCCAAGGCGGCCTGACTCGCGAAATTGTCGCGCAGCGCGATATCCTTGCGCGCCCATCTGACCGCCTCGGCGCCGTCCTTGCGCACGTCGGCGTAAAAATCGACCAGGTGATGATAATAGTGAACGCCGCCGTGCTCTGCCGAATCGAGGTAGGCGGCGAGCGCCTTTTCATGCCAGCCCTGAGCGCGCGCGTGCTCGCCCATGACCGTCAATAGTTCACCGAACGCTTGCTGGAGTTCCGGTTTCGGTACGCGCTCGACGACCCGCTCATAGAGCTCCGCCGCTTCGGCGTATCGGCTTTGCGCGCCCAGCAGTTCGGCCTGGTGCTCGGCGACCAGCCAATGGCCCGAATAGGCCTGCTCCGCCCGCGCGTAGTGATCGCCGGCCTCCGCGTGACGGCCATGGGCGAGGTCGAGCAGCCCGCGCTGCAATTCGACCCAGGCATATGACCGCATTTCCTTGGCGGTCAATTCGTCCTCGGCTTCGAGATAGAGCCGGTCGGCCTCGGCGGCGTTGCCCATCTGCGCCTCGAAATGGGCGAGACGCGCCAGGCTATCCCAGGTCCGGTGGCTTTCGATGATGCGCGCGTATCCTTCGCGCGCCTGCGCGTAGCGGCCTTGCTGAAAGTCGAGATCGGCCTGGATCGCTAGGCCTTCAGGGCAGGCGAGCAGGCGAGGCTCCGCTTCGAGATCGCGGCGGACGTCGGCGAGCCGGTGCAGCTTGAATGCGAGATTGGCCCTCAGCAAATAGAGGTCGCCGGCGAAGTGGATTTGCCGGATCGCTTCGCCGATCGCCGCTTCGGCCGTTTGCAGCGCGTCGAGATCGCCGGTGTGCACCGCGCGTCGATAAAGGCCGTTGACGTATTTCGTCACCTTTTCGGTGTCGGTCGGCGGCGTGAGCGCCTGCTCGCCGACTTCCGCGATATCGGTCTCGATGCGCTCCAGCTCGGCTTGGTAATCGCTCGCCGTCACCATGGCTCGGCCAGGTACGGAAAATGACCGAGGAACTCCCTGTCGTTCTTCAGCGGATTGGGCGGCGTCTTCGGCTCGATCGGCAGCGCGTCCCAGACCGCCTGATTGTTCATGATTTCGACGTGATACTTCTTGCCGTTGAATTCGGCCTCCATGTCGAGGAAGACCGACAGGAAGCGGGTCGCCACCTGATCCTCGAGCCGGCGTCCGAACGGCCAGGTGCCGGTGGTGTCCATGTCGATGGCGTTGACGTTCGGGATGAAGATTTCGACCGGGCGCCGCAGCGGGATGTTCAATCCCTTCGGATTCCAGCTGTCGTCCGGCATGCGCATTTCCTGGAACAGCACTTTCTTGACCAGCGGAAACGCCTCGATGACGCTCGAATAGGTCCTGTGCACGGAGACCGGCGAGTTGCCGTGGTCGAAGGCGCATTTGAGGCCGAGCGCGCTGACCGAGGGTCCGAAACCCCAGCCGAGATGGGCCAGCCGCTTGATGAAATGCGGCGCCAGCCAGAAATTATTGGCGCCCATCTGCCGGCTGTCTTCGCGCTCGCTCAAGGCCGCGTCGGCGAACGCTTGCCCATCGGTGTCGACGAGCTTGTATTTCTTCAGCTCGTCGTCGAGCGTCAGGGCGTCGATGAGCGCGTGCGGATGTTCGATCCAGAGCGGGTCGTCCGGAATCGTTTCCACTTTGTTGGCCGCCTTGCGCACCCAGCTTTCGCCCCAGCAGTTGACGATGCGGTTTTGCGCCGGCGCGTCGGTGATATAGGCCAACGGCATTTCAAGAATGATGGCGTTGACGTTCTTGCCCGCCTGCGCGTCCTTGCCGGAATAGACGAAGCGATAATTGCCGTTTGCGTTCTTGGCGAATTTGTTGCCGCTCCATGTCAGCGGCCCGGGCGGCAGATCCTTCTTCACGCCGTGACCCCAATTCGGATTGGCGGGATCGTAGTTGAACAGGTCGTTGCCCTCCAATTCGAGGAAGGTCTTCGGGATCGGCAGCTCGCGCGCCTCCGTCATGGTGTGCGGCACGTGGTAGAATTGCGGCGCGTAGTTGATGGAGCGGAAGAAGCCGGGCAGGTCGTTGAAGAAGGCGTCGTCGCGGCCGCCGATATAGGCCTTGATGGCGTGGCCGCCCGGCGATTTCAGCGTCAGGTTCTTGTTGGTCTCGACCACTTGGGCGAAGCTGCCGCCGGGGAAATTGATGAACCGGATATGGGCGCGGTTGTCCGCGTCGATGGTCACGCGCACCTCGAGCGGCTTCAGGGTCTTGAGATAGGTCTGCTTGATGCCGTCGAAATATTTGAGCAGCGCCTCCAGGCTCTGATCCTCCTTGGCGGCCCGCACGATGCGGCGGCTCGGCGCGATCTGGATGCGATAGAGCAGGTCGGGGTCGAGCACGCCCGCCTGCGGCACCGACGCGAAGGTCAGCGCGATGACGACCTTTTCGCCGCCGTCCGTGTCGGCGCTGGGGAAGCCGAAAATGTCGTAAAGATCGGCGGCGCTGACGTCGATATCGGAGAAAATCGAATTGACCGCATTGGGATCGTTGTGGTCAGCCATGGCTTGGACCTCGCTACTCCGTCGCCGGCACAGCAGAATGGCAAATCTTCGCCCAGGTCACATCTAAAAGTTGAATTATTTCAAGGCGACCGTGAAAGTGTCAACACACAAACGTCTTACTCACGGCCCCCATGGCGTTTTCGCCCTTGCGGACCCCGGCCAACGGTGGGATTTCAAGCGACCGACCGAGCCAGGCCGACCATGACCTTTCCCGATATCGTTCCCGATCTCAAAGCGCGCATGCCCGAATTGCGCGGCCGGCTGCTCGCCAACCAGTCGCTCGCCGAGCTCACCTGGTTCCGCGTCGGCGGCCCGGCGCAGGTGTTCTACATGCCGGAGGACGAGAACGATCTCGCCTATTTCCTGCGCAACCTGCCGGCGGACATTCCGGTCTATGTGGTGGGCGCCGGCTCCAACCTGATCGTGCGCGACGGCGGCGTACCGGGCGTGGTGATCCGCCTCGGACGCGGCTGCAACGAGGTCAAGGTCGAGGAGGGCTTCCGCGTCCTCGCCGGCGCCGCCCTGCTCGACGTGATGGTGGCGCGCGCGGCGCGCGATGCCGGGGTTTCCGGTCTGTCGTTTCTGTCCGGCATTCCCGGCTCGATCGGCGGCGCGCTGCGCATGAACGGCGGCGCCTATGGCGGTGAGACCAAGGACGTGCTGATCGAGGCGCGCGGCGTCGACCGGGCGGGCGACCTGCGCACGTTCAGCAATGCCGAGATGGGCTTCGCCTACCGCCATTGCGGCGTGCCCGACGACGTCATCTTCACGCACGCCGTTTTGCAGGGCCGCGCCGGCAGCACGGAGCAGATCGCGGCCGAGATGGATGCGATCAAGAAAAAGCGCGAGGCCAGCCAGCCGCGCAATCGCACCGGCGGCTCGACGTTCAAAAATCCGCCCGGCCATAGCGCCTGGAAGCTGGTGGACGAGGCCGGCTGCCGCGGCCTCACCATCGGCGGCGCGCAGGTCTCCGAGCTGCACAGCAATTTCCTCATCAATCTCGGCGGCGCCAGCGCCGCCGACATCGAGACGCTGGGCGAAACCGTGCGCGCGCGCGTGAAAGAACATTCCGGCGTCGAGCTGGAATGGGAGATCAAGCGCATCGGTGTGACCCAGTAGCAGCCGTCATGCCCGCGCCCGTCGCGGGCATCCACGTCTTGTTTTGTTGAACGAATGACGTGGATGGCCGGGACAAGCCCGGCCATGACGAAAATATCAGGGCCGCGGCTCGGGCGTCTTGCCGATCAGGTTACGCTCCTTCAGCCACGGATCGATCGCCAGCGCCCGCCTGAGCGGCGCTTGCGCCTCGGCCACCTTGCCCTGCTGGATCAGGATGATACCCTTGCCGGCCAGCGCCGCGTAGTGCATCGGCTCCAAGGCGAGCACCTTGTCGAGCGCCGCCAGCGAGGCGTCGTAGTCGTTGGCGAGGAAAAGCACATAGGCGAGCTGGTTCCAGCCTTCCGCGAAATTCGGTTGATGCTTGACCAGTTCCTGCATGGCGATAAACGCATGGGCGTAATCGAACTCGAGCTGCGCCTGCCACGAAACTTCGAGCAGATGCCGGGATTGCGCATCGGCGAAGCTGCGCCAGAAGGCCCAGAGCTTGTCCTCGACTTGGCGCGCTTCGGCGTCGTCCTTGGACGCCGCGAGCTCGGCGAACAGCGCGGCGCGCTCTTTGGCGGCGCCCTCGGTGATCCCCACCATTGGGGCTAGCTGCTCGGCCGCGCGCAACGGCGCGGCCAGCAAAATAGCCAACATCGCCAAGCTGCGGATCGCGCGCCCTGCCATGGTCCAACCATGCCGCCTGGGCCGTGCCTAGACAAGTTAACCGCGCCAATGTCGAAAGGCTCGACGGCGCGCGATCTCTAATCTATGAGGGCGCATCTGAATCAACGCGCTGGGACGAGGATGAGCAAGCACGTCGCGGTTCTGATGGGCGGCTGGTCGGCCGAGCGCGAGGTTTCCTTGCGCTCCGGCGCGGCCTGCGCCGACGCGCTCGAGCGCGCCGGCGGCTACCGCGTCAGCCGCGTCGACGTCACCCGCGACATCGCCTTGACCCTGCGCGACCTCAAGCCCGACGTCGCGCTCAATCTGCTGCATGGCCGCCCGGGCGAAGATGGCACGCTGCAGGGCTTGCTCGAGATCATTGGCGTGCCCTACAGCCATTCCGGCGTGCTCGCTTCCGCGGTCGCCATGCAGAAGGACATCGCCAAGACCGTGCTGAAGGCGGCCGGCGTGGCGGTGCCCGGCGGCATGGTGGTGGCGCGCCGCGAAGCCGCGAAGGAGCACCTCTTGCCGCGGCCCTACGTGATCAAGCCGCTGGCGGAAGGCTCCAGCGTCGGCGTGTTCATCGTGCGCGAGGACCACGCGCACCCGCCGCAGGAATTGACCCGCACCGATTGGAAATTCGGCGAGAGCGTGCTGGTCGAGCCCTTCATCCCCGGCAAGGAGCTGACCTGCGCGGTGATGGGCGACAAGGCGCTCGGCGTCATCGAAATCGTCTCCGCCACCAAGTTTTACGATTACGAGGCCAAATACGCGCCCGGCGGCTCCAGGCATCTGCTGCCGGCGCCGGTCTCAGCCGTTGTCTACGAGGAATGCCGGCGGCTGGCGCTCGCCGCGCACCGCGCGCTCGGCTGCCGCGGCGTCACCCGCGCCGACTTCCGCTACGACGACAGCCGCGCCGGCCTGCAGGGCCTCGCCTGTCTGGAGGTCAATACCCAGCCCGGCATGACCGAGACCTCGCTGGTGCCCGAGCTTGCCGCCCACGCCGGCATCCCGTTCGAGGAATTGGTGCGCTGGATGGTCGAGGACGCTTCGCTCGAGCGGTAGCGTTTGTTCCATTGCAGTGGAATCGGCGCGCGCGGCAATCGCAAGCCTGTTCCCTCCCCCTTGTGGGGGAGGGTTAGGGAGGGGTTGACGCTAATGGCAGCGAAATTGCATTTCAAAATAACCCCCACCCCCAACCCCTCCCCACAAGGGGGAGGGGAGCACGCTGTGGCGCGATCATGCGTCCACGCAAACGGAATCCGCTTTAGGCGATGAGGCTCCGTTCAATCTAAGTCGTTTTCTTCCTCCGCCGGCGGCCGCAGCAGTGCTTGCATCCCGCGCTCCCGTCCGACCTGGATGAGTTCTTTCACCTCGTCGTCCGTCAGGCCCGCCATCCGCCTGTCCAGCGCCATCCGTTCCGATCCGACCCGATTTTCGATGAACCCCCTGATCCTTCGCGCAAGCTCTTCGCGAAACGCGTCGATGTCTTCCGGCATGGAGTCGTCGGATACATCTCCACTCGTGCCGGCGGCCGCGCGCATGCCCTGCAAGGTCTTGAGCGTCTGCGTGAACACCGACAGCGTGCGCGCGCAACGTTCCGCGTCGTAGCGGGGACGCGGCCGCGTGCCCAGCGCGGCGCGCACAGCCTCTTCGGCGCCCAGCTCTTTCAGCACCAGCGCTTCGAGGCGATCGACGGGAGAAAGGTTCGGCCCAGCGGCAACGCTTGCGGGCGCGGCATCGAGCAGCTGCGGCAGGGCGTTTGTCTCGCGCACCGCTTGGCTCCCTCCCCCTGCAAGGGGGAGGGGTGGGGTGGGGGTCTG
>Ga0316624_10000623_pt1 | contig 12448 bp, 9 predicted proteins | sample OWC_Aug_N3_C1_D5_FD_207657 | JGI IMG/M metagenome (GOLD analysis project Ga0316624, IMG submission 207657) | Wetland soil microbial communities from Old Woman Creek delta, Ohio, United States - OWC_Aug_N3_C1_D5_A | ecosystem: Environmental > Terrestrial > Soil > Wetlands | place: USA: Ohio...
GGCGAGCGCATCACCACCGCGCCCTTGGCGTCCATGACGAACGAGTTGCCATCAAAGACCAGCTCGTCCTGGCCGCCGACGAGGTTCACGTAGGCGAGCGGCAGGCCGACGTCGCGGGCGCGGGCGCGCGCCACCTCCTCGCGCTCGCGCTGCTTGTGGATCTCGTAGGGGGAGGCATTGATCACGAGCAGCAGCTGTGCCCCGGCCGCGCGGCTCAACTGCGCCGCCTGCGGCTCCCAGATGTCCTCGCACACCAGCAGGCCCATGCGCATGCCCTGGCATTCGGTGACGGTGGGCTGCGAACCGGGCTGGAAGTAGCGCTTCTCGTCGAAGACCTTGTAGTTGGGGAGCTCGGACTTACGGTGGATCGCGGCGACCTCGCCGCGCGCGATCAGGGCCGCCGAGTTGTAGATGCCCGCGCGCGTGTACTCGGGGAAACCGAGCAGCAGCGGCACGTCGGCCGCCTCGGCGCGCACCCGCGCCAGTCCCGCCTCGATCTGGCGGCGAAAGCCCCGGTGAAACAGCAGGTCCTCCGGCGGGTAGCCCGAGAGGCTGAGCTCGGGGAACAGCACCAGGTCCGCGCCGAGCTCGGAGCTGGCTCGCTGCGCGGCGGCAATGACGCGCGTGCAGTTGCCCTGCACGTCCCCGACCAGGAAATTCAGCTGCGCGAGCGCGATTCGCAACGAGTCACCCATGGGCGCGACGGCCGCCGGCCGGGGAAAGCGGCCAGGACCTTGCAGAGTCCGGCCTGGCCTATTCTTTCACGACTCAGCGCCGCCTGCCCCGCGGGCGCCGGCCGGGCCGGGCGGCGCTGCGGCGGCGGGCGGCGGCCTTCGGCCGCGACTTGGGCGCCGGCTTTGGCCGCTTGGCGGTCTTCTTGGGCTTCCGCTGCGCCGCGCTCGGCGCGCGGCGCAGCGCCTGCGAGGAGGCGCGGGCGCGCCGCTGGCGCAGGAGCTGATCCATCGCCGAGCCGAGTTCGGCCGGGGACTTCACGGTGCGCACGCCGGCCGCCTCGAGCGCGGCGTACTTGTCGGCCGCGGTGCCCTTGCCGCCCGCCACGATGGCGCCGGCATGGCCCATGCGCTTGCCGGGAGGGGCGGTGACGCCGGCGATGTAGGCAACGACGGGCTTGCTCACGAAGCGGCGGATGAAGTGGGCGGCGGCTTCCTCGTCGCTGCCGCCGATCTCGCCCACCAGGATGATGCCTTCCGTGCGCGGGTCGCGCTCGAAGAGCTCGAGCACGTCGATGAAGTTCATGCCGCGCACCGGGTCGCCGCCGATGCCCACGCAGGTGCTCTGGCCGAGCCCGATGCGCGTGGTCTGGAACACGGCCTCGTAGGTGAGCGTGCCCGAGCGCGACACGATGCCGACCGAGCCCTTCTTGTGGATGAAGCCGGGCATGATCCCGATCTTGCACTCCTCGGGAGTGATGACGCCCGGGCAGTTCGGGCCCACGAGGCGCGTGGCGGAGCCGGCGAGGACCGCCTTCACGCGCACCATGTCATTCACCGGCACCCCCTCGGTGATGCACACGACGAGCTCGATGCCCGCATCGATGGCCTCGAGGATCGAGTCCGCAGCCCCCGCGGGCGGCACGTAGATCATGCTCGCCGTGGCGCCGGTCTCGCGCACCGCATCCTTCACGGTGTCGAAGACGGGCAGCCCCAGGTGCTTCTGTCCGCCGCGGCCCGGCGTGACGCCGCCCACGAGCTGGGTGCCGTAGGCGAGGGACTGCTCGGAATGGAAAGTGCCCTGCTTGCCGGTGAAACCCTGGCAGATGACCTTGGTGTTCTTGTTGACCAGAATGCTCATGCCTTGTCCTTCCGGGCGAGGGCGACGACCTTGCGGGCCGCGTCGGTGAGGTCCTCGGCGGGCGTGATGGTGAGCCCGCTCTTGGCGAGCGTCGCGCGCGCCGCGTCCGCGTTGGTGCCCTCGAGGCGCACCACGACCGGCACCCGGACGCCGACCTTCTTCACCGCCTTGATGACGCCGTCGGCGATGATGTCGCAGCGCACGATGCCACCGAAGATGTTCACCAGCACGGCGCGCACCTTCGGATTGGAGAGAATCAGCTCGAACGCCGCGGTGACGCGCTCACTGGTGGCACCGCCGCCGACGTCGAGGAAGTTGGCCGGCTGACCGCCGTGCAGCTTGATCAGGTCCATCGTGGCCATGGCGAGACCCGCGCCATTGACCATGCAGGCGATGTCCCCGTCGAGGGAGACGTAGTTCAGGTCGTGCTCGCTCGCACGCCGCTCCATCGGGTCTTCCTGGCTCGCATCCCGCAGCTGCGCGAGCTGCGGGTGGCGGAAGAGCGCATTGGCGTCCACGTTGATCTTGGCATCGAGCGCCACGAGCGCACCGCTCTTGGTCACGATCAGGGGATTGACCTCCACGAGGCTCAAGTCCTTCTCCAGGTAGAGCCGGTAGAGCGCCGTCGCCAGCGCGGTGAACTCGGCGATCTGCGGCCCGGTGAGGCCTAAGCCAAAGGCCAGCTCGCGCGCCTGGAAGCCCTGCAGCCCCGCTGCGGGGTGGATGGTGACGGAGAGGATCTTCTCGGGTGTCTTGTGGGCGACCTCCTCGATGTCCATGCCGCCGGCTTCCGAGGCGATCAGCGCCACGCGGCTCTTCTCGCGATTGAGCGTGAGGGACAGGTACATCTCGCGGGCGATGTCGGAGCCGGACTCGACGTAGACCTGCCCGACCGGCAAGCCTTCCGAGCCGGTCTGCGGCGTCACGAGGCGCGTGCCCAGCATCGCCGCGGCCGCGGCACGCACGCCTTGCGCGTCGCGCGCCAGTTTCACGCCGCCGGCCTTGCCGCGCCCGCCGGCGTGCACCTGGGCCTTGACCACCCAGACCGATCCGCCGAGCGACTCCGCGGCGGCCACGGCTTCTGCGGCGCTCGCGGCCACCCGGCCCGCCGGGACCGGGATCCCGTAGCTGCGGAACACTTCCTTCGCCTGATATTCGTGCAGATTCATCTTCGGTGCCTGTCGCGCGTAAAGCGCGCATTCTGCGCGAAAGAGACCGCTCCTTGCCAGCAAGACGTGAGGAGCCGAAGCACCCAGCCCGCTCGCCAGAAGGCGCCGTGCGATCTGGGTCGCGTTCCGCCACGGGGCCAAGATGCTAGAGTCCGTCACTTCAGGACCAACCGCCCGACATCCCGCTTGTCTGCCACGCCGGCCAGCCTCACCGCCCCAGCCGTAACCCCGAGCGATCTCGCCTGGCGCGTGATCGGGCTGCTCAACCTTTACCGGCTGCTGGTCCCCCTGATGCTGATCGCCCTGCAGGCGTTCGCCGGTCCCGCCTGGGGCCTGGCGACGGCCCGGCCCTCCTTGTTCCTGGCCGCCTGCATCGCTTATTTCACCGCCGCCGTGCTGCTGGTGATCGCCAGGCGGCTGCACTGGTCGAGCCTGCGCATCGTCGCGCTGGTCAACGCCAGCGTCGATGCGGTAGCCATCGGCTTCATCCTGTACGCCAGTGGCGGGGTGGAAAGCGGGCTGGCGATTCTTCTGGTCCTGCCCGTCCTCACCCTGACGGTGCTGGCGGGCCGGCGCGACGCGCTGCTCATCGCCTCCCTCGCAGCGCTCGCCGTGCTCGTGCAGCAGGGCTTCGCGGGCATCACCGGCGTCGCCCCGACCGCGGACTATTTCACGGCCGGCCTGTTCGGGGTATTCCTCTTCGTGATCGCGGTGGCGATGTGGCCGGTGGCCACCCGCCTGCGCGAGAGCGAAGCGCTCGTGCGCCGCCAGGAGCTCGACCTCGCCAACCTCGCCCAGCTTTCGCAGTACATCGTGCAGCACCTGCGCGAGAGCATCCTGGTCATCGATTCCGAGGACCGCATCCGCCTCATCAACGAATCCGCAGCGCAGGTCCTGGGAGACCGCAACGCCTACCCCGACGCGCTCATCGGGGAGGCCTCGCCGCGGCTCCTTTATCTACTGGAATCGTGGCGCCAGCGCGAAGCCGACACGGGGCCTGCGCCGGCCTCCGAGCACACCTTCATCGCCGCCGATGGCGCCCGGGTGATCCGGCCGCACTTCGCGCCCCTGGGAACCGCCAAGCCCTCCCCGGTGCTGATCTTCCTCGAGGACACGAGCCTGCTGGACGAAAGGGTGCAGCAGTCGAAGCTCGCTGCCCTCGGCCGCTTAAGCGCGAGCATCGCGCACGAGATCCGCAATCCGGTGGGCGCCATGAGCCACGCGGGCCAGCTGCTGGCCGAATCACCTCATCTTGCCGAGGAGGACCGCAGGCTCACCGAGATCATCCGCACCAATGCGGGACGCGTGAGCGGTATCATCGAAAACGTACAGCGGCTCGCGCGCCGGGAACCGGCCCAGCAGGAGCGGCTGTCGCTTGCTCCGTGGGCGGAGGAATTCCTGGAGGAGTTCTGCGAGACGATGCAGTGGCCCCGCCAACGCGTGATGCTCGCCAGCACAGGGACTGACGTTGAGGTGCGCGTGGATCCGAACCAGCTGCGCCAGATCCTCTGGAACCTCAGCGAGAACGCGATCAAGCACGCCATGGGTGACAAGCAAGAGGATTCTGTGGAGATTCACTACGGCCGAATGGCTGGTAGCGCCCGCCCGTACCTGGAAGTGGCGGATCGGGGTGCCGGGGTTGCGCCGGAGCATGCCGAGCGCATCTTCGAGCCGTTCTTTACCAGCGGCCGCGGCACGGGCCTGGGTCTCTTCCTCGCCCGCGAGCTCGCCCAGGCCAACGGCGCGACACTGCTGTACGAGCCGCGCGCGGGCGGCGGCAGCCTCTTCCGCCTGGTTTTTGCCGACCCGCGCCGGTGGGAGGGCCGATGAACACGAGCGCTTCCGAGCCGCGCAACGCCTCGGCGCAACCGCTCGTGCTGGTCGTGGATGACGAGCCGGACCTGCTGGAGCTGGTCAGCCTCACCCTGAGCCGGATGAATTTCAGGACGCGCACGGCGCCGGATCTGGCCGGCGCGCGGCGTCTGCTGAAGGCTGAGCGCTTTGACCTGTGCCTGACTGACATGCGCCTGCCGGACGGGGATGGCCTGGACCTGGTCGCCTGGATTCAGGAGCACCGTACGGATCTTCCCGTCGCCGTCATCACGGCGCACGGCAACGTCGAGTCGGCGGTGCGGGCGCTGAAGCTCGGTGCCTTTGACTTCGTTTCCAAGCCGCTGGATCTGGGGATCCTGCGCAAGCTCGTCGGCAGCGCCATCAAGCTGCGTGCCGCCGTCGACGAGGAGACGACCGCGACCCTGCGCGGACCGCGCCTCCTCGGCAGCTCGGAGGCGATGGCACAGCTGCGCGAGATGATCGCGCGCGTCGCCCGCAGCCAGGCGCCCGTGCACATCTGCGGCGAGTCCGGCACCGGCAAGGAGCTCGTGGCCCGGATGATCCACGAGAGCGGTGCACGGCGCGGCGGCCCGTTCGTCGCCGTGAACTGCGGGGCGATCCCCACCGAGCTCATGGAGAGTGAACTGTTCGGCCACAAGCGCGGCAGTTTCACCGGCGCCGTCGCGGACAAGAAGGGCCTCATCCAGAGCGCCGAGGGGGGCACGCTCTTCCTCGATGAAGTGGCGGACCTGCCGCTGCACATGCAGGTGAAGCTGCTGCGCGTGGTGCAGGAGAAGACCGTGAGACCCGTCGGCGAGTCGCGCGAGGAGACGGTCGACGTACGCATCCTGTCCGCCACGCACAAGAACCTCGCGGATCTTGTGGCCCAGGGGCAGTTTCGCGAAGACCTCTTCTATCGGATCAACGTGATCGAGCTGCGCGTCCCGGCCCTGCGCGAGCGTGGCGGGGACATCGGTGAGATTGCCGAGGCGGTCCTCGAGCGCCTCGCCCGACGCTCCCACACCTCGACCCCCGGGATATCCCCCGAGGCCATCGCCCTGCTGCAGACCTATCCCTTCCCCGGCAACGTGCGCGAGCTCGAGAACGTGCTGGAGCGCGCGCTGACGCTCAGCGGCGGCGGGATGATCACGGCCGAGCACGTGCGCCTGCGTTCCAGCGCCAGACCCGCGGCGGCCGAAAAGCCGGCAATGACTGCGACTGCCACCCCGGACAGCAGCACGGCGCTGGGAAGTCAGCTGGAGAACATCGAGCGCGACGCCATCCTGAAGGCACTGGAAAAGACCCGCTACAACAAGACCGCGGCCGCGAAACTCCTCGGGATGAGCTTTCGCGCCCTGCGATACCGCGTCAAGAAGCTCGGGATCGAGTGACCGAAAGTCCCGCCCGTGAGCTGACACGTTTGGTCAGTAAGTGACCACTTCGGCCGGTGGCGGCAGTCTGCGACAGTTGCTAAGTCAAACGACTCCCGCGTGGTACTCAAGCTTCCCCATTTATTATCATAGTGTTAGGACGACGCTGCGGCTCTGGCATGAGCCTTGCTTTGATACTCCCGGGCGCCTTTTGCGCCGCTGAGTTTGTACCCCAAAATTTTAGGAGTTCATGCAATGAAGGCTGTGCAAAAGGGTTTTACCCTTATCGAACTGATGATCGTGGTTGCGATCATCGGTATTCTCGCCGCGATCGCGATCCCGGCGTATCAGGACTATACGGTCCGTTCGAAGGTCACTGAAGGTCTGGCCCTCGCCGCGGCGGCGAAGACCACGGTCGCTGAGGGCTTTGAGTCCAACGGTCTGTTGGGCGTCACGTCCGCTGCGGACGCCTGGGCGGGTGCGGGTGGTGGCACCCCCTTCGTGCCGACGAAGTACGTCCTTTGCATCGGCATCGCTGACGGCACCGGCGCCCCTGGCGCGGGCAGCTGCGGCGGTACGCTGGGCGGAGCGCCTGGCCTGATCACGATCGTTTACGACCCGGCTGGCATCACGCAGGTGGGCGCGCAGAACGTGGTCACGCTGCAGCCGTTCGTCAACAAGCTCGCCCTCGTTGACGGTGCCGCCGGAGCCGGCAGCGTCGACTGGGGCTGTGCGTCCGGGACCCAGACGACTGCTAATGGCCAGGGCTTGATCGTCGCCACTCCGGGCACGCTGCTGCCCAAGTACGCGCCGACACAGTGCAAGTAATCGGCTTTTGAAGTTCGTTCAGAGTCGAAGAGCCCCGGCCTTGGGCCGGGGCTCTCTTTTTTGGGGCTCGCGCTGGGTCAAATGTGACGCGCACCCCGCCTGCAGGTGGGCCAGTCCTTCAAAATCGGCGAGGATTTGACAATTGCGCGCCGGCACCTCTGAGGTAAACTGATCTCTCGCCTCCATTTAATAGTCGTAAGTTCATGAATGACAATGCTTCTTTAGCTACGGCACGCAGCGGACTGGGTGGGCTGCCGCAGCGGCTGGTCCAGGACGGAGTGGTCGAAGAGACCGCCATGCTGGACGCATTGAACGCGGCGCGGGAGCGCAAGACGAGCGTGGTCACCCAGCTGGTCGCGAGTGGGGCTGCCAATGCCCGTGATATCGCGGTTGCGGCGTCCAATGAATTTGGCGTGCCACTCTTTGACCTCGATGCGGTCAACCTCGATCTCGACTCCGTACGCCTGGTCTCCGATAAGCTGCTGGCCAGGCACCGGGTATTGCCGCTCTTCAGGCGCGGCAAGCGCATGTTCCTGGCGGTGGCCGACCCGACCAACCTTCACGCAATTGACGAGGTGAAGTTCGCGACCAGCCTAGGTATCGAGGCAATCGTCGTCGAGGACGACAAGCTTCAGAAGACCCTCGACAGGGCCTTGGAGCAGGTCGACAACCAGATGCAGGCTCTCACAGATGAGGCCGACGTCGACCTCGAGTCACTGGAAGTCACCGGTGGCGAGGATGAACTCGATGACAAGGGCGGCCGCGATGACGTCGAAGATGCCCCGATCGTCCGGTTCGTCAACAAAGTGATGCTGGATGCAATCCGCCGCGGCGCGTCCGACATTCACTTCGAGCCGTTCGAGAAGATTTACCGAGTGCGCCTGCGCATGGATGGCGTGCTGAAGGAAATCGCGCAGCCACCGGTACAGCTGGCCCCAAAGCTCTCGGCGCGACTCAAAGTCATGTCGCGGCTCGACATCGCCGAGCGGCGCGTCCCGCAGGACGGCCGCATCAAGATGCGGCTGTCCAAGAACCGCGCCATCGACTTCCGCGTCAGCACCTGCCCCACGCTCTTCGGCGAGAAGATCGTGCTACGTATTCTCGATCCGGCACAGGCGCAGCTCGGAATCGACTCCTTGGGTTATGAGCCGTTCCAGAAGGAGCTCTATACCAAGTATCTGGCCAAGCCGCAGGGCATGATCCTGGTTACGGGCCCTACGGGCAGCGGCAAGACCGTATCGCTCTATACGGGCCTACATATCCTCAACCGTGAGGATACGAATATATCCACGGCCGAGGATCCGGCGGAAATCAATCTCCCGGGTGTCAACCAAGTGAATGTCAACCCCAAGGTGGGGCTGACTTTCGCCGCCGCGATGCGCGCGTTCCTGCGCCAGGACCCCGACGTCATCATGGTCGGTGAGATCCGTGACCTGGAGACCGCGGAGATCGCCATCAAGGCCGCGCAGACGGGTCACCTCGTGCTTTCGACCCTGCATACCAACGATGCGCCACAGACGCTGACCCGCATGATCGATATGGGCGTAAAGCCCTACGCCATTGCGACGTCGGTCAGCTTGATCATTGCGCAGCGCCTGGCTCGCCGTCTTTGCAATCACTGTAAGCAGCCGATCGAGATCCCGAAGGAAGCCCTGCTGAAAGAGGGCTTTACCGAGATCGACGTGGCTGCGGGTCTTAAGATCTTCGGGCCCAAGGGCTGCTCCAATTGCACCGACGGATACAAGGGACGTGTTGGTATCTACCAGGTCTTGCCGGTCTCGGAAGCGATTGCGCGGATTATCCTCGCCCTGGGCAGCGCCGTGGAGATTGCTGGCCAGGCCGCCAAGGAAGGTGTCTGGGATCTGCGGCGCGCAGGACTCGAGAAGGTGAAGAACGGCCTCACAAGTCTTGAGGAAGTTAACAGCGTTACGGTTGAGTAACGTAGGACGGAAGTAACTTATGGCTCCGGCAGCAACTGCGACGGTCAAAGCGATCAAGCGCGATATTCCCTTCGCCTGGGAGGGCCGCGACAAGCGTGGCGCGCGCATCAAGGGCAGGAGCCTTGCGCCCGATGAGCAGAGCTTGCGGGCAGAACTGCGCCGTCAGGGTGTGGCGCCCTCGAAGATCCGCAAGCAGCGACAGGGCCGCAAGGGCGGCAAGGTTAATGCCGGCGACGTCGCAGTCTTCAGTCGACAGCTCGCGACCATGCTGGCCGCGGGCATTCCTCTCGTACAGGCCTTCGAGATTGTCGGCAACGGTAACGACAAGCCCGCGATGCAGAAGCTCATTCTGGACATCAAGGCCGACGTCGAAGGCGGCACCTCATTACACGAGGCTCTCGGCAAACATCCGCTCTACTTCGATGATCTCTACATCAATCTCGTAGAGGCGGGCGAGCAGGCTGGCGCGCTCGAGTCACTTCTCGACAAGGTAGCAACCTACAAGGAAAAAACGGAAGCCTTGAAGAAGAAGGTCAAGAAGGCGCTGTTCTACCCGGCTGCCGTGCTGGCCGTCGCGGTGATCGTGACAGTGGTACTGCTGGTCTTTGTGATCCCCCAGTTCGAGAATCTCTACAAGGGGTTCGGCGCAGATCTTCCCGCGTTCACGCAGTTCGTGATCGGTATCTCCAAGGTCGTACAACACGACGGCCTGTTCATCGCGATGGTGCTCGGCGGCACCGGGTGGGCCTTCGTTTACTTCAAGAAGCGTTCAAGAGCCATGCGGGAGTTTCTTGATCGCCTGATACTTAGGGTGCCCATTATTGGACCTATTCTGAACAAGGCTGCAATCGCGCGCTACGCACGCACCCTATCCACCATGTTCTCCGCAGGTGTGCCTCTGGTCGAAGCGCTGCAATCGGTTGCAGGTGCGACCGGTAACATCGTCTATGAAAAGGCTGTGCTAAAGATGCGGGACGAGGTTGCCACCGGCCAGCGCTTGCAGCGCGCGATGGAACAGACGGGCCTTTTCCCTAACATGGTCAATCAGATGATTGCAGTCGGCGAAGAGTCCGGCTCTCTTGACGAGATGTCGAGCAAGGTCGCGACGTTCTACGAAGCGGAAGTCGACAACGCCGTTGACGCGATGTCGAGCTTGCTCGAGCCCATGATCATGGTAATTCTTGGCGTCCTGGTCGGCGGCCTGGTGATCGCGATGTACCTGCCGATCTTCAAGCTGGCGTCGGTCGTCTGACGCGACCAAGCGGCTGTAGCTGATAGCGGTCGCCGCGCGCGCGGCGACCGCCTCTACAAGAAAAGGACGGCCATGTCCGTGTTCGCCGTGCTTGCTGCCTCACCCGGTCTGTTTATCGGAACGAGCCTGATCCTGGGACTGGCAATCGGCAGTTTCCTGAATGTCGTGATCTACCGCCTGCCGGTGATGCTCGAGCGGCAATGGCATCAGCAGAGCCTGGAGTATTCTCACGCTGACGCATCCGCCACCACGATCCCCGCCGGCACGCTCGAGCCGTTCAATCTCGTCGTGCCGCGTTCCGCCTGCCCCTCGTGCAAGGCACCGATCACGGTGCTGCAGAACATTCCGCTCATCTCCTGGCTCGTGCTCAGGGGACGCTGCGCCCGCTGCGGCAAGGCCATCTCGGTCCGCTACCCGCTGGTGGAGCTGCTGACGGGGCTCCTCACGGCCGCCGTGGCCTGGAGGTTCGGGTTCGGCTGGCCGGCGCTCGCGGCCATGCTGCTCAGCTGGTACCTGATCGCGCTGACCTTCATTGACCTCGACCACCAGCTGCTGCCGGACGGCCTGACGCTGCCGCTGCTGTGGGGCGGGTTGATCGTGAGCCTGTGCAGCACGAACACGGCTGCCCTCGGATTCCCGGTGGACCTGCGCTCCAGCGTGATCGGAGCGATAGCCGGTTACGTGAGCCTCTGGAGCGTCTATCATCTGTTCCGCCTGCTGACCGGCAAGGAAGGGATGGGGTACGGTGACTTCAAGCTGTTTGCGGCGCTGGGTGCATGGCTCGGCTGGAAGATGCTGATCCCGGTGATCCTCATCGCCTCGGTCGTCGGTGCCGTGGTCGGCATCGCGGTGCTCGCGATCCGCGGGCAAAAGCGCACCACGCCCATTGCCTTCGGTCCGTTTCTGGCCGCGGCGGGGTGGCTGGTCCTGCTGTGGGGGCCGCAGCTCGTGGCGGGCTATCTGGGCTGGTTCACCCGGCCGTGAGATCCGGGCGATGAGTCCGCGTGTGTTCCGTGTCGGCCTCACCGGTGGGATCGCCAGCGGCAAGTCCACCGCCGCCAAGTTCTTCGGCGCGCTGGGCGTACCCGTACTCGACAGCGATCAGATCGCCCGCGACGTGGTCGAACCCGGGCAGCCGCCGCTCGAGCGCCTGGTAGCGCGGTTTGGACCTACGATCCTCACGCCCGACGGGCACCTCGATCGCCCCGCACTTCGGGACATCGTGTTCTCGGACCCCATGGCACGCGCGGACCTTGAGGCCCTCACCCATCCGGCCATCGGCGCCGCGATGGAAGCCCGCTCGGCCGCGGCCGGCGGCCCCTACCAGATTCTCGTGATCCCGTTGCTGGTGGAGAAGAACCTCAGTTCGCACGTCGATCGCGTGCTGGTCGTTGATTGTGATGAGGAGTTGCAGATGCGGCGCCTGCGCGCGCGCGACCACTGCACCGCCGAACAGGCGCAGGCGATCCTCGATGCGCAGGCTCCGCGGGCGACACGGCTGAAGGCCGCCGCCGACGTCATCAAGAACGATGCCGACATGAGCTCGGTACAAAAACAGGTCGCCGCACTGCACGCCCGCTACCTGGAGCTTGCCGCGCAAGCCCGCACCTGAGGCTGCCGCGCTGTCGCCAGACAGCGTCGGCCCTGTCGCGCGCCGTTTACGGGCGCGGCACCTGTCAAGCACAATACGCGCATGACGGACTCGCCTCTGGCTGAAGCCGGGTATCCCGCGTCCCTGGCCACGGAACCCGGAACACTGCACTTCGAACAGCCGCTCAACGAGCGGATGCGTACGTTCCTGCGCCTCGACTTCCTCTACAGCCAGGCGCTCCACCACAACGAAATGGCGAGCCCGTGGGGCAGCCGCGCAGCGATGGCAAGCCTGATCGACATCCTGGCGATCACGACGCGGGGGGACGTGCGCTCGGACGTCCTCAAGGAGCTCGAGAGCCACTTAAGCTCGCTCAGCGAGTTCCAGACGAACCCGGGCGTGGATGCGCAGCGACTGAAGTCACTCGTCAGCAATCTCGGCCGCCTGCGCACCGATCTCATGAGCGCAGGCTCCGCCTTTCTGCAGCCCCTGCGCGATTCGGAGTTCCTGAGTGCCATCAAGCATCGCAGCGCGATCCCGGGGGGCACGTGCGAGTTCGACCTGCCCGACTATTATTTCTGGCTGAGCCAGCCCGATGAAGCCCGCATGCGCAGCTTCAATCAGTGGCTCGGCCTCCTGCGCCCGCTGTGTGA
>Ga0316624_10000624_pt1 | contig 12443 bp, 9 predicted proteins | sample OWC_Aug_N3_C1_D5_FD_207657 | JGI IMG/M metagenome (GOLD analysis project Ga0316624, IMG submission 207657) | Wetland soil microbial communities from Old Woman Creek delta, Ohio, United States - OWC_Aug_N3_C1_D5_A | ecosystem: Environmental > Terrestrial > Soil > Wetlands | place: USA: Ohio...
ATGGTCCTGGCTGAAGGCCTGGGCGATGCAGATCGCCAGGCGTCGCGGGATGAAAAAGGCGATCGTGGCGCTGGCCCGTCGGTTGGCCGTGATCATGCACCGCATCTGGGTTGACGGCACCGAGTTCTGCGTATTCGGTCATATCTGCATGCTCACAAAGGCAATCCCAAGATCGAGCTTCGGATCAACGGCAAAGATCTCTCCGACGCGAAAATATGGGATCCCGAAAACGACACATGGATTCGGGTCCCTTGTTTGTACGGGATGTACGCTCGACGCCTCACGTTCCGGCAGCATCAGATCATCCTTGCCGCCGCGAAGGCCATGGAACGAGAAGATAAGGCGATCACCGAACAAATCTTGTGTGAGACAAAACTCGCGATCACGGAGCGCGCGGCGAAAAAGGTGGGTCGTCGTATCGCGAGCTTGGGAACGGCAACAGATGCGGGGAGATTCGCCAACTGGACCGAACACGGCGGTGCCCGTCCCTTCGAGGGCGTCATGGACCGAAAGCTGTCGCCCGACGAGCACTCGCATGCTGTGCATCACGGGTCGAGCCAGCGCCGCGCCGTCAGGTCCGAAGTGTTCGACCCCGATGCAGCGCGTCGACGGCTCGCCGGCGGTCGAGCCTCATCTTCCGAAACTGACAGGGGTCAATCGTCTTTCGGACGAATTTGCCGCGCTGCCTGCTCACCACCTCGTTCGGATCGCCGAGCAGATGGAGTCGTCCTTCGGCTGCGCATCCCTTGGCCTTGTGAAGGGCTCGGAGCTTCTACGGTCTTGGCCCAACGTCGCCGAGAGACTTCATCCAAACGCCGTTTGGCTAGTGCGGCGGCTACTACATACAGGCGTTTGAGGCCTGTTACAGGTTGACCAGTAGACTTCCTTCGTCACTCTCGACTCGGCGCCGGAGCTGGCGGGTACGTAACCCGAGCGGGCCGACGCCGTGTTTAGGAATCCCAGCAAGACTCTAGTGGAACCTACAAAAATCCCAAAGACTCTGATCCAATCGCCACCGACTCGGCTCAAATCGGCAGGACAAACAGGCAAGCCATGCAAATAAAGGCCATTTGCAATGCCCGGACTCAGCAACGACATGCCCTTACACTTTGCCCGCCTTGCTACGCTCGCGCCGCCGCCGCCTTCGCCCAGCCTCCGAGCCGCTCCGCGTGAAACCGTCCCGCGACATTGCCCGCCTGATCGAGATCATGGCGGCGCTGCGCACGCCCGGCTCGGGCTGCCCCTGGGACCTGGAGCAGGACTTCCGGACCATCACGCCCTACACGATCGAAGAAGCCTACGAGGTCGCCGATGCCATCGCGCGCGGCAACCTTAGCGACCTCAAGGACGAGCTGGGCGACCTGCTGCTGCAGGTCGTCTTCCATGCCCGCATGGCGCAGGAGCAAGGCGCCTTCGATTTCGGCGACGTGGTCGAGACCATCACCGCCAAGCTGGTGCGCCGCCATCCACATGTGTTTGCCGACGAGCAGGGCCACACCGCAGAGGCGGTTAAAGGCCTGTGGGAGCGCATCAAGGCCGAGGAAAGGGCCGAGCGCGGCGAGGAGGCGCCGGCGGGCGCGCTGGCGGGGGTGCCGGTCGCCCTGCCCGCTTTGACGCGCGCGCTCAAGCTGCAGGACAAGGCGAGCCGCGTCGGCTTCGACTGGAACGATCCGCGCGCCGTGCTCGCCAAGATCCGCGAGGAGGCCGACGAGATCGAGGCCGAGCTCGACAATGCCGACAGCAGCCACGCGCATGCGGCGAGCGAAACCGGTGATCTGCTGTTCGCGGTGGTCAACCTCGCCCGCCATCTCGGCGCCGATCCGGAAGACGTGCTGCGCGACACCAATCTGAAGTTCGAGCGGCGCTTTGCCTCGATCGAACGCGCACTGGCTAAGCGCGGCAAGACGCCGAAAGAGTCGACTTTGGCCGAGATGGACGCGCTGTGGGACGCGGCGAAGGATGAGGAGAAGGCGGGCGGCGGGTGAGCTTTTTCCCTCTCCCCGTTCTTCACGGGGAGAGGGGGTGAGCGAACCAACGGGTCCGCGCAAGGCGCGGTCCGATGACAGGCTCCGTGAGCGAGCCGGGTGAGGGGCAGACGCTTTGCATGGCCCCTCACCTGCCCTCGCTCGGCTTCGCCTCCGCGAGGGCATCCTCTCCCCGCTTCGCGGGGCGAGGGAAGCGAGAGCGCCGCTCGCTCGTGCCCTCTCCGATTAATTCAATTGTCAAACAGCCAAGCGTCATCGCCCCTATTCTTGGCGGCCCGGGGTAGGCCGGTAGTTCATCTTCGCTCCCGTGAGGGAAGCGGAGCGCCGGGAAACGCAGGGCGCGTGGCGCACGCGCCCTTGAGCGGCCGGCGAAGCCGCCCGACACGCTTGCGAGGCGTGTCCCCTCCGCTTGCGATCGCGGAGAGGCGCCTCTCGGCGCTCCACCGCGGCGATTTCTGTCCCCGGGTCCGCGCTTCCTGGGACGAGAACCGAAGTTCAGTCCCAGTCCAGCAGGCACCCTGCAGAGCGGTCCTAGTGCCGCCCGGTCGGGTCCCGGGGCCTCCCGAGCGCGGGGTTACGAGCCCCGCCCGCGGGCGCCGCATCGCCAATGTCGGGTTTACCCGATATCGGCCCAGTTAAGGCGGCCCCACCCTCATGACGCCTCATGAAAGCGCCCTCGGCGGACCGGACTATGGGACTATATTCAGTACAGGATTAAAGTCAAGGGGCGCTAGACGGGAAATTTCGCCCGCACCCGCGCCGCCTTGTCGGCGTCGGCGCGCACGGTGACCGCCAATTGCCCATCGTCGCGCATGTGCCTTTCCAGCACCTCGGAGTGGCGGTAGAGCCAGCTTAAGCCCGCGCCGTCGGCCGGATCGAGCGCGACTTCAAGCGTCTGCCGCCGCTCCGCCAGCCGCGCCTCGATCGCCGCGACCAGGCGCTCGATGCCCTCCCCACTCAGCGCCGAGACCGGCACCGCGCGCCGCTCCGCCGGCTGCCGCTCGGCTAAGTTGGCCAGCCGCGCGCGCCCTTCCGCATCGAGCCGGTCGATCTTGTTCCACACCTCGATCAGGCGCGGATCGCTTGCCGCGATGCCGAGCTCGCCGAGCACCTGCGCGACGTCATGCGATTGCGCGGCCGTGTCCTCGTGCGCGACGTCGCGCACGTGCAGGATGACGTCGGCCTCGATCACCTCTTCCAGCGTGGCGCGGAAGGCCGCCACCAGCATGGTCGGCAGGTCGGAGATGAAGCCGACGGTATCCGACAGGATGACGCGGCTGCCGCGCGGCAGCGCGACCGCGCGCAGCGTCGGGTCGAGCGTGGCGAACAGCATGTCGGCCGACAGCACGCTCGCGGCCGTCATGCGGTTGAACAGCGTCGACTTGCCGGCATTGGTGTAGCCGACCAGCGCGACGATCGGATAAGGCACGCGCTTGCGCGCCTCGCGGTGCAGGCTGCGCGTGCGCTTGACCTTGTCGAGCTCGGTTTCGATGCGCGCGATGCGCTCCTCGATCACGCGGCGATCGACTTCCAATTGCGTTTCGCCCGGGCCGCCGAGGAAGCCGTAGCCGCCGCGCTGGCGCTCGAGATGGGTCCAGGAGCGCACCAGCCGGCTCTTCTGATAGGTGAGATGGGCGAGCTCGACCTGCAGCGCGCCTTCGCGCGTGCGCGCGCGCCGGCCGAAAATTTCCAGGATCAGCCCGGTGCGGTCGATGACCTTCGTGTTCCAGGCCTTCTCGAGATTGCGCTGCTGCACCGGCGACACCGGGCAGTCCATCACCACGACCGAGGCGGAAAGGCTTTTCACCAGGCCGGCGACCTCGTCGACCTTGCCCTTGCCGATATAGGTGGCGGGCCGAATGTCGGTGAGCGGCACCAGCCCTTCCTGCACCACGTTGAGATCGATGGCGCGCGCAAGGCCCGAAGCTTCCGCCAGGCGCGCCTCCGGCGTGCGCATGTTCGCTCGAGCCTGCGAGGCCCCTGCCCGCGCGGCCGGCTGCTTGAGCCACGGCTCAATCACGATCGCGCGTCCGGTCTCGCCGCCCGTTGCCGGGCTCAGCAGATCGGCGCGCTGATCGCGTTTGCGTTGTTCCAACTAGCAGCTGCCCAATTCGTCTATTTCACTTTGCGCCGGCTGCCGTGCGGCACGCCATTGACGGGCCACGACCGACCGCTCGGCGCGACATACTGATGGGTCGCCTTGCACGACGCCATCCGAGACGCCTCCAAGCAACCGGCGCCGCCACCCAACTCCTGGCATCTGGCCGCCCGCTCCGCGCAGGTCCAGGCGGCGGCCAAGTCGGGAGTCGCAACGATCGCCAAAAGGGCGCCAGCGGCCGAAAAGAAAATCGTCTTCACCATCAAGCCTTTTCGGCGGCCGGCGGCTCCTCGCCGCCTTCGAACAGTGTGATCGGATGACCCGGCATGATGGTCGAGATCGCGTGCTTGTAGACGAGCTGGGAATGTCCGTCCCGCCGCAGCAGCACGCAGAAATTATCGAACCAGGTCACCACGCCCTGCAGTTTGACCCCGTTGACCAGGAATATGGTGAGCGGGACTTTGCTTTTGCGAACATGATTGAGGAAAGTGTCTTGCAGATTTTGCGCACGTTCGGCTGCCATGGCCGTGTTCCATTTTTTTGCTCGCGTCTAGCGCGCGAGACCATCGTTGCCTTGAGCCTTAACGCATGCGTGAGCACGCGCCGCCTTTCCCGACGGAAAAGCGGGCAAGACCCAAGGAGGCGACTATTAGATTGCAGGCGCTTCCCGGGCGCAAGCCGGGTCGAAAGTGCTGATCTAAGGCATTGAATATCTTGATTCTTCCGGTCCGCTGCCGCGAACGCGCCGACGCCGGGCAGTGATGCTTCAAACATCAGCCGGTCTCGGCGTGGCGGTGATAGTCACGGCGCAATGCGGACGCGATCAGGCCGGGCGCGCCGTTGCCGACCGGACGGCCATCGATGCGCACCACCGGCAAGACGATCTGGCTGGCCGAGGTGATGAAGGCCTCGCGCGCGGCATAGGCTTCTTCGACCGTGAAGGCGCGCTCCTCGAAGGCGAGTCCTTGCGCCTTGATCACCTCGATCACCACCGCGCGGGTGATGCCCGGCAGGATATCGGAGCCAAGTTGGCGGGTGATCAGCTTGCCGTCGGCGCTGACGATCCAGGCGTTCGACGAGGCGCCCTCGGTGACGCGGCCTTGCGCGTCGACCAGCCAGGCCTCGCGCGCGCCCTGCTCGCGCGCCGTCTGCTTGGCCAGCACATTGGGCAGCAGCGCGACCGACTTGATGTCGACTCTTCCCCAACGGATATCGGGCACGGTGACGACGGCGACGCCTTCCGCCGCCAGTTGCTCGAGCCGCGCGGGATCGTTGCTGCGCGCGCTGACGATCAGCGTCGGCCGCGTGCCGGCGGGCGGAAACGGAAAATCGCGGCGGGCGGCGCCGCGCGTGACCTGCACATAGACGATGCCGTCGCGCACGCGGTTGCGCCGTACCGTCTCGCGCAGCACGACGGCGAGCGCCGCCGGCGTCATCGGCCGCGCGATGCGCAGTTCGCGCAGGGAGCGGTCGAGCCGCGCCATGTGGCGGGGCTCATCGATCAGCCGACCGCCCTTGACCTCGCAGACCTCGTAGACGCCGTCGGCGAACTGCAGGCCGCGGTCCTCGACCGAAACCATTGCCCGCGCGCGCGGCAGATAGCGGCCATTGACGTAGGCGATGCGGGACAAGGAGCTTCTCGTTATCTCGCCGGTTTACCCGACACTTTCCACGATTCGAATGTCGCGCTCGGCGCCGCCCGCGAGGGCTCTCACCGCCGCGGCGTATCCGTCGCTGCCATAGGCGGCGATCGCCTTCTCTGCGCTATCGAACTCAATCAGCACGGTTCGCTGGTCGAGTCCGGCTTCAAAAGTCTTGACCACACCGCCGCGCGCAAGAAACCGTCCTCCTGCGGCCGTAATGGCGGGTCCCGCCAATTTGGCATACCTGGCAAGGGCCTCAGGGTTTGAAACCGAACGATAGCAGGCGATCCAATAAGCTTTGGCCATTAGGCTCTCCCTGCGGTGTGCTCACAACGGCATGGCCAATCACCCGATGCCCAAGGCCTTGAGCTTGCGGTGCAGCGCGGAGCGCTCCATGCCGACGAATTCGGCGGTGCGCGAGATGTTGCCGCCGAAGCGGCTGATCTGCGCCACCAGATATTCGCGTTCGAACACTTCGCGCGCGTCGCGCAACGGCAGCCCCATCAGTTGCTCGCCGCCATTGCCGTTCGGCATGCTCGGCACCATGGAGCCGACGTCGGGCGGCAGCATCGAGGCGTCGAGCACGGCGTCCGGATCGCCGCCGGCCAAGATCATCAGCCGCTCGATATTGTTGCGCAGCTGGCGCACATTGCCGGGCCAATCGTGCGACTGCAGCACCGCCATGGCGTCGTCGCCGATGCGGCGCTTGGGCAGGCCGGTGGCTTGCGAAATCTGGTCCATGAAATAGTCGACCAGACCGGGAATGTCCTCGCGCCGCTCGGCCAAAGGAGGCACCCGGATCGGCACCACCGACAGGCGGTGATAGAGATCCTCGCGGAATTTTCCTTCCGCGATCAGCGCTTCCAGATTGCGCGCGGTCGACGACACGATGCGCACGTCGACGGCGACCTTGTTGGTGCCGCCGACGCGCTGGAAGGTCTGGTCGACCAGGACGCGCAGGATCTTGTTCTGCGTCTCGCGCGGCAGATCGGCGACGTCGTCGATGAACAGCGTGCCGCCATGCGCCTCCTCCAGCGCGCCCGGCTTGCGGCCTTCCGAGCCGTTCGAGGAATCGACGCCGAACAATTCGACTTCCATGCGCTCGGGCGTGATGGCGGCGGCGTTGATCACGATGAAGGGACCGTTGGCGCGCGCCGACAGCTGATGGATGGTGCGCGCGGCCAGCTCCTTGCCGGAGCCGGAAGGGCCGACGATGAGGATGCGGCTGTTGGTCGGCGCCACGCGCTCGATGGTCTGGCGCAATTGCGCGATCGCCACCGATTTGCCGATCAGCGTCGCCGGCAGCGGCGCCAGCTGCTTGAGCTGCTTGACCTCGCGCTTCAACCGCGAGGTCTCGAGCGCGCGTTCGGCCACCAGCACCAGCCGGTCGGCCTTGAACGGCTTCTCGATGAAATCATAGGCGCCGCGCTTGATGGCGGCGACCGCGGTTTCGATGTTGCCGTGCCCGGAGATCATGACCACCGGCAATTCCGGGTGCTCCTGCTTGACGGCGTCGAGCAGTTGCAGGCCGTCGAGCTTGGAGCCCTGCAGCCAGATGTCGAGGAAGGCGAGGCTCGGCCGCCGCGACACGATGGCGGCGAGCGCCTCGTCGCTGTTGCGCGCCGTACGCGTGTCAAAGCCCTCATCCTGCAGGATGCCGGCCACCAGATCGCGGATATCGGCTTCGTCGTCGACAATCAAAATATCGGCGGACATGGTGCTACTCATTCACCGTCTTTTTCTGTTCGGGTTGGGCGGCGGGAACCTCGCCGGAGGCTGAAAAGCGCAAGCGGATCCAGGCGCCGCGCTGGCCCGGGAATTTGTCGGCGGCGTCGTGCAGCTCGATATGGCCGCCGTGTTCCTCGACGATGCGGCCGACGATGGCGAGGCCGAGCCCCGTGCCCTTCTCACGCGTGGTGACGTAGGGCTCGAGCAGCCGGCTGCGGTTTTCCTTGGGCAGCCCGATGCCGTTGTCGATCACGTCGATGACGATGTCGTCGCCCTCGCGCGCCGCCTTAACGCGGATCGAGCCCTTGCCGAGCTCGGCCGGCGGCACCGCGGCGATCGCCTCGCCCGCGTTCTTGATCAGGTTGGTGAGCGCCTGCGAGATCAGCCGGCGGTCGAAACGCGCCGGCATCGGGTCCTCGGCGATCTCGACATCGATATCGATGTCGGCATTGCCGACGCGCATCAGGAACGCCGCCTGGCGCACGGTGTCGGCAACATCCTCGGCGGCGATCACGGGCTTGGGCATGCGCGCGAATTTCGAGAACTCGTCGACCATGCGCCTGATGTCGTCGACCTGGCGCACGATGGTGTCGGTGCACTGATCGAACACGCCGCCTTTGTCCTCGCCGATCATCTTCCCGTATTTGCGGCGCAGGCGCTCGGCCGACAACTGGATCGGCGTCAGCGGATTCTTGATCTCGTGCGCGATGCGGCGGGCAACGTCGGCCCAGGCCGAGGTGCGCTGGGCGGCGACCAGCTCGGTGATGTCGTCGAGGGTCACGACATAGCCGTGCTCGCTCTCGCTCGACTGCTCGCTGGTGATGCGCACCGACAGATTGCGCTCGCGGCCCCTGCGCGTGATGGTGACCTGATCCTGCGTGCGCGCGCCCGACTGTGCGGCGGCCATGAACTCGGCGAGCTCCGGGAAGACCTCGGCCAGGGGACGCCCGAGCGCTTCGGCCTCCGTGCAGCCGATCAGCCGCTCGGCCGAGCGGTTGAGGATGGATACGCAGCCTTTGCCGTCGACGCCGATCACGCCGGCGCTGGCGCCGGCCAGCACCGCTTCGGTGAACCGGCGGCGGCTGTCGATCAGATCGCGGGCGCGCATGATGTCGTCGCGCTGGGTGCGCAATTCCTGCGTCATGCGGTTGAAAGTTTCGCCGAGCTGCGCGAGGTCGCCTTCCGACTCGCGCACCGGCACGCGCACGTAGAGATTGCCGGTCGACACGACATTGGCGGCGCCGATCAGGCGGCGGATCGGCGCCACCAGTACGTTGGCGAAGTTCAGCCCGATCCAGACCGCCGCCAGCAACACCGTGAGCGCGATGACGGTGTACATCAACGCGAACGCGACCTGCACGCCGAGCCGGCGCGCCTGCAGTGCGGCGTATTCGCGCGCGCTCGCCCGCGTCGCCTGCAATTGCGGCACCACGCGCGGATCAAGCAAGCGCGTGACGTACAGATAATAGTCGTCGTATTTCTGCAGCTTGACGACGGCGGCGACATAATTGGTGTCGGGCAGCAGGACGATCTGCGGGCTCTTGTCGCCGATGCGCGGCAGCGCGTCGCGCGGCGGCATGGCGAAAGTCTCGTTGGCCCTGAGCTCGGCGCGCGCGATGACGTTGAGATCCTTGTCGATCACGATGGCGGCGGCGAGCCGGCGCACCGAGGCCTGGAAGGTGAGGAACTGGCGGAGCTTGTCGCGATCCTGCTGATAGATCGGCTGGTCGCGCGCGATGTCGAAGGCCATCGTCATGATGTCGGAGCGCACGATCTCGGCGTGGTCGTGCAGATAGGCTTCCGCGACGATCAGCGAGTTCTCGATCGCCTCGCGGGTGCGGGTCGAGAACAGCCGGTCGAGACCGCGGTCGAGCGTGACGCTGGCCACGATCGCCACCAGGATGGCGGGCGCGGCGGCGATGATGGAGAACAGCCCGACGATGCGGATGTGCAGCCGCGCGCCGGCGCGTCCGCTGCGCCGCGCCTGCATCACCAGCCACACTTCGCGCACGATGATGCCGAGCAGCAGCAGCACCGTCGATGCGTTCGCCAGCAGCAGCGTGACGACCACCTCATGGGTCGGCGAGATGGGCGTGAGGTCGGCGAGGACGATGAAGGTGAGGAAGGCCGACAGCAACGCGAGGCCGACCGCGATCGGGCCGAGCACGCGCGTCTCCCCGCGCTTGGAAGACGCACCGGCGAGCGTGTTTTCGGCGGTAACGGCCTGTTCGACGCTCATGGACCCCCGGCGGCGGCTAGCGGGGCTTAACGCCCCTTAAGGCGCGCGGAGTGAGCACTGCCCTCCCCGGCACTGATGCTTTTATACAACAATGTTGCCAAATTGCGACAAAGCTGAGGCGCGATAAATCACGGATTCGGCGAGATGCAAATCAGGCCGGCAATTCAGCCGCCGCGGAAGAGCTGGATGTCCAAATCGCGGATTTTCTTGCGTAGGGTATTGCGGTTGACCCCCAGCAGGTCGGCGGCGCGGATCTGGTTGCCGCGGGTGGCGGCGAGCGCCGCCGTCAGCAGCGGATATTCGACCTCGCGCAGGATGCGGTGATAAAGCCCGGCCGGCGGCAGCTCCTCGAAGCCGGCGAAATAGGCGGCCAAGTGCCGCTCGACGGCGGCGCTCAAGGATTCCTCCGGGCGCGGCTCTTCGCTCGCCGCCGGCTGCGCCAATTCCTGCTCGATCACCGCCGCGGTGATAATCTCCTGCGGATAGAGCGCGGCCAGCCTCCGCGCGAGATTTTCCAATTCGCGCACATTGCCGGGCCAGCGGTGGCGCTTGAGGCGGTCGAGGCCAGCCTGGTCGATCTGCTTGGGCGGCAGGCCTTCGCGTTGCGCCTGCGCAAAGAAATGGCGGATCAGGTCGGGGATGTCCTCGGTGCGCTCGCGCAACGGCGGCAGCCGCAGCGGCACCACATTGAGGCGGAAGAACAGGTCTTCGCGAAACAGGCCCTGCTGGATCAGCAGACGCAGATCCTTGTTGGTGGCGGCGATGATGCGCACGTCGCTCTTGATCGGCGTGCGGCCGCCGACCGTCGTGTACTCGCCCTGCTGCAACACGCGCAGCAGGCGGGTCTGTGCTTCCATTGGCATGTCGCCGATCTCGTCGAGAAACAGCGTGCCGCCCTCGGCCTGCTCGAAACGGCCGGACGAGCGGGTGTTGGCGCCGGTGAAGGCGCCCTTCTCGTGGCCGAACAATTCCGACTCGATCAGATCGCGCGGGATCGCCGCCATGTTGATGGCGACGAACGTGCCGGCGCGCCGCTTGCCGTAGTCGTGCAGCGCGCGCGCCACCAGCTCCTTGCCGGTGCCGGATTCGCCGGAGATCATCACCGTCAAATCGGTCTGCATCAGCCGCGCCAGCACGCGGTAGATTTCCTGCATGGCCGGCGAGCGGCCGACCAGCGGGATGCTGTCCAGGTCCTCCGACTTGGCCGCCGCCGGACGTTTCTCCTTGGGCTCCGACAGCGCGCGCCCGACGATGGCGATGAGCTCCTTCAGGTCGAAGGGCTTCGGCAGATATTCATAGGCGCCGCGCTCGCTGGCGCGGATCGCGGTCATGAAGGTGTTCTGCGCGCTCATCACGATGATCGGTAGATCGGGCCGCGCCTTGCGGATGCGCGGGATGAGGTCGAAGGCGTTCTCGTCCGGCATCACCACGTCGGTGATGACCAGATCGCCTTCGCCCTGGCTGATCCAGCGCCAGAGCGTGGCCGCATTGCCGGTCGAGCGCACCTCGTAGCCGGCGCGCGAGAGGGCCTGATTGAGGACGGTGCGGATGGCGGCGTCGTCATCGGCAACCAAGATGCTTCCCGTCGGCATGGTTCCTACCTCACGGGCTCGGGATGGGCGGGGCGTCGTCGCCGCCATCGCCGCTGTAGACCGGCATCAGCACGCGGAAGATCGTGCGCCGCGGCTGCGATTCACATTCGATGATGCCGCCGTGGTCGCCGATGATTTTGGCTGCCAGCGCAAGGCCGAGCCCGCTGCCGCTCTGCTTGGTGGTGACGAAGGGGTCGAACAAATGCGGCATCAGGTCTTCCGGCACGCCGGGGCCGTTGTCCCTCACGCAGAACTCGAGCGGCAGCGAGACGCGCGTCTTGCTGCCCGGCAGCTGCAGGCGCACGCCGGGACGAAAGGCGGTGGTAAGCTGGATTTCGCCGTCGATCGCGGTTTCGCCGATCGCCTCGGTGGCGTTCTTCACCAGATTGAGAAAGACCTGAATGAGCTGGTCGCGATTGGCGAGCACCGGCGGCAGCGAGGGATCGTACTCTTCGACGAACTTGACGTGGCGGGCGAAGCCGGACTGCGCCAGGCGCTTCACGTGGTCGAGCACGACATGGATATTGACCGGCTCGCGGCCGACCGGGCGCTCGTCGCCGAACACTTCCATGCGGTCGACCAGCTTCACGATGCGGTCGGTCTCGTCGCAGATCAGCTTGGTGAGCGCGCGGTCTTCGTCGGCGGCCGACTGCTCCAAGAGTTGGGCGGCGCCGCGGATACCCGACAGCGGGTTCTTGATCTCGTGCGCCAGCATGGCGGCGAGCGCGATCACCGAACGGGCGGCGCCGCGGTGGGTGAGCTGGCGGTCCATCTTGTCGGCGATGGTGCGCTCCTGCAGCATCACCACCACGTGCTCGGGATATTCCGGCAGCGGCGCCACGTGCAGATCGACCAGGCGTTCGCCGGGATTGCGCGGGGTCGCGAGATCGACCTTGTATTCATTGACCGCCGCACCCGATTTGCGCACCTGCTCGATCAGCGCCAGCAGCGGCGAGCCGAACGGCACCAGCTCGCGCAGCATGTGCCGGCGCAGCACCGGGATCGACGCCTCGAAGAATTGCTCGGCCGCCACATTGGCGTCGGCGATCCGCCCGTCGGGCGAAACCATGATCACCGGATGCGGCAGCGCATGCAGGACCGCGTCGGCCGGCGAATTCACGGGCGCGGTCACGGCTTGAGCCCGGCTCATGCGGCGGT
>Ga0316624_10000625_pt1 | contig 12440 bp, 11 predicted proteins | sample OWC_Aug_N3_C1_D5_FD_207657 | JGI IMG/M metagenome (GOLD analysis project Ga0316624, IMG submission 207657) | Wetland soil microbial communities from Old Woman Creek delta, Ohio, United States - OWC_Aug_N3_C1_D5_A | ecosystem: Environmental > Terrestrial > Soil > Wetlands | place: USA: Ohio...
TTCATGCTTGCGCCGACGTCCACCGCGGCGCGGATCAAAGAAGTGGCGCGCGTCGGAAGCGGCTATCTCTATTATGTGTCGCTCAAAGGTGTTACCGGTGCGGGGCATCTTGATCTGAACGACGTTGCCTCGCACTTGCCCGCGATTCGGGCCGCAACGACGCTGCCGATCGGCGTCGGCTTTGGAATTCGCGATGCGGAATCGGCGCGTCGTGTAGCCGAGATTGCGGACGCCGTGGTAATCGGCAGCCGGATCATCCAGGAAATCGAGGCGGCGGGTCCCGCGAACGCGGTCTCGCGCGTCAAGGACCTGTTGCGCCCGATTCGCAGCGCGCTCGATCGACGTATATGAGCTGGCTGCAGAAACTCCTTCCGCCGAAGATCCAGCGCACGGCTGGCGGCGGGCGTAAGACGGTGCCCGAAGGTCTGTGGACCAAATGCCCGGAGTGCGATGCCGTGCTCTATAGCACGGACCTCGAAAAGAACCTGAACGTATGCCCGAAGTGCGGCTTCCACCAGCGCTTGGGAGCGCGCGCGCGGCTCGACGCCCTGCTCGATGCCGACGGTCGCTTCGAGATCGGAGCGGACGTGTTACCGGTCGACAGCCTTAAATTCAAGGATTCGCGCCGTTATCCGGAACGACTCTCGGAGGCCCAGGAACAGACGGGCGAAACCGACGCCCTGGTAACGATGCAGGGCTCGATCAAGTCAATAGGCGTGGTTTGCGCAGCGTTCGAATTCGAGTTCATGGGCGGGTCGATGGGCTCGGTGGTCGGCGAGCGCTTCGTGCGCGGCGTGCGCGTGGCGATCGAGCAGAAGCTTCCATTCATATGCGTGTGCGCGTCCGGCGGCGCGCGCATGCAGGAAGGGTTGCTGTCGCTGGCGCAGATGGCCAAGACCACTGCTGCGGTAGCCGAACTCGCGGAGCGCAGGCTGCCGTTCATCTCGGTACTGACCGATCCGACCATGGGCGGCGTGTCAGCGAGTTTCGCGATGATCGGCGATGTCGTCATCGCCGAACCCAAGGCGCTGATCGGCTTCGCGGGGCCGCGCGTCATCGAGCAAACCGTTCGCCAGAAGCTCCCGGAGGGCTTCCAGCGGGCCGAGTTTCTGCTCGAGAAAGGCGCGATCGACATGATCGTGGATCGGCGGCAGATGCGCGACAGGCTTGCCGCGCTGCTCTCGATGCTGCAGGACCTCCCCGCGGAGCAAAGCAGCTGAACACGCTTGCTGGGTGGCTCGAGTACATCGAGCGCCTGCATCCGCAGTCGATTGCGCTCGGGCTCGAGCGTGTGCTGCCGGTGCTTGAGCGGCTAGACGCGCGACCCGAGTGCCCGGTGGTGACTGTCACGGGCACTAACGGCAAGGGCTCGGTGTGCGCCATGCTGGAGGCGATGCTGCGCGCCGGCGGTTACCGTGTGGGCCTCTACACGTCGCCGCATCTGGTCCGCTACAACGAGCGCGTGCACCTGGACGGCCGCGAGGCAAGCGACGAACAGTTGTGCAAAGCGTTTGCCGAAGTCGAACGGGCGCGCGGTGCCACGCCGCTCACGTATTTCGAGTTCGGCACGCTCGCTGCGGCGTGGTTGTTCGCGCGCCCCGGCTTGGACGCGCTGGTGCTTGAGGTTGGCCTGGGCGGTCGCCTGGACGCGGTGAACGCGATAGACGCCGACTGCGCCGTTCTGACCAGCATAGGCATCGACCACGTCGAGTATCTGGGCGCAACGCGCGAGTCGATCGGGCGTGAAAAGGCCGGCATTTTCCGCCGCGGCCGCCCCGCGGTGATCGCCGATCCGTCGCCTCCCGCTTCGGTGCTGGAACACGCGGCGACCGTGGGCGCGCAGGCATACCTGATAGGGCGCGACTTCGGCTATGCCAGCGAGAACGGCCAATGGCGCTACTGGGGGCACGGTGGTACGCGTTCCGGCCTCGGGCATCCGGCGCTGCGCGGCGCGGTGCAGTTGCGCAACGCCGCGGCCGCCCTGTGCGCACTCGGCGCCCTGCGCGACCGGCTCCCGGTCGGGATGCAGGCGGTACGCGAAGGGCTTGCGCGCGCCACACTCCCAGGCCGATTCCAGACGCTTCCCGGCCGGCCGCAGGTCATTCTGGACGTCGCGCACAACCCGGAAGCGGCCCATACTCTCGCGGCGAATCTGGGCGCCGGCAGTTTTGCGCCGCAGACCGTCGCGGTATTCGGCATGATGCGGGACAAGGACGTCCCCGCGGTGGTGCGCGAGCTCGCGCCGCGCATTACGCGCTGGCATTTGGCAAGCCTTCCGGGTCCACGCGGCTGCACGAGCGGCGAGCTGGCCGCGATCCTGCGTGCCGTCGGCGTGGAAGGCGAAGCGCGCGAGCATGCCTCCCCGGTCGACGCGCTCATCTCAGCGCGGGAACGCGTGCAGCAGGATGATAAAATTGTTGTGTTTGGATCGTTCGTGACGGTCGGCAATGTGATGGCGTATCTCGAGGCGGAACGCGGCGGAGCGGGCGGTCATGGCTGAGACGCCCGATGTCAATACCCTGAAGCGCCGCGGCCGCAGGCGACTGGTCGGCGCGATCGCGCTCGTCCTGCTTGCGGTCATCGTGCTGCCGATGGTATTCGATACCGAGCCCGGGCAGAGCAGCGCGCCGGTAAGTGTCCGTATTCCGAGCGAAGACACCCCGTTCTCGCCCTCGGTGCAGCCAAAGCCCGCCCCCGCACCGGCGGTTGAAGTCCCGAAGCCGCCGACCGAAGCGGCCAAGCCTGCCCCCGCGGCGAAGCCCGCAGCCAAGCCTTCCGCCGCAGCGGAGCCGCACGTCACCGCGAGCAAGAAGACCGCCGCCGAAGCCGAGCGCGAGCGGGCCGAGGCGGCATTGGCGGACGTCGAGTACGTCGTGCCGGTAGCTGCGCTATCCAGCCGCGATAAGGTCACGGAGCTCACACAGCGCCTCGCTGCGGCGAAGCTTCCCTATTACACCGAGCAGATCGCGACTGCGGGCGGTCAGGTCACGCGCGTGCGTGTCGGCCCGTTCACGAGCCGTGAAGCGGCCGACAAGGCGGCACAGAAGCTGAAGAGCTTGGGCCTCAAGCCCGGTAACACCACAACGAAGTCCGGATGACCTGGCTGGACTACGCCGCGCTCGGCGTAATGGCCGTGTCGGTGGCGTGGGGAATCTGGCGCGGGCTGGTGCGCGAAGTTGTCTCCGTTGGCGGCTGGGTGCTCGCGTTCGTGGCGGCGAATATGCTCGGTGTGCCGCTGGGCGAGGCGCTGCCGCGCGCGATCCCGTCTGCCGAACTGCGCATGCTGCTGGCGTTCGTGGGCGTATTTATTGTCGTGCTCGCGCTCGCGGCGCTGGCGGGACTGTTCGTGTCAAAACTCGTCAAGACCGCTGGCTTGGAGGGACTCGACCGCTTGCTGGGCGCGCTGTTCGGCATCGCGCGCGGCGTGCTGATCGCCGTGGCTTTTGCCGTTCTTGCCGGATTGACAGCGCTGCCGCGCCAGCCGGCGTGGCGCGAATCGCTTGTGGGGCCGCCGCTCGCGCGTACTGCGCAAATGCTCGAACCCTGGTTGCCCCGGGCCCTGGCTTCGCGCCTGCGATATGATTGAGCCCTGACGACGGGTAGGCAGCTCTCCTATGTGTGGAATTCTCGGAATCGTCGCGCGCACGCCGGTGAACCAGCTGCTCTACGACGGGCTGCTGCTCCTGCAGCACCGTGGCCAGGATGCGGCCGGCATCGTCACCAGCGCGCACAAGACATTCCACATGCAAAAGGGCAGCGGGATGGTGCGCGATGTGTTCCGCACCCGAAACATGCGCTCCCTGCCAGGCAACATCGGCATTGCGCATTGTCGCTATCCGACCGCCGGTTCGGCCTTCAATACGGCCGAGGCGCAGCCGTTCTATGTCAACTCGCCGTTCGGAATCGTGCTCGGCCACAACGGCAACCTCACGAACGCCGATCAGCTCAAGGACGAGATGTTCCGCCAGGACCTGCGGCACATCAATACAAACTCCGACTCGGAGGTGCTGCTTAACGTTCTGGCGCACGAACTGGAGAGCACATCGGTCCGTCTGCGGCTCGACCCGCAGACGATCTTCACCGCGGTTTCGAACGTCCATCGCCGGTGCCGCGGCGCCTACGCCGTGATCGCCATGATCGCCGGCTACGGAGTGCTCGCGTTCCGGGACCCGTACGGTATCCGGCCCGCGGTGATCGGCTACAACGAAACCGACCGCGGCACCGAGTACATGGTCGCTTCGGAATCTGTGGCTGTCGACGCCCTGGGCTTCCGCGTGCTGCGTGACGTGGCCCCCGGCGAAGCGGTGCTGATCGACGAGGACGGCAACTTTTATAGCCAGCAGTGCGCGCCGAAGGCGCGCCTGAATCCGTGCATCTTCGAGTACGTGTACCTGGCGCGTCCCGACTCGCTCATCGACGGCGCCTCGGTCTACGAGGCGCGACTGAACATGGGCGAGAAACTGGCCGAGAAGATCCGGCGGCAGTACCACCATCTCGACATCGACGTGGTGATACCGATCCCGGACTCGAGCCGGCCTTCGGCGCTGCAACTGGCGCTCGGGCTGGGCGTTCCGTATCGCGAAGGTTTCGTCAAGAACCGTTATATCGGCCGCACGTTCATCATGCCCGGCCAGGCCATCCGGCGGCGCTCGGTGCGCCAGAAGCTGAATGCGATCGGGATGGAGTTCCGCGGCAAGAACGTGCTGCTGGTCGACGATTCAATCGTGCGCGGCACGACCAGCCAGGAGATCGTCCAGATGGCGCGCGAGTCCGGCGCGCGCAAGGTGTTCTTCGCGTCGGCCGCCCCTCCGGTACGCTTCCCGAACGTCTACGGCATCGACATGCCGACGCGCGCCGAGCTGATCGCCGCGCACCGCAGCGAAGAAGAGGTGGCGCGCGAGATCGGCGCGGACGCGCTCGTCTATCAGGACCTGGCGGAGCTGGAGGACGCCGTGCGGCGTGTCAACCCCAAGCTCACGACTTTCGAGACGTCGTGCTTCGACGGGCGCTACATCACGGGCGACGTCACCAGCGACTACCTGCGCGCCATCGAGTCGCGGCGCGATGCGGCGCGCGATTCCGGGGACGAGTCGGACGGCGCGCAGCTCGACCTGAACCTGGTGACCTCCGACTAAGGACGCGCCCGGCCGGGGGCCTTTACCCGCGCGCGGGGCGAGGCTAGAATTCCTGTTGCGCCGATTTGAAACCACAGCTTGCGGGCGCATTAAAAATGCTGCTAAAGCGTGCCGCAAACCCGGTCCGCGCAGCCGGGTTTTTTTATGCCCGCGAGCAGAGGATGTGACGCCATGGACGATACATTCGAGCTTGCAACATTAGGCGTGCGCGCCGGCCAGGTGCGTACCGGGTTCCGTGAGCATTCGGAGGCCCTGTTCCTTACCTCCAGCTTCGTGTTCGACAACGCGCAGCAGGCCGCCGCGCGCTTTACGGGGGCGGAGCAAGGATTCGTCTACTCTCGGTTCACGAACCCGACGGTGAGCATGCTGCAGGACCGCCTCGCCGCGCTGGAAGGCGGCGAGGCGTGCGTAGCGACGTCCTCGGGAATGTCGGCGATTCTGACGCTGTCGATGGCGCTGCTCAAGGCGGGAGATCACGTGGTCTGCTCGCGAGCCGTGTTCGGCACCACGCTACAGCTTTACTCTGGAATCCTGGCGCGCTTTGGCGTCGAGACGAGCTTCGTATCGCCCACGGACGTCGGCGAGTGGCAACGCGCCGTTCGACCCACCACACGGCTGTTGTTTCTCGAGACGCCCTCCAATCCGCTGACGGAAATCTCGGACATTGCGGCAATTGCCGAGGTCGCGCGGCGCGCCGGAGCCCTGCTGGCTGTCGACAACTGTTTCTGCTCGCCCGCCCTGCAGCGACCGCTGGCGCTTGGTGCGGACCTGGTCGTTCATTCGGCGACCAAATACCTTGACGGGCAGGGAAGGGTCGTCGGGGGCGCCATCGTGGGCCCGCGCAAGCTCGTGATGGAATCCATCTTCGGCTTCCTGCGCACCGCCGGCCCGTCGCTGTCGCCATTCAATGCATGGGTTATCCTGAAAGGCCTGGAAACGCTGCAGTTGCGCATGCTCGCTCAATCCGCCAGCGCACTCGAGCTTGCGCGTTGGCTGGAGACGCAGCCGAACGTGGCGCGTGTCCACTATCCGGGATTACCTTCGCATCCGCAGCATGCGTTGGCGCAGCGCCAGCAGCGTACCGGCGGCGCCGTCGTTTCGTTCGAGGTGAAAGGCGGGCGGAGTGCGGCCTGGAAGGTTGTCGATTCGACGCGCCTGATTTCGATCACTGCCAACCTCGGCGACACCAAGACCACCATTACGCATCCCGCGACCACGACCCACGGGCGTATGTCCGCCGAGGCGCGCGCGGCGGCCGGCATCGGAGAGGGTTTGCTCAGGGTCGCGGTCGGGCTCGAGGCGGTCGGCGACCTGCGTTCTGACCTGGAGCGCGGCCTGTCGCAGATCTAGAAGTAGACGAAGCGCGGAGCGCCGTCCTCGACGAGCAGGTAGCCGCCACGCTCGTACCAGTCAGGCAGCACCCAGCGCTCGCACGTCCGGCCCCCGATCTCGAGCAGGTGGCGCCCCGGACGGTGCGTATGGCCGTGGATCATGCGGCTCACCCGATGCCGCTCGAACGCCTCGCGCACCGCCTCTGCATTGACGTCCATGATTTCGGCGGCCTTTCCCTTCTTGCTCGCCTCGCTTTGCTCGCGCAATGCCCGTGCGCGCTCGCGCCGCAGGGCAAGCGGCGCGGCAAGCAGTTCGCGCTGCCAGGCTTCGGACCTGGCCGTCGCGCGCCATGCCATGTAATCGCGGTCATCGGTGCAAAGCGTGTCGCCGTGCATGAGCAGCGTGGCGACGCCTCCCACCTCGCGCACGGCGGGATCGGCGAGCAGGTTCGCGCCGCAATCCCGGGCGAACGCCTCGCCGACCAGGAAGTCGCGATTGCCGTGCATGAAGTAGAGCGGAACGCCGCCTCGGGTCAGCGCGCGAAACGCGGCCGCGACCTGCTTGGCAAGCGGGTCGCCGTCCGGCGCGCTCAGTTCGTCGTCGCCGATCCAGTACTCGAACAGATCGCCCAGCACGTACAGCGCATTTGCGCGCGCTGCTTCTTCGCCGACGAAGCGCAGGAATCGATCGACGGCGGCGGGCCGCGCCGTCGCAAGGTGCAGGTCCGATGCGAATAGGGCCCGCGCCACTATTTGCCGGCAACCACCGTCATCGACTCGATGATTACCGCTTGTCGTGGTACGTCGCGCGGAAACGGTCCACCGGCACCGGTGGGCAGCTTCGCAACCTTGGTTACGGTGTCCATGCCCGACACGACCTTGCCGAACACTGCGTAGCCGTGGCCGTCGCCGCGCGGGTCGCCCCAATCGAGGAACGCGTTGTCCGCGACGTTGATGAAGAACTGAGCCGTCGCCGAGTCCGGGTTCGACGTGCGCGCCATCGCGATCGTCCCGGCGACGTTCTTCAGGCCAGCCTTGACGCCCGACTGCGCCTCGTTAGGGATCGGTTTATCGGTCGGCTTCTGGCGGAACTGCTGGTCGAAGCCTCCGCCTTGAATCATGAAGCCGTCGATCACCCGGTGGAAGATCGTGCCGTCATAGTGGCCATTGCGCACGTAGTGCAGAAAGTTCTGCACGGTCAGCGGCACCTTCGCGGGGTACAGCTCAAGGCGAATCGTTCCCAGATTTGTTTTTACGTCGACTTGCACGTCGGCGCCGATTGCGCCTGGCGATACGGCAGTGGCCGAGAGCATGACGAGCGGAGTCCAGAGCTTAATGAGGTTCATCGGTCCGTAGCGGTGATTGTGTTATACTTTTCAAAGGCCTACGACACCATCAATTCTAGAGCAAGGTCTGTCCGCCGACAACGTCGGCGAGCGTTTTTCTGCGCCGCAAGACCGGGCCGCCTCGCGAAGTCCGCACATGCTGCAAATTTACAACTCGCTCGGCAGACAGAAGCAGGAGTTCGTTGCTCTGCGTCCGGGCGAGGTGCGCATGTACGTGTGCGGCATGACGGTCTACGACCTGTGCCATCTGGGCCACGCGCGCGTCATGGTGGTGTTCGATATGGTGCGCCGATGGTTGCGCGCGAGCGGCTATCGCGTGACGTACGTGCGCAATATCACGGACATCGACGACAAGATCATCCGGCGCGCGTCCGAGAACGGCGAAGCGATCGGCGAGCTGACGGCACGCTTCACGCGCTTCATGGAGGAGGACGCGGCGGCGCTGGGCGTCGAAAGCCCTGATCACGAGCCGCGCGCGACGCAGTTCGTGCCGCAGATGATCGGCCTAATCGACGAGCTGGAGCGGCGCGGCCTCGCTTACCGATCCGCCAGCGGAGACGTCAATTTCGCGGTACGCAGATTTCCGGGCTACGGGATGCTCTCCGGCAAGTCGCTGGACGAACTGCGTGCCGGCGAGCGCGTCGATGTGGACGCATCCAAGCAGGACCCGCTCGATTTCGTGCTGTGGAAGCGCTCCAAGGCGGACGAGCCGAAATGGGATTCTCCCTGGGGCGCGGGACGGCCCGGATGGCACATCGAGTGCTCGGCGATGAGTTGCGCGCTGCTCGGCAGGCAGTTCGACATCCATGGCGGCGGCCAGGATCTGCAGTTCCCGCATCACGAAAACGAGATCGCCCAGTCCGAGGGCGCGAGCGGCGTCAAGTTCGTCAATTACTGGATGCACAACGGCTTCGTGCAGAAGGACGACGAAAAGATGTCGAAATCGCTGGGCAACTTCTCCACGGTCCGCGACATCCTGAAGCAGTTCGATCCGGAGGTGGTGCGCTTCTTCATCCTGAGGGCGCACTATCGCAGCCCGCTGAACTATTCCGACGCCCATCTGCACGACGCGAAGGGGGCTCTGACGCGGCTTTATACGGCGTTGAAAGGCGTGCTGTCGTCCGCTGTCCCGCCTGACTGGAGCGAATCGCATGCGGCACGCTTCCGCCAGGCAATGGACGACGATTTCGGCACTCCCGAAGCGATCGCGGTCCTGTTCGATCTGGCGAATGAGATCAATCGGGGGAGGGCAGATCTTGGACCGCAGCTGCGCGCGCTCGGAGGGGTATTGGGCATCTTGCAGCGCGACGCGCAGGCCTTCTTGCAGGGCGGTCCTGGAGTCGCGATGGACGATGCGGAGATCGCGCAGCGCATCGCGCGCCGCGCCGAGATGAAGCGGCGCAAGGACTATGCGGCCGCGGATGCGGAGCGCAAGGCGCTCGAGGAAGCCGGCGTCGTCCTCGAGGACGGTCCCTCCGGCACGGCTTGGCGACGCAAATAGGTTCGCGCCGCGCTCAGTACTTGAATCTCAGGTCCTTGCCGATGATGGTCAGCTCTACGAAAGAGCTGCCATTGTGATTGGTCGGCGAAAAGCTCAGGTAGTAGCCGCCGGCATCGTAGTCCGACATCGAGTCGAGCGCCTGCATGAAGGACTCGCGCGTGATTCGTGGGCCCGCGCGGCGGATCGCTTCCACCATCACCTTGGCGCCGATGTAGCCCTCGAGAGAGGTGAACGAGAAGTCCCTTCTGCCGAGCAGCTTCTCGGCCGCCTCGCGGTACTCGGCGACCACCGGTACGGATGCCTCAGACGGAGGCGGTACGACCTGCGAGATCGCGACGCCCACGCCATCCGCACCGAGCTCCTGCGCCAGCGGGCTCGCCCCGGGAAACGAGTTGCTGATCATCTGCGCGGTCGAGCCGGCGCGCAGCGCGGCCTTGATGAAGTCCGAGGTCGTCTTGTAGAGCGTGGTTAGGATAATCACATCGGGGTTGCCCTTGAGCACCGTCTTCACCCCTCCGGCGATATCCGGATGGGCGCGATCCTTGAACGAGGCCTCGGAAACGGGCTCCAGGCCGCGTTGCTTGAGCGCGCGCACGACGACGTCATTGTTGGCGTTACCGATCGGGTCGTCGTAGTGCACGACCGCGAAACGCTTGATGCCGAATAGCGAGTAGTGGTCGACGATCTTCTCCAGCTCGTCGGCGTAGCTCGCGCGGATGTTATAGACGTACTTATTGAATACCCGCATCGGCGCGGCGCCCGTAAACGGCCCGATGAACGGTACCTTGAACTTCTCCACGAACGGCAACGCCGGGCCGGAGAGCGTGGCGCTCGCGTAGCCGTACAGGGCGAAAACCTGCAGCTCCTCGATCAGCTTCTGCGTATTGGCCGCGGCGCGCTTGGTGTCGTTGGCGTCGTCCAGCGTCGCCAATTCGAGGCGGCGGCCGTAGATCCCACCGCGGTCGTTCACCTTCTTGAAGTACGCGAGCACGCCGTCGCGAATGTCCTCGCCGAGCTCGCGGTTGCTGCCCGAGAGCGGCGCCGACTGGCCGATGACGATCGTCGTCGCGGTCACGCCGGGAACCGGCGAAGCGGCCGACGCGCATAGCGCGACCCCAAACAGCGCCAGCGCGCAGACCGAACGCAAAATTCGAGTTGTCATGCGTCTCCCCCTCGCACACGAGAGTCCTCGGTGAGCAGGCTTCCCCTCAATGGTGGGATTCTACTGATATCCGGCGAGGGGGACGCGGTACAACTTGGCGCGACTGCGCTGCCGGCCATTCCGACAGCTGCGCCGCGCGGGGGCGGGAAGTCGTCAGCCAGCGCGCCCTATTTCTTCGTAAACGCTGCGGCGCCCAATATCTGCGCGGAGCTATCGTTAATTTGGTAGGCGACGCCGGCGCGTTGGGCGCTGGCGCCGGCAAAGAAGCCCTGAACCTGTGAGCTGCAGACCCCGGCCGCACATCCGCCGCCCGATCCGCTTACTGACAGGTCCTCGTTGTTGGTACTCGCGCTAAACAAGCTGGACGCGGTCGTCGTGCTCCCGGTTATCGAGTATCCAACGCCGTTCGGCATCGCGACGTTGAAGTTCATTCCCACATTTGCATAGGTCGGATTGAAGGTGACGTTCAGCGACCCGGTGAACTTACCAGCCGCGCTGGTGCCGTCGACGTAAGTCGGGCTGGTCGCACCGAGCAGCTCGTAAGTCGCGGTGCCGCTTGTCGGCAGCGAAGGCGTAGGCAGGCCGACGACGTAGTGCAGGCCTTGGTTGTCGTTGTACGTGGGTTGCGCCGTGCAGGTCCCTCCGTCGCACGCATACGTTAAGTTGGCGCCGCCTGTCCACCTTCCCCAGGCGATGATCCCGTCGTTCCCCGACTCTCCCTTGACCTGCGTACCGTCCGGGTTCAGGTTGAAGACGGACTCGACCAACGTCGACTGGTCCTTGACGTCGACGTGCGTTAGTCCGCCTGCGGCGTCGAAGACTGCAGTTGCGGGCGACCCGGAAGAGACGTAGCCATAGCCGGGGAATTCGACGTTAGGGTCGCTGTACGCGACTGCCGCCGCATAGCCGCTTCCACTCTGAAGCGGCGTTGGCGGGGGCGTGGTAACCGTGGCGATGCTCAGGCTGGCCGGCGTCCCGTCGGGCTTAACCTGGTCGCCCTGCCGGAAGTCGTTGTTCAGGCCTCCAATCGGAGGCGGCGGGGGAAGACTTGGCCCCTCGCTGGTCTGGTGCGGAGGGATGCCGGGATTGGCGGGCGCGATCGCCGACGTGCCAGCGGGCACTTCGACCGAGCCCGCGGGGCTCGAAAGTACCCAGATGCCGCTGCTGCCCCTGATCAGCGTAGAGCCGTCGTTCAACACCTGGATTAGGCCGCCGGTGCCGCGGATGCCGACCGTTGCCGTCGGCGTTCTGATCCGGTACTTGCTGTGGTCGACGTGGCCGATCAGTCCGGTGACGGCACGCATGGCGCCTTTCAACAGCGCGAAGAAACCTCGCTCGGTGCCGTCTGTTTTGCCGTCGAAGTTGTATTCCTTGATGCCGAATTCGGTGCCGGGTTGCAGCGAGACATAGGCGCCGTCAGAGAAGCGGATCTGCGCGCGTCCCGCGTTGGTGTGGATGGTGTCGCCTTGCGACAGTTCTTCGCCCCGCGCCAGCGTGCGGCGCTGGCCGGCGGCCGAAACGGCGGTGACGTCGCCAGTGACGAATTCGACCCGGCCCACGTTGGCCAATGCCTGGCCAGCGGCCCCCGCAGCCAACAGCAGCAGAATTAGGCTTGCGAATTTCGGACGAGACGGATGAGCGGCGCACATCGTCGATCTCCTAACGCTGCGATACGTGGCGCGAAAGCGATGTGCGAAGCCTGCCACCAAACCGGTTTTGAAACACCTGTTTAGGCGCTCAGGCTAGCTGCCATTGCCCTAATCTGACAATCCCTTGCAGAAATTTGAGGCTAATAGTTAAAGCGTACCGATATCAGTCCAACCGTGCGCCTGAATTTATAGAGCTGGATATTGGAATCGCTGTCGCTGTGGCTGACCTGGCCGAGGAGGGTGACGCCCGCGCGAATCAGGTAGCCGACTCCGGCGCCGACGTCGAGCTCGTTGTCCCGGCGCGTCTCGAGAAAGG
>Ga0316624_10000626_pt1 | contig 12439 bp, 12 predicted proteins | sample OWC_Aug_N3_C1_D5_FD_207657 | JGI IMG/M metagenome (GOLD analysis project Ga0316624, IMG submission 207657) | Wetland soil microbial communities from Old Woman Creek delta, Ohio, United States - OWC_Aug_N3_C1_D5_A | ecosystem: Environmental > Terrestrial > Soil > Wetlands | place: USA: Ohio...
TCCCACGCGTTGTCGCACGTGTTAATAACCCCAAAAATGCCTGGATGTTCACGCCGATGATGGGAGTAGACGTGGCTGTCAACCAGGCTGATCTAATGGCAACTCTGATTGCCAAAGAATCTACGACCAAATAGCACCGCAACGTTGCTCAAACGGTGGCAACAGAGGTATAGCCGACTATGAGCCTAACGAAGGACTCCAGAGAACGTCCCGATCAGCATTACTGTTGGCGTTGAAACTACCTGCAGGACGGTAAGAGTCTTTGGTAGTGGCCATCTGTTTTCTCAGATCTGGTGTGTTCTGCCGCAATGCGGGCACTTGATCTGTGGCTCTTTGAAATTAGGCGGCACCCGCAACCTGGCGCCGCAGTCACATGTGATGGTTTTGTAGTTGCTCAGCCGCCACATCACATCGGAGGTCTCGCGAGCCCGCTGTACCTCATCCAGTTCACCTGCTTCGCCCTCCAGTTTTATGGTTGCTATGGGGACCGTCTCAGCAGTGAGGCTGGCGGCAGATATGACTCCCTTGCCTCCGCGGACCTGGCGATAGGCCTGGTCATAATTGTTGAAAGAGGCGCCGGCCATGGCACGCAGGATGCGTATTCTCTCTGATATAGGAGGGTGGGTGCTGGTGAGATCGCTGGCTTTCAAGCCCTTCTTGCGGAAAGGATTGACGATATACATTGGCGCTGTGGCTTGATTGGCTGATCTTAACTGGTCAGTTGAAGCGGCCAGCTTTTCCAGGGCTGATGCCAGTCCTTCAGGGTATCTGGTGTACAGGGCTGACGAAGCATCTGCCAGGTATTCCCTCTTTCTGGAGATGGCAAAATAGATGAGCTGTGCAAAAATCGGTGCCAGTATGATGAATACGAGTGCCACCACCAGAACTATTATCTGGCCCTGCCCCCCTCCTCTGGATGAGGAGCTTCTTCTTGACCCGGCGCCGCCCAGGAACAGGAAACGTGACCCATAATAGGCCAGGATCACGATAGTGCCGAGCAGGACACCGCACATCGCCATGAGCAACACGTCCCGGTTCTTAATGTGGGAGATCTCATGGGCCATGACTCCCTGTAACTCATCGCGGTTTAATTTTTGGAGCAGTCCCGAGGTAATAGCAACTGATGCCTTATTGGGGTCACGACCGGTGGCGAAGGCGTTCAATGCCGGGTCGTCAATGATGTATATATCGGGCATTTTCTCGAGCCCGGAGGCAATCTTCATCTCCTCCACCACGTTGTACAAACGGGGGTGGTCATCGGGCTTGATTTTCCTCGCCCTGGACATCCTGAGCAGGATACTATCGCCCTGGAAATAGGCAACCAGGCTCAAAATCACCCATAGCAATATGGCGATGACCAAGCCCGCGATAGCACTATCGAAAGCCAGGCCCAGGAAATAGCCAATAAGGATCAGCAGTGCTCCCATGCCTATGGTCAGCACTACAGACCTTATCTGGTTAGACCTGATCTGTTCCCACACAGCTTAAGTGGCTTCTTACTGAGTGAAACTAACCTTGGGCGCTTCTCTTTCGGCGGCTAGAGTGACCTCGAAGAATTCGCCAGCCTTGAAACCGAACATGCCGGCCACGATATTAGATGGGACTACCTGCGTCTGGTTGTTGTATCTCAAGACCGAATCATTGTAGAACTGGCGGGAAAAGCTTATTTTGTTCTCGGTTGAGGTAAGCTCTTCCTGAAGTGCCAGAAAGTTCTGATTGGCTTTGAGGTCGGGGTAGCGTTCCACTACGGCCAGTAAACGGGACAGTGCTGAACTCAGTTCACCTTCAGTCTTGGCTCGCTCACCGGCTCCGGCAGACGACGCCTGCACTGCAATATTGCGGGCCTTGGTTACTGCTTCCAGGGTTTCCCGCTCGAATTTCATATACCCCTTGACGGTTTCCACCAGATTGGGTATGAGGTCATGACGTCGTTTCAGCTGGACGTCAATCTGCGCCCAGGCGTTCTTGACCTGATTGCGCAGCCTGACCAGACCGTTGTATAGACTCCATAATACGATGGCAAGAACCACAACAACACCGATAACGACCCAAGCTGCTACTGGCATATCGCACCTCCTTTAACTCAATTACTGGTATATTCTAGCCCAGAGAACACCTTCACACAAGCCATGTCTCTGGTATACATACTGCACCACGATGATGAAGAAGCTCGTCTATCCAATTGTTATATCGACTTTTTTGCTGATATCCAGTCCGCCGGGAATGTCGAGTTTGGCCAGCAGATACCACTTGATGATAGGGGAAGTTGACATATCTGCTTGTATTTTGATCTCAAAGGGATATTCTCGCTCTCGCCCGTATTCACTCCCGCCATTCAGCGGCTGCTTGAAGGCACAGACGCGGACGGTCTTTGTAGTCGTCTTGAAGTCAGTATACTCCGTCCGCTCGCCCATTTTACCCCCAGGGAAAATTCCAACTCGCGGGGTTGTCTGCGTGGTCTCATATTGCCCGATTAAAGATATGCTCAGTTGCTTCGCTTTCACCGGCTTCTTTAGTGTCAAAGCAACACTGCCGGAGATGGTATCTCCTGGAGCATAGTTGGTCTTTTGAATCGAGATATTGATGTTGCCCTTCCCGAACACAGTCCCTCCTGTTCGATCCGCGCATCAGGTAGATTAGCCACACCCTGGACTAGTCGTACCAACCTAGGGAGGTTCTTTCCCGAATCGCTTCTTCACACTCACCGATTCTGTCCTTGAGTTGATAGCTTGGCTCTATGTTGTAGGGGTGTTTGTCGTCCAGCGCAGGAGGTTTGCCTAGTTACCTGCGGTCTTTTCAGGAGCTTTGAATACTTCTTCCAGGAAACTGATGACCTGTCTCCTGGCATCGTGTTTTGACGGACGTTCCCCAGCCAGATGTTTCATCACTTGAGCAACTTCGCCCCCGTCGAACCACAACCCATGTCTGTCACGACATACGTCAATGAGGATTCTGGACTGTTCACCTATCGCCGTTTTCTTCATCTCACGGCCACAGATGGGGCACTTACGTTTCTCCTCTGATGAAACGGCTTCCTGAGAGTTAAGGATACCATCAAAGAACGCCTTTGGCTCTTCAAGACTTTGCGACTTGAGCAGAAGGTCAAGCTCCCCCGAGTCAAACCACACCCCTTTGCAGTTGTTGCAGTAATCAAGCTCGATGTTATGATACTCAACGGCTACCATAGTGTGCTTACACGTGGGGCATATCATCGCCTTCAAACCTCATCAGGGTACTGCAATAGTGTAGATGTCCAAGGCAGGCGTGTCAAGGTTGCGGCGTGAGGTTCAGACAATCTCTATCTCTATGTCGTCGACGGTTTTCACAGATTTCCTCAAATCAATCAGGGCGATGGTGCGTTCGGAGACGTGATAGCCGTAAGCCGAAGAAGTGAATATAGTAAGGCATCTTTTGCCATACATCGTGGGTGGGGCATCCGGTTGGTGGGACCTTATCAAGACGTTTTTGCCCAGGCGGGCCATGATTTCCTGAAACCAACCGCGCCCGAATTGAGGCCTCCCGGTATAGGGATCAATCCCTAGAGACTTCCCCGCCCTTTGCTGCCAGTCTCCCCATGTTATTTGATGCCATTCCGCACTACCTGGTTTAATGCTATTTATCTCCTCCAAATCTGACACATCTGGGAGCGCTCCATGCAGAGCAATGATCCCATTCGGCGTGGAGACGGCCAGTGGCAAATTGGAGAGGACCTCACTATATCGCTGGCGAAGCTCGGCATCCAGTCCTTCCCAGAAGTCAGCGGGATGGAAGCTGCCCGCAGCATAGCCTTCGTGATTTCCCATAAGCAGGTAGAGAGAATCCGGTTGCTCGATCTTTTGCTCAAGTAGGAAGTTGATATTCTCCAGGGAAGATGGTCCCCGGTCAACGTAGTCTCCCAGAAACACCAGCCTATGCTTCGGCTTGAGATACTTGTGGACAACTTTCTCCGTAGCTTCGAGGTCACCATGAGTATCGCCAACGAAGATGGCTTTGCCGGACTCCAATTGTATCAACTTTGCCTCCGAGGCGAATCTCTCCTCTGCCTTGTTGAGCAAGTCTTTGGTTTCTTCTCTGGTCATACTACGAAGCCTATCGATACGAAGCGGCACACGCCTTCACCAGCATAGATGTTTTCAGTGGGAAAAAGCAATACTTGCTCTGGGCAGGCCGGCCCATAATTGTTTTTGCTTGAACCCTTTTGATATGATGCGAGCATGAAAGCTGGTTTGGTTTACGACCCAATCTATCTGGAACATGATACCGGCGACCACGTAGAGAATTCTCGCAGGCTGGTAGAGGCGATGTCTCATTTAAAGGAGACCGGAATCAGGGAGAAACTTATCTCTCTACCAGCGCGCCCTGCCTCGCTGGAAGAACTGAAGATGGTGCATGCGCCGGAGTACATCTCCTATGTTAAGAACAAAGCTGAAAAAGGTGGTGGTTGGCTTGACCCTGATACTGTTATGTCTCCGAAATCTTACGAAGCGGCGTTGTGTGCTGCCGGTGGAGTTCTGGCGGCCGTACTGGCGGTGATGAAGAAGGAGGTGGATAACGCCTTTGCGCTGGTCAGACCGCCGGGGCACCATGCCACTCATGATCGAGCCATGGGCTTCTGCATTTTCAATAATGTGGCAATCGCCGCCAGGTTTGCCCTCAGCAAGTTCAATCTCAAACGCGTTCTTGTCGCTGATTTTGATGTTCATCACGGCAATGGGACTCAAGACGCCTTCTATGCTGACCCCGAAGTCCTTTACTTCTCCACTCACCAGTTTCCCCATTATCCAGGGACAGGATGGATGGATGAAACTGGAACCGGTGCAGGAGAGGGCACTACCGTGAACTTTCCCATGACTGCCGGCTGGGGCGATGAAGAATACTTGAGGGCCTTCAATGAGGTCCTGGTCCCGGTAGCCCGGGGATTTCGGCCACAGATCATTCTGGTTTCTGCTGGCTTTGATGCCCATTGGGCCGACCAGTTGGCTATGATGAAAGTAAGTATCACAGGTTTTATTCAAATGACGAGGATATTGAAGGAACTGGCTGCCGAACTATGCCAGGGGCGTCTCGTCTTCACTCTGGAAGGTGGCTATAATCTTCGAGTAGTTGCTGCTTCGATCAAAGCGACCTTTGATGTGCTTTTGGGTAATTCGGGAATAGATGACCCTTTGGGGAAAGCGTCACTGGCAAGAAAGCCAGAGGGCTTTGACGAGCATATCGAGGCAATAAAGAGAATACACCGTCTTAGCTGACATTTGTTGGCTTACACCTATTGGGATGCTCTCCTGGCGGAGGGCAACCGGGAAAAGAGCTTGCCCCATTCACCTTTGTCCCAAACCACCAGCAGTTGACCAGCGATACATAGAGAAGAATAAATCCCTGTGGTAATACCCACCAGGAGCGCCAATACCAAGTTTCGGATGGTCACTCCGCCAAGCAAGTAAAGCGCCACTATGACAAAGAGCGTAGCCAGGCCGGTGTTCATAGAACGGCCCACCGATTCCATAATGCCGACGTTCGCTATTACTTCAAAGTCGCCACTAACCCCACGTTTCGAGTTTTCTCGAATGCGGTCAAAGACAACCACAATATTATTCACACTAACACCGGCAACTGCCAGCACTCCTGTAACAAATAGGGCATCTACTTCCATGCCGGCTGCCCAACCCAATATGGAGAAGATAGCAATGACTATAATCAAATCGTGGAACAGAGCCAGAATGGCACAGATGCCCCAGCGGAAAGGCTTGGGCATCTTACGGAATGCCCAGGATATATAGAGCAGGATGCCTATGGAAGCGATGACGACGGCGATACCCGTGTTCCGTACCGTGGCAGCAGCTATGACCGGTGAGACCGTGAAGACACTGCTATCTGTGATGTTGTTGCCCAGCCCTGCCTGCAATCCTTCCTTTAGCTGAGCATATTCATCAGAAGTTGTTTCCCCAATCCGAATGAAAAACTGTTCCTCGCCAGCAGATTGAATGGTTGCGGTACCATAACCCAAATCAGCTAACTGTTGGCGCAACTCAGCCAGATCCACTGGGTTTTCAAATTGCAGTGTTATAGCCGTGCCGCTGCTGAAATCAACCCCCCACTTTAGCCCAAAAACAGCCAGGGAGATTATGCCGATGACGATCAATATGCCCGAGATGAGGAAAAACCAGCGTCTTTTGCCAACAAAATCGATCATGTCTTAAACACTCCATAAGCACGGGGGCTCTTGGCCAGACCGCCAGCCACAACTGTGCGCAGAAAAGCCCTGGTGACGACAACCTGGGTGAACATACTCAAAGCCACGCCGATGAACAAGGTAGTGGCAAAACCCACCACCGTGAAATTGCCGAATGTGTTGCCGAGCCAATAAAGAACAGCGCAGGCAATAAACACAGTTACGTTTGAGTCCCAGATAGCTGACCAGGACTGACGAAAGCTCTGCTCCACTGCTCTTTCCAGCGTGCTTCCGCGCCTCAGTTCCTCTTTCAAACGCTCACATACAAGGACGTTGCCGTCTACACCCATCCCGACAGAGACGAGGAAGCCGGCAATACCGGGAAGTGTAAGCACCACCGGAATGAGCCTGAACACAGCCAGGTTTAGGACTGCGTAAACGACGAGAGCCAGACAGGCTACCAACCCGGAAACCCGATAGTAGATTATCATAAACAGGATTATCAGAGCTGAGCCAATTATCCCGGCAAGCAAGCTCTTCCTCAAGGAATCGGCACCCAAAGTAGCCCCTATGTCCCTGCGCTCAACTATCGTCAGCGGGACATCCAGGGCACCTGAGTTCAACTGTATAGCTAACGTATTGGCTTCATTCAGGGTAAAATCTCCCTGAATTACCCCCTTTGCCTCAATCACCGCCTGTACGGTTGGCGCCGAGACAAGCTCGTTGTCAAGGAATATGCCAAGGGGCTTATTCAGGTTGCGGGTGGTGATGTTCTTGAAAAGAATTGCGCCCTCCGCATTCCACTCAAAAGCTATTTCGTACCTATACTCTTGTTCATTAAAATACGGAACAGCATTGGGCTTTAAATACTTTCCGGTGAGTTCTTTTTCCTGCCCATCGCTGCCAATCGCCTTGGCCACAACCCACGTTGTATTTCCGGTGGCATTAACTACCTGCTCGCGGAAATCTAACTCGGCAACCTGCCCGATGAGCTTGAGCGCTTCATCAATATCCTTCACCCCCGGCAGCTGAACCAGAATGAAACTGCCCTGTTCGTTTTGCATTGTGGCGACCGTCGGTTCAGTGACGCCATATTTATTAACCCGTCGTTCGATGGTCTGTTTTACCCCTTCAAGAGCCTGGGCATCTGTCTGCCCTGGGTCCTTCAGGCTCAAGTTAGCGCTGTAGACCAGCTGACTGCCGCCCCTGAGATCGAGCCCCAGCGCGAACCCTGTGCGACCGCGAATTTCGTGATTGGGCCAGACTACCCACAGGGTAAGTCCAAAAAGAACTACGATAAAGATGAGTAAACCGCTACGACCTCTCTTCAATTGATCACCTGTCCTTTATGATATCAAAATAAACAAAAACTAGTGCCTACCCCTCTCTCACAATAAGCCTTGCCACAATGTCACTTCTCCAACTCTCTCTGCACCAGAGCAAATGCTTCTTCTGTGGTGCTTAGCTCGCCGCTGGCATGAGCTTCGTTGACCACGGCCAGGAGTTTGCCAATCAGTGGCCCCGGTGCCAAGTCAAATGCGTGCATTATATCATCGCCGTCAATCAGTTTCACTGGCAAGGTCCTGGTTTGCTGCCTGTCATGCTCTGTAAGTATATAGTCCACCAAGTGGCAAAGTTTTCTCCATTCCTCCATAGATGCCAGAGGCCCGCGGCTGGCCAGATAATCGGCCAATGCCAAGAGTAGAATATCAATGCCGGCCTCGCCGGTATCCCGAAAGTAGCGATAAATCGCCCGCTGAGTGGGCAATTCGTCATTTGCCATCTGCACCGGACGGAGGTGATGGTAGACAAGGCTTTCCACAAGTCCTATTTCCTGATTGCTGAACCGCAATCGTCCTAGAATGCCAGCAGTCATGGCTGCGCCCTGGTTGGTATGTCCCAGAAATCTGGCTCTACCGGTGTCATCAATGGACTTGGTAATTGGCTTAGCAATATCATGGAATAGCGCACCAAGCTTAAGTAGAACCTTGCGGTCACTTCCACTGGAGACTTCCTGAGACAGGTGCTGGTCTATCGCGTCGGACCATGGAGCAGTAGTTAGCATATCATCATTGCCGTACTCCCAGTCGCTTTCCCTGAGGAGGAACTCCACCGCAGCGACAGTCTGTAGAGAATGTTCGAAAACGTCCCAGAAATGCACCGTCGGCTGCTCTACGCCCTTGCCCTCCGCTAACTCTGGGACCAGCGCGAGAAGCAGACCAAGTTTATCCAGATATCTCAGATAATAAGTGGCTCGAGGGAGAGCGAGCATACGAAGCAACTCTTCTCTAGTCCTCTCTCCGGGGACTTCGGTTATAGTCCGAGAATAGCGGGCGACCAAGGATTCTGTGTCTGTCTCCATGGCAAAGTCGAGCTCAGCAGCCAGCCTTACTGCGCGTAGCAGTCTGGCGGGATCGGCTTCAAATATTTGCTCGCTCACCTTCCGCAGTGTCTTGTCCTTTAAGTCCTCCTTACCGGAAAAGGGGTCGATAAGCTTCAAGGGAGCGCGCTTGTCAGCCGGAGTGACTGTCGATTTTCGAGATTTCATCTTGGCAGCCAGGCTGGCAGTGACAAATTGGCCGAGTTCCACAGCCATCGCATTTATCGTGAAATCGCGGCGGGCAAGATCAGACCTGATGTCTCCCGTGAAAGAAGAGAAATCGAAGTGCCACTCTATGCCAGGTAGTCCCCGGTCTTGTGCAGTCTTTCTTTGCTGCCCATCTTCAATCAACACCACTCTGGCCACTTTATTGACGTCGTCAAGGAGCACAAACTTGCCCCCGATTTCTTTGGCTACTTTGCGGGCTATGCTTATGGCATCGCCGTTCACAGCAATATCTATGTCGTTGGTCCGTCTTTTCAAAAGCCGGTCACGTATGAAGCCACCAACAATGTAGCCCTGCTTTTTCCGGGTAGCTAGTACTTGGGATATCTCAGCCAGGATGGGAGTCAATCCGCTGCTTTTCATGGGGGGCATGACAGGGCATTATAGTTTGGACGGCAGGAATTGTAAAGGATTCTGCACCTTCCTGAAGCGTTATTAATTGGCCCTATCAATTGGGGTACATTTCAGCAGAATAACGTCTGCCAGTGAAGGAAAAGGTCGGGCTAATCTGTCCAATGTGTCTAGAAGACGGTAGGAGACAGAATGAGGGAGTCTGGAAAGAAAACTACCCCACAAAGGAAGTCCGAAAAAGAGGGATATGCCCTTTGCCTTCCTGACCTCAAAATGCTGCTTCACCAGGGTGCTGAGGAACGGGTAGTCGAATTTGTATTTGTGGTCCGGAGGTAGCTCCCAGGGCTGCCTTTCTTTAGCCAGAGAGGGGGCGAGAGACTTCGTCAACGGATATAGCCTCTTCCCCATGCGGAAACCCAGACTATTGAAGTTAGCTATGGAGAGTATCATCTCTCCGTCAGGCTTAAGCACGCGGGCAATTTCCTCCATTGTTTTTTTTGGGGAAACAAAATGGTCTAGGGCCCCCTTGCACATAACCTTATCAAAGGAGTGCGGCTTGAACGGCAAATCCTCCCCTATTCCCTGGGCTAAAGCCACGCGGGCATTGTTTGCCGTGAGATATTGTCTGGCCCGAACCAGCATTACCCGGGAAGGTTCCAGGCCGATGACCCTCGCTCCCTTCTCCCATAGTCGTGCCCCATCGATGGCCCGGCCGCAGCCGACATCCAGGATTAGCTCACCCTCACCTGGGGCTACCTCCTTTAGAGTCAGATTGAGCATTTGCTGGAACAAGAAATCCAGGTTAGGGTAGACCACGGCAGGCACTACATCGTCGTCGTTCCATTCCAGGTCAATTCTGTCCGTGTTGTGATCTTGCATCATGGTCCGGGTTCAAAGTTATTGATGCGGGGCCGTCACATCTGCACAGGGCGGCCGCTTGACGGCTTCATTCGGCCTCCTGCCGGGAGTAATACCGATTAAGTCTGTGGATAGCTTTAGCGGCACGTTCCATGGAGCAGAAGACCGGGATGGAAGCTGCCAGGAGCTTCTGCTCTATCCTCAGTCTCTCCGCTTCAGTGGAGCCAGGCGGCAAGACAACTACTATCGGTTTACTGTGCCTGCTTCTCAGCTCCATGAGGAACTCATTTATTTCCTCCACCCCTTTTTGGGAGTAAATCGGCAACAAAATCTCGATGTCCTCCTGAACGAAGACAATGTCGCTAATGGTATCTCTTACTACCAAATCAATGGCCTGAAACAGCGTCGGCAGTCCTCGAAATTGTGCCTGGCTCACATCTACGGGATTATGGAAGATGCCACCTACTTCTCCCAGGAGCTTGCCCAGTCCCTCCTTCGTCTCAGAAGAGAGAGGTGGGACCTTGAGTCCATACTCCATGCAGGCATCGCCAGCGGCCACCGAGTTACCGCCACCGCCGTCGGCAAGTCCACCAATAATGGCTGCCCGGGTACCTTGCCCGCGCCCAAGTTGTTGGAAAATAAGCAGGGCATCTGTCAGTTCCTCCAGACTGTTCACTTCTATAGCGCCAGCTTGCTTTAACATCGCCGACCACATGGCGGCTGGACTGGCCAGAGAACCGGTGTGCGATAGGGCAGCCTGGGCGCCGGCTTCTGTTCTCCCTCCTTTCCAGACGACCAGAGGCTTGGCCCGTGCTACTTCCTTCATAGTGTCGAAAAGACGAACACCATCTCTTGTCCCTTCAAGGTACGCACCGATGACTCTGGTTTTGGGGTCGGCAGCCAGGTATTGCAGGAAATCGCTGGCATCCAGATCAATGCCGTTGCCAAAGCTGACTCCCTTGCTGTAGTTGATGTGGCGGGCAATCCCGATTGTCGCTAATTTGGTGGCGATGCCGCCGCTCTGGGAGACGAATCCCACGGAACCACTTTCACCCAGTATGCCCATGAGGAACGGAATCTTATGTTCCGGACAATATACACCTATGCAATTTGGGCCGATAATCCGCATGTTTCCCTGTCGGGCTTTCCCAACCATTTGTTCCTCTAGCCTGCGTCCCTGCTGCCTATCCATCTCGCTGAATCCAGCGGTGAAGAAATGGACGACTTTGACGTTCCTGGTTGCACAATCATCGAGGAGCTCGAGCACAGATTGTCTGGGAACGGCCACAATAACGTGATCTACTTCTCCAGGAATCAGCCGGAGGCTGGGGAAAATCTCGAGGTCGCCAAGGCGGCCGCCGCTGGAACCAACGGGATAAATGATTCCCGGGAAGCCAGCAGAACGCAGGTCTCCTACCCACAGAGAGCCGGCTTTTATGGAGGTGGCTGACGCGCCGACTACTGCAATAGATCTGGGGTAAAAGATAGGCTCGAATTCCTTGAGCTTTTCCTCAAACAACGTCAAGCCTCAGAGATCTCGAGATGTCTGGTGAAATACAAATTCAATGATCCCTGGCTACCGGAAGAGTAGCCCCTGGATTGTCATTCCAGGATTATTCGAGCATCAACAGCCACGGCTCTGTCAGGATAGGCGAATATGGGATTCAAATCGAGCTCTTTTATTTGGGGATTCTTCTCGACAAACTGTGACACTTTGACTATTAGCTGTTCCAGCGCCGGGATGCTGGCTGGTTTTTGGCCCCTGTAACCCTGCAGTAAGGGATACCCCTTTATTTCCTTGATCATCTCCCCGGCGTCCCTTTCGGTAACCGGGACTATTCTGAAGGAGACGTCCTTTAACACCTCTACCAAGATACCGCCCAGACCAAACATGAGCACGGGGCCGAATTGAGCGTCCTTGCTCATTCCCACAATCACCTCCACCCCTGGCGGAGCCATTGTCTGTACCGATACACCCTCAATTTGAGCTTCCGGATACGCTCTCTTGATGGATGATACGATCTCGCCGTAAGCCTTGCCCACTTGAGTAGCGTTGGCTACTCCTAGTTTGACACCGCCGGAATCACTTTTGTGCACCACGTCGGTGGAGCTTATTTTCAACACTACAGGGAATCCGATTTCCTTGCTTACGGAAATGGCCTCCTTCTTGCTTCGGGCCAGCTTCGCTTCAACAACGGGTATTCCCGCTTTCTTAAGAAGTCCCTTGGATTCAACCTCGGTCAATAGATTTTGGCTCTTTGCCATCGTTTATCTCCTTCCCTGGGTCTGATTATTCAAAATTAGCCCTTTATTGTAACCCGTTATTCATTTTTTCTCCAGCGGGGTTGCAGTTCTAAATGTTAGTCACAGTGCGGAAGACAGCCGTCATCTTGGCTTGCACAGGACCTCCCTGACCTTCAACTCAAAGAAGTCGTGGGTGTGGGCTGGCTTGATAA
>Ga0316624_10000627_pt1 | contig 12438 bp, 10 predicted proteins | sample OWC_Aug_N3_C1_D5_FD_207657 | JGI IMG/M metagenome (GOLD analysis project Ga0316624, IMG submission 207657) | Wetland soil microbial communities from Old Woman Creek delta, Ohio, United States - OWC_Aug_N3_C1_D5_A | ecosystem: Environmental > Terrestrial > Soil > Wetlands | place: USA: Ohio...
TCGGCCGCGTCCATCCGCGCGATTTCGCCGAGCGTCTGCTTGCCGCCGTGCCCAAGCAGGGCCACGCCGCGATCGATGCCGACACCGTGCTGTCGCCAGGTTCGGGCGAGGCTGCGCTTCGTGCCGTGGGCGCTGCGATCGCCGCCGTCGACGCGGTCATGCGCGGCGAGGCCAAGAACGCGTTTTGCGCGGTGCGGCCCCCCGGGCATCATGCCGAGCCCCTGCATCCCATGGGCTTCTGCATTTTCAACAATGTCGCCATCGCCGCGCAGCATGCGCGCGCGGTGCATGGGCTCGCGCGGGTCGCGGTGATCGATTTCGACGTCCATCACGGCAACGGCACGCAGGCCGCATTCGAGAGCGATGCCCATTTTTTTTACGGCTCGACGCACCAGATGCCGCTTTATCCGGGCACGGGCGATGCGAGCGAAACCGGCGTCGGCAACATCGTTAACGTCCCGCTCGCGCCGATGAGCGGTTCGCGCGAGTTCCGCACGGCCTACACCGCGCAGATCCTCCCCGCGCTCGACGATTTTCGGCCGGAGTTCATCCTTGTTTCCGCCGGATTCGACGCGCATCGTAGCGATCCGCTGGCGGAACTCATGCTGGTCGAGGCCGATTACGGCTGGATCACCGACCAGTTGCTCGAGATCGCGGCCCGCCACGCGCGCGGCCGACTCGTCTCATCGCTCGAAGGCGGCTATGACCTCGAAGCCTTGGCGGCGTCGGCCGCAACTCATGTGCGCCGGCTGATGGCGGCATGATCGCATCATAACGCCGCATCGGGGGCCGCTTGCTCTGCCATGGCGGGGTCCCTAAAGTGCCTATATTGAAAGAGGGGTCGATGGCCGAACCAGGTCTGCCGCCGGAGATTGCGGCGATGAGTTTCGAGGTTGCGCTCGCGGAACTGGAGGCAATTGTGAAGCGGCTCGAGGCCGGGAACGCCAAGCTCGACGAGGCGATTTCCGCCTATGAGAGGGGGGCGCTGTTGAAGCGGCATTGCGAAGCCAAGCTGCGCGAGGCGCAAGCGCGCGTCGACAAAATCGTGATAGGATCCGATGGCACGACTAGCGTTGAGAAGCTCGCCCTTGAGTGAATTGTTTTGGGCAACGGAGACGGATTTTGCCGCCGCGCTCGCCGAGACGGCGAAGCTGACGGATGCGGCGATCGACAAGATCATTGCCGTGCCGCCGGGGCTCGAATCGCGCGTCTTCGAGGCGATGCGCTATGCGGCGCTGGCGCCGGGCAAACGGTTGCGTCCGTTTCTCGTCCTGGCCAGCGCGCAGCTGTTTTCGGTGGCGCGGCGCAGCGCCTTGCAGGTCGCTTGCGCGATCGAACTGGTTCACGCCTATTCGCTCGTGCATGACGACCTCCCGGCGATGGACAATAGCGATTTGCGGCGCGGTCGCCCGACCTGCCACAAGGCGTTCGACGATGCGACGGCAGTGCTTGCCGGCGATGGTCTCCTCACCCTGGCTTTCGAGGTGCTGGCGCAACCGGATACGCATGGCGATCCGGCCGTCCGCTGCGAGCTCGTCGCTTCGCTGGCGCAGGCGGCAGGCGGGCACGGCATGGTCGGCGGACAGATGATTGATCTCTTGGCCGAGAAACGACCGGATCTCGATATCGGCGCCATCACGAGGTTGCAGCGCCTGAAGACGGGCGCGCTCATTGCCTTTGCCTGCGAGGCCGGCGCCGTCCTCGGCAAGGCGCCGCAGGAACGCCGGCTCGCCTTGCGCGCTTATGCGCACGACCTCGGCTTGGCGTTTCAGATCGCCGACGATCTTCTCGATGTCGAGGGTTCGGCCGGCGTGACCGGCAAGCCGGTGGGCCAGGATGCGGCGGCGGGGAAAGCGACCTTCGTCTCCATTCTCGGCGTCGAACGCGCGCGCGCGCAGGCTTCCGCTCTCGTCGATCAGGCCGTCGCGCATCTCGACGCGTTCGAAGGGCGTGCGGAACTCTTGCGCCAGGCCGCGCGTTTCGTCATCGAGCGACGCGCATGATGAACCGTCGGACGCTGATCACCGCCGCCATCTGTCTGGCGGCTACCGGAGTGGCATCCCCGGCCCGCGCTGCCGAGCCGGCGGCCACGGTCGATGGATTCTATGATGTGCTGCTCTCGGTCATGAAGGACGGCACCAAGCTCGGCTTTACGGGGCGCCGCGACAAGCTCGCGCCGGTCATCCGCCAGGCCTTCGACTTGCCCTTGATGACGCGGCTGATGGTCGGGCCGCAATGGCAGAGCTTCTCGGCCGCCGAGCAGCAGCAATTGATAACGGCGTTCAGCGATTTCAGCATCGCCAATTACGCCAGCCAGTTCGACGATTATTCGGGCGAGAGTTTCGCCGTCGATCCGAAGAGCGTGCCGGCGCCGGGCGACGATGTGATCGTTCGCAGCAAGCTCGTCCAGCCCAGCGACAAGCCCGTGCAACTCGATTACCTGTTGCGCAACGCTCAGGGTAAATGGCGCATCATCGATGTCTATCTGAGCGGCACCGTCAGCCAGCTTGCAGCGCGGCGCTCGGAGTTTTCATCCGTGCTGCGCCGCGACGGCGTGAGCGGGCTGGTATCCGTTCTGAAAGAGAAGACGACGCAACTCGCGAACGGTTAGCGTTCGATGAGCGGTCAGTGTGCGGCTGGAGGCGGCGCGCTGCCGTTGCCCTTCGCTGGCGGCGTCTCGCCCGGGTCCTGATAGAGCCCGTTCATATCGGCTGGGATGGGGCCAGGCTCGCCATGGCGCAACTCGTTTTCCCGGTGCTGCCGGAAAAGGCTGCGGACTGCCGCATAGAGATCGATCGAGGTGCGTTGCAGCTCGTCGAAATTCCGCAGGTTTTGCGCGCGCTGATCGATACCTTCGGCGCCCATGCGGGCATAGGTGGCGACATCCGCCCCGTAATCATAGGCGAGGTAGGAGAAGGGATCGGCATAGCCATCGACCGCTATGCCGACGGCGTCGCGCGGATTGGAAGGGCCGAGGATCGGAAGCACCAGGTAGAAGAATTCGCCCACCCCGTAATGGGCGAGGGTCTGACCGAAATCGCCCGATTGCTTTTCGATGCCCCATTTGCTCGCGAAGTCGAAGATGCCGCCGACGCCGACTGTGCTGTTGATCGCGAAACGCTCCGCGGTCCAGCCGGCGCGCTTGAACTCGGTTTGCACGAAGTCATTCGCGAAAATCACCGGCTCGTGCAAATTGCCGAGGAAATTTCGCACCGCATCGCGCCCCGGGCTCGGCACGACCGCGACGTAGGTCTGAGCGAGCGGTTTGAAGAACCATTTGTCGAGAAACATGTCGAAGGCGAAGATCTGCCGGTTCATCGGCTCGAGCGGATCGTTGTTCGCCTCGAACTGCGCGCGCGCCGCCGGATCGGTCGGCGGCGTCGCGCATGCGGCCAACACAAGGAGGGGCGCCAAGAGCGCCAGAAGCTGCCTGCCGAACTTGTTGTGGTCCACGCTGACCGCCGGATTCTTCCATTTTTTCGTGGCGTTCATGGGCCACGGATGGGGAGGTATCGTTTACAACCTGAGGCGCGAATGCAACAGCAAAGTTGACCCGTACCCCAATGGCGCTAGGTTGCATCAACGATTGATAAGGCTCGATTAATTTTGAGCATCCAGTTGCAAATCCTTGATCTTTCTGTGTGGGTGTTGCTTTCGGGTAGCACCGTCGGCTGCCTTTACCTGTGGTATGCTTGCCACGCGGTCGAACGCTTTTCGCGGCAAGGTTTGGCGAGCGTCGCCGCCGAGGAAAAGCCGCCCGTCAGCGTGCTGAAGCCGCTGCATGGCGAGGATGTCGCGCTCGCTGAAAACTTGCGTTCCTTCTGCCGTCAGGACTACCCGGTTCATCAAATCGTTTGCGGCGTTGCCGATCCGCGGGACGCGGCGATCGCGGTGGTGCGGGCGCTGATGACCGAATTTCCTGCGGCCGATATCCGACTCGTGATCGATTCGAGGCAGCAAGGCGCCAACCTCAAAGTGGCCAATCTGCGCAATATGCTGCCTTCCGCGCGGCACGGTATCCTGGTCATCGCGGACAGCGATATGCGCGTCGCGCCTTCCTATCTCGCGCAAATCGTTCCGCCGCTTTTGCAGACAGCCGGTGAAGGGCAAGCAGCCGGCCTCGTGACCTGCCTTTATCGCGGTGTCTCGAGCGGCGGGTTGTGGTCCGATCTTGCCTGCCTGCATATCAATCACGGGTTTCTGCCGCAGGCTGTCCTCGCGGAACGGCTCGGGCTTGGCGCCGGTTGCTTCGGGGCCACGATGGCCCTCAAGCGCGCAACGCTCGAAGCAGTCGGCGGATTCGAAGCCTTGGCCGATACTTTGGCGGACGATCATGTCCTGGGCCAGGCCGTGCGCGGCTTGGGATTGGCTGTGACTTTGTCGCGCTGCCTCGTCGACGACATCGTTGCCGAGCCGAGCCTCCTGGCGCTGTTCCGTCACGAGCTGCGCTGGGCACGCACGATTCGCCTCGCGGCGCCGGCCGGATTCGTAGGCTCGGTCATCACTTTTCCGGTGCCTTTGGCCCTGCTCGCGACCGTGTCTTGTGTCGTGCCGCTCGCGGCGCCCGTGATGCTGGCCGTGGCCTTGATCTGCCGGGGGCTCACCGCCCGGCGCCTCGACCGTGTCTTAGGGTTAAGACCGGCCCCCTTGTGGCTCTTGCCGCTGCGCGATTTATTGTCCTTTACCGTATTTATCGCTAGTTTCCTCGGCCGCAGCGTCGCTTGGCGTGACCACAAATTCCATGTCGGTTCCGGCGGCCGCTTGACCATCGACGAAGAGAGCCCAGTTTGAGAGGACGGACGGCATGATGAAGACCCTTTTTCTGCAGCCGCCCTCCTTCGAGGGCTTCGACGGCGGTGCCGGCTCGCGCTATCAGGCGCGGCGCGAGATCCGCTCTTTCTGGTTTCCGACCTGGCTGGCGCAACCGGCCGCTTTGGTCGAGGGCAGCCGCCTGATCGACGCGCCGCCGGCGGGCTTGGTGCTCGGCGACGTCCTGCCGCTCGCCAAGGATTACGAACTCGTCGTGATGCACACCTCGACGCCCTCCTTTGCGAACGACGTGAAGGTGGCCCAGGCGATGAAAGACGCCAATCCCCGCCTCAAGGTCGGCTTCGTCGGTGCCAAGGTCGCGGTCGAACCGCGCGAGAGCCTCGAAGCCTCGACCGCCATCGACTTCGTCGGTCGCAACGAGTTCGATTTCACGATCAAGGAGGTCGCCGAAGGCCGGGCCTGGGATCGCATCGACGGCTTGAGCTATCGCGATGCGAGCGGCGCGGTTGTGCACAACGGCGAGCGCGCGATCCTTGAAAACATGGATCAGCTGCCTTTCGTCACCGAAGTCTACAAGCGCGATCTCAAGATCGAAGATTATTTCATCGGCTATCTCAAGCACCCTTACGTCTCGCTCTATACCGGGCGCGGGTGCAAATCCCGCTGCACCTTCTGCCTCTGGCCGCAGACGGTGGGCGGGCATCGCTACCGCGTGCGCAGCGTCGATCACGTGGTCGAAGAGATCCGGCTCGCCAGGCACTATTTCCCGCAGGTGCGCGAGTTCTTCTTCGACGACGATACCTTCACCGACAATCTGCCGCGCGCCGAGGCGATCGCCAAGGAGCTGGGCAAGCTTGGCGTGATGTGGTCGTGCAACGCCAAGGCGAATGTGCCGCGCAGCACGCTCAAAGTGCTGAAGGACAACGGCCTGCGGCTCCTTCTGGTCGGCTACGAGTCCGGCAATCAGCAAATCCTGCACAACATCAAGAAGGGCATGCTGATCGACGTGGCGAAGCGCTTCACCAAGGATTGCCACGATCTCGGCGTCGTCATCCACGGCACCTTCATCCTCGGCCTGCCGGGCGAAACCAAGGAGACGATCCAGGAGACGATCAAATTCGCCACCGAGATCAATCCGCACACGATCCAGGTGTCGCTTGCCGCGCCCTATCCGGGAACCTTCCTTTACCGCCAGGCGGTCGAGAATGGCTGGCTCGATGTCAAGCATGCCGAGCTCATCGACGAGCGCGGCATCCAGATCGCGCCGCTGCACTACCCGCATCTTTCGCATGAAGAGATCTTCGATTCGGTCGAAACCTTCTACAAGCGCTTCTATTTCCGCGCCGGGAAGATCGCGTCGATCGTCGGCGAAATGGTGCGAAGCCCGGAAATGATGCGCCGCCGGCTGCGCGAAGGCGTCGAGTTCTTCCATTTCCTGCGCGAGCGCGAATTGGTGGGCTAGCGCCTCGCTCACCGGCCGCACCGGTCTTCGCATTGCGCCAAGCGGCGCCGGTCAGTTTCCGTTCCGCTTGACCGGCCCCAAGAGCGCGGGCAGCACGATGAAGGTGCACACCAGCGTATAGGCGAGCGAGAGCGTCAGAAGTTTGCCCATTTCCGCCGTGCCGGGATGGTTCGAAAGCGCCAGGCTGCCGAAGGCGGTGCCGGTCGTAAGCGCGCTGAACAGGATGGCGCGCGCCGTGCTCGATTGCAGCAGATCGCCGGTGCCGGCGCGCCAGCGCATCACGAAATAGATGTCGAAAGACACTCCGATGCCGAGCAGCAGCGGCAGCGCGATGATGTTCGCATAATTGAGCGGCAATCCGATCACCACGCCGGTGGCGAGCGTCATGAGGCCCGCCAGGATCAGCGGCGCCAGCACCAGCGCCACGTCGCTCAGGCGTCGCAAGACGGCGGCGAGCAGGATCGCGATCGCAGCAAGCGCGATCAGCCCCGCGGTCATGAAGGCCCGGGTGACCGTGTCGGCGGATTCCTGAATCGTGACCGGCGTGCCCGTTGCGGTCGGCGCCACGCCGCGCACCGCGTCGACGAAGCGTTCCAATTGCGCATTGCTGCTGGCATCGCCCTTGGGGAAGACCTCGATCCGCGCGCGGCCGTCCTTCGCCACCCAATCCTGCTTGACGTCGGGCGGGATCGTTTCGAGCGTCACTTTCTTCGCGCTGAGCGAGGCGCGAAGCTCATCGAGCCGGCGTGCCGCGTTCGCCGAAAGATTGGCGACGAGCTGGGGCAGGACCGCGGGACCGCGCGCGAGGACGGCATCCAGCGCCTGGGTAAGGCGGTCGGCCGATTTGCTGCCCTTGGCTGCCAGCGCCTTGGTGTCTTTGGCGAAATCGCCAATCGTGGCCAGGACCTTCTCGTCGCTGGGCGGCGGCCGGATCGAGGCCGGAAAAAGCGACGGCGCGAGCAAGGTGCGCGCGTCTTGGATGATGGCGAGCTTGGCGTCCTGATCCTGCGGCACGAAGCTGTCGATCGTCACGGTCTGCCCGACTTCGGGCAGCGCATCGAGCTTCTTGGCGACGGAAGCGGCGTCGGCGATCGAGGGTTCGAGTATCTCGATCGTGTAGGGCGTCGCATTCGGATCCTTCATCAGGTCGAAGAGGGTCGACACCGATTCGGATTTGCGGCTTTGCAGATCGAGCGGATTGAAATCGAAGCGCAGCCACGGCAGGGTCGCCGCCGAGCCCAGGGCGACGATCAGGGCGGTCAATGCCACCGTTTTCCGGCGGTTGAGGAGGAAACGGTCGATCGGCGCCGCCCAGCGGAAGCCGATCGGGCGCGGCTCGCCGCGCGCGCGGGAGAGGACCAGCAGCGCCGGCAACAGTGTGAGATTAAGCGCGAACGCAACCAGCATGCCGACGCCGGCGATCAAGCCCAGATCGGAGACGCCGGTATAATCCGTCGGCACGAAGGACAGAAAGCCCACCGAGGTCGCGGCCGCGGCGACTGAGAGCGGGCCGCCGATTCCGCTTGCGGTGCGGCGCAGCGCTTCCGCCAGATCGCCCGCCCGGAACCGTTCGTCGCGATAGCGAACGCTGAACTGGATGCCGAAATCGATGGCGATGCCGACGAACAGGACGGCGAAGGCAACCGAGATCGGATTGAGCGCGCCGACCGCGAGCGCGGCGAAGCCCGCCGAGGCGACCAATCCCGTGATCAGCGTTCCGATGATTACGCCGACCAGCCGGATCGAGCGCAGCGCGAGGAGCAGCCAGACGCAGAGAAGGGTGATCGAGAGCGCCGCGGAAAAGCCCGCGCCTTCCGACAAAGAGGCGAGCTGATCGTCGGAGAGCGCAACATCGCCCGTGATCCGCACCCGAATGCCGCGCTCCGGCGTCAGGCCCAAGGCGTTCGCTTGCGCGCGGATCACGCGGGTCGCGCGCGCGCCGGGCTCGAGCGCGTCGTAATCGAGCACTGGCCGAACCAGGATGAAATGGCGCAGCTCGCGCGGATCGGCGCTTCGCCCGCTCAACAATGTCTGCCAGGAGAGCGGCGCGTAGCGGCCCTTCAGCGCGCTCTCGGTCGCGTCGGCGACCGCGTTGAAAGGACCGTCGAGCGACGCCGCCGGCACGTCGCCATGCAGCGCGCCTTGCGCCAGGAGATCGAGCGTTCCGAACACGCCCGCGAGACTGGGATCGACGGCTAGCGTGCCCAGCAGCGGCTGCGCCGCGATCAGCTGATCGGCGAAGTCTTGGACCTCGGGCGTGGGAAGGAAGAGAAGCCCGTTGCGCGCGAAGAAATCGCCGCTGCCGGGAATGCGGATCGATGTGAACAGGTCCGGCCGCTGGGCGAGCCGGTCGGCGAGCGCCGCGGTCGCGTCCGAGGTCTCATCCGGCGTCGCGCCGTCGATGACGATTGCCAGGAGATCGGTATTCTGTGGAAACGCCTCGTTGAACGCGCGTTCCTGCTGGCGCCACGGCACGTCGCTTGAGATAAGCTTGTTGAGGTCCGTGTCGATGCTAAGCCGGGTCGCCGCGTAATAGGCGGCGACCACGGCGAGGACGGCATAGAAGAGCGCGACCGCGACCGCGCGGCGCCGGCAAAACTCGACGATTCGGGCGGCAAGATTTCCCACTGCCGCTCAATCCTTGCCGTCTTTCGCGGGGATTCGTTGTGCCACGCTACGCGCCATGGCGCCTTTATCATGGACGGCTCAGATGGGCGCAAGCGTCAATTTTGCGAAGGCGGCGCGAAGCGGAGGGTTTCGGGCTCGGTTGCCGGCAGGACCCATATCTCGGTCTGCTTGGGCAGGCTCGCGCGTGACAGGACGACGTGGGAATCCTCGTTGCGGCGCACCGGAAAGCGGTCGTTCATGCGCGCGAGAAAGCGATCGAGCTGGCCGGGGCCGAAATAATGGATCGGGATGATGAGTTGCGGCTTGATCTGGTCGATCACCTCGATGATGTCGTTTTGCGATAGCGAATAGGCGCCGTCGACCATCGGCAGCAGCACATCGATCTGGCCGAGCGCGGCCAGATGCTCGGGCGTCAAGGTGTGCTGCAAATGGCTGAGATGCGCGATGCACAGATCGGCGATCTCGAAGACGAAGATCGAATTGCCGTTGAACTCGGTGCCGCCGCTGAACCAGTTGCGCACATTGGTGGGCACGTTGCGCACCCGCACATCCTTGTAGGTCAGGTCCCAATGCGCCGGTCCTTCGCCCGTGTCCCAGCCGCGCAACACGTATTTGATGCGCGGATCGGGATGATCGGTGAAATGCGTATCGTGGAAATGGTTCATCGTCGCGATATCGGGCGGGAAAGGCGGCGGAAAATAGTCGGTGAGATCGGTGACGATGCTGACGCCCTGCGGGCTCTGGATCAGCACGCTCGCATGCCCGATGAAAGTGAGATCGACCTTGCCTTCGACCGCGTCCGCCAAGCTCCACTTGGCCGGCACCAGCAGGCGCGGTGCCGCGGCGATATTGGGCTGGCAGCCCGCTGCCCAGGCAAACGCGGGCGCAAGCAGCGAGAGCGATAGCAGCAGGGATGCGAGACGGGAGAGCATGAGCCGCCTCCAAACGCGGGCTGCGCCATTATGCCTTGGCGGCTTTGCGGCCGGCTAGAGTGCGTTTTTCGATGTGCTAGTGTAGCCGCCGTTTTTCGCTAACGAATATGTGATCGAGAGCCCGAATGACCCCAACGCCCAGCACGATCCTGCAATTGTCGCGCGACCTCGAGACCGGGCGGACGACGAGCCGCCGCCTTGTCGAAGAGGCCTTGGCGCGGATCGCCGATCCCGCGGGCGAAGGCAAGCGCAGCTTTCGCGCGGTTTACGGCGACAACGCGCGCGCGGCGGCGGATGCGCAGGACAAGCTGCGCCAGGCCGGGTATAGGGCCTCGGCGCTGGCGGGGCTGCCGGTCTCGATCAAGGATTTGTTCGATGTGGCGGGCGAGCGCACGCTCGCGGGCTCGACCGCGCTCGACGACGCGCCAGCCGCACAACAAGATGCGACGATCGTCGCGCGTCTCAAGGCGGCGGGCGCCGTGATCATCGGCCGCACCAATATGACCGAATTCGCCTTTTCCGGCGTCGGGATCAATCCGCATTACGGCACGCCGGGCAATCCTTGGGATCGCACGCGCATTCCGGGCGGCTCTTCCTCCGGCGCGGCGGTCGGGCTCGCCGACGGCGAGAGCGTCGTGGCGATCGGCAGCGACACCGGCGGCTCGGTGCGCATTCCGGCCGCCTTGTGCGGCCTTGTCGGTTTCAAGCCGACGCAAGCCCGCGTGCCGCGCGACGGCACGCTGCCTTTGTCGACGACGCTCGATTCGATCGGCCCGCTCGGCAACAGCGTCGCCTGCTGCGCGATCGCCGACGCGGTGATGGCGGGCGAAGTTTCCACGCCGCCGCCGGCTATCGGCCCGCACGGATTGCGGCTTGCCATTCCGCGGCAAAGCTTTCTCTTCGACGAACTCGATCGCGAGGTGGCGGCGGGTTTCGAGCGCGCCTGCACCGTGCTCGCGCAAGCCGGCGCGCAGCTTTTCGATCTTTCCATCCCGGAACTCGCCGACTATGCCGCGATCAACGCCAAGGGCGGCTTTTCTCCGCCCGAGGCCTATGCCTGGCATGCCGACCTGATGGCGCGCCGTGGCGCCGATTATGACCCGCGTGTGCGCCAGCGCATCGCTCGCGGCGCCGAGATGAGCGCGCCCGACTACATCCGGCTGATCGAGGATCGCGCCCGCTTCATCGCCCAGGTCGACATGCGCACCCGCGAATGCGACGCAGTGATCGTTCCGACCGTGGCGATAATCGCGCCGCCCATCGCCGATTTTGCCGAGGACGCGAATTTCTTTCGCCTCAATGCGCGCATCCTGCGCAACCCCAGCCTGGTCAATTTTCTCGATCGTTGCGCGATCACCCTGCCGATCGCGCGGCCAAGCGAGGCGCCGGTGGGACTGATGCTGGTCGGGCCCAATGGCGATGACAAGCGGCTTTTGGCGATGGCGCAGGGACTCGAAGCCGCGCTGGCGGCGATGCGCGGTGCCTAAAGCCGACCTTGCGCCCGGATCAGGCCGAATGCCCGCCGAGGCGCACGGGGCGTCCCAGCAAGCGTTGCAGGCGCGCCAAGACGTCGCCGAGCGTGGCGGCGGTCGCGATGCGCTGGCGGCCGGATAAAAGCGTGTAATCACCCTGCCGGCTGGTGCCGGGCGCGGTCTTGACCACGGTGTAGAGCGGCAGCTCCTGGCTACGGCGGAACATCGAGAACAGCGCCATCCCGTCCTGCTGATCGATCGCGTAATCACGCCATTCGCCGCGCATCACCTGCCGGCTATAGAGCGACAAGAGCTGATTGAGCTCCGCGCGCGTAAAGAAGATCCGCTTGGTACGGCGGCGAAAATCGCTGAGGCTGACTATGGCGCTCATCGCTCGATCGACGCGGCAGCGGGTTTCGCACGGCTGGTCACGCGCGACAGTTTTTCCCATTTTCCGGGCCAGGTCCAGCAGATCGCTCAGCCGCCATCCCGGCACGGGGGCCGGGCACGGCGCGCGGGTTTGCGCCGCCCCCGGCCAAGGGTTATGGTAGCGCCGCTTTTCCCCGACCGAGATGTGCGTTGAGCGACATTTTTCGCGAAATCGACGAGGAGCTGCGGCGCGAAAACCTGCAGCAATTGTGGTCGCGCTTCGGCGTCTACGTCATCGGCCTGGCGGTGCTGGCCGTGGTGGCGACGGCTGCCGTCATGGGCTGGCGCCAATACCAGCAGCATCAGCGCCAAGCCGAAGGCGTGCGCTATGCCGCCGCGCTCGAGCTTGCCCGCGAGGGCAAGAATGCCGAGGCGGGCGCGGCTTTCGCCGAGCTTGCGCAGGGCGCGAGCAGCGGGCTCGCACCGCTGGCCCGGCTCGAAGAGGCAGCAGCGAAAGCGCAAGCCGGCGATGTGAGCGGCGCCATCAGCGTCTATGACGGCCTTGCTGCCGACAGCTCGGCCGATCCGGTCTTCCGCGACGTCGCGACCTTGCTGTCGGCGCGCTACGGTCTCGACAAGGGCGATCCTCAGGCGATCATCGCGCGGCTCCAGCCGCTCACCAACGCGAACAGCCCGTGGCACGGTCTGGCGCTCGAGCTCACGGCCGTGGCCGAGCTGAAAGCCGGCGACAAGGCGAAGGCGCGCGCGGATTTCGATCTCCTCGTCAAGGATAACACTGTATCGC
>Ga0316624_10000628_pt1 | contig 12436 bp, 6 predicted proteins | sample OWC_Aug_N3_C1_D5_FD_207657 | JGI IMG/M metagenome (GOLD analysis project Ga0316624, IMG submission 207657) | Wetland soil microbial communities from Old Woman Creek delta, Ohio, United States - OWC_Aug_N3_C1_D5_A | ecosystem: Environmental > Terrestrial > Soil > Wetlands | place: USA: Ohio...
CGCAGTTCCCGGCTGCGAGCAGTGCCACCGCACGGTGAAGTGGAAGCCATCAACCTTCGATCATGAGAAAACCGCTTTCTCCTTGAAAGGCGCGCACATGCAGGTACGTTGCGCTGCTTGTCACAAGGAAGTTCGCGCGGTCGGCGGGAAACAGGTCTTGTACTACCTGCCAACGCCAAAGGAATGTGCAGCTTGTCATGGCTCTAAGGTAACAAGCTGATGAACTGAATTTTTGTGTGAACAGGTTTTCATACGTCCTTTCGGGCAGAGCAAGGTTCGGCCCGAGGTAATGATTGTGCTCACGATTTGTTTGTAAGCCGAACAAGCCGTTGACTTACCATGAGGCGCATGTAGCTATTCCTGCCGGATAGCGACGCCGCTTCTCTAAGGTTCTGATCCCCCGTCGTTCATTGACGGAGCGAATGCAGGTGGAACAGATGGTTGTCTTGATTCTGACCTTACTGGCGCCGCTGTTGATGGGTGGGCAAACGGCGCAAGATCGCGCCTCAACGCGGAGTCCCCACGGCACGCTCAATGTTCCCTGCCAGTCTTGCCATACGAATTTGAGCTGGAAGCCAATTCGGGCAGTGCCTGATTTCGATCACAATAAGACGGCGTACCCGCTGCGCGGCATGCACGCGAAAGTCGCATGCACGCAATGCCACGTGAAGCCGGTGTTCACCGACGTGGGACATAAATGCGCGGAGTGCCATGCGGACATCCATCGCGGACAGATGGGCGCAAAGTGTGAAAACTGCCACTCCGTCAAAGGCTGGCAGGTTTCGATCAAAGACATTCAGCAGCACCAGAACCGCTTCCCGCTGATAGGAGCGCACTCCACCCTCACCTGCGACTCATGCCACAAGGGCGCCGCGAACGGGCAGTTCGTGGGCCTCTCCACCGCCTGCAGCAGTTGCCACTCCGCCGATTTTGCAAAAACCAGCAACCCGAACCACACCACGGTCGGATTCCCCGCCGAGTGCCAGCTCTGCCACGGCATGGACAGCTGGCAGGGGGCGGTGTTCGATCACGCCAAGTTCACGGGCTTCGCCCTGACGGGCGCGCACGCCAAACTGGAATGCTCCGCGTGTCACGCCAACAACAATTTCTCGAGCGCCCGTTCCAATTGTGTCAGCTGCCACCTGCAGGATTTCAACGGGACCAATAATCCGAACCATCGCACCGCGGGGTTCTCGCAGGAGTGTTCGGCCTGCCATAACACCACGACATGGCTGGGCGTGAAATTTGACCACAACACGCAGACGAAGTTTCCGCTCACGGGCTCGCACGCAACGCTCCAGTGTTCGCAGTGCCACACGGGCGGGAATTACGCCTCAGCGCCGACAGCCTGCGTGGGGTGCCACCTTACGAATTTCCAGCAGACCGCCAACCCGAATCACGCTGCTACCGGCATTCCCCAGACCTGCGAGCAGTGCCACAACACCACGACGTGGGGGGATGGAAAGTTCGACCACTCGAAGACAGCATTCCCGCTGACCGGGGCGCACTTGAATGTGCAGTGTACGCAGTGCCACGTGGGCGGCAAGTACGTAGGCACCCCAACGCAGTGCGTGGCCTGCCACCTGACCAACTTCCAGCAGACCACGAACCCGAACCACGTTAGCGCCGGGTTCCCGCAGACCTGCGAGCAGTGCCACAACACCACGTCATGGCTGAACTCAACGTTCAACCACAACGCCACCAAGTTCCCGCTGACCGGCGCGCACGTGAACGTGGCCTGTACGCAGTGCCACACCGGCGGCAACTTTGCCACCACGCCCGCGGATTGCAATTCCTGCCACAACAAGGATTTCCAGGCCACCACGAACCCCAACCATGTTTCCGCCGGCTTCCCCACGGATTGCTCGGTGTGCCACAGCACCACGAACTGGCTGGGCGCAACCTTCGACCATTCCAAGACGGCGTTTCCGCTGACAGGCGCGCACATTCCGCTGGCTTGCAGCAGTTGCCATGCGAGCGGGCAGTTCGCCACCCTGAGCACAGCGTGCGTCTCCTGCCACCTGGCCAGTTTCCAGAGCACGACCAACCCGAACCACGCCACCAGCGGCTTCCCCACGGACTGCCAGGTCTGCCACAACACAGCGGCATGGGTGCCTTCGTCGTTTGATCACAACAAGACGGTGTTTCCGCTGACAGGAGCCCACATCAAGGTCGCGTGCTCAAGCTGCCACATCGGTGGACGTTATGCCGGCACGCCCACAGACTGCTACTCCTGCCACAAGTCGCAATACCAGACCGTGGCAAACCCGAACCACGTTGCAGCAGCCTTCCCCACAACTTGCCAGACCTGCCACAACACGACGGCGTGGACAGGAGCCACGTTCAGTCATACCTGGTTCCCGATCTACTCGGGTACGCACGCCGGCAAATGGACTACGTGTGCCGACTGCCACACCAACTCGGCGAACTACGCGGTGTTCACGTGCATTTCCTGCCACGCCCACGACAAGACGACAACAGATGCGCACCACAGCGGAGTGCGCAACTATGTGTACAACAATACGAGCTGCTACTCGTGCCATCGCAACGGAAGTGCAGGGTGACAATGCGCCGTTTTTTGAACTTTGCTTTCTTGATTTTGTGGACGGCGCCGCTGTTCGCATGGCAAGACTTCCCTGAACGGGAGGGACGTTTTAAAGTCACCTACGCCGAGGTAGGTACCGTGTATCTCGACGCGGGTAAGAGCGCCGGACTGCGCGAAGGAATGACGCTGGTCATCCGGCGCGCCCGGACATTCGGCGCCAACGGCGACGGCCAATTCAAAGGCACGGTGATTGTGGCCAAACTTACCGTTGTCTCTGTTTCCAACCATTCTGCGATGTGCCAGGTCCACGCCCATAACGGGACCATCCAGCGCGGCGATATCGCAACGCTGGTGCCGATGGAGAATGAAGCTCTTCCCCCTGCGGCCGCGCTTGGCGCCCAGGGCCTGAATCAACCGGAGAGGACCAGCGTGCTTGGGCCCGCCATGGCAAAGATGGGCAGCGAAAATGGACCGCGGTATCCGGCGCCATCGGCGACGAATGCGCCCATCTCGGTGGCGGACGCCGCGCGCATCAATCGCGGTCAAGCTCCGCAAACGCTGCCCGCCGCCCGCCCGAGTCCGGCCCCAACTCCAGGGTCGACTGCGGTGCCGGGGATCAGTGTGACCAGCACTCCCATGTCGGTGGCGGAGGCAGCGCGGCTGAAACGCAAGGCCGCAGCCGACGCTGCGCTGGCGGCGAGCAGGCCATCCCCTGCGCCTGCTCCTGTGCAGACAACCGCTGCGAAAGTTGAGAATGCGGCTCCAGCGCCGGCGCAACAGCCGGTGATAACAGCCGCTAACAGCCCTGTTGTCTCCCCCGTGGCAGCAAAGCCTCCGGAGCCGGAAAAGAAGAGACCTGAAATCAGCGGAACACAGGCTGCTCCGGCACAGGCTGCCAAGGCGGCGGCGCCCGCGTCCGAACTGAAGCCATCGAGCACGGCCACGCCAGCAGGAGCAAGCAACACAGCACCGGTCACTGCCACGGTTGCGCGCCAGAGTCCGCCGCCAACGGCTGCCACGCCTCCGGAGCAGACAGCGCCGGGAATCGCCGCGGGGCAGAGGGAAAGAAGCCAGGCCGCGCCCGTACTCGTGGCAGGCAACATCCCGCCGGCCAGGATCCCATCGGCTTCCCTGCCTGCCGGGCCGAGCAAGACAGTGTTCAACGTGAAGTACGTGGCTGAGGACGCGGTCTATATCGATGCGGGCAAGAACGCAGGCCTGAGCGAGGGCATGGGCCTGACCATCAAGAAGTCCGATGCGGTGATCGCCGAACTCGCCGTGGTCTCCGTGTCGAACACTTCCGCCGTGTGCGAGATTCGCAACAAGACGGCGGACATTCAGCGCGGCGACGTCGCTCTGCTCCAGCAAAGCGACGCGGACAAGATGGCGCAGAGCCAGGCGATGGGGCCGACGCGAAAATATCCGCAGGTGGTGGCTTTCTCCCAGGGCGATCCCCTGGACGAGGAAGAGCGGGAGACCATCCCCAAGCCGCCGCCCACGGAAATCAACCGCGGACGCGGACGAATCGGCCTGGACTACACCTTCATCAACAACAAGGGCGCCAGCACCAGCACCAGCATGCAACTTGGCGGGGTGGTCCGCGCCGATCTCTCGCGCATCGGGGGCACCTACTGGAACCTGAACGGCTACTGGCGCGGGCGATTGAACACTTTTTCATCCACAACCACACCGCAGCCGCAAAGCGTGTATGACCTGATCAACCGCACCTACACCATCGGCTTTACCTACGTAAATCCGAAATCCAGGTGGACCGCCGGTGTTGGCCGGCTCTACCTGCCTTGGGCGCCCAGCCTGGACACGCTGGACGGCGGCTATCTGGGAATGAAGCTGGGCGCGCACACAACGCTGGGTGTTTTCGGCGGCACCACGCCCGATCCCACATCGTTCGACTACAACCCGGACCGCCGCACCGCGGGCACATTTGTGGCTATCGAGGCGGGGAGCTTCGACAAGGTACGTTTCACCAGCGCGGAAGGCATCGGGGTAAGCGCGCTGGAATGGCGCGCCGACCGCCAGTTTGTGTTTAGCGAGAACGGGTTCTTCATCAAACGGTTTCTTTCCATCTACCACTCGGCGCAGGCTGACATACAGCGGTTGCCCACCGGAGGAAAGGTGGAAGGCCTGAATCGCAGCTTCGCCACGCTGCGCCTGCAACCGTTCTCGCGCTTCTCCATCGACGTGAACCACAACTACTTCCGCGACGTGCCTACCTTCGACCCGTCGCTGGTGGGAACCGGCCTGCTGGACAAGTTCCTGTTCCAGGGGATCAGCGTGGGTTCGCGGCTGGAACTGCCCTGGCGCATCAGCGTGTATGACAATTTTGGACAGAGCGACCGGACCGGCGATCCCCGGAAGTCCATCAACCAGCTTTACGGACTCACACTGGGCCGGCTTTGGAAGACCGGTTTGCGCGGCGATGTGCGCTACTCCAAGTTCACCAGTTCGTTTGGACAGGGCGATTACCGCGCAGCGTCGCTTTCCCGCAGCTTCCGCGACGCGGTACGAATCGAGGTCAACGCGGGCCAGCAGAACTTCCTGTCTGCGATCGGCACGCCCACCAACTACCGGCTGCTGGGTTCCACGATCGACATGAACCTGGGCGGGCACTATTTCGTCGAGGGCAGTATGAATCTGCAACGGAGCAGCCAGCAAAGCTTCGAGCAGTGGCTCATCACCACGGGCTATCGCTTTGATACAGGGAAACGCAAATGAAACATTTTAGAACAGCCCCAGCCGCTGTCTTGCTGCTTCTGCTGCCTGCGCTGGGCCGCGCACAGGACCAGAAGGAGACACTGGACAGTTTGCTCCGGCGCACGGGGGTGAAGGTAACGCAGTTTCTTGACCAGCTTGCCGACGTGAAATGCAGCGAAGATGTACTTCAGGAAAAGCTGAGCCAGAAAGGCAAGACGGAAGAGAAAGTCCAGTCGCAATTCGAATACCTGGTGGTCACGCAGAACCAGGGGAACGAGCCGTTGTTGTACGAATCGCGCGAAGCCGTGCGGGAGGGTCACAGCAAAAAGAACGTCTCGTTGCTGGTGACCAACGGGTTTGCCACCCAGTTGCTCGTCTTCCACCCGTACTACCAGTCCAGTTTTTCCTTTGACCGCCTGCCGGACGCGCACCTGAACGGCAAAACTTACGTGCAGGTACGCTTTCAACACATCAAAGGACGGTTGACGCCTGCTGTGCTGCTGCTGCGCGGGCGCGAGTATCCGCTGTCACTCTCCGGCACGGCGCGCATCAATCCTTCCACCGGCGACGTGGAGCAGATCACGACCGAACTGGCCGAGAGCATGGAAGACCTTGGTCTGAAAAGTTACTCCAGCCAGGTGCTCTACAGTCCGGTAGAGTTTCAAGGCCAGACAGGTAGCTACTGGCTGCCAGCGGAAGCCATGGTGGAAGTGGACACGCCGAAGCAACGCTGGAAAAACGTGCACCGCTTCACGAATTATCAACGCTTCTCCGTGACCGTTACGGAGAAGGTCAACGTCGATAAGTTGAAGGAACAAGAACAAGAAGCCCCGAAGGAAAAAGAATGAGTACGTCAATCCTGACCAGCGTCGCTGCCCCGGCGGCGCACAACGCTGAAAGAGGACACAGGCGGCTGCTGGCGCTTTGCTCCTTGGCGGCGGTATTGGGCGTGGCTGCCCTGTTGTTTTATGGGCTTAGTTACTACCTGACTGCTCCGGTCGCCCGGCCTTATCACCCGCGGCATGACATGCTCCGGCCCGCCGGGCTAATCGGCCTCTCGCTGGGAATTTTCGGAGTCTTTCTTTTTTTGCTGATCTTCCTTTATCCGCTGCGGAAACGCTGGCGCTGGCTGGGCAACCTGGGGAACTCGCGGCACTGGTTCAATTTTCACATCCTGCTCGGCATCACCGGGCCCGTGGTCATTGCCTTCCACGCGTCGTTCAAGTTCAGCGGTCTGGCGGGCATGGCGTATTGGATCATGTTTGCGGTGGCGGCCAGTGGGATCGTGGGACGTTACATCTATGCGCAGGTCCCGCGCCGGCGGAATACGGCGGAAATTTCGATGCAGGAGTTGAAACAACTGCAAGAGACGCTCACCGGGAAACTCGCCGCGCAAAGACTGGTTCGGCCGGGCGATCTGGCACGCCTCTTCCGGCTGCCGGACTCCAGGCATATAGAGCGCGAATCGGCGTTACACGCATTGTGTGCCCTGCTCTGGATCGACTTGAAGAGACCTTTCCTGGTGGCCCGGATGCGGCGCCACGCGCTCCGCTTTCCGGACAAGCTGCTTACGCTTGGAGGATTGGGGTCATCACGAAGCCGCGAGCTTGAACGGACGATCGCCGTGGCTCGCGAGCAGGCGCGGCTTTCAAAAAAGCTGGTGTTCCTGGCGAAATCGCAGCAGATCCTGCATCTGTGGCACGTGGTACACAGGCCCTTCAGCTATTCGTTCGCAGTCCTGGCACTGGCCCACATCGCCATCGCACTGCTATTCGGATTCAGGTAAAAGCTCATGGATTCGATGTACGCGTTTTTGTTCGCTGCCGCCGTGACTTTGCTTTTTGTGGGCCGTTACCTCAAGAAGCAAAAACAAAGGGAGCAGCACGCCAAAGCAGCGCTGGAAAAAGGCAAAGTGTTCTCCGACGGGCCGCGCGGGCAGCATCCGCACGTTGACACCACCAACTGCATCGGCTGCGCCACCTGCACCGGCGTGTGCCCGGAAGGCGACGTCCTGGCCATGCTCGGCGGCCAGGCAGTGATCGCCAACGGACACAAATGCATTGGACACGGGATTTGCGCCGACGCTTGTCCTGTGGGCGCGATCACCATGGTCATGGCCAGCCCGAGCATGGGCGCGGACCTGCCCTATCTAACGCGCGAATACGAAACAACCGTCAAGAACTTGTTCATCGTGGGCGAACTGGGCGGCCTGGCGCTGATCAAGAACGCGGTCAACCAGGGGCGCGACTGCATCGATACCATCGCCGACCGTCTTGCGGCGGGAAAAATCACCCGCGCTCAAGGCGTCTTTGACGTGCTGATCGTGGGCGCGGGACCTGCCGGCATCAGCGCGTCGTTGCGTGCGATCGAGAAGAAGCTGAACTACATTACTCTGGAGCGTGACGAGATCGGCGGCACGGTGGCGAAATATCCGCGCCAGAAACTGGTCATGACCAGTCCGGTGGAATTTCCCATGTACGGCAAGTTCAACAAGCTGCAGCTTTCCAAAGAGCACCTTCTTTCGTTCTGGGACATGGTGTTGAACCGTGCCGACTTCAACTGCTACACCGGAGAAAAGGTGGAGGACATCCGGAAGGGCGAAGACGGCGTTTTCACGGTGGTGACCGGCAATCACCAACGCCGGGCCCGCGCGGTAGTCCTGGCACTGGGACGCGCCGGCGATCCGCGCAAGCTGGGAGTCAAAGGAGAAGAGCTGCCCAAAGTCATGTACCGCCTGATTGAGGCCGACCACTACACGAACAAGAACATCCTGGTCGTCGGCGGCGGCGACAGCGCGGTGGAGGCGGCCATGGGCCTGGCCCATCAGCAAGGCAACAAGGTAACGCTCTCCTACCGGCAGGCAAGCTTTGCCCGCATCAAGCAACGCAATGAGACACGCATTGAGGAGTGCATGCGCAACGGCAAGCTCAAGGCGATCTTCAACTCGAATCCGGTGGAGTTCAAGCCGGAGTCAGCCGTGCTGAACGTCAACGGCCAGTTGCAGGAGATTGCCAACGATTTCGTGTGGATTTTTGCCGGAGGCGTTCCACCCAATGACTTTCTCAAGAAGGTCGGCGTCGGCTTGGGGATGCGCGATATGACCGGGGAGGCGAGCCGCGAGTCACAGCAGGCGAGGGTCTCCCAAAGACACTTGGCGGATACTGCGGTTGCGGGAAATACATCACTTAATCGGTGAGAGCTGAATCGAGCCTGGGATTCCCTTTCTCAGAGGTGCCAGTTTCCGCGATTCACCCTAGTTCCCATGCCGGGCGGGCATTGCTGGAAGGATGAGCAGCAAAAAAGAGATGAGATTTTCGGACATGTCTGGTAGTACATGGCACGTTGCTGGTCAGGCATGTCCGACCGGGATTTTTCACTGAGAACAAAGCGATTGGTTGCTTCTCTGGCGGAGACTCTTACCGCAAGTACACGCGCAACGCCAGGAGCGGACATGTACTAAAGGACCTGCCCGGGGCGCGATTTTTTTGCGTTTTTGTACCTAATCCACTGAGGTAAGTAGTACCCTAATACCACGCGTGCCACTCTCGACTTATTTCAAATGAATATTTTTGCCCTGGAGGCCCAATGAAACGGGTTCTTTTTGTAACACTTTTCAGTGTTGTGTTTGCTCTTGCTTTTGCTTTGGTGGGTTGCGGCAGTAACGGCAACGGTCCCGTCCAGCTTACGGGGACCGGCACCACCGTACAGTTTGGCGATGGGACCAACCCTGACATCGCGAAATTCGAGCTGACCGTCAGCTCCATTACCCTGACTGGAAGCGGCAGCACCGCCAACACGGCGAACCTTCTGGCCGCTCCGGTTGAGTTTGAGTTCTCGCACTCGGCCGGCACATTCGAGCCGGTCTCGCTGTCCAAAGTTCCGGCCGGAACCTACTCGGCTGCCAGCATCACATGGTCCAATCCGGAGGTCGTAGTAGTCAACGCCGGCGTTCCCACCAAGCTGACTGCGAGTCCTGCTTCGGGCACGATCAATGTGACCTTAACGAATGTCACCATCGGCCCCAACGCGGCCTTCCTCAACTTTGACCTTGACCTGACCAAATCAGTCACGATCAGCGGAACCAGCGCGACGATTTCGCCCACCTTTAACGTGACGGCCACCAACGTGGCCGCGAGCATGAGTGGCGAAGGCGACGACAACGGCGAGTCTGACGACGTCCACGGAAAAATTACGGCGATCGCTGCTCCCAAATTCACCATCTCAACCACTGCCAACAGCACCATTGACTTCACAACTGACAGCAGCACGCAATTCAAAGACGGCATCACGCAGCTGAGTGACCTGAAGGTTGGCGACATCGTGGAAGTTGACGCGAAGACGCAGTCTGACGGCACGAAGCTGGCCACCAAGGTCGAACGTGAAGGAAGCCAGTCCGGTGAGGAAGCGGAAGGCCTGATCAATGCGCTGGATAATCCGCTGACCAAGATCACCATCGTGCACCAGGTCGATTCCACCAGCACTGCGGCGCCGACCACGGTTGACATCTCAGTGAACGCGCAGACGCAGTACAGCGTCCGCGCGGACAAGTTGGGCGTGACCGGAACGTTTGACGCCACGCACATTGGCAAAGGCCAGCGCGTTGAAGGCGATGCAGATGGCCAGGCCAGCCCGATCGTGGCTCGCAAAGTAAAACTGCGCGAGCAGGCCCTGGTTGGCGTGGTGTCGAACGCGACGGCGACCAGCTTTACCCTGACGCCGAGCTCGACTTCGGCGTTTGCGCAGCAGGCTGGCGCAAGCGTAACCGTTGCTGTGACGATCGCTCCCGGCGCAAACCTGAAAGTCACGCCGGCGAATACCAACACCGTCCGCGTACGCGGCCTGGTGTTTGTCAGCGGCACAACCTACACGATGACCGCCACCAAGGTGGACAACAACCAGTAACCACGTTTCACAAAAACGAGAGGCCCGCTTCGGCGGGCCTCTCGTTTTTTGTGTGTCGCTGCGCGACAAAACCGCTCAGCAGCAAACTACGTCGTTGAAACTCCCTGAATCGTCATGGCAAAGGAGGCATCCTCGGGATCCTTCGACTCGCCCTTACTCGCTCCGCTCCCGCAGGCTCGCTCAGGATGACAGCGGTTAAAGGTAATAAGTAATCCAGGCTATGGCTTGGCGTAAGGCAGAGCGGCCAGTTCGCTTTCAGGAAGCACCGGCACTTCCATCCAGCCTTCCTGGGGTAACGCATCCAGCGGAAGACGGTCACGCCACAAGCTGAACCTGATGCGCAACACGGAGCCCATCCCGGCGTTGAGGATCCGGAGCGGGACTTGCATTTCGAAGATCAATTGCATGCGCACGCGCGTGGAGATTTCCGGCGGCGACTGCGCGCCCTGACCGTTCTCGGAAAAACTCCAGCCCTGAACTTCGCCGGCGGCGATCTTCGCCTCCAGGCGATAGGCGCGTGTGGACCCAGCGCCCTCGCGGGACCTGGTCTCAATCGTCATGACCAGGACGGTTTCCAGTTTCCCCCACTCTCCGGCAGGCTCCATAAAATCCAGACGGCAGTAGAGGTTCTCTTCATCAATCCCGGCATAAGCGGTATCGAACAGGAAAAGCTTGCCATGCATGGCTGAAGATCGCCGGTCGGCCACGTGCGCAGCAGCCCCCAGCCAGTCAAAGTACCCGACACGCTTGCCGTCAATGGTTGGGTGGATATAGGCGGTCTGCGGCGTGAATTGCGCCGGCGCGCGCAGGCCCGCGATGGGCTGGGCCAGCACGTCAGGCGGGACTGCGCCGAGCGCATGATACATGTTGGAAAGGTGCTTGCGGTAAAGCTCATCGAAATCACGATCGTTGGCCGAGTGGTGCTCGGGGCCGTACCACCAGTTCCAGTCGCTGCCTTCGGCGATGAGCAGTTCTTCATACGCCAGCTTTTTCTGCGGCGGCGGCACGCGGTCCGCGTGTTCCGTGAAGAAATCGCGCGCGGCGGAGAGATAGTCCCAGGCCAGGTTGTCTTCGGGTGCGCCGATCCAGACATCAAAGTTGGCATTGATCCACGAACCGGGAAAAATGGGGCCAAGTGGTGCGGGTGAGGGTTCCCGCTCGATGGCTTCTGACACGGTCAATGCTTCGAAAGCAGGGTCCGACTGGATGCCGTCATACAGGCGGCGCAGGAACTCCCTGCCCGATTGCGGGTAGCATTCCCAGGCGTTCTCGCCATCCAGGATGATGGGGACCACGGCATCCTTGCCGTTGCTGAGCACCGGCTGCGCCGATTCCTTCACGCGGCGGATGAAGTCGGCGGCGGCATCGCGCGCGGGAACACCTGAGTACACAAAGCCGATCAGGTCGGAGAGCGAGTGGTCGCGGAAGACCACATGAAGGTTTGAATCCTGCTGCTCCCATCGGTGGATGCGGTATAACCTCTCCGCTCCTTCCGGCTGCAGATTCCCTTGACCGTTGCGGTCGAACAGGAAGCTCAGGGAGCGGCCGAGGACGCCCTCGTCCGTGGCAGCCCAGTTGAGCCCGAGGTCGTGCGCCATCTTCAGAACGTCGTTGGAGACGCTTCCCTCCGAAGGCCACATGCCGCGGGGACGCACCCCAAATGTCTGTTCGTGCAGCGCCAGCCCGCGCCCGATCTGCTCGCGCGCATCTTCCGGATGCTGGAAGCGGCCTGAAGGCAACGGCAACCCGGGACTGGAGACCGCGCCGGCATCGGTATCGCAAAGCAGAGGGAGAATCGGGTGGTAATAAGGCGAGGTGGAGATCTCAATTCCGCCCCGGCGCGCGGCGTCCGCATAGGCAGGCAATACTTTGGCCAGGAATTCCCGCTGCTTGCGCGTGACCAGCGCCTGGTCTTCCGGGGAGTAATCGTGTCCTTTCCTGATCAGCCCGGCGATGTCCGGATCTTCCAGAAAGAACTCATCCATCCATGCGATCTGGGAGAGCACCTGAAGATCAGTCAAATCAGCGTTGCTCAAGCCGGGGACCAAGCGGGCAGCCTCTTCCGGACGCGACTGGTATTTCTGCCAGAGTTCGCGATAGCGCGGGTAGCGGCCGATCATGTTCTCCGTATTGGCCTGGAACAAATACTGAAGGGCGAAGAGCCGCTCGCCAAAGTCGAGCTCAAAGGCTGGGCGGGAAGCCACTTCCCAAAAAGGATCGTGGGCGGCGCCGGAGACGTAATCCTGGATCTGTGCAATCAGCGAAGGGACCAGATTA
>Ga0316624_10000629_pt1 | contig 12434 bp, 10 predicted proteins | sample OWC_Aug_N3_C1_D5_FD_207657 | JGI IMG/M metagenome (GOLD analysis project Ga0316624, IMG submission 207657) | Wetland soil microbial communities from Old Woman Creek delta, Ohio, United States - OWC_Aug_N3_C1_D5_A | ecosystem: Environmental > Terrestrial > Soil > Wetlands | place: USA: Ohio...
CTAAACCAACCAGGGGAGAGGGAATCGCAGGTGAGAATCATCAATCCACGTGGGATCAGGACTTACGTGAGAAATGATACTATCTTTCGTGCCATTCCATTCGTATTAGAAAAATATCCTGATGCACATTTCCTTTGCCCGGGGATGGCTGCTGAAGCCCAGGTGCAAAAATGGGTCGCAGAGCTCGGTGTAGGCGAAAAAGTGGATTTATTACCGGCCCAGTCCCAGCCAGAGATGGCGCAGCTTTTCAGGCAATCGCGGATCAGCCTGTCCATCACTACCCACGATGGCACACCCAACACACTGCTGGAAGCCATGGCATGTGGTTGTTTCCCCATCGCAGGGGACCTTGAATCAATCCGCGAATGGATCATCCCAGGGGAGAATGGGTGGCTGGTGGATCCAGGTGACCCACGCGGGTTGGCGGAAGCAATTGTGAAGGTAATTTCCGAACCTGAATTGCGCAGGAAGGCGGGCGAACGAAACCTGCAAATGGTGAAGGAGCGGGGGGAATATAATAAAACCATGCAGCAGGCGGAAGGATTTTACCGGTCGCTGATTTGAGTTTAGTAACCAGGGGGGAATGGATCGGAGGGAAGGCAGGACAGGGGATACGGATTTATGCGTGGATCGATGGGAGGCAAAAAAAGCACGCGACGAATGGGTTAAGAGGAGATTGCTTCGACCTGCATGTAACGCAGGTCTCGCAATGACCAAAAATCGGAGGGGATTGCTTCGACCTGCATGTAACGCAGGCCTCGCAATGACCATAAATCGGAGGGGATTGCTTCGACCTGCATGTAACGGAGGTACCGCAATTACAAATACCCCCCACTACTCCCCGACCTCGCTCATATCGGCAAGTGCGAGGCTAGATGGATGCTAATAGGGGTCGAAGTAAATACAATTAGCGTGATGGACGAACCGAATGTCTGCTTCAGATCCCCAATTTCGTGCGGAATTGGGAGGCATATTGCCGGTATTCATTTACCTGCTCGGGGCTTAGCTCATCTTGAAATCTCAGCTTCACCTCTTGCAGTAAATCGATGAAGACATCGGCATATGGAGCCAGACCCAGGATGCCAATCTTACTCCCTTGGTCCAGGCGGATTTTACCGAGCATGAAATCAGTCAGGAATTTATGCTCCTTGCACAGGATCAGTTTCCATTCTTGGGGGGAAGCAGCCAGCACAAATTCTGCTGTCTCTTTTGCTTCAGCATCGCTGAAAAAACGCAGCTCACCCAACACCCCTTTATTAACATCCGCCCCGAAGATGATATCCGCATCGATGCCCCAATTGGGCTCAGCGGTAACGCGATAAAAGATCCGCGTGGTCACCTTTTTTAAAGCTTCTTGATATTTCGGTTTTTCTCGATAAATCCTGGCGCATTCTTCCAACCAGTCAGGTGTGCAGTAGATATAGTCCATTTAGTTTCAAGCCTCCTTTTGCCCCATCATTTTGGCGATAGCCTGCTCACGCAAAGCATTCTTGAATACCTTCTCGGTTACGGTTAATGGTAGCTCATCGCGAAACTCGATGATTTTCGGAACCGCGTAGGGGGGAAGGTGCTGCCGACAAAAATCACGCAACTCCCCTTCAGTGACTGAACCACGAAACTCTTCCTTCAGGCTGACCACAGCCATCACGCGCTCGCTACCTGGGATATTGGCATCGGGGATTCCGAAAGCAGCCGCGACCGCAATGGCGGGATGGCGAAACAGCACCTCATCCACTTCAGTGGTATAGACTTTCAAGCCGGATACATTGACCATGTCCTTGAGGCGATCGACGATTTGGAAATAACCAGTCTCATCCATTATGCCGATATCGCCGGTATGCAGCCAACCGTCAGCTGTGAGGCCGCTGCCGGGTTCAGGCCAATAGCCAAGCATGACCTGCGGACCACGTAATATCACTTCGCCTGGTTTGCCAAAGGGAACATCCTCGCCGGAAGCCGGGTCCACAAGCCGGCAATCCAAATCGGGCACGGGCACACCAATGCCAGGTATATCTTTAGACAGGAATCCGGTGATGCGCGAAAAGGCGGTCAGGTTAATATGCGAGGCCGAGGCAGTTTCGGTTAAAGCATACCCCTCGGATACTGGCATTCCGGTCTTTCGTTTAATCTCCAGGGCTACTTCTCTCGGCAAGGGGGCGGCACCACTGAACAGCATGCTATTGGATCGCTGTAGCCCAGCATCAGCCAGGCGCATAAACTGCGTCGGCACCCCTGGAACCAAAAAAGGCCGGTGCTCGAGGATCGAAGCCAGCATGGCATCGGTGTCACGGGCGTCGGGCAAGATCAGGAGACGTAATCCCAGGTTGATGGCGGAGGCCTGGATAAAATTTCCATAGACATGAAACATGGGTATGGATATTAGGACGGAGGTTTTTCCCCGAATGCCACCCAGCAAGGGTTTCATGAACCATGGTAAGGACTGCAATACGCCGGTGTAGACATTGGAGTGGCTGAGCATGACGCCCTTTGGGGTACCGGTGGCACCTCCGGTGAAGGCCAGCTCGCACAAGTCATGCAGGGGGTCGATGCTCACTTCAGGGGGATTAGAATCGGGTGAGGTGAGCAAGGCAGCAAAATCATAGGTGCGAGGGGGCAGTGAAGTGGAAATTTTTTCACCCAGGTAACTGGCAGTGGATGTCACCAGGATGCCAGCCAGATCGGTATGATCCAACAACGCCAGGGCTCGATCCAGATAAAATTCCTGGCAGACCATGAAGCGGCTGCGGGAGCTGCCTACCTCGAGGAGCAATCCTTCTTCTGTGCGCAGGATGCTGGTTGGGACTACGACCCCGCCTGCCCGGATAATGGCCCAGAAGGAAAGCACGTACTCCGGGCAATTTGGCAGGTAGATACACACCCGGTCGCCTTTTCTTAGGCCTAATGAGACCAGGGCATTTGCCAGGGTATCCACCCTGCGCTTCAGCTGATGGTACTTAAGCTCTTTCCCCTGGAATAAGATGGCGGTCTGGTTTGGATACTGCTGGGCAGCCCGGTCCAGAATTTCGTATAAAGGTATTTGTGGGTAGGGAGCCAGGCTATGCGCTAGCTTATACGGGCCGAGGGCATAACTCTTCAGCCAGGGACGATCGGAATAATTCATCCTGATCTCCTCATCGCAGTATACTGAGAATCTAAATTCCCGCTATCTGGGGGATCAAATAATCCAAATCCAATTCGTGGAGCTTGGCCGGGGTGGGGATCCCCGTGGCAATATCCCAGCCGCGAATCTGGTAATAGGCATCTTTCATTTTTTCCAGCGAGGCGCGATCAAGCACCATCCCCTGGGCAGGTCCGTCGGGCAGAGGATCACCCATCAGCCGCGCCGGGAGCATATCATGCTCTCGTCGCAAGCCTTCGCGCACACAATAGACACGTGCCATGGTCTGCAAACGTTCACCACACTTCCGGAACTCAGCCAGATCGAAATCCCAGCCTGTGGCAGCCCGCACCAGGTCGATTATCTCCCCTGGAGACACCAACACGGCCATAAATTTGCAGCCTCCCAGGGCGTCCAAGACAGACAGGGCGTTTTCCATGTCGATCAAGACGCGTGCCTCCTGAGGATCGACTACGAAAGGATCCTTGATCGTGCTGTCATCCACGATGAGAAACGGCATGTCAATGAAAGCGGGTGCCTGGATGTAAGCGTTCATGTGGTCACCCCCCCGGTTGGCGGTGACGTATCCCAGGCCAGTGATCTTGGCAGCCCGAGGATCATAGGCAGGCAGCTCCAGGCCCTTGACATGCATGGCAAAATGCTCACTATCTTTTCCCAGGATCTCGGCCAGGCGGCGCGTGCCTTCTGCCAACAGATCCCCGAAGCCTTCGCGTTTCCCGATCTTTTCCACCAGGCTCACAACAAGGTCAGCGTCCCCGAACTGCAATGCGAGGCCTCCGGTCTGTTCAAGTGTTAAAATCCCCTTCTGAAAACACTCCATAGCAAAGGCGATGGTTGCGCCGGTGCTTATGGTATCAATGCCGTATTCATTGCATAGGTAGTTGGCGTAAGTAATGGCATTCAGATCATCCACGCCACACATGGCACCCAGGGTGTCGACCGTTTCATATTCCGGTCCTTCCCCATGCGCTCCTTGCCACTTGCCCTGGCGGATTTCCGTCCCCCGACCGCAGGCTACCGGGCAGGCATAGCACCTCACGCCTTCCACCAGGACCTGGTCGGTCATCGATTGGGCATTCACATTTTCGATCTGGTCGAAGGTAGCTTTCTGCCAATTGTTTGTCGGATAGCCACCCCTGACATTGACCATATCAGCGATCATATTGGTGCCAAAGGCATCAAAAGCGATTTTCATGATCGACTCATCCATGAACTCGCGCTGCCGCTGTGTTACGCGGTTAAATTCTGCGGCATCATGCAGGTCGATATGGCGGTTTCCACCGCAGGCAATCGCTTTCAATCGCTTGGAACCCATCACGGCGCCCATCCCCGTGCGGCCTGCGGCGCGGTTTTTATTGTTCATAATGGCGGCGTAACGGACCAGTTTTTCACCCGCAGGCCCGATACAGGCGACAGTCACCCCAGCCCCCAGCTCAGATTGCAAGTGGTCATTGCATTCCGGGACAGTCATCCCCCATAGATGTGTGGCATTGCGGAGCTCTGCCTTGCCATTCATGATGGATAAATATACCGGTTCTGGCGAGACGCCCTCGAAGATGACGCCATCGAAACCGCTCCATTTCAATGCCGGGCCGAAAAACCCTCCCGAGTTTGCCTGGCCCCAAAGGCCGGTCTGGGGAGACTTGGAGACTACTGAATAACGACTGGCACTAGCAGACGGGGTTCCAGTCAGAGCCCCGGCCATGAAGATCAACACGTTCTCCGGTCCCAGAGGGTCAACCCCACGAGGGGTGAGCTCGAAAAGGTAGCGTGTTGCTAACCCCGCGCCTCCCAGGGTCTCACGCGCCCATTGGGGATTGAGCTCTTCAGTACTGATGGTGCCTGAGGTGAGATTTACACGCAGGATTTGGCCTACAAAAGCCTTACTCATGGGAAAGCCTCCTTATCATGAACACTTAACAGCTTTGAACCAGGAGATCATTTAATTGCATGATGTACTCCCCGATCCGGGCGAGATTCGAGGGTGTTGGAGAGCTCAGCTATCATCGCGGCACCGTGGCGATACTGGTAAGGCCACATGCTGCGCAAGTGAAAGAATGCCACGCGGTCAGCATCCTTGAGGACATGATCCAAATCTGGCTGAACACCAGGTAAAGCACTCAAATTACCATTGATAAAAGTGATCCCGCGTGCTTCTGTGGGCATTTTTAAGGCAGACAATAAATCGCTAATCGTGCTGCCATCGACCAGTTCCACCTGTAAATTAGCAAAAATCCTTTGATCAGCATCACCCCCGAAACGAGCTAAATCACCGTAGAGCCAGGTATCGATCGTGATACTCATACCATCAGCCTCCACCAATCGGTGGAAAAATTCCCACTTCATCACCGGGTTGGAGGTCGCAATCTAGCTCGCGGATCAAGCCATTGACAAATGGGACCTTTATCTCTTCGACGGGGATCCCCAATTGGTCGACTAAATCTTGCACCGTGGCAGAGTCTGGTAGGGTCAGCTCAAATGGGGTACCCGGCAGACCACCAGGTGAAAAACGTGCCAGGGAGGCGAAAAGTTTGACAGTTACTTGCATGAGTAATTATCAGCTAAAATAGAAAATGATTCCTTCCCACTTATCATCCTGATAAGTGGGAATATCGGCTGAATTTTTATTTTTGCCCGGTAGCTAAAACTCAATTGCTAGCGGTCCAGACAATTTATCTTTTGGGCAGGGTAAGATTTCTACCCTGCCCACTGTTAAAAACCGATCAGAGGTTCTTAAATACATCGTCGAGTGCTTCGTCTGAGACATCAAAGACCTGGTTGTGGGGTGGAAGCAGCTCGGTTTTGAAGAATTCGGGTACACGATCAGCTTCCTTGCCTATGCCAGCTGCCTCATTGAATGCACGCTCTTTCTTCAGCACCGCAGCACCGTACGTGCCGACATCGGCAGTGGTCCATTTTGAACCCAAAACACCATTACACTCTTCAACCATACCCTCAAATCCAGCGACAATATCGAGGATTGGGAAGGCAATAAACAAGCAGTGACCACTGGAATCGATAAATGCTGTGGCATATTGGAAGTTACGACTCAGCTCTGCCTTACCCTCGGGGGTGAGGGCATCGACCTTGCCGGCCACGCCAAGGATCTCTGGAGCAATCGTATAACCAGCAGTATGGTCTGCGCCCATGGGTGTGGTGGCATATGTGGTACCAATGCCTTTTACAGCGCGTGGCTCGTAAGCAGGCATAGACTGGCTTTTTACAGTCGGTACATGGGTAACCCCATAGACTTTACCGGTGACATCAGTGCCACTGCCCAGGATGCGGCCGAGAGGAGAACCCTTTCCGATCTCAGTAATCAATTTGATGGCACCTTTACTATCTCCAAACGGGATTACCCCAGCCTGCATGGCGACGGCAATGGTTGTGCCAGTCTCAATGGTGTCGATACCGTAATCGTTGCAAAGCCTGATCATTTCAGCGATATCGTCGAGATTGTCGATGCCGCAATCGGCACCGAGGGCCCAGTCTGACTCGTATTCCACACAGGAAACGTGCTCGCTACCATCCGCTTTGTAAAATGTGTTCGAGCATTGGATGATGCAACCAGGGCTGCAAGCGTGGTTATACAACTCCTTTCCCAACCTCTGCTTATTGCTTTCGAAAATAGCTTCACCAGCAATCTTAGCGGCGCCCTCGAAACGGCCACTGGTAAAGTTACGGGTTGGCAAACCACCAGCCTCGTTCAAAACGTTAATCAGGACCGCGGTACCGTAAGCATTGAGTGCTCCCTTGGGTTTGGTCAAGTCGTGCGTCTGGATCGATTCGGTCACTTTCTTTTTGCCCGTATCGAAAAGTGGCTTATTTACAATCTTGACGCCTGGAGCGCCTTTACGATCGAGAATAATGAACTTTACCCGTTTGCTGCCCAAGACAGAACCCATGCCACCTCGACCTGCATATCGCGTGGCGCGTCCGGCCATATCGTTGAATACGACACCTGAATTGGCATATCCGCGCTCTCCTGCGATGCCGCACCCACTGATCGAAACAGTTTTACCAAAGCGCTGATAAAGCTTGGGAAATACTTCAGCGAGAGGTTTCTTGGTATAACTGGTGGCATCGAAGAATTCTAGCTTTGGATTCTTGGCAGCTTTGTCCCAATTGATCAACAACCCCCAATATTTTCCATTACCCGTGGGCTGTCCTTCCAGGACTAAAGCCCGGATGTTCAGCTCTGCCAGGTCAGCACCCCAAGCTGCTCCTGCGTTAGATTCTTTAATCCCACCCGTCAGGGGTGATTTCGCCCCAACTGAAATGCGTGCCGAAGTAGGTGCAGACGTTCCTGTAACGATACCGGGTGAAAAGACTAATTTGTTGTTTGCCCCCAATGGATGGCACAATGGCGGGACTTCTTCAGCGACGATGGTTGAGGTGAGTGCTCGCCCGGCCAAAAACTTGAATGCTTTCGGTAATGCCTCCACCCTGTATGACTGGTCACTCATATTAACTCGGAGAATCCACATTTTGTACTCCTTTGGTTTAATGATCGACATGGCAGATGTGATTTGTCGAATGAGCCGGACAGAATCTCTTTATGGAATATATATTCCCCCAAATACCTCCTTTCTATGCAATTCATATGGTCGAAAGAGAAAGTAATTAATCCTATTCTAAGAGGTTAAATTAGGATTGTCAACTTTATAAATATTTAACCTTAAATAATTGTTTAAGGCTATTTATCTAACTAGATGTAAAAAATCAGCTTTTTATAGGACCGGAAGGGAATCGCTCATTGATCTGCCCGGTACATACGCCCATTCCTGGTCCAGCAGCTGGCGAATATGGGCAAAGATTGCCGAGGTGGGGAGGTGGTTGGGGCAGGATTGCTCACACATGCCACAACCCGCGCAGGAAACCAGCCAGCGCATCACCCCGGTACGGTCGTAGTGACCATCCGAGGAGCGGGCGGGACGGTCGACGGAGCAGATCGGGCAAACGTCCAGGCATTTCTGGCAATCGCCACAATTTTCCAACTGGTGGATGAACCCATCCACATCGGCGGGTAATAAATCTCCCAAACCGGCATTCAAGCGCTCCATGGTGCGCTGGTGGCGCTCGCACATCCTCGATAGGACACGCTCGTGCTGGAGGGCCAGATCTGCATCGATTTTTCCGGATACCAGGTCTTCAAGGTGGATTGTTTCGGCCACCCGCATATTGGTCACTGAAACCATGATCTGTTGCCTGACGGGCAATCCCAAGACGTGGAAATTAATGTCAGCTGCCTCAGCTGCGGGAGAGGAACATATCTGGCAGGCTGTCCGGTAGCGATAAGGGATAATACCCCCCTGGCGGGCAAACTTCAGGGCTTCCTGGGCGAGGTCATCGGGATCTTTGGCCTGTTTGGGTGAGGTCTTCGAAGTGCGTTCAAGACGCCACTGGTATTCATCAGCGGGAAGAGTGCCCAGGCAATCAACACTGATGGTCAGCAGGTCGTCAGTCTTGATAGGGGTATGCTTGGTCATTTCGATCAAGGCGCGCATCTCGCAGGGTCGCAGGAGCGCTCCAACTTTTTTACCTGGATGGTCGGTGAGGATACGCGGGACCATCCTGGCGGCATTGATCTCCATGAGCGGCATAAAGGGATTTATCTGGGTGATGGAGGTGGGCTCGGTGAGATAGCGTGGGATGGCTTTGGCTTTATCACCATTGTTAGTGGTCACCAGCATACCATCCAGGTTTGCTGATTGCCAGACATGGGTGATAAATTCGCACAGCTTTCCAAGGGGATCACCACGGGTTTCAAGAGACCATTGGTTTTCCATTACAGCACCTCCACCACCAGCGAATCTGAACATGAATCAAACCGATAATTGTTTTTCCAATATCTCAGCAATGTCCATCACTTGCACCTGTTCACCCAACCCCTTCGAGCGGATGGCATCGTCAAACATCAACAAACAATAGGGGCAGGCTGTAGCAACTACATCAGCTTTGACCTGCATCGCATCGGCCAGCCGGCGATGGTTGATGCGGGTATTCGGGTCCGTCTCAAGCCACATCTGACCACCCCCACCACCGCAACAAAAGCTATTCTCGCCTTTACGGGGCAGCTCGATTGGCGTCAGGCTGGCATCCTTGAGCAGCTGGCGGGGAGCTTGATAGATCTGGTTGTAGCGACCGAGATAGCACGAATCATGATAAGCCAGGCGACCTTTCAAGCCATTACCATTGGGTGAGATGCCTTTAGTGAGTGAAAGCTCTGCCAGGAATTCCGTGTAGTGCTGGACCTTGTAGCTCGAGCCGAACTGCGGGTATTCATTCTTGAGCGTGTTAAAGCAATGCGGGCATTGGGTCACTATGCGATTGAATTTGATCTTACTCATGGCTTCCAGGTTCTGCTCGGCAAAGACCTGGAATAGGTATTCATTACCCATGCGCCGGGCAGTTTCTCCACAGCAGGTCTCATCAAAACCTAACACGCCATAATTTACACCCGCCTTATTGAGCAGGTGCACAAATGACCGGGCGACCTTCTTATTGCGATCGTCGAAGGCGGAGGCACAGCCAACGAAATACAACACATCCGTTTCATCACCAGGGGCAAGCTCATGTAAATTTAGTCCTTCCGACCAATTGAGGCGATCCTGGGCAGGTATTCCCCAAGGATTGCCCTGCCGCTCGATATTACGCAGGGCATCAGCAACCGACTTGGGCACCTTGCCAGTAGTAAGGGCCTGGTAACGGCGCATTTCGATGATCTCGTCCACAGGATTAACGAAAGCAGGGCAGCGTGATGTACAGGCGCCACAGGTGGTGCATTGCCATGGATAGGCATCGGTAAAGGCACCTGCAAGGAGCTCCTGGCTAGTTTTCCCCGGCGAAGTTTCCAGGGATTCGACCATGGTCTTGCGCAAGGTCTGAATGAAGGTGCGCGGTGAGTAGGACATGCCACTGATATTGGACGGGCAGGCTTCTTCGCAGCGCCCGCAATTCACACAGGCATCAAATGAAAGGAGCTGCTCGGAGGTGAATTCGGAAACCTTGCCCACCCCCAAAATCTCGGCCTGGTCGATATTTTCGATCTTCTCCAGGGCACCGCTCTTGCGCAGAGGGCGGAAAATGACGTGCAAGGGGATATTTACCAGGTGGCGCATCTTGGTAAAGGGCATGCTGGCAACCAGCAGCAGGGCGACCGCGGCGTGGATCCAGAACAAGATGTCATGCAGCTGGGTGGCACTTTGAGGGGTGAGACCCAAGCTGGCAAATAGCTGTGATACCCAATTGCCGATCGGAGACCAGGCCGCCCAAGGTGGGTTGGTAGCCAGCAGGCGGGTGGCCTCCAAGGAATAACCCAACAATGGGATCAAGGCCAGCAGGCTCAGGGCGAAATAGTCATCCCAGCGACTCTCGAGGGTTTTCGGGCGCAGCACCAGGCGGCGGAAAAAGGCCATGAGCACCCCAACGAGGATCATCACCCCGGCAATGTCCATCACCAGCTCGTAGACCAGGTAGGCATTGCCACGCGGGAAGGTGATCGTCCAGGGGAAGAACAGCAGCATGTTCAGGATATTGATGATCGTGCCCAGCACCTGAAGCGTGACACCAATATAGATCAGCTTATGCATGACCACTGCATACGGTTTCTGGAACATACGCAGTTGAAACACAGCATGGACGAAAAAATCACGGATGCGTGGTAGGGCTTTCTTGACAGCTGTCGATGCAGTTAGCAGGATGGAGGTTTTTGGATCCGATTGAGCGGTGGCCTGGGCGGTCATGAAGCACCTCCGACGAAGATCTCATTATTCACTACACTGACGGCGATGGGCGTGAGAGGCAGAGGGGGAGGGCCTGAAATTACCTGACCATCCTGCGGGTTAAAGTAGCCATCATGGCAAGGGCAGTAGATCTGGCCCTTGGCGGCTTCCCATTTGACGATGCAGGCAAAGTGAGTACAGACGGCGGAAAAAGCATGTAAGCCATCCGGCATATTGATCACCAGGGCCGGGTAGCGCCCATAACCGATGGTCTTGCTCTCTCCCACGGGTAATTCGTCAACAGTGCAGACCCTGACCGGCTCGGAGGGTGTCTCCTGCAGGTCACTGGGGTAAAAATATGCCACGATCGGTGCCACAATGGCAGCCGTACCGGTAACTGCCAGGATATTATTGACCAGCTTGATAAATTCACGACGTGTGATGGGGCTCATGGTTAGCTCACCTCCCCCCAGATGGTCAGGGCAATGATGGCGACAACGGCAAAGATGGCGAAGGCCAGCCGGATCCAGTATATCCGCCTGGATTTATCTGGTTTATTGTCGAGGAATGGCCAGATGAAGATCAGCGCCACCAGTAAAATAGGTATGACCACACCAATGACCTTGCCTTGAATCCCGAGCACCATGGGTGGGATTTTCTTTAAGATCTGGTACAGTGACAGGAAGTACCATTCTGGCTTAACATGCAATGGAGTGTTAAGCGGGTCGGCCGGCTCGCCGACCCCGACGGGTTTGATCAACCCGGCGATGGCGATGATCAGGACAACTGCCATTATCCCCAGGACAACGAAAAACTCAGTCTTGACGTGGTCGGGGAAGAAGGGGATGGATTCTTCAGGGGAAAGCTCTTTGTCAGTCATGGGAATTCTCCTCGAGGTCTATAGGGGCTTGGCAATGCCTTGCCGGCGGATCATGATGAAGTGGGCACCCATGAATGCCACCGTGGCTAACGGGACGACGATGACATGCAGACCGTAGAAGCGGCTCAGGGTCTCACCTGTGACGTTCCAACCGACGCGCAGAAAGACGAGCGCCAGGTTGCCTATGGCAGGGATGGCACCGGCAATCTCGGAGCCTACCGTGGTAGCCCAAAAAGCACGTTGATCCCAGGGCAGCAGGTAGCCAGTGAAGCCAAAGACCAGGGTAAGGATAAGCAAGAGCACACCCGAGAGCCAGTTCAGCTCCCTGGGTCTTTTATAGGCACCCATGATGAATACCCTGAGCATGTGAGCGACGCACATGACGATCATGCCGTTGGCGCACCAATGGTGGATGGCACGGATGGCTGAGCCGAGATAAACCTGAGTTTCTATGTACTGAATGCTGGAATAAGCAGCTTCTGGGGTGGGTTTATAGTAGAAGGCTAATAAAATGCCAGTGATTCCCTGCACGACGAACAAGAAGGCGGTAATGCCTCCCAGGCAGTACCACCAATGCAGGGCATACTTGGGCACTGGTTTTTTAAGGATCTTGGTGAGGGGTTCAGAAATCTTATAACGTTCATCCACCCATCCAGCCGCCCGGCTGGTGAAAGACTTCCAAGGAGAGCGG
>Ga0316624_10000630_pt1 | contig 12428 bp, 12 predicted proteins | sample OWC_Aug_N3_C1_D5_FD_207657 | JGI IMG/M metagenome (GOLD analysis project Ga0316624, IMG submission 207657) | Wetland soil microbial communities from Old Woman Creek delta, Ohio, United States - OWC_Aug_N3_C1_D5_A | ecosystem: Environmental > Terrestrial > Soil > Wetlands | place: USA: Ohio...
TTCTCCCACAGGAGCAGGAATATACGGATTTCCTTCGGCCCTTTCCGGGCAGAAGGAGCACTTGTTCCAGTAGCATCCGCTTGAGGAACTGTAGGGGAGGATGGGTCCGGGGGCAAAGTAGTTTCTTACAGGGAGGGGATCATAATTGGGGCGATAGTGATTCTCTCCGGACGGCGTTACCCCCATGAGAGATAGTAAAGGTGATTCTCCAGGCCCGGCGACGAGGTGATCTACGAGGCCATCAAACGGGCTTTTCCATTGAGGCCTTCTCATCCACGAAGTGACAAGTCCTCCGCCCAAAACCAATTTCACCCCGGGGAATTGCTGTCTAAGAAAACCGATCATTGCAAACGTGCATAGGGCCTGGCTTAAATAGTTCATTGAAAATCCAATCACCGAAGGCCGTCGGTTCTTCACTAGCTCGATCAATCTTTTTTTGAAATAAGAATAGAAGGGATTGCCCCCAGGATTCTCTGCAGCGCCCAGAAGGTCTGCGCTCCTCGTAGGAGAGAGCTCTTCATGCTCATAGTTCGCCAGGCCGAGGTGCACCCGGTCGGGACGGCCTGTCATCTCAAGAATCCGGTTCAGGTCTTTTATCGCGCGGCGATAACGGCCCTGATTCCGGTAAACGTTCCAACCGCTCAACGAGGCGAGATGCTTTGAAAGATGACGGACCGCTCGGACCGTCCAGGTATCGGAGGGTGAAGGTGAGGCGTTCAGGAGGTTGAGGAGACCTTCAAGATTTGCATCCAAAACCCTGTACGTCATTCCGTGATGATCCAGGGCGCCACAGAGTTTCGCTATGCCTGCCGGGGGTTCGCATAATTTTGCAACAGGAGGGTGGACGAGGATCATCGGTATTCTTATCCGTCCGTTTCCAAAGGATGACTTCTTGCTTTTCTGATTATTTATAATATAGATGACGTCTGGATAGCAAAAAGACAGGGTCGGGGGGCTGGGCGATAACGATTGTATTTCCGGAAGAATTGAGGTATAGTGGGTCAGAAACCACTGGGTGGGACCAGGGTTGTGTTTTTTCAAGATTCTGTCTTAAATGAAGTCAAAGCGTATCACCAGAGCTGATAAGTCTGGATGCTCCTTTGAGATGGGGATCTGTAGCTCTGAGGATTTCCCTTTTCTTCTGGAGATGTACGACCATTTTTGTCCAAAACCTGCCTCGCAGGGGCTGCCCCCTGAAGACCCTGAGACCTGCCAGAATTGGGTAAAGAATCTTTTCGAAATAGGTGAGAACGTTCTTGCTTGGAAAGGGGAGAGCATCATCGGTCACGTTTCACTGGTCCCCGACAGACAAGGCAAGTTGTGCGAATTCGTAATCTTTGTTGATCAAGATCACAGAAATCTCGGGATCGGGACTGAACTGACCCGGTTCGCCCTGGAGAGGGCCAACCGGCAGGGCTATGACTCCATCTGGCTGACCGTCAACGTATCAAACTTCATAGCCATCAAGCTCTACAAAAAGCTTGGTTTTGAATATTATGACCGGGATGGTTCCGAGAGATTGATGAACATCAAATTACTAAAGAATTCATAGTTGAGCAGATTTCCACTTGAAGCGTCGTGGGACGGGATGGGAGACAACATCCGATGCTGGGTAGGGGAGAAAACATGAAAAAAGGGAGGCAGCATCCGTAATGAGGTGAAACATCATGGCCTGCCTCCTCTTTTCAGCTTATATTATTTGTTCGATTCCAAGAATTTTCCGGGGGACCGGGCAAATTCGTCTTTGCACCCTGCTGCGCAGAAATAGTAGGTTTTCCCTTCGAAGTTATAGCTAACCCCGGCTTTCTTCTCATCAATATCCATACCGCAAACTAGATCTTTTGCCATATTTCCCACCCCCTTTTCTAATTTAATTATTACACATCCTCAAAGCATCAACAATTGGCGGTTTCCGAAAGCGTCGAGAGGGGTCAATCATTCCGGATCGGTAGGGTCAAAAATACGGCTTTTTGGCCGAGAAAATAGTGGTTTGACATTATTTACCTAAAATGGGTTTTCTGCAAGGATGACCCAGAGGAGAGCATTTTAAAGGTCAACGGAGGTCCTCCGGCCTTTTTTAAATTCCGCAGGAGGTGGACGAAAAATGGAACTGAAAAAAGATGGGAACATGGGAAAGGCTTGGACAGTGCCCTTGATAGGAATACTGGTCTGGATCATTCTTGCAACTGCTGCCTTTGGAGCTGGGTTCGAAACCCATGAGCAGGGCGCAAAGGCCGTGGCCATGGGGGGGGCGTTTGCCGCGCAAGCCGATGACCCGTCGGCCATTTTTTACAATCCTTCGGGCATTACCCAGCTTGAGGGGGTACAGGCCTCCGTGGGAGTTTCTTTGGTTCGGCCTAATGTAAGATTCAAAAGTGATGGAAATCCCGGCATGGGAACGTTTCCGGGACAAAGCTGGGAGATTGAGGATCGTAACTGGTTTATTCCGAATGGTTACGTAACTTACAAGCTGAGCAAATATTTTAGTGTGGGACTCGGAGGTTTTAGCGACTTTGGACTCGGCATTGAATGGCCCAGTGATTTTGAAGGGCGATTCACTCCTGGCGGGCTAAAAACTATGCTTACTACGTATTCCCTGAGCCCGGTGATCGCAGTGAAGCCGATTGAGTGGCTCTCCGTCGGCATCGGTCCTGTTGCTCAACGCCTCGACATTGATCTTCGAAACCTCGTTCTCATCGCGGCTCCGACTCCGCCTCTTACTCCAATTAGTAACTTAGCGGAGACCGCTGAATCTAAACTCAAAGGATTTGACTGGGCTTTGGGTTACAATATTGGTTTGCTTCTGGACCTTCCCATGAATTTTCACTTTGGCGCTTCATACCTTAGCAGGGTTCGACACGAGATCAAGGACGGACATGACGAGCTCAGTTTTGCTAACGGCCTCACGCCGAGGCAGGGGGCTTCTTCTGTCATCACGCTGCCTTCTTCAGCCAAATTTGGCCTCGCATGGAAGAAGGACCCTTGGACTTTCGAGGTGGATGGGCAATGGATTGAATGGAGTACCTACAAGAAGTTAGAAGTCCATTTCGAAGATGGGACATCTCTGGTAGCGCCGAAGAACTGGCATGACTCCTGGAGCTGGCAATTGGGCGGTCAATATCGCTTGAGCAAGTATTTCGATCTTCGAGCCGGATTTCGATACGAGACATCACCGATTCCCGGCGACACACTGGATCCCATCGTTCCGTCGGGCCACCGGGAGGTTTACTGTGTTGGCATAGGGAGTCACTTCGGCCCCCTGACCATTGACCTAGGCTATAATTATATCCAAGACCAAGACCGGAGATGGAATAATTCGGCTGGGAATGTGAATGTTGGCCCTGTCACCTTGACACGTGTCACCGGCAAGTTTGTCGATGGCAATGCCCATGTCATTGCCGCAAATATTGGTTATAAGTTTTAGTGTCACTTCACGGATGCCGGAAACCTCTCGCCTTGAGAGACTGTGTGACAACAAAGGAAACCGGTTTCAACCAAGACGGGAGAGACGGTCGGGTGGAAAAGTCTTGGGGCGGCAGCCCTATTATATATAAGATTCAGACGTTCCATGCCCTTGAGATAACTCCATTTTATACAAGCACCCGTTAACGATTCCTAAAAGAACCGCATCCTAAGACTTTGGAATCCGATTGTTTCTTCCGCGAGGACCGCGATTAGGACACAGCCTCTGAAGGCGAGGGGTTTCCGGTTCTGAATTAATTCTTATTGATAGAAGTGCGCCGGCATCCTTTTTCAGAACAGGGGTTCATTTCAGCTTCAATCGAAGGGTTCTCGGCGTGACGTGGGGATAGTTTGGCGGAAGTTTTCGTCGGCGGGGAGTGCTAAAGAAGGTCGGTATGAAAAGAGAGGATCCGATTAGAATTTTAATCACGGGCGGGACGATCGATAAAGAATATGATCCGATCACCGGTGAGCTAACGTTTTCCAAGTCCCATTTATCGAACATGTTAAATCAGGTTAAATGTAAGGCCAAATTTATCTTGGAAGAAATAATGCTCAAGGACAGTCTTGAGATGAGACGTGAGGACAGAGAAGAAATCCTGAAAAAGTGTATTCGCTGTTCAGAGAATAAAGTGATCGTGACACACGGAACAGATACCGTGGTCGAAACGGCGCAATTTCTTGGGAAAAGTATGGAAGGTAAAACGGTAGTTTTGGTAGGCGCGATGATTCCCTATGCCTTTGGCGCCTCCGACGCTTTGTTCAACCTGGGCTGTGCGTTCTCTGCCGTGCAGGCACTTCAACCAGGAGTCTATATCACGATGAATGGAAAGATATTTTCGTGGAATAACGTAAGGAAAAACAGGGAATCGGGTGAATTTGAGGAATTGGCCCAGCCTCTGCGGGAATAAACAGAAAGGTTCCGCCCCCGGCGAGACCTCGGATGGCGGTCCGCCCCCCCCAGACCTTTTGTAGGATTGGCGATCGGCAGGAGGTCAAAAAACGTCATGAAATACTTCTTTCCGGATTGTTATTATTTTAGAAAACCATTCAATATCATGTGGTTATGAGGATTTATTGTTATTGGCATCCAAATTGCTCATATAATAAGAAAAATTTTCTTGTCGTGTGTTCAAGAAAGCAATCCAATTTTTCATCTCGGGGATCGGGGAGTAGGGACGGTGAGAAGTACGATCATCAACAAAATGTTGTCGTTTCAGTATCGTCTTGGCAAGCTCATCGGAAGGAAGAGGGCTGGCCCCATCTGCATCTTTATTGAAAGAACTTTCACGAGTGTTTTTGGAAGAGAGGTGTACTGGGATGGAAAATGAAGAACTGATGGAATCTTTGATGTACTTTGGCCGATGGGTGCCGCAGGATTCTGTCTTGAGGAGCCGCAGCATAGACGACGTCATAGGCTATCTCCGTGCGGAATGTGAGTTCGAAATGCTCAAGTTGAGTTCGTTCGTAACAACAAATTTAGTCAGCTTTGAGAGAATAAAGGCCTCCCCGCTCGGGCTCCGTCCATCTCCACGAAATAACGGTGCGGAGGAACCTTATCCTGTCAATCTGAAGTGATCGCGACATCACACCCGTACTCATTTTCCCGCGTGTTGCCCTTCCTTGTAGAAATCGTAAGAAACCATCGCCGGAAATGCGAATCACGGCTCTGAAAGCTCTATCGTAATACCGTTCAAAGCGTTGGGCATGGTCATCGCGATCTTTTTTCCCCGCAGACCTATTCGGGGCTTTGGGTCCATCATCTCAACGCCTCTTTTCTTCAACGCCTCTACGTCTTTGTCGATGTTGTCCGACACCACGCAGAAATGATGAATGGCGTCCCCTTTCTCCCGGTTAAAACACGCCATGAATCCATGGTCACTATTATCCTGTAGAAACTCCAGGAAAACTCCCTTAGTTTCTACGACGGCACATCTCATCTTCTTGTCCGGGAACTCTTTGACGGCTGGTTTTTCAAATTCAATGATCTGAGACAATGCCTTCAAGCTTTTTTCGACATCCTTAACGACAATCCCAAGATGACCGATCCCTTTGATCATGCCTTTTCTCCTTTCAACTATCTTCAAACCACTTTGGTCAGATCATAAATGCGCCCCCGTTGACGTCCAACGTGACCCCGGTGACAAAAGGCGAATCCAGCAGGTATTCAAACGCCCGGGCGACATCATCGGAAGTTCCCAGGCGAGGCACAAAAATCTTGTCCTTCAGAGAGGCCTTCTTTTCTTCCGGCCACTCCGTAAATACCCCGGCATCGACGATGAAAGCAGGCGCAATGGCATTGACGGTAATACCGAATGGACCCAGTTCTCGGGCTGCGTAGCGGGTCAATCCTAACATTCCCGCCTTGGACGCCGCATAGTGCGGCCCGATCACGCCGCCTCCCCGCGCTGCGACGGAGGATATATTGACGATCCGGCCGGATTTCATCTCCTTCATCCCCGGCACGACCTGCCGGCACCAGTAAAAAGCACTGTTCAGGTTGACTCGAATGGTTTCATCCCAGTCTTTGACGGCAATTTCTTCAAAGGATCTTACCGGCATCATGCCGGCGTTGTTGACAAGAACGCTGACGGGCCCCAATTTCTTGACAATCGAGCGGTGGTGTTCCGCAACCCTCTCCGCATCGCCGCCATCTCCTCTGAGCGTTAGGATTTGCCGATCTTTTTTCCTAAGGCGAGTAAGGTGCTGCTGGGCCTTCTCGGCCGATTTCTCATTATTGAGGTAAGTGACCGCCAGAGAATATCCCCGCTGCACCAAGCGCTCGGCAATCCGCAAGCCGATGCCTCGCGTTCCCCCGGTGACGACAGCAACTGATTTGTCCATTGGTTTCCTTCCTTTGTCATGGATCTGGTAAGTCTGGTGGAACTTCTCTATCTGCTCTGTCCTGATATCAAAACTAAAGCACATCTCATTGGTCTTTGTCAATCGAGCGAAGCCCCTTGCCCACCACCCGTTTTCGCTTATCCGCCACCAGGGTGAATCCCTTCGAGGCTTCATAAGACCCGCGTTGAGGGGGTCAGATGAAATCTCATTTCCAAAAAGGGTAAGCATATTGTACAATGCAAAGCATCATTGCCAGTTCGCGACCTTGCGGGCCTTTATGATGAAGCCTCTCTCTGTGGTCATCCCCCATATCCCGGAACCGTACTTTGAGAAGGTCCTGTTTTCTCTCACGAAGTCGGACCTCGTCGAGCGTATCCTGATCATCCGTCAGGAGCCGCTTCGTTTGGAAAACTCCAAGTGCCGCATTTTTGTTGGCCGACCCCTTCAGGCGCACGAGACACTCAGTCAGATGGTGGCCGAAACCCGGACAAAGTATCTCCTCCTCCTGCCGGAGTCTCAATTAATTTCGATCGGGCCCGGGACCCTGGAGAGACTTCTGGAAGAGGCTGAGTCGTCACAGGCAGGCATCGTCTATTCGGATTATTATGATGAAGGCCCACAGGGGAAGACCCTTCATCCACTCTGTGATTATCAGTTAGGCAGCGTCCGTGATGATTTTGACTTCGGTGCCATGATACTCTTTTCGGTCACCGCCATCCGGGAGGCCCTCAATAAATACGAGGCAATACACGACGGGAGATTTTCCGGTCTCTACGACCTTCGTCTGAAGGTCTCCATAGACCACCCTATCCGCCATCTGCAGGAAGCCCTCTATTCCGTCGTCAAAAAAACGGGGACCCCTCAGGCCCTGCCCGACGGCAGGGAAGAAGTGTCCCAGCAGGAAAAGATATTTGCTTACATGGATCCCCGGAATGAAGCCGCTCAAAGCGAGATGGAGGCCGTCTTCACGGACTATTTGAAGAAGATCGGGGCCTATCTGCCGCCCGATCGTTTGAGGGAGGCCGAGCAAGCACCGGACTCCTTCCCCGTGGAAGCCTCTGTCATCATCCCCGTGCTGAACCGAAAAGAAACGATTGCCCATGCCGTGAGGAGCGCCCTGTCTCAGGAAACGGATTTTCCGTTCAACGTCATCGTCGTGGATAATCACTCGGCCGACGGAACAACGGCTCTTCTCTCCGAATTGGGAAGGCAACATGCCAGCATGAAGCACATCCTCCCTGAAAGAAACGACCTTGGAATCGGCGGCTGCTGGAATGAAGCGATTCACAATCCAGTCTGCGGCCGCTATGCGGTACAGCTCGACTCGGACGATCTTTACAGCAATCATTACACCTTGCAGAAGATGGTCAACATGGTGCGTCAGAGCAACTATGCCATGGTGGTCGGTTCTTATACCGTCGTCGATTCCGGGCTGAGGGAGGTCCCGCCGGGGCTCATCGACCACCAGGAATGGACCGATGAGAATGGTCACAACAATGCGCTGCGCATCAACGGGTTGGGCGCCCCGCGGGCTTTCAACACGGGCCTGATGCGCAGCATCGGATTTCTCAATGTGAGCTACGGCGAGGATTATGCGGCGGCGCTCCGGATCTCGCGGGAATACCGGATCGGGCGGATCTATGAAAGCCTCTACCTCTGCAGGCGCTGGTCGGGTAACACCGATGCGGCTCTCAGCGTTGAAGAGACAAACCGGAACAATGCTTTTAAGGACAAAATTCGTTCCGAAGAGATTCTCGCCAGGCAGAAAATGAATCAGGGAGGATGAATCACAGCAATGGGAATCGTTGTCCGGCCCTGGCAGAAGAGCGATCTCGGATCCATTCGCAGAATCACCTGGGAGTCCTGGATCTCTACGTACCGGAGCTTCATTCCCGAAAGGGACCTCAAGTCCTACTTTGAGATTCACTACTCAGAGGAATCCTTCCTCAGCCTGTTCGATGACCCCTCCATGCAGGGTTTCGTCGCCGCGGTGGACGGTCGGGTTGCCGGGTATGCACGACTCTTTTTCAGCCGAGATGAGAACCGTCTTTATGTCTCCTCCTTGTATCTTCTTCCGGAGTTTGAGGGGCAGGGGATGGGCAGCCGGCTCTTTGAAGTCGCGGAAGGATATGCCGCCGAAAAAGGACTCGATGAGTTGTGGATCGGGGTCATGGTCCAGAACAGACGGGCCCTGGATGTTTACGGGAAAATGGGGTTTCAATTCGTCCGCGAAGAACCTTTCACGATGGGGAAAACGACGGTGAGTCATCTCATCGGTTGCAAGAAAATAAAGGGGATCGCCCTGCTTCATCAGAAGACTTATTCCAAGTTTGATCAGGGGGGAGAGGGTCTACCGGGGCTCTGTCTCGAGCTCCTGTCGGAGCAGAAAAAGAGCTGGGAGGGCCTCCGCCTGGGCTACGAATCCCTGAAGAAGGTCAGGGAACGGGATTTATCCTGCGGCAAGTTTTCCATCCGCCTCCAGTACAATCCCGGGAGAATCAAGAGCAGTCTCGCCGCCGTTGGTGGAACACAAACCCACGAGCGACAATGTTTTCTCTGCCTGGATCGCCTGCCCGCAGGCCAGAGAGGGATCTTCTACCGAAGCGAATATCTGATCCTCTGCAACCCGATGCCCATTTTCCCCGCTCACTTCATCGTCTCTCATGTAGACCATCGCCTTCAAGCCATCGCCGGGCAAATCGATTTCTTCCTCCGGCTTATCGCTGATTTTGGCCCCGGCTGGACGATTCTCTACAACGGGTCAAGGTGTGGCGCTTCCGCGCCCGACCACCTTCATTTTCATGCGGGCCCGACAGGGCAGATGCCCATCGAGAAAGAAATATGCCGCGAGAATCGCGTTCCCGTGAGGAAAGGGGAGGGGGGGACTCTGCTCTATCGCTTGAGAGATCTGGGAAGGGAAGTTATTCTGCTGGAGGGGGACGCCCCGACGGCAGTCGAAATTGTTTTAAAGAGGTTCTTGGACAGTCTCAAGAAGGTCCTTGTCATCGACGAGGAGCCTATGGTGAACATTGCCGGCTTTCTAAAAGAGGGGAAATGGTGCCTTCTGATCTTCCCGCGGCGAAAGCACCGTCCGGAAGCTTTTTTCAGAGAGGGGAAGGACCGGGTGGTGGTAAGCCCCGGGGTAATCGATATGGGGGGCCTTCTAATCACCCCAGTGGAAAAGGATTTCGAACGATTGGACAGGGGGGAAGTGAAGAGCATCTACAGAGAGGTATCCCTTGACAAGAAGACCGTAGACCATGTCATTGCGACTCTAGGGTAGTCTCCAGGGGAAAGCTATCCGGGGAGAGGACTTCATCCCCCTCTTTGACGGAAGCACTTTCTTTGGGTTCTTGTTCCTTCGGTTTTTCTACTCTGGGTTTTTCGACTCTGGGTTCTTCTGTTGATTTTACACGAGTTACCGATTTTGCCCGGGTCACAGAAAACGATGATCCTCCCATGCCGATGAAAGGGAGGGTCTCCTGACCTCTTTCCAGATTGGCGATGACGCGGATCTTCTGGTCAATCTCCTTCAACCGGGAGAGCTTTTTCTCCAGTTCGTCGATCCTCGTCGAAAAGAGGTTGATGTGGGATTTCTGAATCTGCGACTCCTGCCGCAATCGACTCAGGAGAAAGGTCTTCTTTCTGACCTGCACGTAGTCGCAGAAGAAGAATGTAATAGAGAATTGAAAAAAGACAAGGAGATAAGCAGCCATTCGAACAGTTTCTTTTCTTATCCTCAGGCGCCTGATGCCGAAGGGGGTGTGACCGAAGACGAGAATATTGATATACTCTTTATCCATGAAGAAACCCTTGTCCCTTTCTTTGAGCCCCCCCTTGTCCTGAGCCGGCGCAGTCAAGAATCTCCGGCAGGGCGCGGGGGCGTTTCCGGTCAAAACCGGATCATGAAACCAGACGTTATCTCAGTCGAAGGGGCGACATTCATCTGTAGGAACACACGCCGACTCGTCAGATCAAATGAAAAACGAAATCCCATAAATATTTCTTTGAACGATTGTTCCTTCGAATGCAGAAGTCTTAACGTGGTCAGAATGTTTCCTTCTTCGAATAAACCATTTCCGTCTCGATTGGACGTCAAAACGAATCTTCTGGAATCGGGGCCTGAAGACTTGACTTCCCTCACCTGGGAGGAGCTGAAGAATTGATTTTTCCAGACATTCTCCGAAAACTCACGGAAGGAAATTACTTTATCCGGCGATTCTACCCACTGGGACCTCTTCTTTTCCTCAAGGGTTCTCAAGAAGTTTATGTTGCTGCGTGCGGTCTGATTCTTTTTTATCCACCCGGTAGGTTTTTTTGCAGGTGCTGCTTTTTCCTGCACGACCACCCCATTTTTTCCCATTTCCCTCGCCGTGACTTGAACTTCAGCGCCCTTTATTGATTTGACTGGATCACACAACGCATGGTTGATACTCGCAAAAATGAACAGGGTTAACAAAATTGAAACCTTTTTCATAAACCCTTTCCCCGGGCCCTTTTGAACATTTGAGACGAAACAGCGGAAAAACAAACCTAATTTGGCACGACCATTTTTTTCTTGGAAGAGACCGAAAGTTAGAAGAGTGAAAGAGCAATTTAAATGCCAAAGCACCCGCATTGTAATTGTTGGAGAGTTGGACTAAAATTGATCAGTGGGTATGGGCGAATCATGAGAGGCAATGCTAAAACGGATGGATGAGATTGGCTGTCTGGATGAAAGAGAGATTTAACAATGAAAAATAGGAAATCAAGATTATTGCCCATAGGATTTATCCTTGCTCTCCTCGGGCCGTCCGTGCTCGCTCAAGAAACTCTTTCTGCGCCCCAGAAAAGCTTCTTATGGAGAATTCAATCAAAAACGAACACAGTGTATGTCCTGGGTTCGCTTCATTATTCCAGAAAAGAGATCTACCCGCTCAGTGATAAAATTGAAAAAGCCTTTGGTGAATCGGAGATTTTAGTCGTAGAGGCAGATGTGAATGATATGAAGAAACTGGATATCCAAAAATTCGCAGCCCGTGCCTTCTATCCGGAGAACGATACGCTGGAAAAGCATGTTTCCCCCGAAATCTATGAACGCCTCGTGAAAGAAACGGGAGGGCTGGGTATTCCTGCCGAGCTTCTTGTCAAACAGAAACCTTGGTTTTTGGCCATGACACTTGTGGCATTGGAGAGCCTGAAATTGGGGTTTGACCCCGAGCTCGGGATAGATAGGTATTTTCTCTCGAAGGCCGAAGGTCGGAAGAAGATATCAGAACTGGAGAGTCTTGATTATCAGATCGACCTCCTCTCCGGCTTTTCGGATAAAGACCAGGAGTTGCTTCTATTGTATACGTTAAAAGACTTGAGAATACTTGAGCAGGAGTTGGAGCAACTGACGAGGGCATGGACATCGGGAGATACAAGAAGCATGGAGTCCATCCTGACGAGAAGCGTCTCAGAAGACAAAAGACTATCACCCATCTTTGAAAAGATCGTTTACGAAAGAAACACGAAGATGGCTTCCAAGATTGAAGATTTCTTTCGAACGGGAGCAACCTGCTTTGTCATTGTCGGGGCAGGTCATCTAGTGGGCGACCGGGGGATCATTGAGATCCTCAAAGGGAAAGGATATCTGGTCGAACAATTATAAGCACCAGCAAGATTTATAACTCCTCTCGGAATTATCCTTTCAGTTTCCCAAGAACCATTCTCTGAATATTTTTATAGACAGGTTCGGGAAATTTCTGTTATATGGAAGGAAATTGTCATTCCACCTCCGGAGAGAAGGTGTGTTTCCTCCCGCAGACCCGGGGGATGTTACATCCTGGAAGCGCATCAGCGACTGTCTCTCAATACCGCCGGTAGATTCGTCAGGATGTGTCCTGTCCGGGGATAGGGAAGAGGATATGAAGGAGGCCATGCTTTATAGCCCCTTAGAGGACGGAAAAGTGGTATGCCATCTCTGCAACCACCGATGCGTTATTTCACCCGGGAAGCGGGGAGTCTGTGGAGTGCGGGAGAACCGGGAAGGAAAGCTTTACACCCTCGTCTACGGCCGCGCGATTTCTCTCAACGTAGACCCGGTTGAAAAGAAACCGCTCTTTCATCTCTTTCCGGGGTCGACGTCGTTTTCCATCGCG
>Ga0316624_10000631_pt1 | contig 12427 bp, 13 predicted proteins | sample OWC_Aug_N3_C1_D5_FD_207657 | JGI IMG/M metagenome (GOLD analysis project Ga0316624, IMG submission 207657) | Wetland soil microbial communities from Old Woman Creek delta, Ohio, United States - OWC_Aug_N3_C1_D5_A | ecosystem: Environmental > Terrestrial > Soil > Wetlands | place: USA: Ohio...
CGGATTACGCTTTGGTTTATGGAAACCCGGGAGGAGTGAAGGGATGGGTTTGCCAATGTGCTGGAGAGATTGCTTTCCGATCCGGGAAAGCACTCTGCAAGGCCTGCGGGAAGAAATACAAGAAGGACCGCGGTGGAGTAAAACGGATCTGATGCTCAGAGGAACTTCTTCATGAAGATCGTGACTATTGTTGGCGCAAGGCCCCAATTTATCAAGGCTGCTACGATCAGTCGAGCGATTAAAGAATTCGATCGAAGGTCACAGATTCGACACTACAGGAAGAAGCGGATTCAGGAAATACTGGTTCATACCGGGCAGCATTACGACACCTTGATGGATAAAGTCTTTTTTGAAGAGCTCGATCTTCCAAAGCCGGATTACCATTTGGGAGTGGGATCGGGTTCTCACGCCAAGCAGACCGGGTTAATGCTTGAACGCATCGAAGGGGTCCTCGAAAAGGAAAAACCTGAAACCGTGATCGTTTATGGCGATACGAATTCGACGCTGGCCGGGGCATTGGCCGCGGCAAAGCTCAAGATCCCTGTCGGTCATGTGGAGGCGGGTTTGAGAAGCTATAACCCGGGTATGCCCGAAGAGATCAACCGTGTTCTGACGGACCATCTTTCAACCTTCCTGTTTTGTCCCACCGACCAGGCCGCTCGAAATCTGTCGAAGGAAGGGATAAAAGATGGAAAAACAAGAGTCGTTAAGAATGTAGGCGACGTCATGTACGATTCGATCCTCTATTATTCCGAGCTGGCTGAAGAAAAGTCCTCTATTTTGAGGGATTTAGACCTTACGCTTGAAACTCAAAACTCAAAACTCATCATTCATAACTACTACCTGGCTACTCTCCATCGTGCTGAGAATACGGATGATCCGAAAAAGCTGAAATCTATTTTGAAAGCCCTCGATGAGATCGGGAGAAATACTCCTACCGTCCTCCCGCTTCATCCGAGGACGAAGAAGATGATGGAAGTCTACCATCTTTTCTCTCGATTTCAGAACATCCAATTCATTGAGCCTCTCTCTTATTTTGATATGCTTAAACTGGAGAAAAATGCCGCGGGAATTCTGACCGATTCAGGAGGTGTCCAGAAAGAGGCCTATTGGTTAAGCGTCCCTTGTTTTACATTAAGGGGAGAGACAGAATGGGTGGAAACCGTCCAAAGGAGATGGAATACATTGGTAGGGACAGAACCCAAAAAGATTGTTCGAGCGGTCGATCATTTAAACAAGAGAACACTCTCCAAGAAGAGTCCGAGTATTTTTGGAGATGGAAAAGCGAGCGAAGCGATCGTAAGGCTGCTCGTGAAGTCGCCAAAATTATATTAAGATTTCCGTGGTCCTATCATGAGACCCATGGCATTTCATCAAATCAGGAGGGGACCTGTGTCTCAAAAGGATTGTCTCATGATTCTGGCGATCCGGAGGGAAGAGAAAACTGACATAGAGCGGATGATTTAACTTGGGAATCCTGGAAAGGTGTTCCGTGCTTCGATCTTGGAAGGAGAGATGTGCCAACCGGAAAGAGGAGGCCGGGTTTAATCAATTCCAAACATGGCACATCCTTATCCTCATTCTTTTCGTTGCCTTTTCTTTACGCATCGTTCTCATTTTTCAACCTGAGGTGATCCACAGTGACGGGGCAGAATATATTCGTCATGCCAAAGAAGTTTCAGCCGGAAACTGGATGGGGGGGGTATCCGGGCCGGTTTATCCCGCTCTGATTTCGCTGGGCTCTCTTTTCGTGAAAGACTATGAGTTGGCCGGGATCTGGATCTCCGTGATCTTTGGATCCCTCCTGATTCTGCCGGTCTTTTATTTAGGCAAGGTGATCTTCAACGAAAAGGTGGGGATCCTTTCGGCCCTTCTGTCTACTGTTCATCCTTATCTTTACGGTTTTTCTGGCTCGGTTCTCACCGAATCGACCTATTATTTTCTTTTGACGACCTCTGTCCTTTTTGGGTGGGAGGCTTTTAAAAAAGGGAGGGTTCATCATGTTTTCCTTTTTGGCCTCTTCTCAACGCTTACCTTTCTCACAAAGCCAGAAGGGATCGGGCTGATCCCTATCTTTAGCTTTTGGATTTTATGGATGAATCCTTCTCAAGGCGGACGGCCTTGGATAAAACGAATCGGAATTTTTGTTCTAGCCGTATTTTGTTTCCTCCTCTTTTCATCGCCTTATCTGACTTCCCTGAAAAAAGAATTAGGGGGATGGAGGGTTTCAAAAAAGGCCGCGGTTACCATTGAGGGTTTTTCAAAAGGTCAGAGTGAGGCAGAAGGGCCAAAGATCAATTTAGAACCTTTCTTCAGAAACCCCTTCCCTCTACTGGGAAAAGTCGGTTTCGGTTTTTTGGCATCCTTCTATAGATTCCAACAGGCCTTCCATCCTATTCTATTCCTTCTAGCCATCTTTGGATGGATAGGGATATTCAGAAACAGGTCGAGCGGCGATGTCAAGGGAAGTTTCTATATTTTTACCCATCATATCTTTTTGTTTGGGTTTGTTCTTCCTTTCTTTCTGATTAACAGAAGATATGTATCCCAGATGGTGGCGATCTCACTCCCGTGGGCAGCGTTTGGATGTTTGGAGGTAGAAGGTTGGGCGAGCAGGTGGTTTAAGAAGGAAGGTTTAGAAAAAAGGGTTTCGTTCGTTTTGTTTTTGGCTCTTTTATGCGGGCTTTTCATCCAGGGAATCGTCGGGTCTACCTCCGACGGTCGGTTGATGGAGAAGGAGGCGGGCCTATGGATGAAGGAAAATCTTCCCAGGGGAAGCAAAATCATGAGCCGCATGCCTCAGGAAGCTTTCTATTCTGAACTGGGATGGACTAGAATTCCGGGGAAAGATTACGAAGAGGTTTTAAAAACGGCTCGGTCCACAGGGGTTCGATACCTGGTGATCGATGAGAAAATCGAGGAAGTTTCATCCGGTTTTTGGGAGAAGATCAAAGATACGGATTTAGTCCTCTTAAAAGAATTGAGAGTAGAGGGTCAAAAAATAGCGATATTTGAAATTACTTATCCCAAGTAACAAGCCATGCAAAGAGGACAAAACTGGACGACTCGTGAAGGAAATGAAGGCGATAGGGAGGGAATCTTATCGCTTAGAAAGGTTGTATTCGGAGAAACCGAAAAAGACAAATTGGATCCTAGGTTCTGGAGATGGCAAATCAAAGAGAATCCTGACGGAATAGGCTGGATCTATCTTGTCGAGGATAGGGATAAGATCATAGGTCATCTTGCCGACCTTCCGAAGCGATTTTCCGTCGAGGGGAGACTCGTTCTCGGAACGTTGACCCATGATATGATGGTCCATCCGGATTACAGAAGAAAGGGTGTTTCCACCGCGACGGCCAGACTTGGAATCCGTAAGGTTGAGAAGGAAAAGGGACAGTTTATGACGGCCTACTCCGTCCGGGTGGAATCACTAAACAGCCTGTTAAAAGTAGGGTGGAAGGAAGTGGTGGAGCTTCCAGTTCTAGTTTTTCCGATAAGGTTTCAGGGAATCGTAAATCGTTACGTTCACTTGAAGTTGATGAGCCTTCTCATCGGAGGGATCGCAAGATTCTTTTACTTTATTCACTCCGGGTGGAGAAAAGAGAAGAAGATGAGTGGGGTGGAGATTAAGAGGGTCGGGGAGTTGGACGAAAAATTTGATGTTTTCTGGGAGAAAGCGATCTCCCTCTATCCCATCATGGGTGTCCGGGATCGGAATTATTTGATCTGGCGTTATCTTCAACACCCCACTCGAAACTATACCATTTTTAGGGCAATGAAGAATGGAGAGATGAAAGGGTATATTGTGTTAAGAAAGGTTGAACTGCTTAAATTTAACAGTGCCGTCATCGTGGATCTGCTTGCCCTTGATGATGAGACCGTTTCTGAACTGGTGGCGCATGGGATTGAGCATACCCGCCGGGAGGAGGCTGACCTTCTAGGCTTCATGGTTCCAAAACCGCACCCCTATTATCGGAGTTTAAGAAAAAAAGGGTTTCTCCAAAGTTTAAAAGTGTTTCACTTTTTGGTCTATTCCCATTGGGAGGAAGAGATCCTCTTCAACCCCAAGGGATGGTATCTTACCTGGGGGGACACCGATGTGATCTAATTGCCCGAAAGCAAGAAGAGACACCTGAAAGGTCAGGGCGACTAACATTAGACAGCCGTCCGTCGTGCATTGTCCATTTCTCCGCAGGGCTTTGTAATTCAACCCTAACCTGAACATTTTGCGGAATTCCCACGGTTTGAACGATTAAGAGCTCCAGATGGAAGTGATTAATGCCTTATCGATTGACTTGGAGGAATGGTATCATTCGGAGCTAGTGGAGGGGAGAAGGTCCTCTTTCTCTCAGGCCGAAGAGGCGACAAAACCCATTCTTGACCTGTTGGACCGATATCAAACGAAAGCCTCCTTCTTTGTCGTCGGGGAGGTTGCCGAGCAGAACCCTGATCTCATCCAGTCCATCTTCCAGAGAGGGCATGAGATTGGTTGTCATACTTTTTCTCACAAGCTCGTATGGAATATGGGAGAGAGCCTCTTCCGGGAGGACTTAGAACGATTTCGTTTCGTCATACAAAAAATCCTGGGAAGGGTTGGGGTCAAAGGGTTTCGTGCCCCTTGTTTTTCCATCGATAACCGTAATCGATGGGCTCTCAAAGTTCTCCTGGATTTCGGGTACCAGTATGATGCAAGCATTTTCCCTTTAAAAATAAATCCTCTTTACGGAATAAGCGGAGCCCCCACCCGGCCTTACCGTATCTCTCTTGAAGACGTGAGAAAGGAGGATCCCCAAAGTCCACTCATGGAGTATCCTCTGTGCCCATTGAAGATCGGAGGACTAAAGATTCCCATATCGGGTGGATTCTACCTGAGAGCCTTGCCACGGGTCTTCCTTCACTGGGGATTGAAGAGGATCAATCGATCCCAACCTTTCTTGGTCTATTTTCACCCCTGGGAAGGTTACGAGAAGACGCCCAGATTTAAACTCCCTCTGATGAATCGCGTGATTTCATACTACGGCATTTCTTCGGCATTGAAGAAATTTGAGTTCCTCTTGAGACATTTCAGATTTGGGAGATTAGATCAGCTCCTCGGTTAATACATAGAAAAAACAAGCCCTCAACCGATATGCGCCCTGGTCACATTTAAACGGAGAAGAAATCATAGACCGTGGGCAAAAGAGAAATTCCTCCGGTGGAAAATAACGGAAAAGTAAATCTCATCAGAACGATGAAAGAGTTCATCGAAGTCCCCCCAGGAATGGGAGAGCCTGCCCCCAATTGTTGAATTTACCCTATTAATTTGCTAAGACTTTTCTCAACTTTCGCAGGAACATCCCGGAAAGAGTGGTGTTTATCGCGTTATTGTGTTAAACAATGTCGATAGGAGAATAGCGAGGTAGAAATGAAACGCGCTTTGATCACGGGCATTACCGGCCAGGACGGCAGCTATCTGGCGGAATTTCTTTTGAAGAAAGGTTATGAGGTTCACGGGTTGATCCGAAGGGCGAGTACGTTTAATACGGAAAGGATCGACCATCTCTATGCCGATCCTCACGATCCTAAGACCAGGATCTACCTTCACTATGGTGATCTTTCCGACTCGGGTCAGCTGACCAACCTCATCTATAACGTCCAACCCGAAGAAATCTACCATCTGGGTGCACAGAGTCATGTACGTGTGAGTTTTGATATGCCGGAGTACACCGGGGATATTACGGCCATTGGGACCACAAGGATGTTGGAGGCGATCCGGAGGAGTGGGATCGCGACAAAATTCTACCAGGCTTCAAGTAGTGAAATGTTTGGTGATTCCCCCCCTCCGCAGAATGAACATACACCCTTCAGGTCTCGCAGTCCTTATGCCGCTGCAAAGATATATGCCTTCTGGATGACGACCAACTACCGGGAAGCCTACAAGAGTTTTGCGTGTAACGGAATCCTCTTCAACCACGAGTCACCCAAGAGAGGAGAGACTTTTGTTACCCGGAAGATCACTCGATCGCTAGCGAGGATTAAACTGGGTTTGGAAAAAAAACTTTATCTCGGCAATTTGAATGCGAAAAGGGATTGGGGATTTGCAGGAGATTATGTCGAAGCCATGTGGCTGATGCTCCAGCAGGAGGATCCCGACGATTATGTGATTGCCACAGGGGAATCCCATTCCGTAAAAGAATTTTTGGAAGAGGCTTTCAATTGCGTGGGGCTGAACTGGAGGGAATATGTGGAGATTGATTCGCGTTATTTCCGGCCCACAGAGGTAGATTTGCTCCTTGGGGACGCCTCGAAAGCAAGGAGAAAATTACTTTGGGAGCCCAAGGTCAAATTCAAAGAGTTGGTGAAATTGATGGTCGATGCGGACATCGAGGACCTTGAAGAGATGAAGAGATGTCAGGATGTCATCCGGAAACTATCCAACAGCGAACAATGAGAATTTAGGTCGAGGAGAAGGTTAGCCTCAACCTGGGGATCCTCATGGGTTTTTGGGAGAAAAAAAGAGTCACCGTAACGGGCGGTGCGGGTTTTTTGGGTTCCTTCGTGGTCGCTAAGCTGAAAGAGAGAGGTTGCAGGAACATCTTTGTTCCGAGAAGCAAAGATTACGACCTTGTCCATTACCAAGCCTGTCAGAAAGTTTATGAAGATTCCAAGCCTGACATTGTCATTCATCTCGCTGCACGGGTTGGAGGAATAGGAGCCAATCGCGCCAATCCGGGAAAATTCTTTTACGAAAACCTCATGATGGGCGTTCAGATGATGGATGTTGGAAGAAAGGCAGGAATTGAAAAGTTTGTTGCCATTGGTACCATATGCGCCTATCCCAAGTTCACTCCGGTGCCGTTTAAGGAAGAAGATCTCTGGAATGGCTATCCCGAGGAGACGAATGCTCCATACGGCCTTGCAAAGAAGATGCTTTTGGTCCAGGCACAGGCGTACCGACAGCAGTATGGTTTCAATGCCATCTATCTCCTGCCCGTCAATCTTTACGGCCCTGGCGACAACTTTGATCCCAAATCCTCTCACGTTGTCCCTGCTTTAATCAAGAAGTGTGTTGATGCGATGGCGGATAACCGTACAGAGATCACCGTTTGGGGAACCGGAGAACCAACAAGAGAATTCCTCTATGTGGAAGATGCGGCGGAGGGTATCCTTCTTGCGTCTGAGAGATATAACAAGCCGGAGCCTGTCAATCTTGGAGCCGGCTTCGAAATATCCATAAAGGATTTAGTGGATCATATTGTGAGACTGACGGGTTTTAAAGGCAGAATTTTATGGGACAATTCAATGCCTGACGGACAGCCCAAAAGAATGCTGGATACGTCGAGAGCTGAAAAAGAGTTTGGCTTCAGAGCGAAGACAAACTTCGAGGAAGGTCTTAAAAATACCATAGGTTGGTATCTTTCTAACAGAGGTTAGCGAGGAGTGTATTGTGCCAAAGAGTGATTTTTCGAAATCGAGTTACGAAAGACATGAATTACACTTCGAGGCTTACGCAAATGGCGGCCCAGAAGAAAAGATGGCGAAAAGTTGGTTGAATGCTGACACGGTCGATTCATGGAGGCATCAACGCATGTACAGGTCAATTGATCCACTGCTGTCATGTTACCCGACGGCAAGATGGCTCACGATAGGGGACGGAAGATATGGGAATGACGCCCACTACATTCAACAGAAGGGACGGAATGCCCTGGCAACCGATATCTCTGATCTTCTTTTGAAAGAAGCAAAAGAAATTGGCTATGTCACGGATTGGCGGAAAGAAAATGCGGAATCATTAACTTTTTCCGAGGAAGAATTTGATTTTGTACTCTGCAAAGAGTCTTACCATCATTTTCCTAGACCGATGGTAGCACTTTACGAAATGATAAGGGTTGCCAAGATAGGCGTCGTTCTCATTGAACCCAATGATTCTGGAATCCTATCTCCCAGTAAGATCGGTCTCTTGATCTCATATATGTTATTCAGACGCTTCTTCATAAAGTTTATGAGGTTTTTAGGGAAAGAAACATACTCCAACGCTGGAGGTTATGAACCTTCCGGCGGAGGTAATTACATCTATCCCATATCAGAAAGAGAGATAGAGAAAGTTGCCTTGGGTCTCAACCTTGAAACCCTTGCATTCAAAGGTCTGAATGATTCTTACATTGAAGGAGTTGAATACGAAAGGTTACATAAGGATTCAGAATTGTACCGGAGAGTCAAAACTTCAATAGAAAAGGCTGACCTCAGGTGCAAACTGGGAGTGCAGTGCTACTGCTATCTCGTGGCAATTATCTTTAAGCAAACCCCGTTAGACGAGTGCGTAAAAGCACTAAGAAATGATAATTTCAAAGTCGTTCAATTACCCAGGAATCCATGTGTAACAGAAAGTTAAGCGAAATAAACTGTAGGAATCGAATAAGAAAATAGATAGGATGCAATGAGACAATAAAAGCAGAATGAGAGAGAAGGCGACCATTGACTTTTCCAACGAGAGCGCTCCCAAGGTGATCATCAAGCCTTCACAAGGCTGGTTTAACCTTCACCTGAATGATCTGTGGCACTATCGTGAGCTATTGTACTTCCTGACCTGGCGGGATATCAAGGTTCGATATAAGCAAACTGTCCTGGGGGCCGCGTGGGCGATTATCCAGCCTTTTCTGACCATGGTGGTATTTACCCTGTTCTTTGGGAAGTTGGCAAAGATTCCTTCAGAAGGGGTGCCCTATCCACTCTTCAGTTACGCTGGACTTCTGCCCTGGACATTCTTTGCCCAGGCGGTGAATCAATCGTCTGATAGTCTGGTTGGGAACGCCAATTTAATCACCAAAGTATATTTCCCTCGCTTGGTCGTTCCTCTTTCTGCTGGTCTTGCCCCTTTGGTGGATTTCTGCATTGCTTTTGTCGTGCTCATCGGGATGATGTTCTATTACCAGATATTTCCGACCGGCACTTTAGTTTGGTTACCAGCTTTTTTACTACTTGCATTTGCCACATCTCTTGGCGTTGGGCTGTGGCTTTCAGCATTAAATGTGCAATATCGAGATGTGCGCTACACCGTCCCCTTTCTCACTCAATTGTGGCTTTTCGCGACGCCGGTGATTTACCCAAGCGGCGCGGTTCACGGTCCCTGGCGGATCATTCTCGGATTGAATCCGATGACCGGGGTGGTGGAAGGATTCCGCTGGTCGCTTTTGGGAATCGGAGCGGCTCCCGGAGCCATGATCTACATGTCGATGGGTGTCGCCCTTCTACTCATTTTTACAGGACTGATGTACTTTGGTCGAATGGAGAAAACGTTTGCAGACATAGTATAAGAATAGACGGAAGACGGGCGACGCCAGACCGGAGCCGGAAAGCCGAAGACGGACGGGGGGAGGCTCCCGGCTACGGTCCTTGATCTCCTGTTAAAGGTATCATTCATGAGTGATATTGCAATACGCGTTGAGAATCTAGGCAAGCGCTATCGGATCGGGCAGCGGGAGCCCTATAAGACTCTACGCGATACCGTGACAGAAGCATTTACCGCGCCTTTCCGATGGTGGGGAAAACACAATTCTTCAGCCTCTCAGTCCTCATTCGGAATTCCGAAATCAGATTACATCTGGGCTCTTCGCGATGTGTCTTTTGAAGTCAAGCCGGGCGAAGTGGTGGGAATCATCGGGCGAAACGGGGCAGGGAAGAGCACGTTGCTAAAAGTCTTGTCTCGTACCACTGAGCCAACGGAGGGCTATGCCGAAATCTACGGCCGGATCGGTTCATTGCTGGAGGTGGGTACTGGGTTCCATCCCGAACTCAGCGGCAGGGAAAACATTTACCTGAATGCAGCAATCTTAGGAATGAAGAGACGGGAAATTGTCCAGAAGTTCGATGAAATTGTGGATTTTGCTGAAGTAGAGAAATTCTTGGACACTCCAGTGAAGCATTACTCAAGCGGCATGTATGTACGTTTGGCTTTTGCAGTGGCCGCCCATTTGGAGCCCGAAATTCTTTTGGTGGACGAAGTATTGGCAGTAGGCGATGCAGCCTTTCAAAAGAAGTGCCTGGGTAAGATGGGAGAAGTAGCACAGGGAGGTCGGACAGTACTTTTTGTGAGTCACAATATGAATGCTGTCGAAGAATTGTGCCAAAGCTGTATCCTCCTCAGTACGGGCAAGATAGACTTGTTTGGACATAGTGTAAGAGAAGCCATTAATTTATATTTTTCAACCATTATGAATACTCAGTCTACTTCAGAATGGATTTTTAATGGCAGTGAATTATACAGAAACCCCTATTTTTCTCCATCATCATTTCGTATCACCGGCAGAGATGGCCAAGTAGCGACGGAATCATTACGATGCGATGACGAAATTTGGGTTCAAATCGAAGGAAATATAGAAATCATTGATCCAGCATTGACCCTGGGTTATGCTATCTGCGCTGAAGATGGCAGGACGATTTACTGGAGTTACTATACTGATAGCCCTGAAGATAAGTGGCCTTCATTTTCGAGAGGGAAAGTACGTTTGCGGAGCAAAATCCCGCCACATCTGTTGAACGAAGGTAGATATCGGATTGAACTCATCGGGAGTTTATTTAACCGGTGTTGGTTGTTTGAACCAGGTCGCAACGCACCTCAATGCACGCTATCCGTCCGCGGTGGGCTAAGTGATTCGCCGTATTGGCGTGAGGCGCGTGCAGGATATATTGCTCCCCTTATGGAATGGGAATCGGAGAGTATTTCTTAAGACATCCTGATGTTTTAATACTTCACGATTAGATGAGAATCATAAAGAAAGATGTCTTTAGTACTGTATGCTATTTAATAAAGCAATTGATAAAAAAATCTTACCTGAGAAGAATCAGCATTCGCAAAGCATCGGCGTTATTAAACCCTGGACAAGAGATCAAATTAGAAATTGGTAGCGGCCCGATTGAAAGGCAAGAACGGATGGGTGACATTAGATATTAGTGGACAGGCGGACCTTTGTTGGAGTCTTCTTACCCCTGGCCGTTTCCGGATGATAGTGTTTCGATAATATACTCGTCGCATGTGCCAGAAAATTTCTATTATCGTGATTTGATGCGATTGCTAAAAGAGTGCTTCAGGGTTCTAAAACCGGGAGGTTTTTTCAGCGTTTGTGTTCCAAACGCGGGCCTTTACCTGAATGCCTACTCTCATCCAGAAAGTTTTGACGCATCTTTTATTTTGTATCAGCCAGCGATTATCTCCGAACAAAAAATGGATATCATCAACTATATTGCCTATATGGATGGGGAGCATCGATATATGTTCGATCAGGATAATCTGGTTCAAGTCCTCTCTCAGGCTGGGTTTGTTAACGTTTGCCCTCGGAATTTTGATTCCGAATTGGATTCGCCCGAACGAAAAAGGGAATCAGTATATGCAATTTGCTCAAAACCTTAAGACCGACCAGGAGATAAGGCTGCAAAAACTCATATCAGCGAATGATCGTCTTGCATTCAAAAAGGAGCTCAATCTCGACTACGAATATCCTACCGTGGGGTTTGTCCGACGCCCTGTCCCAGGGAAAAGAGTAGTGGGTTTACTAGCGACCCTGCGGGACCTTTGAGCCGGCGTTAAGTTGCTGCAATTGCTAAGTATTCCACACGTTCTGTGGGTTGCGAAAATGAAGATTCGGGAGCGATGAAGAAAACATTAATAACAGGCGTCACAGGTCAAGATTGAACCTGTCCTTCCTTTTGGGAATCTGGTCAAGGGGCTGACCGAAGAGGAGTTGAAACACGGGGTGAGAGGTTATCCGGCTCAACGATGAGAATAGCATTCGAAATGCCGGGCGGGGGTACATGGCAGGCCGGCACTTCCTACTTTAAGACCATTATCTACGCCCTGAAACACACTTATGGTGAGGACGTTGCTTTATATTTCTTGTTACCGGACACGGGTGTCACTCAAGACATGGGTGAAGCCGGAGGGAAGGTTCTCAAGATTGCCACCTATCGCGAATGGAGTGTGCCCTGGGTAGCAGAGCAGGGGATAAAACGTTTGCTCACTTACGACGTGGGAAAAACTCGGGTTCTGAAACGCCACGAAATAGATGTCGTGTTCGGCCTCCATCTCTTGCACCGATATAGGAGGATTCCCATCTTATCCTGGATACCCGATTTTCAGCATATCCACTTGCCAGAGATGTTTAACGCGGTGGAGCGACGCCAGCGAGATCGGGTATTTCTCCACGCGGCTAAGGTCTCTAGCCGGACAATCTTAATGAGCCAGTCAGTTAAGAAGGATTTTGAGATCTTCGCTCCCCAGTATGTGGGTAAAGCAAGAGTGCTTCAGGCCGTTTGCCAGGTTCCTGGATCAGTTTTCGAAGCTGACTTGAAGTCCGTTTTGAATCTTTACCATTTGCCCGAGAAATTTGTTTACATTCCCAATCAGTTTTGGAGACATAAGAACCATGAGATAGCCTTTCAAGCTGTCAAGACC
>Ga0316624_10000632_pt1 | contig 12422 bp, 10 predicted proteins | sample OWC_Aug_N3_C1_D5_FD_207657 | JGI IMG/M metagenome (GOLD analysis project Ga0316624, IMG submission 207657) | Wetland soil microbial communities from Old Woman Creek delta, Ohio, United States - OWC_Aug_N3_C1_D5_A | ecosystem: Environmental > Terrestrial > Soil > Wetlands | place: USA: Ohio...
CGGGTTCGGCTTCAGCGTGGTTTGTCCGGGTTGCCAGCCCGACGGCGTGACCTCGCCGGTCTTCCGCACATGCTGGAAGGCCTTGAGCTGCCGGATCAACTCGTCGGGATTCCGGCCCACCTCGGGCGTCAGCACTTCCATCGCGCGGATGACAAAATCGGGGTCAATGATAAAGCGCCCCCGGATATCGACGCCGGCGGCCTCGTCGTACACGCCGTAGACCGCGCCGATCTGGCCCCCGGCATCGGAGAGCATCGGGAACGGGACGCCGCCTTCCAGCATCCTGGACAGTTCATGCTCCTGCCACATCTTGTGATCAAACCGGCTGTCGGTGCTCATTGCCAGTACTTCCGCATCCAGCGCCTTGAAGTCCTTGTAACGGGCGGCGACCGCCGCCAGTTCCGTGGGTCAGACAAAGGTGAAATCTCCCGGATAGAAGCAGAGCACGATCCATCGGCCCTTATAATCCGAGAGCTTCACCGGCTTGAATCCTACGCCTTCTACATACGCATTTGCCTCGAAGTCCGGGGCTTCCCTGCCAACACGTGCCAGCATTTTGCTTACCTCCTGTTGAGATGACGCCGCCCCAAAAGCCGGGGCAACAGATGCGGACGCGGGCTTGATGGGCCCGCGTGCAGCCTTGACGCAACCATCCTTCTGTTCCGGCATAGCAACCTCCTTTCAGGTAACAAAATCAACTGCTCGGGAAAATTGAGGCCTTCTCACGCCGCGGTCTTCCCTGCGATCCCTTTCTTGAAATGCATTTCTCCCTGCTCATGTTCCATAAGGTTTTTAAGATTTTGCGCGCTCGTTTTTCTTATATCAACGCCGGCGTCGGAAAGGACGTATTCCGGGCCTTTGCCCTCGAAGAGCTCTTTTGTGTACAAAACGTCCACCTTCCTGGTTACGAGGAATTCCGCGAGCTTGATGCCTTTACCTTTTTCGAGTTGTGAAAAGGGATTCCCCTGGATTTCCTGAGACACCACCGCTCCATCTGAAATTCTTTCATCCCAAAGGGCGATAAAGGGAGCTTTGGCAAAATGCTCGGAGATCACGCCCTCCCTACCGGCAAGGGGCACGGCATAGCGGAGAAGCTCCTTTTTTTCCGGCTCGTAATGGACGATGACCCTTTCTACGAAAGGAATGCGTCCCTTGATTTCTCTTTCCAGGGCAAGAGCGATCTCGTGGGCCTCTTTCAGCCTTGTAAGCGACAGTTTTGCCGATATCTCGACGAAGATGAACCTTCCGGAGTTTCTCGCCTGGAGGGAAACGAGCTCCTTGACCTGTGGGAAACTTCTGACCACCTCCTGCATCCGGCCCAGCGTCTTAGTGTCCACGGAGGCGTCGAGGAGGCTCTTTGCGGAGTCGCGGAGGATCTCGTACCCCGATTTGGCGACCACGATGAGAACAGCGAACGCCGCGATCCTGTCCACGAAAGGATAGGAGAATCGCGCTGCCGCAAGGCCCGCCACGACTGCGGCAAGGGGCGCGATGTCCGCTTTCCAGTGCTTGGCATCGGCCAGTAATGAGGGGGAATTTACGACAGTGCCCCTGGCGCGCTCAAAGCGCGCAAAGAACCAAACCGGCAGTGCCAGAAGGACCAGCGTTGCAATGCCCGCGTCCAGGTTCCTCATCTCCGAGGAGGGGGGCCTCACAATCATGGTCGCGATTTCGTACGCCGAAAGAAAGATCATCCCTGCCAGGAAGAGCGCTGCCAGATTTTCCGTCTTGTAAAGGCCCCAGGGAAAGCGTTTCGACTTCTTCTTCGCCAGCGCGATCCCGGCCACCATCAGCAGGCTGCCGATGACGTCGGTCAGCGAATGAACCGCCTCGGCCAGCAGCGCGGCACTGTGGGTAACGAGGTGGAGCAGATATTTCACAGCCGCGAGAAAGACATACAGGCACAGGGACAGCATTGCAACGCTCATCCCCGTGGGGTCATCCGGAACCTTCCGGAATGCACTCGTTTGCCCCATCTGGCGGCTGCCCTCGATATGATCATCAGAACTTGTCATCTGAACAAGCCTTTTCTGCATGGAATTCTGTTGCCCTCGGCACCGGGCTATCCCTTGTTGATAAGGATGGAGCATCCGGCATGCCCGGGGACGCGCCGGGACACGCGCCTCCCCACCATCCCCCTGAGCCCCGCATGCCGACGTACTATTAATCTTAATGTAGCACATGCCAATTTTTCGTGCGTGGCGGAGAAGGACCTGTTTATGCATATATGTTTCACGTCGTTCGTTTGTCTTATACTTTTGCAGACACTTACCGCTTCTTTCAGGAGAGGCTGCCCTTATTATTATTTTTATGCATCTTCCATCATCTTTCGGCGCCACCGAGTGCATCGTAAACAGCCTTGTTTGACAATGCGCGTGGCCGTTGCTATACCTTGTGAAAGGATGCGAAAAGATTTTATGTAACCATTGCCTATCTCGACACAAGTGGCAGAGGAGAAAACAGGTTACGCAGGAATGGTTCCGAATTGAGCGGTATCATTGTCACAAGTGAGTCCAGGTTATTTTTTCAACCGATTCGGCAGCCAACGTAAAGAAAGGAGATCGTTATGGCAAAGGACAAAAACATATTTACGAACAATTTTGGAGAACAGGTGGATGATGATCAGAATTCCGTCACTGCAGGCGACGCTGGTCCTGTCCTGATGCAGGACGTGCACCTGGTCGAGAAACTGGCCCATTTTGATCGTGAGCGCATCCCCGAGCGAGTGGTGCATGCCAAAGGGGCCGGCGCCTATGGTTACTTCGAGGTCGCTGAGGAAATGAGCAAATACACGAGGGCGAAATTCCTATCCGCACCAGGCAAGCGAACGGAAGTTTTTGTACGCTTTTCTACCGTCGGCGGCGAAAAGGGCTCGGCCGATGCAGAACGCGATCCGCGCGGGTTCGCCGTGAAGTTCTATACTGAGGAGGGCAACTACGACATGGTGGGGAACAATACCCCTGTTTTCTTCATTCGCGACCCGCTGAAATTTCCCGATTTTATTCACACCCAGAAAAGAAATCCGGCTACGAATCTCAAGGACCCAAACATGTTCTGGGATTTCTTGTCGCTCACGCCGGAGTCCGTCCATCAGGTATCCATCCTCTTTTCAGACCGCGGTACGCCAAAAAACTACCGGCACATGAACGGATACAGCAGCCATACGTTCAAATGGTACAACGCGGAGGGAAAATACTTCTGGGTGAAGTACCACTTCAAGACGGAACAGGGCATCCAAAACTTGACCCGTGAAGAGGCCGAAGTCATGAAGGGCAAGGACCCCGATCACGCTACGCGGGACCTGTATGACGCGATCAAGCGAGGTGACTATCCGGCATGGCGGGTAGAAGTGCAGATCATGACCCCCGAGCACTGCAGGATCGATTATCGGGACACAGTACGATACCATTGAGCTTCAGTATGTGGGGCATGATAGGTTCACGGTACCGAACTACGAAGGGTATCTGATTGTGCAATAGGCTAACAACGTGATAGTGAAGGTTATGCACGGCGGGGAGCAATCCCCGCCGTTTATTTATAATGAATACTTCCGTAAACACTTCAACCTGAATTCGTTAGCTGATCCGCTTAAAATACCCCATCGTTACCATATCACTATCGTGTAATACCAAAATAATAACGTCCTATTCTGCCAAAGTAGAAATGTCCTATTCTAAGTTACGCTGCCCTGACATAACGGGAGGGTACAGTGACGGACAAGGACGGGAAAACCATGAGCAGAAGAGAAACAAAAAGACTGCACATTATCCACCAGGCATTGGATAAGGAGGATCACTCAGGAAAAGGCAGCAAAGCTTGCCGCCGCGCCCGAAGGTTCTCTCGCAAAAAGACTGACTAATTACGCCTTGTAGCGTTACGCGTTTGATCTCCTTGATAAAAGAAGGATTACGTATTATAATGCATTATAATGCAATCTTTATAAGCAAAAAACACGCGTTTAGCGCATTGTAATTACAGCTGGATTGGGTCATGTGCTTTTTTAAGGATGAATCCATCATTCGGAGAATAACGTGGCGAGTAAAAAAATTGTAAAACATCCAGGAAGCAGCGAAGAACAGCGCATGGCCTTTTATGAGAATTCCCCGATCGGCATAGAGGTCTATGACGCCGATGGGTCACTTATTGACGTTAATCGGGCCTGCATGGAAATATTCGGCATCGATGACGTTTCGGTAGTCAAGGGTTTTCGGCTCTTCGGGGACCCGAACTTGAGTGAAGCGCATAAGAAAGCGCTCCGCCAGGGGAAGTCCATCACGCAGGAGGTTGTTTTTGACTTTGAGAAGGTGCGCAAGCACAACCTTTATCCGACGTCCAGACAAGGGACCATCTATCTCGATCTGTTTATTTCCCCCCTCACGGCAGCAGGCAGGAAGAAAAACACCGGCTATGTTGTCCACGTCCGCGACATTACCAAACAAAAAAATGCTGAAGAGCTGCTGCTGGAACAGAAAAAGTTCGCAGAGAGCGTCATCGATAACTCCGCGATTGCCACGTTCGTGCTGGACAGGGACCACAAGGTCGTTTTCTGGAACAAGGCGTGCGAAGTGCTCAGCGGGTACCGTGCCGTTGACATGATCGGCACTCGTGATCACTGGAGATCGTTTTACAGCAGGCGGCGGCCGACTCTGGCGGACATCGTCATCGACAAACAGCATGAAAAGGTTGAATCTCTTTATGCAATGAGCAGAAGGTCCGAGCTCATATCGGACGGCATTCATGCAGAGGGCTGGTTCGCAAACATAAATGGCAAAGACCGGTACATCGTTTTTGACACTGCCCCCATCTACGACAGCGAGCAGCGGCTGATCTTCGCGATCGAGACACTGCAGGACATGACCGAATTCAAGCTGGCCGGCGAAGAGCTGGAAAAAAAGACCCGGGAGCTCATCCGGTCGAACGCAGAGCTTGAGCAGTTTGCCCATGTCGCCTCGCATGATCTGAAGGAACCGCTTTTGTCGATCGGCGGTTTTGCAGAAGTCCTCCATGATAAATACGGTGGCCGACTCGATGAAAAAGGTCTCTCATTTCTCTCCTACATCGTGGAGGGAACGGATCGCATGAAGCGCCTAATCGACGATCTGTTGTCCTACGCGCGGGTGACCACGCAGGCCAAACCTTTCGGGACTGTGGACTGCAATGCTGTGCTGGGCGCTGCCCTGTCAGGGCTCAAACAGGCTATCGACGACAACCGCGCTGTGATTACGGCAGGCAGGCTCCCGAAGGTCCCTGGTGACGAATCGCAGCTGGTCCAGCTTTTCCAGAACCTGATCGGCAATGCGCTTAAATACCGGCGCGCAGTTCCCCCGGCCATCCATATCTCGGTACAGTCGACTCCGGTCCGCGGGGACAGCGATAAACAAGTCCACGGCTCACCGACTGCACGTGGTAAAGCATGGCTTTTTGCCTTCTCGGACAACGGCATCGGCATGGAATCGAGATATTTCAACAAGATATTCCAGATCTTTCAACGTCTGCATTCGGATGAAGACTATCCGGGAACGGGCATCGGCCTTGCGATATGCAGCAAAATCGTGGACCGTCATGGCGGCCGTATCTGGGTTGAGTCCGAACCCGGCAAAGGTTCCACGTTTTATTTTACGATCAGGAAGAAGTAAGGGCACCCGCTCTGAGATAGCACATAATTTACCGATATTTCTCCTCCTCTTATTTAACCTATCGTGCCACACCGACCGCAGCGTGGCGGGTGAACTCATCGTTGAACCTGTAGACCCCCCCCCTGAAAGGGCCATTTCAACCCTTTCAGAGAAGCGTCGTAATTTCACTGATGGTATTAAGAATAGCGATGGCGATGATTTTAAACCCGAATGACGGGTTCTCCCTCACCTGGTTATCATCGAGCGACATCGCAAACGATTAATCGCGTTAAACGGAACGTGGTGTGTTGGGGTTTGAAAAGGGACTTTTTCTACCGGTTCGTTACAGCCAACGGCGTGGATTGTATCCGCCCGTTATCTGCCGTGTAATCGCCTGCCAGAGCATCTGACGTCCCCAATTATATTTTCCCCAGGGCGCAAGAAACTTCGCCGTATCTTTCAGTACGATGAGCTTTTCGCGCATGCCGCGTTTGGCAAGGGTGCCCATGAAGTCGGCTTCATGCGGCCGGCCGAAGAGGATCTTCAGGATGTTCCACTGGTCCGAGCAGCGCCGCACTTCGCTTTGTATCATCGACCGGTAGATATCCTGGATGGGTTTGTTCAGCCTGAATGCATCCACCGCTGCTTCGCCCGCGATCGCCCCGGAATGAAGCGCGGCAGACATGCCCTCTGCGATCATGTTCAGGAACCCGGCCGCCTGTCCGGTCACGATGATGTTGCCGCGGCCAAAGACATAGCGATTGATGAGCGAGAGGCCGAAGTTGTTCACACTCGACTCGCGCGCGGCGCACGGGCCGAGCTTCACCTGGTGGCGATCTTCCAGGTAGCGCAGCGCCTGCGCGTGACGGACGGCCAGATCATCATTCGCCTCGTAGCCGACGCCGACGATCTGCCGGCCGTTCCGCTGATGGCTCCAGGTGTAGAACCCGAGCCCGGGGTGGAACCAGTAGTGGAAGTATTCCGGATCGAGCGGACAGTCGATGATCTCGTGCAGATGCTGCTTGACCGTGAACCACTTGATCTTTTCGCGGTATTCCGGATACAGGGTGCGCACAACCTTGGAGTTCGGCCCGTCGGCGCCGATCAGATAGCGCGTCCGATAATGCGCTTCCTCCTGCCCGTTGCCGGCGACGACGTCTAGGTGCGAGCCATGATCAACGGCTGACAGAAAGCGCATTTTGTCATGGACCGTGGCGCCGCTCCTCTGGATCGCCCAATAGTCGGAATAGGTGCGGTTCAGGTGCGGGGTCGAGCCGCCGTCGAACTCCATGGGCAGCTCAACGCCGCCGGGAAAGTAAAAGGTCACCCCTTTACAGGCCGTGGGCTCGTGCAGCACTTCTTTGGGCAGGGGGCCGAAATTCTCTATCAGGAAACGGTGGCCGCGCGGTGAAATGATGCCGCTGCAGGGCTTTGCGCGCGGGAGGCTGAAACGTTCGAGGGCGATGGTCTCGTATCCTGCGTCGACGAGCCGCTTTGCGGCGGCCGCGGCTGCGAGGCTTGCGCCGACGATGATAACGTCCGTTGTTCGTACGTTTGTCATCCCTTTACAACCTCGGCCAGATGGACAACCGGGATCATTGTGTATTTGGCAAAGGCCTCCTGGTCGTCAAGATGCTCGACCACAATGCGCCTGGCGTCACGGCCTTCAAGCAGCCATTTCACCTGTGCCTCGACGGAGACGATGTTCTCCAGCCCCGCGTGGTGATGATAGCTCGCTGCGCCCGTGGGCGTTGCTACTCGCTGAAGATCCAGGTTCATGAAACAGCCGGTTTCCCGGCGCAACGCGTCATACAGCGCCACGAACTCGAGACGCCGGGCATTATAGGCACGTGTCTCGATCATATAGAAATCGCCCGCTTTCAGGCCGGAGCGCACGTTCGGGTTCGCAAGCAAAGCCTGTCCCAGAGGACGCACCAGAATGGAGGAGGGAAGCAATGAACGGAGAAGGTTGAAGAGAAGCCCGTCGCTCACGACGATCTCCGTCGCCGCCAGGAGAGGGGCCACGACTTCCTTCATGCGTGCTTCGCTTATTTCCCGGCCGGATTCAAGGTCAAGCTCTATATCGCTTCCATATTCGGGGAGGACCTCAAAGCCCTTTCCCAATAGTTCGACGAGCGATGAGACAAGCGCCGGCTTTGAACCATGCGCCCTTCCGATCAGCAGAACCCGTGAGCTTTTGAATGTTACGGTTCCCTTCTTTTTGGATAGAGAGACCGGCACAGGCATAAGCCCCTTCTCCACGAGGCGTCGACGCAAGGCAATGGTGGTCTGCTGCGTACAGATGCCCATGGGACAGAGGGCCTCGCACGACCCGCAGAGGATGCAGCCGCGCGCCGCCGGAGCAAGGTCCTCTTCGTTTGCCCCGCCGATCAAGGCACGGTTCCTGCCGCAGTAGGTCAGCGCCTTGGTATGATGCTGTTGCCAGACCGGGCAGGAGAGCATGCATACGCCGCAGCCATTGCACTGCGACGGGTCGGTGGCGCCTGGCTGCGGCTGATGATAGGGATGTATCTTTGTCATCAGAAGATCACGTCCCGGTTCAGGACCATGGCCGGGTCCACTTCCCGCTTCATGGCAAGATGCTTATCCACCACGGCATCACCGAAAACCCTGCGGATGTAGCCTTTCATCATCCCGCCGAAGCGGTAATAGCTGGTGCCCATGTCCACACCGATGTCGTAGATCTCGTTCTTGAATGACTGGAGATGATCGCGGCTGTAGGTTTTGCCTTCGAGCATGGGCTCGAATTCGCACCCGTAGGCAATGCCCTCGGCGTCGGGCGGGATGCACGAAAGTTCGTAGCGCTCGCGCGGCCCGATGAGCTTGATGCCGACGCAGTAGAGTGTGTAGTGGGGAAAGTATTTCTTGCAGACCTCGTTTCCCCGAAGGATTGCCTCGAAGAATTTTTCGCGGCTCGTGGCAAGGTCCGGTATGACCATCTGCCTGCCGCCCCAGAACTTCCAGACCGCCTGCGAAAACACGACCGTGCGGTCCACGATCTTGCCGTTATGCAGGTGATGGGACGGCTGGAGCTCCGGCAGCAGGGTGCGCTTCCGGTCGAGTAAATAGAGCGCTTCGCGGTACTTCCAGGGCCGAAGCGCATAGTACGCGCCAGTGCGGAACGCGAAGCCCAGTTCGCCGAATCCCCTGAGGCGCGGGCGCCATTTTTTGAAGAAGATCTTTTCCCGTTCTTCGGAATCGAATGCCACGAGCAGGTTCACGGCCCGGTCGAGCATGGTCAAGATGCCGGTATAGTCCGCTGCGTCCTCATCACAGAGGAGCACGAGATCTTCCATGGCCGTGCGCAGGTCGCCGTAATATAAGTAATGCATCGTGAGCGGGGTAAAGGGCCTGATGCGGAGAGTTGCCTCGGTGATGATGCCGAACTGGCCGTAGCCGAGCAGCACGCGGTTGAACCACCAGGTGTTTTCTTTCGCGGAACATTCCAGGACCTCCCCCGTGGGGGTTACGATCTTGATCGCCAGGGCCTGGTCCGCGCTGCAACCAAGGCGCGGGGAGTTGATGTCGATGCCGCCGACGCCGAGCGTGCCGCCGACCGAGGCCGTCATGTTCAGCGGGGCTGACAGGTAATCAAGCCCATGCCTGCGGAGTGATTCTGCGAGCGAATGCCAGTAGATCCCCGCTTCGCAACGCACCGTCATATTGTCTTTGTCGATCGCAAGCACGCGGCTCATTCCCCGCAAGTCCAGCTGCAGTCCGCCGAACGAAACCGTCTCTCCCTCGGTTGTGAGCCCGCCTCCGCGCACGGTCACCGGCACGCAATGCTTTTGCGCAGCAGCCATGACGTCGGCTATCATCGTGGTCGAGCGCGCGATCAGCACACCGCGGGGAAGACCATAGGCCATTCCTCCCGCGTCCGTGACGTACAGTGCGCGCGCGGACTTCAGTTCGTCGATGGTGATTCCCTTTGCTGCAAGGTCGGCCACAAATGCCTGCCAGCCGTCTCCCTCCCAGCGAGCAGGGTTGGTCTGCTGTCGTGGTATACCAATGAGCGCATCCGGGGCAACGGGGCACGGGGGGATGATGCCGGGTTGTGCGGATTTGATGTCAAAGGGTTTATGTTGGTCGGTGTTATTCATGTCAACGGGGTGCTATACCCGTTCTCCAGAAGGCTGCTGCACAATTTTTAAAAGCCTGGATCAGTCCCTGTCCCGAACTTTTGTGTCAATTACTATACCTTGTCGGAGATATTTAATCAAGCTGCTAAAATATCCGGAGTGCCGAGTTACCATGTTGTAGGTGCTCCTCGGAGTGACAGGATCTTTAGTGAGATCACGAATGCCAGTTGAAGTTTACAGCACGATTTCCTTCCTAAAAACAGCACGCGAAACTTTAGGTACATTCAGAAACGAGGATGGACATAACGGTTGAATCTGTGATTCAATAATGTCTTGCCAACATTCTCCCAATGGGCTATAGTCGTCCTTGGTTGATCAATCTACTTCACTGGAGGGAAATTCATGGCAAAAGCAATGACGAAATCACAGCTGATAACAAAAATCGCCGAAAAGGCATCTCTTTCAAAGAAAGCTGCCGGTGAAATATTAAACTTCATCGCTGAAACAGCCTACAAGGAAGCAAAGAATTCGTTCACGCTTCCGGGACTCGGCAAGCTCGTTCTCGTTCAGCGTAAAGCCCGGATGGGCAGAAATCCTGCAACAGGCGAGACCATCAAGATCAAGGCAAAGAAGGTGGTCAAGTTTCGAGTTGCCAAAGCCGCCAAGGATGCTATTCTCGGCGCCAAGTAATCAGTATTTTCCGCTCTCGACATACATCAGGCCCACTCCTCACCGAGTGGGCTTTTCTTTTCCCTGAACAAGAAACCGTGGTATCGAAGACAGAGCCCTACCACAATCTATAGAAGGTCACTACATCGGAGAATCTCGATATGCTCCAAGGAGGAAAAATGAAAGAATGCTCAACAACAGAGACTGCAGCACAAAACGGAGCAACAAACCATCATTACTTCCGATTTCATCTTGCGCACTTTCATCTTAACTCAGTCTTCGGTGATGATTGGTTTTCATTAAAGGCAGAGGCTTTCGCTCGCTTATTCGGCACCCCTCTTTTTCTTGTGACCCAGACGATTGTCGTCGCGATCTGGATTTGCTTGAACATCTTCGGATTTACCAAGTTCGATGTCTACCCATTTATTCTTCTCAATCTTGCGTTTAGTCTCCAAGCAGCCTATGCAGCACCGCTCATCCTGCTTGCACAAACACGACAAGCCGACCGAGACAAAGCGCACGCCGATGCCGATGCGCAGCATCGGGAAGCACTCGCCATTGCGAGCGAGCAGCGTCAAACACTAGCCGCGCAGCAAACAGCACAGTTATTAGAATTGCTCGAACGGAACACGCAACTGACTGAAGTCGTGAAAGGACTGAGTCAGCGCATTGAGACGCTAACCCTGGAAATGCATGGCAAGGTAGTCCAAAACTGAAACATTGGAGTCGCCATCATAAGCAACAATCAATAGTTGTGCGCCAAGAAAGCTTATCTATTCTAGTCGGTGTAAGTCCGACCTGGGCAAAGGTGAGGTAATTCGCTCAACATCCAGATATTCATACTTGAAGAAGTCGCTATACGCACCAGGCACTATTCGTGTCGATGATCACCGTCGGCTTCGTTATATTCCATGTACGGATCGTGGGCTGATCGTTACGAATTACCTTCAATCGCGTTTCTGTCGGTGGTACGCATCGCCCCATGAATGACCTCCCCTTAAAACACAAATCATCAGCCATGTTTAACCCTGTTTTTTAATTAACACGAGGTAAATAATTCTAACCAAAAGCCCGACAGCGACGCGCTTCGCTTGCGTGTCAGCTTGTCGTTCACACGTACAACCTGAAGTTCTTAGAAGGGAGGGGCGACCGGTTTACCGAGTTGTTAAAACGTTGAAGTCAGATAAATATTTAATCCCGATAGAAAACCTGATACCTTTTCGCCTCGCCAGAATCCGCAGCAATCGTTGTTCAACTCGCTAATACAAGATTTCTGAGGTATTTTTGCACACTCTGTTGCATCCGTTTCTCTCATACTTTGCTAGAATTATTCATGGTAGCGCTGTTCTTCAATTCACACACCGAAAGGAGTAAATATCATGAATGAAGATAACAAAAGCCCGGCAACGGGCAGAGCTCACAAACACACTGCCGGCGGCGGTACGACGAACCGAGACTGGTGGCCAAATCAGTTGAAGCTCGATATTTTGCACCGGCATTCTTCCAAGCCCAATCCGATGGGCGAGGGTTTCAACTACGCTAAAGAGTTCAAGAGTCTCGACTTGAAGGCCGTGAAGAAGGACCTTCGTGAACTGATGACAAAGTCGCAGGATTGGTGGCCGGCGGACTTCGGACACTACGGACCTTTGTTCATCCGTATGGCGTGGCACAGCGCCGGCACCTACCGCATCGGCGACGGCCGCGGCGGCGCAGGCAGGTGCAGCCAGCGCTTTGCGCCCCTCAACAGCTGGCCCGACAATGCAAACCTCGACAAGGCCCGTCGACTGCTCTGGCCGGTTAAGCAGAAGTACGGCCGGAAAATTTCCTGGGCCGACCTGCTGATTCTTACCGGCAACGTCGCCCTGGAATCGATGGGTTTCAAGACTTTCGGTTTCGCCGGCGGGCGTGAGGACATCTGGGAACCGGAAAATGACGTCTACTGGGGCTCCGAGGACAAGTGGCTGGGTGACAAGCGTTACGCCGGCGACCGGAATCTCGAAAATCCGCTTGCTGCCGTGCAGATGGGACTCATTTACGT
>Ga0316624_10000634_pt1 | contig 12419 bp, 9 predicted proteins | sample OWC_Aug_N3_C1_D5_FD_207657 | JGI IMG/M metagenome (GOLD analysis project Ga0316624, IMG submission 207657) | Wetland soil microbial communities from Old Woman Creek delta, Ohio, United States - OWC_Aug_N3_C1_D5_A | ecosystem: Environmental > Terrestrial > Soil > Wetlands | place: USA: Ohio...
GCGTAATAGGCGGAAGAATAGAGCCGGCCTACGGTGGCCGCGACCAGCCCCACGGCCGAGCCCGCCAGGATTCCCCAAACATACGTCGTATCGCCGCGAGTGAAGCGTCCTGTCTGGAAGATGGCGCCGGCCACCACGTCGCCCAGCGCCAGGAAGGCGACGGCGGAAGGGACCACGAAAAAGCCGATCCTCCGCGTGCTGGCGTTGATGCGCCCGCGCAGCGCCTCGGCCACTTCGCGCTCGCTGCCCAGCGTGCTGGACATGGCGGGCAGTTCAGCGGCGGAGACGGCCATCCCGAACAGGCTTACCGGCAAAAGATAAAGGGCCTGAGCATTGAAGAGCGCGGCCACCGCGCCCGTGGGCAGGAAGCTGGCCAGAAGCGTATCAACGTACGCGCTAAGCTGGGTCACGCCACGGCTGGTGAAGATAGGTAGAAAATTGACGATGACCGTCCGCACGTTGCGGCCCAGCGAGCTGAGGAAGAACCGGAGCTGCGGCTCCAGCCTGAGCACCACCGGTAACTGCACCAGGAATTGCAGCGCGCTGCCAATCACCGCGCCCCATGAGGTATAAACCGCCAGATCGGAGAGGCTGGACCGCCGGCCGAAGATCAACAACGCGGCGATCTGCGCGATGTTCCACACCACCGGCGAAACGTACGAGAGAAAGAATTTGCGATGGCTGTTCAAGATGCCCAGGCACCAGGCAGAGAGCACCATCAGGCCGATGCCGGGAAAGAAAATGCGGACCAGCCGTATGGTGAGAGCGCGTCTTTCGTCGTGAAAGCCGGGGGCAATCAGGTCGATCAGCCAGGGTGTAGCCAGCACTCCCAGCAGCACCAGAATTGACGTCACCAGCGCCAGCAGCGAAAACACGGCGCCGGCCACGCGCCCGGCTTCTTCGCGTTCGCCTTCCGCGGTCAGCCGCGCATAGACCGGAATGAAAGAAGCTGAGAGCGCGCCTTCACCAAACAGGTTTTGCAGGATGTTGGGAATGCGCAGCGCGGCGCGGAACGCGTCGGCGGCGAAGGACAGGCCGAAGTAGTGCGCAAACACGCTTTCCCGTACCAGGCCGAAGATGCGGCTCAGGAAGATGCCGGCTGCCACCAGAAAAGCGTGCCGGCCAATGCTCTCATGCTTGATTTGGGGCCGGTCGGGCGTGGCGGTCATGGATCTTTGATCTGTGATCTTGCGAGTGTGTCACAGCCGGGCGCAGGGGTGCAAATGGCAGGCGGAAGGACTGGGCTCCATTGAGACATGGTATCAGGGTACGGCCCAGCCCATCGGCGTGGACGCGCCTGAAATCACCGCACGGTTCCGCGATCCCGGAGGCAACGTGATCGGACTCTACCAGGAGCCAGGCCGGTCAGCTGCCAAGTGAGCAGCGTCACACGCGTTCACGGTACTGCTTTCCATATAATGATCTCAGGCCGTTTGCGTTCCCTGGCGCCGAGGTGAAGCGGCCTGAAGGCGGTCGGCATGAAGTCCAATATCGTTCTGGGCCGGATTTTCGGAATCGAAATCGGGATCCACTATAGCTGGTTCATCATCGCATCCCTCATCGTCTTCTCTTTGGCCGACCACTTCCGCGTGGTCAACCGCGACTGGAGCCCCGCGGTGGTCTGGGGATCGGCCATCACTACAGCCCTTCTGTTTTTTCTCGGTCTGCTGGCGCATGAGTTGTCACATTCGCTGGTGGCGCGCGCGCACAAGCTTCCCGTGCGGCGGATCACGCTGTTTGCTCTGGGCGGCGTGTCCGTGATTGAAAAAGAATCTCCCAACGCGAAGACCGAGTTCCTGGTGGCCATTGTGGGTCCCGTGACCAGCGTGGTGATTGGCGGCGTAATGTTGGGACTCGCGCGCCTCCTGGGTGGGAATTCAGAGGCCAGCCCGGGCGTCGCAATTCTCCGCTGGCTGGGCGCAATCAACGTGGGCCTGGGCGTGTTCAACATGCTGCCCGGGTTTCCCCTGGACGGCGGACGCGTGTTGCGCAGCGTGGTCTGGGGAATCACCCACAACATGGAGCGCGCCACGAAGATTGCCGCGCGCGTGGGCCAGGGCGTGGCGATTCTGTTCATCCTTACCGGCATCTATCAGTTTTTCCGTGGCGCCGGTTTGGGCGGGCTGTGGATCGCCTTTATCGGTTGGTTTCTGCTGCAGGCCGCGGGCGCGAACTACATGGAACTGGAGCTGAAGCATTCTCTGGAAGGCGTGCGCGCAAGCGACCTGATGTCGCGCGACTGCACAGTGGTGGAAGGCCCCACCAGCGTACAGGACTTTGTGGACCACTATATCCTTCGCACCGGCAAGCGCTGTTTCATGGTGAGCGTGCAAGGCCGCCTTGCCGGACTGATCACGCCGCATGAGGTGCGTGCACTTGACCGCCAGCTCTGGCCGGTGACTCCAGTGCAGCAGGTCATGAAGCCGATCCAGGAGGTGCGTGTGGTCTCGCCCGAGACGCCGGCCATGGATGTGTTGGAGATGATGGCTGCGCAGGACCTGAACCAGGTGCCGGTAGTGGCCAACCAGCAGGTCGTGGGCATCCTTTCCCGCGGTGACATCTTGCAGGCGCTGCGAACGAGAGTAGAGCTGCAGCGCAAGGCCGCGTGACAGCGCCTACGCCCACCCGTTTACCAACATCTAACTAATCGTCGGCCCCGAGCCGCCAGCCCGGAGAAGATTAGTGTTCAAGAACCCTGCCTTAGCCTTGGCGTTCTTCATCGCCCTCTGTTTTACAGCGGCCTTGCTGGGCTCTGCCCTGACCGCCAATACGGTAAAGACGTGGTACGCCGGATTGCACAAACCGCAGCTCAACCCGCCGGGCTGGGTATTTGGACCGGTCTGGTCAGTCTTGTACCTGTTGATGGCGATCAGCGCATGGCTGGTCTGGCGCGAGGCAGGGATGTCCGGGGCTCGCCCGGCGTTTGTATTGTTCTTCTTGCAGTTGGCGCTCAACGTACTCTGGTCAGGAATATTCTTCGGCCTGCAGCGGCCGGGCGCTGCGCTGGCGGAGATCGTTGTGCTTGAGATCGCAATCATCGCCACTGCGGTGCAGTTTTCTTTCTTCTCGCAGACGGCCTTCTGGCTCATGGTCCCGTACATCGTCTGGGTCGGCTTTGCCACGTTCTTGAACCTGAGGATATGGCAGCTGAATGCGAGGCCGGCATGAAGGTCCTGGTCACCGGCGCGACGGGTTACATTGGCGGCCAGCTCTTGCCACGGCTGCTGGACGCGGGCCACAACGTCACCTGCATGGTGCGCAACGCGTCGCGGCCGCGGCCGGCCTTGTTTAAGTGGGTGCGAGTTGTCCAGGCAGACCCGCTGCTTCCGGAGACGCTGCCTGCGGCACTGCAAGGCATGGAAGCGGCGTACTACCTGATCCATTCCATGTCCGGGGCCGGGGACGATTTTGAAGAACGCGATCGGCGGGCAGCGTACAACTTTGCCACCGCGGCAAAAGCGGCGGAGGTGCCGCGGACCATCTATCTGGGAGGGCTGGTGGCGGCCGGCTCCGTGGTTTCCGCCCACCTGAAGAGCCGCGCGGAAACGGGCGCGGTGCTGCGAGAGTTCGGGCCGCCGTTGACGGAATTCCGCGCCGGCATCATTGTGGGCAACGGTAGCATATCGTTCGAGATCATCCGCACGCTCACGGAGCGGCTGCCGCTGATGATTTGTCCGCGATGGGTTGTGACCCGAACTCAACCCATCGCCGTTGATGACGTGATCCGGTACTTGCTTGCCGCGCTCGATACGCCTGACTCGATTGGGCAGATCATCGAGATCGGCGGCACAACAGTCGAGACGTATCGCAGCATGATGCTCACTTATGCGCGGGAAAGGGGACTGAGGCGCTGGATGGTCCGGGTTCCGGTGCTTACGCCGCGGCTTTCTTCCTACTGGCTGGACCTGGTAACGCCTTTTCCTCCGGCCATCTCACGGCCGCTGATTGAAGGCTTGCGCAGTGAGGCGGTATGCACAAGTGCCAAAGCCCGGGAATTGTTTCCTGCTTTGCGGCCGATCTCCTACGAGCAGGCACTGCGGGACGCTTTGTCACGCTCCGGCCCGGACACCTTTCCTCTGGGTGAACTTCCGGCCAAAGCAGGACACTGGACTGTCCGTGCGCAAGGCATGATCTGCGATACCCGCCAGGCGCTTGCCGAGGCCACGGCAGAACAGGTGTTTCACCTGCTTGAAGAAGCGGGCGGCCGCAACGGCTGGTTTTTCGGAAACATACTGTGGCGGTTACGAGGCTGGCTGGACAGGATGCTGGGCGGCCCAGGGATGTCAAGAGGGCGCGCGAACATGAAAGAGCTTAACGAACGCGACGTGGTGGACTGCTGGCGCGTGGAACGAGTTCGGCGCGATCGCATGCTGTTGTTGCGAGCCGAATTGAAACTGCCGGGGAAAGCCTGGCTGCAATTTGAAGTGGTGCCGCAGCCGGGCGGCCGCACGCTGCTCCGCTCACGTGCGTGGTTCCAGCCCCGCGGGTTATTTGGAGAAGTTTACTGGTATGCGCTCTACCCCATCCATGTGTTCCTGTTCAGCGGGATGATGCGGGCGATCAAGCGCGCGGCCGAGAGACTTCCGCCGGCGCTGCCGGTTGTTGCCCGGGCTCAGTAGCTGCTGGCTGGTTACGCTCGTGCAGTGACCTGGTTGTTGGCAAAAACTGTCTGTGGGAACAATGAGCGTCAACTTAAGTGCAACTTCCCGAAGGAAACGGTGTATTTTGTTCCTGAATATGAACTTGCATGCTCGGATCTTCTTGCGTCCAGCTCTGATTCTCATACTGCTGATGGGGCGGGCCTTTGCCCAGCAGCCTGCGCCCGCAGCTTCGCCCGAGCCGCCCGCGGGCCCCGCAGGAGCAGCGCTCCCGGCTGAACCAGGCGAAGCTAAGGCCGCGGAAGATGAAAAGTCGCTCCCACCGACAACTGATCCCCGCGAGATCGTGCGCCGGTCCGTCCTGACGGACCACCATACTCTGGAGATGGCTCGCCACTACACATTTCGCAACCGCCAGGTCATCAAGCATCTGGGCAAGCGTGGCGAAGTGAAATCCACTGAGATCAAGACGTTTGACGTGAACTTCTACTACGGCCAGGAGTACTCCCGCCTCATAGAGATTGATGACAAGCCGGTGAGCGAAAAAGATCAGAAAAAAGAAGACGAGAAGCTGGAGAAATTTCTTGCTAAATTCCGCAATGAGAGCGAATCAGACCGCGACAAACGCCTGGAAAAAGAACGCAAGCGGCGTGAACAGGGCCGGGCCTTTCTGCAAGATATTACCAACGCGTACGACTTCCAACTTCTCGGGGAAGAGAAGGTGGGTGGCGCCGATAGTTACGTGATCGAGGCAATCCCGCGCCCGGACTTCCAACCCACACATCCGCAAGCGGACATGCTGAAAAAGATCAGAGGCAAGATGTGGATCGAGAAGAAGGACTACAACTGGGTGAAAGTTGAGGCTGAGGCCACGAATACGATCTCATTCGGGCTGTTGCTCTTCCGCATTCATCCGGGATCGCACTTTGTCCTGGAAAGGACGCTGGTGAATAACGAAGTCTGGCTGTTGAAACGGCTGGACATCAATGGCGGCGCCAGAATCGCCCTGCTCAAGAATGAAAACGTGGAGCAGGAAGAGGTGGATTCCGATTTCAAGAAATTCGTGACCTCGGTGCGGATCCTTCCGGGTGTGAAAGAGGTGCAACCGGAAACGTCGCCGAAGTAATCGCACATCCCAGTGATCATCTGAAAGCAAAAAAAGGCGCCTGGCGGCGCCCTTTTTCATCAGACAAAGGAGTTACTGGTTGACAGGGATCTTGATGATCTTTTTCTGGATTGCATACGTCACTAATTGCGCCTTGTTGTGGATGTCGAGCTTGCGCATCAGGTTGAACTTGTGCGCCTCCACGGTCTTCACGCTCAGCCCGAGGATCACAGCAATCTCTTTCACCGAGTTGCCTTCGGCCAGCAACTTGAGGATCTCGCGTTCGCGCGGCGTGAGCGTAGAGATGCGCGGACGCATGCGCGTATCGCGCACGCGGGAGCGGAAGTCTTCCACCAGCTTGCCCAGCACCTGCGAACTCAGGTACTTGCCGCCTTTATAGACGTCGCGCACGGCGCTGAGCAGTTGCGGTGCGGGCGTATCTTTCAGCACATATCCTGACGCGCCGACTTCCAGGCACTGCACCAGGTAATCTTCGTCCTCATACATGGTGAGGAAAAGGATTTTGGTTTCCGCGCGGTTCTTCTTGATCTGGCGGGCCGACTCAAACGAAGACAGGCCGGGCATGCCGATATCCATCAGCACGATGTCCGGGCGCAGTTCGCGGGCTTTTTCTACGGCATCGCCTCCGTCGGGCGATTCGCCCACTACTTCAAAATCGCTTTCACTTTCCAGCAGGCGCCGTACGCCCTGGCGGAACAGCGTGTGATCATCAACAAGCAGACATTTAATCTTCGGCATGGGGAGGTTCCTCTTTAAATCTACTAATTCGGCCGGGCCGCGTTCTGGCCCACAGCCTGCGCCAGCAAGCGATCAGCGTTGGACGCCGCCTCACCCGCAGGCACGGTAATTTCAATGCGCGTTCCCTTTCCTTTGGCCGAGATCACGCGCGCGACCCCGCCCAACATTGCAATTCTTTCCTTGATTCCGGCCAGCCCGAACTGCGGACGTTCACGCGATCCGGACCGATGTTGAATCCCGATACCATCGTCTTCCACCACCACCTGGACCCGTTTGTCTTCCCGCGCCACCTGCACGGTGACGCTTTTGGCCTGCGAGTGTTTGGCCACGTTGTGCAACGCTTCCTGCACCACGCGATAGATGGCCTGTTCCGTGCCCGGCGCCAGCCGTCCGACGCCATCAGAAATCACCACGCGCGCCTTCACGCCCGTGGCCTTGGCCAGGTCTTTCGCTTCCTTGCGGATCGCGGCCACCAATCCAAGCTCTTGTAGCACCAGAGGAGAGAGCTTGCCAATGATTCTTCGGATACCTTCAATCGTGCGGTCCACCACATCCACCGTCTCGCGGATCTTGCCGCGGACGTTGCGCTGCGTGACCACGCCCTCCATCATTCCCAGATACAGACGGATGACCATGAGCGCCTGGCCGGTTTCATCGTGTAATTCGCGGCTGATGCGCTTGCGCTCTTCTTCCTGCACGCTCAGAAGATGCCCTGAGAGTTCGGCAATGCGCTGCTCGCGCTCACGCAGAGCGTCTGTCATCTGCGCGCGTTCAATGGCCAGCGCCGCGCGGTCGCTGATGGCTCGCATCAGCTCGCGCTCCGTGGGCAGCCATTCATAAGGCTTGGGAAAGCCGATGGCCAGCACTCCGGTGGTTTCGCCCTCCGCCTTGAGCGGCACACCCCAGAGCGACTTTGCTTTGGCCCGCACCACCGGCGAGAGCGTGCTTCCTTCCCCGCTGGTGTCCAGGATCATGGCCGGCTCGCCCGTTGCGGCGATCTTTCCCCCGAAGCCGTTGCCCATCCCGATGCGAAAATCCTCCGGCAGCTCTTCGTCCAGTCCCACCGAGTACGCTACTCTGAGCTCATCTCGTTCCGGTTCTCTCAGCAGCACCGCGCCCATTGACGCCTGGAACGTCCGCGTCGTAATCTCCAGCACTTTTTGCAGCAGGACGCTCAGATCGTCGGCGGCCAGTTCGGCATCCAGCAGTGAGAGCAGCGCGTGCGACTCCAGCGTCTTGGCATCAAAGTACGCGCCCGAGATGATGACAAATGAAACCGACGAAAGCATTTCCAGCGCGGCCTTGGTTTCGGCCTCGCGCCCCGGAATGAGCCCGGAGAGATACGGATCGCAGGAGAGCAGATAAAGCTCCAGTGAGCGCGCCACCGCGCGCGTGTCCACCTGCAGCTTGGAAAGACGGGTGCCGAAATACTGCAGGTTTTCCTGGAACCCGGGAAAATCGTCGTGTACGAAATAAACGCAGCCGGCGGCCAGCGTGAGCCGCTCCAGCGCCGCTAAGGTCCGGCCATCAAAGCCGAATTCGGCAACCAGCTTCTCGCGCCACATATTGGTGATGTCAGGGAAGTAGGGCTCCAGAGCTCGGGCTACTTCGACAATAAGCTCGCGGGATGATTCCTTGAACGGCGGTACTGCTGTCACTGACACTTCCTGAGCCTTTAAAACATTGACCAACGGCGGCTTATATGGATTTTTGCTGCCAAGCGGTCCCCAAACACCTTAAGTGTATAAGGTATTTTATCCCGCATTTGCCCGAATGTGAACTAAATAGTTACTATAAACATCGCCAGCAGTGAAAGACCTTATCGAAATATATAAACCTTTTAAATTCTTGCGTTTAGGTTGCATTCACAAACCCCGGTTCCGCTTTCTCCGGTTTCGCGGCTTTTTCCTCGGCAACCGCTTCCCGGAAGTACTCCACAGAGAGGTTCAATCCGTTTTCCAAGTCGATTTTCGGCTCCCAACCCAGTAAATTTCTTGCCTGCGTGATGTCAGGCCGGCGCTGCTTGGGATCATCCTGGGGCAGCGGCTCGTAGGCGATCGCGCTCTTCGATCCCGTAACTTTTAACACCAATTTCGCGCACTCCAGAATCGTGAACTCCGTTGGATTGCCGATGTTCACCGGACCTGCGAGATCAGACTTCGCCAGCCGCAGAATGCCCTCGATCTCATCGCTCACGTAACAGAAACTGCGTGTCTGCCGGCCCTGGCCGTAAACCGTGAGCGGCTCGCCCCGCAGCGCTTGCTTCATGAAGTTGGAAATTACGCGGCCGTCATTCAATTGCAGCCGCGGCCCGTAGGTGTTGAAGATGCGCAGAATGCGCGTGTCCACCTTGTGATAGCGCCGGTAGGCTGCCGTTACCGCTTCCGCAAAGCGCTTCGCTTCGTCATAGACCGAGCGCGGCCCCACCGGGTTCACGTTGCCCCAGTACGTCTCCTTTTGCGGATGCTCCAACGGGTCGCCGTAGCATTCAGACGTGGAAGCCACCATGTATTTCGCCCCGTATTTCTTTGCCAGCTCCAGCGAATGAAATGAGCCCAGCGAACCGGCTTTCAGCGTCTCAATGCCGTGCTCCATGTAATCCACAGGGCTGGCCGGCGAGGCAAAGTGAAAAATGAAATCCACCGCGCCGGCATCGTACGGCTCGCTCACGTCGAGTTCGAGAAATTCGAAGCGCGGCTCACTGCCCAGGTGCGCGATGTTGCGCCTGTTTCCCGTCAGCAGATTGTCCACACAAACCACGCGGTGGCCCTCGGCCAGCAGCGCATCGCAAAGATGTGAGCCCACAAACCCGGCGCCACCCGTGACTAGAACACGCATATGAATGCCCTTTCCCTTGTCTCAAGCACCCGCTTCACAAGACTGGGGAATCTACATTATGTCATCTCCGCAAATCCGGGCAATCACGACTTCCGTCATTCACCTTCCTTTGCGTCCTCCGCGTCCTTTGCGGTGATCCGGGTTTGCCGTTCCCTGCATGCTATTCTGCTTCGCGAGGTCACTCCCTTGATAAGGCAACTGGCTACGTCCGTGCTTTTCCTGGTTTCCGCAACCCTGGCGGCGCAAACCGTCCCGCACTCCAGAGGCATTGCGCACACCTCACAAGTCGACATCGCCTATGAGACTCTTGGCCGCCGCGGAGACGCGCTTCCCGTGATCGCTGTCAATGGCGGGCCGGGACTAACACATGCCTACATGGTGCAGAACGATCTCTGGGAGCGCATCGCAAAAGACCGCCTGGTCGTTTTTTACGATCAGCGCGGCACCGGCGCATCCAAGCCGGTGCGGCCCGGGGCTTCGCAAGCTTCAGGCGCTGCGCAATCTCAGGGAGGTTCGGAATCTCCAGCGGTTTTACAAACAATGGAAGCCCAGGTCGCAGACCTTGAGGCCGTTCGCCAAGCCCTCGGCCTCGAGAAATTCGCCCTGCTCGGCGACTCCTACGGCGGCCTGCTCGCCATGGCGTACGCCGCTGCGTACCCCCAGCATGTAGCGAAATTAGTGCTCTCAGACTCTCCCGGCCCCAACTGGAAGAGCATTGTGCGCGTCCTGCCGGAGGTCTTTCCCGATATTCAAGAATCGGGCGAAAAAGAAATGCAGAAGCTCGGACCCAACACAGACGCGGCAGCCCGCGCCGGCCTGCGCAACCACTTCCGCATGCTCTTCTACTCGCCGGAAAAACGCGACGCCTACATGAGTCGCATGGGTGATCTCGGATTCGAGCCTGCCGTTTCCCAAGCCGTCTCAAAAGCCACCGCTGACCTCGACCTCACGCCCAAGCTTGCCGGCTTTCAGTTTCCCACGCTGGTAATCAACGGCCGCTACGATATGAATGTTGCCCCGCTCACCGCCTGGCGACTCGCGCATGCCATTCCCGGCGCCAAGATCGTCTTCTTTGAGCACAGCGGCCATCTGCCCTCTTATGAGGAGCCGGAGAAGTATGTTGAGGTGCTGGAAGGTTTCTTGAATGGGCGCTGAGAGTTTTGCGCAAACGAAATCCTCCGCCTCACACCACACCGCCTCTCCCCACGACACACCTCCCGAACCTCCTCAGCCTCAGGTGAGGCTGAGCCGGGGTCCCCGCCGCGCGCGGTGTTCGCGTGGTGGGGTGGTTGAGTGTGAGGGACCCGCTCCGCTGCCGTTGCGCGTGAGCAGGTTGCGCCGTTCCGATCATAAAGATCACGCGCGATCACCGCTGCTGTTCCTCTACACTCTCTGGGTCTACGATAAGAATGTTGTCTCACTCGCGGTATGGCGCCTGACGCATGCCATTTCCCAGCGCTAGCGGCGCGACATGAGTTAGTCCACAGCGGAAAGCTTTTAGCAATCCTTGCCGCCTCTACCTTCCTCCCGCCCTTGCCGTATCAATCGACGTTCCGCTCCCGCCCTGGCAGTGGCTGATGCTGCGCTCTATGTCCGTGCCTTCTTCGTAATCGTTCCAGGTTTCCACCAGGATGTAAGGCGGAGAATTCTCCGGTCCGTAATACTTGCGGAAAACGCGCATGGTGTCTTCAAAAGTCTTGCCGCAACGGTACGCCATGCGCCGGTTGCGTCCCCAGGAGGCCTTGCTGTCATCGAATCCCGGCCACACCGCGCCCACGGTGATCTTGTCCGCATAGCGGTCGATCATGGTCTTGTAGAAATGGTCCAGGTAGTCTTCGCCCCAGTGGCTGCCGTCGCGCGCCCATCCGTCCTTGCCCGGCTGGATCCAGGGATAGTACCCATCAAAGGCGTTGCTGTACCGCGGGTCCGGGTCCTTGTAGATGAGCAGCGGCGCGTCCGTCCAGGATTGCGTCAGCCGGCGGACGCGGTTCCAGTCCGTTCCGGAGCCTTTGGGAAAGATGAAGATCACCGGCCGGCCACGGTAACGAAGATAAGCGCTGCGCCAGGGCGGTGCGTTGGGTCCGATGTAGCGATCGTAGAGATACTGCAAGTCCACCATCACCGCGTCCGTCGCGTTGCCGGGATGGTCCACGGCCTCGTCATACTGGGCCGCGATGGCGAAGCCGCCTCCGCCATCCATGGCTGCCTGCTGCAGCAGGGCCAGGGACTTGTCGTTGTATTCGTGGCGCGGGCCGTACCAGTTCACCACAAAGCCGCTGATGTTCAGCTCTTGGGCGCGCGAGATCTGCCGGTGCAGGGTGTTCAAGTCGTGCGAAGAGTAGCCCACGTCAATGTGCCCGGGACCGCCGAACCACGGCTGATAGACCGCCAGCAGCTTCGGGCTGCCTTCCGGCGCCTGCATCTTGGCTAGCGACTCTCTCGGGTTGGGCCTTGCGCAGCCTGCACAGCATGCAAGCAGACACCAGGCGGCCGCGCAGAAAATAGGACGCATCTTCCCTGACAGAATCTTAGAAACTTTCTCTGGGTGAAACGGCCTCTTTAGAAACTCCGTGGTTCGAAACAAGGACTCAAGACCTCTCTTTTGGCACAACATCGTCAAGATCACACATCAGCGAATGCTTAAGAGTTGCGGAAACACTCACTTCGTGTTTGGGCGCTTTAGCCTCTGCGGGTATCAGGGCATGACTTCAGTCGTGCCGTAAAGTTAAAGCGAAGCGGGCTTTAGCCCCTGGGTTACACTCCCAACCCCCGCATCCCTGACCTCGCATTCACTACTTGGATGAGAGAAGCAGCAATTCGCGTTGGACGATAAGCTCACGCCCTTGTGCTACCCGCACTCTCCTCGAAAATGCCGCCCCCATGCTCAATGACCCGATGACCCGATGCCCAGATGGTATTTGACAGTTCGTTATATATTCGCCTACAATCAGAGCTGTTCTGTCGGGAGCGGCGCCGGCGGAACGCCGGAAAGCCCCCAAACGCTTGACCGGAGCCTGGAGTAAAGGGAAAAGGCCTGCATTTCGCCGGGCGCGCGGAAGTCTTCTGCCGCCTTGACCGTGGTCGCCAGTCCTTCGGCGGCCCGATAGCAGCCATAGCGA
>Ga0316624_10000635_pt1 | contig 12418 bp, 11 predicted proteins | sample OWC_Aug_N3_C1_D5_FD_207657 | JGI IMG/M metagenome (GOLD analysis project Ga0316624, IMG submission 207657) | Wetland soil microbial communities from Old Woman Creek delta, Ohio, United States - OWC_Aug_N3_C1_D5_A | ecosystem: Environmental > Terrestrial > Soil > Wetlands | place: USA: Ohio...
TTCTGGCTGCCATTCACGCCTAACCGGCAGTTCAAGGCCAAGCCCCGCCTGCTCGCGAAGGCCAAGGGCATGTACTACTGGACCCCCGATGGCCGGCAGATCCTCGATGCCGTAGCGGGACTGTGGTGCGTCAACGCCGGACATGGCCGCACCGAGATCACGCAGGCGGTCGCGAGCCAGCTTGAGACCATGGACTACGCGCCGCCCTTCCAGATCGGGCACCCGCCCGCATTCGCCCTCGCGAACGCGCTGGTGAAGATCGCGCCGCAGGGACTGGATCACGTGTTCTTTACCAACTCGGGCTCCGAGTCGGTGGACACCGCGCTGAAGATTGCGCTCGCATACCAGCGCGTGCGTGGCGAGGGCACGCGCACACGCCTCATCGGCCGCGAGCGCGGCTACCACGGCGTGGGCTTCGGCGGCATCTCGGTCGGCGGCATCGCGCCAAACCGCAAGATGTGGTCAGCCAGCCTGCTGCCCGGCGTGGACCACCTGCCCCACACGCACGATCCGGCGCGCAACGCCTTCTCGCGCGGCGCGCCCGAGCACGGCGCACACCTGGCGGACGAGCTCGAGCGCATCATCGCCCTGCACGACGCCTCGAACATCGCCGCCGTGATCATCGAGCCGATCGCCGGCTCCACCGGGGTTCTCATCCCGCCACGCGGCTACCTCAGGCGCATCCGCGAGATCTGCGACCGCCATGGGATCCTACTGATATTCGACGAGGTGATCACGGGCTTCGGCCGGACCGGCGCGCCGTTCGCGGCACAGGAATTCGACGTGATGCCCGACATGATCACCCTGGCCAAGGGACTCACCAACGGCTGCGTCCCCATGGGCGCGGTACTGGTGGACAAGTCGATCTACGAGGCCTTCATGCAGGGGCCGGACGGCATCGAGCTGTTCCACGGCTACACCTACTCGGCGCACCCGACGGCCTGCGCGGCGGGCCTGGCGACGCTCGGCATCTACGAGCGCGAGGGCCTGCTGACCCGGGCCAAGACGCTCGCCGCGCAGTGGGAGGAACGTGCGCACGCCCTGCGCGGGCTGCCGCACGTCATCGACGTGCGCAACTACGGGCTGATCCTGGGACTCGAGCTCGCGCCGTTGCCGGGCAAGCCGGGCGCCCGGGCGTTCGAGGTCTACGCCAAGTGCTTCGAGCGCGGGCTGCTCATCCGGCAGACGGCTGACATCATCGCGCTGTCACCGCCGCTGATCATCGAGCCGGCGCAGATCGATCAGATCTTCGGCACCCTGACCGAGGTGCTGCGCGCACAATAGACGCAGGGCACCCCCGCGCGGTGCACGCGCGCCGGCGGGCGCTGGATACCGGGCCGCGGCAGGGGCGGCCGGGGCGAAGGCGGGCTCTTTACGCGTGCGGATCGTGACGGTCGCGACGCATGCGCGAGACGACCATCCACGCCAGCACCACGACGACCATGGCGCTGCCGACCAGCAATTCCATTTCCGACAGACTGAACATGTTGCTGCCCCGAGCGGCAGTGACAGTGATGGTTTCCACGACGACCCTCCTGGCTCCACGGACCTGCGACCTAAGGCGGCTAAGGTCACACTCCGGCCGCACACGGAGAAGGGAGCCGTCGCAGATCTGCGACCGCCGTCAAGGTAAAGGAGTGTTATGTCAGGCGCGGCCGCACGAGGCCGGGCGCGGCTCAGCCGCGCGCCTCGAATATTGCGTAGATCTTCGAGCAGTCCTCGATGACCTCCCAGGTCCCCGTGAAACCGGCGGGAACGACGAAGGCGTCGCCGGGCCCGAAGGTGCTGCGCTCACCGTTGGCGCTCTCGAGGACCACGCGGCCGGAGGTCATGACGCACAGCTCGTGCTCGGTGTAGCGCACGCGCCATTTGCCGCGCGTGGCCGACCAGCGGCCGGCGAAGAACTGCTGGCTCGGATCGGTGAAGAAATTCCGCACCTCCAGTTCCGGTCGACCCGCGAGCAGCCGGTCCGCGGGGGGTTCGGAGACATCCGGGTCGACCGGGCCGTCGAGGCGCACGATGGAGGTACTGCTCATGGCGGTGCCGCAAAGGTAGTCACGCCATGAAATTCTAGCGCGAACGTGCGCCGCGGACCTCACCCGCGGCGCACCCCGGTGGCGCGCGGCCCCGAGACTAGTCACGGCTTGCGACCTCGGCCGCACCGGGCTGCTCAAGCCGCACCGTGACGCGCCGATCGAAGGCGTAGCCGTCGAGATCGCCCGCCGCGCTCTGCGACTCGCTCTTGCCGCGCGCCTCGACGATGATGCGGCCCTCGGGCACGCCGGCGCTCGAGAGCACCGCGGCAACGCCCTGTGCGCGGCGCAGGGACAGCGCATCGTTGTATTCCTCGGAGCCGCGCGGGTCGGCGTAGCCCACGATGCGCACCACCGACTGCGGCATCGCCGCCGCCAGCGCCCCGATCTTCAGCAGCGGTGACATGGTGTGCACCGGCACGGCGTCGTCATCGGTGCGAAAGCCGACGTCCAGGCCGATCTGGTTGGTCTGCTGCAGCGTCTCGCCCAACTGCGTGTCGCGCGCCTGCACCTTGACGAGCGAGGCATCCAGTTGCGTGACGCTGTGCGCGAGGCGCTCACGCTCGGCTTCGCTCTGGCCCAGCTGCGCCGTGACCGCCGCCGCCGTCTGCTGCTGCCGGTGGTAGTGGTCGCCGATCACGACCCCCGCGGCCATCCCGATGACCGCTCCGATCGGTCCCGCCGCAGCCGCACCGACAGCCAGTCCCGTCACCGCGCCGATATTGGACTGCCTGGACGGCTCGCCGCGCCCGTCGTCGGCCGCGCCGGCGCAAGCCGGCAGCACGAAGCCGCAGGACAGCAGTGCCACGCCCACCGTGCGGGTGTGCAGATTCATTCTCATGACGCTCATCGCATGACTCCTCATTCGCGTTAGTGCCGCTCGGGAGCGGAACCCTCCGCTCCCGTTACGGCTACCAGTTCACCGCCGGCGCGGGCCCGGGCAGTGATGCAAAAGCGTCAATGCGAGGATGTCTTGTGGCAGAAAGTGGCAGCCCGTCTCATCGCTTATACTGAAGCAGTCTCGCCGCGTACCAGGATCCGCCCATGCTCCACCACGCCCGCGCTCGCCGGCTGACGGCCGCAGCGCTGCCCGCCGCCCTCGCCCTGCTCGGCATCCTCGCGGCACCGGTGTGTGCCGCCGCCGAGGCCGGGGTGCTGCGAGCGACGCTGCCGAACGGGCTGCGGGTGGTCATCGTGCGCAACTCGCTCGCGCCCGTGGTGGCGACCGCGGTGAACTACCTGGCCGGCTCGGACGAGGCCCCCGCGGGATTCCCGGGCACCGCGCACGCCGAGGAGCACATGATGTTTCGCGGCAGCCGCGGCCTCACCGCGGACCAGCTCGCGGACATCGGCAGCATCCTCGGCGGTGACTTCAATGCCAACACCCGCGAGGGACTGACGCAGTACCTGTTCACGGTGCCGGCGGAGGACCTGGACATCGCACTGCACATCGAGGCGCTGCGGATGCGCGCCGTGCTCGCGTCGCCGCAGGAATGGGGGCACGAGCGCGGGGCGATCGAGCAGGAGGTGGCACAGGACCTCTCCGAGCCGAGCTACCTGCTGTTCCAGAAGCTGCGGGCACGCATGTTCGCCGGCACACCCTACGCGCACGATGCGCTCGGGACGCGGCCATCATTTGACCGAACCACCGCCGCGATGCTCAAGAGCTTCCACGACACCTGGTACGCGCCCAACAACGCCCTCCTCGTAATCGCCGGCAACGTGGACCCGCAGGCGACGCTCGGCCAGGTGAAGCGCCTCTTCGGCGACATCCCGGCGAAGAAGCTGCCGCCCAAGCCGGCCGTGCGGCCACGCCCGGTGCAGCCGGCGACCTTCACCGTCGACACCGACCAGCCCGCAGGCACGCTCATGATCGCGACCCGCACGCCCGGGCCGCGCGATGCGGATTTCGCCGCCCTGGAAGTGCTGGCCGATGTGCTCACCAGCCAGCGCTTCGATCTGTACGGCCTCGTGCCCCGGGGGAAGGCAACCGCCGCCGAGTTCGCGCTCGAGCCGCTGCCGGAGGCCGGACTCGCCTATGCGGTCCTCTCCTTCACCAGCGGCGATGATCCGAAGGCGCTCGCGGACGAGGTCCGCCGCATCCTCGCGCGCGTGGCGCGCGAAGGCGTGCCGCAGGAACTGGTGGCCGCGGCCAAGCTGCAGGAGCGCGCCGCAGCGCAGTTCCAGCGCAACTCGATCCCCGAACTGGCGGCGGTCTGGTCCGATGCGATCGCGCTGTACGGACTCTCCTCCCCCGACGAGGACCTCGAGCGCATCGAGCGGGTGACGGTGGCGGACGTGAACCGCGTGGCGAAGAAGTACCTCGACCTGGACCACGCCATTACGGGCGTGATGCAGCCGCGCGGTTCCGGCCAGCCGGTGGCCGCGCGCGGCGGCTTCGGCGGCCAGGAGTCCATCTCGCTCGGCGAGGCGCACCCGACAGCGTTGCCGCCCTGGGCGCGCAAGGCCCTCAGCCGCCTCGAGGTGCCCGCCTCGACGCTGCACCCGCTGGTCAGCAAACTTGCGAACGGCCTGACGCTCATCGTGCAGAGCGAGGACGTGAGCGACTCCGTGAGCGTGTACGGGCACATCCGCAACCGCCCCGAAGTGCAGGAGGCGCAGGGCCAGGAGGGCGTCGCCTCGCTCCTCGAACGGCTGCTGACGTATGGCAGCGAGCGCCTCGACCGCGTCGCCTTCCAGCAGGCGCTGGATGCCATCGGCGCCAAGGAGAAGGCCGGTACCGATTTCTCCGCCCAGGCCCTGAACGAGCACTTCGACCGCGCCGTGGAACTACTCGCCGACAATGAGCTGCACCCGGCGCTGCCGGAAGCGGCGCTGGAGGTCATCCGCAACCAGATGGCCCAGGGCGTCGCCGCCCGCAATGCGAGTCCCGGATTCCTGACCCAGCGCTCGCTGCGCTCGGCCCTCTTCCCTGCGCGGGATCCGAGCCTGCGCCTGTCGACGCCGGAGACCGTGCGCGCACTGACGCTGGCGGACGTGCGCGCCTACTACCAGAGCGTCTTCCGGCCGGACCTCACGACCGTCGTGGTGATCGGCAAGGTGACCCCGGAAGCCGCGCGCGCGACCCTCGAGAAGTACTTCGGTTCCTGGAGCGCGAGCGGACCGGCGCCCGAGATCGACCTACCCGCGGCGCCGGACAATGCCCCCGGCACGATCGCCGTACCGGATGCAAGCCGCGTGCAGGACCGCGTGGTGCTCGCCCAGACACTCGCCCTGAAGCGCTCGGATGCCGACTATTACCCGCTGCAGCTGGGGAACGCGGTGCTCGGCGGCAGCTTCTACGCCACCCGCCTGAGCGTTGATCTGCGCAAGAATGCAGGACTGGTGTATTCGGTCGACTCGGTGCTGCAGGCCGGGCGCACGCGCAGCGTCTACCTGGTGCAGTACGCGAGCGACCCCGAGAACGTGGTGAAGGCCGCAAACCTGGTCGCGCAGGAGATCACGGCGATGCAGGAGACGGCCGTGGGGGCGGACGAACTCACGCGCGTCAAGGCCTGCCTGGTGCGCCAGCTGCCCTTGCGCGAGGCCGGCCTCACGCAGATCGCCCAGGGGATGCTCGGCCGCAGCGACCTCGACCTGCCGCTCGACGAGCCGACGCGGGCCGCCGAGCGGTTCATCACGCTCGACGGCGCCGCCGTGCAGGGTGCCTTCCGCAAGTGGCTGCGGCCCAAGGACTTGGTGCGCGTCAGCGAAGGGCCGCCTCCGTCCTGAAGTGCGCGCGCGAGGCGCCGCCGTCAGCCGGCAGCGGCGGCGGCCGCGCTCACCTCGTTGCATACCTTGAACAGGCGCGAGCCGCGCGGGTAGCCCACGTACTGGGTGAGGAAGGTCGCCAGTGCCTGCAGCTGCGGCTGCGTGAGCTCGCCGCGGGCGAGGGCGCAACGCAGCTGAATTCCGAGCGTTGCCTCCTCGCCCTGCGCGGCCAGCACGCCGATGACGAGCAGCCGGCGCTCACGGATCGACAGGGCTGGGTCCTGCCACAGGACGCCAAAGAGGGTCTCCAGCATGTAGTCGATGAACGGCGATGCGCCCTGCGGCGGCAGCGCGCCGAGGTCACTCCCGTAGACCTCGGAGAACTTCTCCTGGCCCTTGCCGCGATCGTATTGGTTCATGACAGCGTCCGTCAGTTGTATTGGTTGAGGAAGACCTTCTCGATGATGTCGGCCACGCGCTCGGTCGCCGGCAACTGCACGCGCAGCTCGCGTGCGCTCGCGAGCGCCGCCGCGAGGTCCTTCACCGCAAGCGCGCCAAAGGGTGCAAACACCTGCTGCAGGAGCTGCGGACCCGCGGCGCCGAGCTTGGCGCGGTTGGCGATGAATGCCTCCATCTGCGCGGTCACGACGCCGTTGCCGCGCCCGACGTCGGCGAGCAGCGCCGGATCCAGGCCGCCGGCGCGCGCGAGGCGCTCGGCCTCGTCGATCGCCGCAAAGGCCGCGTAGGTCATGAGGTTGTTGCACAGCTTGAGCAGTATCCCGCTGCCCGCGGGACCTGCGTGGATGAGCCTCTGGCCCGAGGTCATGAATAGCGGGCGGCAGCGCTCCACGATGTCGGCCTCGCCGCCGACCATGTAGGTGAGCGTCGCGGCCTCCGCACCCGCAGCGCCTCCGGTGACCGGCGCATCGATGAGGTGCATGCCGCGCTGGCGCGCCTGCGCCACCCACCGAAGCACTGCCGCCTGCGCGACGGTGCTGTGCACCGCGAGGGTCGCGTCCGCCCCCATGTGCGCGAGCAGCCCCTCGGGACCCTGCAGCAGCTGGTCCACCTCCGCGGCATCGCGCACGCACACGCCGATGATGCGGCAGCGCTCCGCGAGCTCGCGCGGCCGCAGGCTGCCGCGTGCGCCGAGCGCGGCGAGCTCGGCGACCGGCGCCTCGGCCACATCGCACACCCACACTTCCTCGCCGAGCTTCAGCAGCTGCCGGGCCATGGGCTTGCCGATGTTGCCGAGGCCGATGAAGCCGATACTCATGCGCGCTGCATGCCCCTAGGAGTTCGGCTTCCAGTCGGACTCGAGCATCTTCGGCGTCGGCATGCTCGGCCGCACCTCGATGAACTCGGGCGCCGCCCCGGGCGGGAACTCGAAGCACGCCGCGATGGCCTCGCCGACGGTCTGCGGCTGCAGCGCACCGTCAAATTTCGGTCCCTTGGTCAGCCAGTCGGCCATCGCCTCCTGGAGCGCTTGCGGGTCGAAGTTGGCGACGCTTCCGGTCGCGGCGGCGCCGGGGCTGAAGACCGTCACCAGGATCTGATCGGGCTTGAGCTCGTGGCGCAGCTCGCGCGAGAAGTGCTCGAGCGCAGCCTTGCTGGCGGAGTAGAGACCGAGGTGCGAGAACTCGTTCTCGTGCCGCACGGTGGAGGAGGAGATGTTGACGATGCGGCCGCCACCACTGGCGCGCAGGTGCGGGATCGCCGCCTGGCAGGCGAAGACCGCGCCGAGGAAGTTCAGGTCAATCAGCTGGCGCACCTCGGCCTCCGGCATCAGCTCGATGCGGCGCGCAAACTGGAAGCCGACGTTGTTCACCAGCCCGTCGATGCGGCCAAAGGCCTGCACCACGCGGGCGAGCGCCTGCTCGACGGCCGCCCGGTCGCACACGTCGGCCACGACGGCGAGCGCGCGGTCGGTGTTGAGGTCCGCGACTGCAGCCTCGAGCGGCGCGCGCTGACGGGCCAGGAGCGCGACCTTGGCGCCGCGCTTGAGCAGGCTGCTCGCCGCGGCGAGACCGATGCCCCGGGAGGCTCCGGTCACCACGATCACCTGGTCCTTCAGATACGAGGTGCTCACGCACTCAGGCCCGCAGCCACTGGCCGCCGTCGACATTCATCACCAGCCCCGTCACCCAGGCAGCGTCATCCGAGAGCAGGAACACCAGGGCCTTGAGCAGGTCCTGGGGCGTGCCCAGGCGCGCGAGCGGCATCTGCGCGACCATACTCTTTATATAGTCCTCCGGGACCTTGGCGCGCAGGGCCTCCGTGTCGGTCGGGCCGGGCGCGATGGCATTGACGCGGATGCCCCTGGGACCCAGCTCCCGGGCCAGCACGCAGGTGATGCCGTTGACGCCCAGCTTGGTGAGGGAATAGTAATCGTAGTGCATCCAGGCCGCCGTCGAGGACTGGTTAACGATCGCGCCACCGGCGCGCATGTAAGGCACGCAGGCGCGCGCCATCACCAAGGCACCGAGCATGTTCACGCCCACGACCCGGTTGAGGTAAGCGAGGTCGACGCTCAGCAGCGGCGTGAACTCGAGCGTGCCGAACATGGCCGCGTTATTCACCAGCCCGTCGATCGCCCCGTGGCGGGCGTGCACGGCCGCCGCCAGTGCCTGCGCGGAGGGCTCGCTCGAAACATCAACGTGCGCGAACAGGGCCTCGCCCCCGGCCGCGCCGATCGCTGCGACGACGCGCTCGCCCTGAGCGGCGTTGACGTCCGCGACCACGGTGCGACAGCCCAGGGCCGCCAGACCGCGCGCATAGACCTCGCCGATCCCCTGCCCGGCGCCCGTCACGACAATCACCTTGCCCGCGAGGCTCATGTTGGCTCAGCCCGGCACGGCCACGGTCTTGATCTGCAGGTACTCCTCCAGTCCCGCGACGCCCATCTCGCGACCGACGCCGCTTTGCTTGTAGCCGCCGAACGGGGAGTCGGGCGCGAAGAAGTTGGCACCGTTGATGTTCAGGGTGCCGCTGCGGATGCGCCGCGCCATCGCGAGCGCACGCGCCGGGCTGCCGATGATCGCCCCGGAAAGCCCGTAGATCGAGTCGTTGGCGATGCGCACCGCCTCGCCGTCGCCGTCGTAGGCGATGACGACCAGCACCGGTCCGAAGATCTCCTCCTGTGCGATGCGCATGTCATTGGTGACGTCGGCGAAGATCGTCGGCTCCACGTAGTAGCCGCGCTTCAGGTGCGCAGGGCGGCCGCCGCCGCACACCAGCCGCGCGCCCTCGCGCTTGCCGATCTCGATGTACTCGAGCACGCGCGCCTGCTGGCGCGCGCTCACCAGCGGGCCCATGATCTGGCCCTCGCCAAACGGGTCGCCGTAACGAAACTGCGCGAACGCGGCCCTGAGGAACTCGACGCCCTCGGCGTAGCGTGCGCGCGGCAGCAGCAGCCGCGTCGGGATCGCGCAGCCCTGGCCGGCGTGATAGCACACCGCAAAGCCGGCGAGCAGCGCCGAGCTGAAGTCGGCATCCTCCAGGATGATCGTGGCTGACTTGCCGCCGAGCTCGAGGAACACCCGCTTCACCGTCGCCGCGGCGTTCGCCATCACGCGCCGTCCGGTTGCCGTGGAGCCGGTGAACGAGACGACGTCCACGCGCGGATCGGCCACCAGCGATTCGCCGATCGCCGTGCGGTCGCTCGAGGTGAGGATGTTCAGGACCCCCGGTGGCATGTCGGTCTGTTCGGCCGCGACGCGAGCGATGAAGCTCGCCGTCCACGGCGTCTCCGGGGCCGCCTTGAGGATCACGGCGCAGCCGGCCGCGAGCGCGGGCGCAACCTTCGCGATGTTGATCTGGAAGGGGAAGTTCCACGGGGTGATCGCCGCGACGACGCCGGCGGCCTCCCGCCACAGCAGACGCTTGCTCGGCACGCCCATGTGGTGCGTCACGGGCAGCTCGCTCTCCCAGGCGTACTGCTGCATGAGCTCGATGTAGTAGTCCAGGATGGCGAGCGGCCCGTCCCCCTGGGGGCCGTTGGCGGTGATCGCCATCGTCGCACCCACCTCGGCGACGATCTGCGCGTGCAGCTGCGGAGCCTCGGCGCGCAACCCGTCGCGCAGCTGCATCAGGCAGCGCCGCCGCAGGGCGCGGTCGCTCGCCCAGCCGGACTCGTCAAAGGCGCGTCGTGCCGCGGCGATCGCCGCGGCCGCATCGTCGAGGCCGGCATCCGCCACCATCCCGAGCGTCTCCTCGGTCGCCGGGTTGATGTTCGGGTAGCGCTCGCCCGAGCGCGCCTCGGTGAGCCGCCCGTCGATGAGCAACCGTCCCTCGCCCCTGGGGGCCTCGCGCCCGGGCGCCGCCGCATCGCTCATGGCCGCAGCGGCGCAAAATGCGCGGGCACGTGGGTGAAGCCGCGGACGTTGGGGTTGTGTGCGCGTTGCAAGCCTGCCTCCTCGATCACGTACTCGGGCATGCAGCCGAGGATCTGCTCGAACACCACCCGCGTCTCCAGCCGCGCCAGCGCCGCGCCCAGGCAGGCATGCACGCCGTAGCCGAAAGCCATGTGGTCACGTGACCCGCGGCGGATGTCGAATACTTCCGGATTCTCGAACTTGTCGGCATCGCGGTTGGCCGAGATGACGCACAAGCCGACGCGGTCGCCCTTCTTCAGCGTCTTGCCCCGCAGCGTGATGTCCGCGGCGACCCGCCGCACCAGGATCTGGGAGGAGCCGTCAAAGCGCAGCGTCTCCTCGATGGCCTTCGGGATCAGTCCCGGGTCCTCGACGAGCCAGCGCCGCTGCTGCGGGTGCTCCCACAGGCGGTAGGCCATATTGCCGATGAGCTTGGTGGTCGTCTCGTTGCCGGCGATCGCGAGCAGGATCAGGTTGCCCACCACCTCGGCATGGGTCATGAGCCCCTGCGACTGCGCCTTGAGCATCGCGCCCAGCAGGTCATCCCCGTGCGCATCGCGCTCGTGCCGGGCGGTGTGCTCCTCGAAGTACTGCGCCAGATTCATGTAGCCGGCGACGTTGCGCTCGGCAAGATCGGTCTGCTTGTCCTCGCGCGCGATGAGATCGTCCGCCCAGCCGCGCACCTGGTCGCGGTCCGCCGCCGGTACCTTGATGAGGATGGAAATCACGTCCATCGGCAGGTAGCAGGCGAGGTCCGCCACGAAGTCCAGGCGCCCGGCGGGCAGGTGCAGCGCCAGCAACTCCTGCGTCCGCGCCCGGATATAGGGCTCGAACTTCGCAAGCGCAGCCGGCATCATCAGCGGCGCGAGCACGCCGCGCTGGCGCGTGTGCTCGGGCGGGTCGCTGCTGATGAAGAGCGGATACGGCAGCTTCTCGTTGGCGTCCTTCTCGAGCGCCACGGCGCCACTGTTGATGAAGGTCTTGTGGTCGCGAAAGGCCCGGTTCACGTCGTCCCACTTCGTCAGCAGCCAGAAGCCGCCGGGCTCGTAGAAGTACACCGGGTCGTGCTCGCGCGCGGCACGGTAGTAAGGATATGGATCCCAGTGGAAGCGGTGGTCGTACGGGTCCAGTACGACCGGCTGCGCCGTCAGGTCGCTCAAAGGGTGGCTCCCCCATCGGCCGGGATGACGCAGCCGGTGACGTAGGAAGCCTGCTCGGAGGCGAGGAATGCCACGATGTTGGCCGCCTCCTCCCCCCGCCCCGGACGGCCCATGCGGATGAGCGACATGAGTCGCTCCATGAGCGCACGCGTGGCAACACCCTCGACCCCGGCCATGGCCGCCGTGTAGGCGCGCGCCTGCTCGAAGCTGTCGGCGAAGCCGCCGATCCAGCCGATGGCCACGGCATTGGCGCGGATGCCGTTGCCGGCCTCCTCGGAGGCGACCTGGCGCACGAGCGACTCCACCGCCGCCTTGGGGATGGCCGACAGGCCGTCGGTGTCGAGCGTGCGGTGGTTGGCCATGGTCACGCACGCGGTCAGTGACCCGCCGCCGCCGGCTTCCAGCAGCGGGATCGCGTGGTGGAACAGGCGAAAGGCTCCCAGCGTATCGGCCTGCAGGTGCCGCGCCAGGGTCTCGGGCGGCATCTCGCGCACCCTGAGGAAAGGGATCGCGGGTCCTGAGCAGTACACGACGCTGTGCAGCCTGCCGAAGCGCGCCGCGCTCTGCGCGAGCACGTCCGGGACCGCGGCCGAGTCGCAGAAGTCCAGCGGCTGGGCGTGCACCCGGCCCCCGGCGGCGTTGAGCTCGCGCGCCAGCGCCGCGGCGCGCGCGGCGTTCTTCTGGTAGGTGAGCGTGAGTGGCACGCCGGCGAGCGCCAGACGCCGCGCGACCGCGCCGCCGATGTTGCCGCTGCCGGCCACGAGCGCCCCGCCGCGCGCAAAGGTCAGGCCGATGCCGGCCGTGGCCGGCGCGTTCATGCCTGGCCCGTCCCGGGCGGCCGCTGGCCGCCACACAGTATGTCGGTGACGCGCTCGCAGTCCATGTACTCCTTGAGCACGGCGAGCTTGCCGTCGCGGAACACGAACAGGAAGTGGTACTCGTTGCTGTAGAGCGCGCCCGACACGTGCCTTCCCTGCGAGCGCGCCTCCACCGCCACGCGCTCGCCCTCCGCGGTCATCGCCTCGATCGTGAAGCTCAGGCCCTGCGGGAACACCTCGTAGATCTGCCCGGCCGCGGCACTGATCTGCGCGCGCGTGAACTTGCCGGAGATGAGGGTGCGTCCCATGGTCAGCAGATATCC
>Ga0316624_10000636_pt1 | contig 12409 bp, 11 predicted proteins | sample OWC_Aug_N3_C1_D5_FD_207657 | JGI IMG/M metagenome (GOLD analysis project Ga0316624, IMG submission 207657) | Wetland soil microbial communities from Old Woman Creek delta, Ohio, United States - OWC_Aug_N3_C1_D5_A | ecosystem: Environmental > Terrestrial > Soil > Wetlands | place: USA: Ohio...
TTCCGCCTCGCGCCGATGATCGCGCTCATCCCGGCCTTCGCCGCCTGGGCGGTGATCCCCCTGTCGCCCGAGGTGGTTGTCTCCAAGGCCGACGCCGGCCTGCTGTACCTGCTGTCGCTCACCTCGATGGGCGTCTACGGCGTCATCATCGCCGGCTGGGCAGCCAACTCGAAGTACGCGTTCTTGGGTGCGATGCGCTCGGCGGCGCAGATGGTCGCGTACGAGATCGCGATGGGCTTTGCGCTGGTCGGCGTGCTCATGGCGACCGGCAGCATGAACCTCGGCACCATCGTGCGCACCCAGGAGGGTGGGCTGCTCTCGTGGAACTGGTTCTGGCTGTTCCCGCTGCTCGCCGTCTACTTCATCTCCGGGGTTGCCGAGACCAACCGGGCCCCCTTTGACGTCGCGGAGGGGGAGTCGGAGATCGTCGCGGGCTTCCACGTCGAGTACTCCGGCATCGCGTTCGCGCTCTTCTTCCTCGCCGAGTACGCGAACATGATCCTCATCTCGGCGCTCACCGCGGTGTTCTTCTTCGGCGGCTGGCAGGGGCCGTTCCAGGGCTACCCAGGACTCGCTGACACCTTCCTCGGGCAGCCGAGCTTCGTGTGGCTGTTCATCAAGGTGTTCTGCCTCGTGTTCCTGTTCCTGTGGTTCCGCGCCACCTTCCCGCGCTACCGCTACGACCAGATCATGCGCTTAGGCTGGAAGGCCCTGATCCCGGTGACCCTCGTGTGGATCGGCGTGGAGATGCTCATGCTCGTGTATCGCGTCGGGCCCTGGGCCCGTCCCTGGTTCCACTAAGGCGGATCTACCGATGGCGCTGAATCCCTTCAAGACCTTCCTCTTGCCCGAGCTGCTCAAGGGCATGATGGTGACCGGGCGTACGTTCTTTCAGCCCAAGTACACCCTGAACTACCCGGAGGAGAAGACGCCGCAGTCGCCGCGCTTCCGCGGCCTGCATGCGCTGCGGCGCTACCCGAACGGCCAGGAGCGCTGCATCGCCTGCAAGCTGTGCGAGGCGGTGTGCCCGGCGGTATGCATCACGATCGACTCGGACGTGGCGGCGGACGGCACGCGGCGTACGACGCGCTACGACATCGACCTGTTCAAGTGCATCTACTGCGGCTTCTGCGAGGAGGCCTGCCCGGTGGACGCCATCGTGCTCACGCGCATCCACGAGTACCACATGGAGAAGCGCGGCGAGAACATCATGAGCAAGGACAAGCTGCTCGCGGTGGGCGAGCGCTACGAGGCGATGATCGCCACCGACAGGGCCGCGGACGCACCCTACCGATGAGCGCACGCGCCACCGTCCCGCACCGGCCGCCATGCTGATCCAGGCGCTCTTCTACGTGTTCGGCACCATCCTGGTGGTCTCGGCCATCGGGGTCATCAGCGCACGCAACCCGGTGTTCTCCGCGCTCGCGCTCGTCATGTGCTTCGTCACCTCGGCTGCCATCTGGCTGCTGATCGAGGCGGAGTTCTTGGCCGTGGTGCTGGTGCTGGTCTACGTCGGCGCCGTCATGGTGCTGTTCCTGTTCGTGGTGATGATGCTCGACATCAACCTTGCCGAATTGCGCCAGGGGTTCACCCGCTTCGCCTGGCTCGGCTGGCTGACCGCGCTCGCGGTGATCATCGAGATCGCGGGCGTGGTGTGGGCCAAGGGCGGCCTCGGCGTCGATGCCAGCCGCGGCGCCACGCCGAGCCCGGCCGACTACAGCAACACGCTCGAACTCGGGCGCATCCTCTACACCCGTTACGCCTATCCGCTGGAGCTGGCGGCGATGCTGCTGTTGGTCGCGATCGTCGCCGCCATCGCGCTCACCATGCGCCACCGCGCGGGCTTGAAGCAGCAGGACGTGGGCGCGCAGGTCGCGGTGCGGGCGCAGGACCGACTGCGCATCATCAAGATGGACGCGGAGAAGGGCGCATGATCAGCCTGGCGCAACTGCTGACGCTCTCGGGGATCCTGTTCTCGCTGGCCGTGGCGGGGATATTTCTCAACCGCAAGAACGTGATCCTGCTGCTCATGTGCGTGGAGCTGCTGCTGCTCGCGGCCAACTTCAACTTCATCGCCTTCTCGCGCTACCTCGGCGATCTTAACGGCCAGGTGTTCGTGTTTTTCGTGCTGACCGTGGCGGCGGCCGAGTCGGCAATCGGGCTTGCGATCCTGGTGGTGCTGTTCCGCGAGCGGCGCAGCATCAACGTCGAAGACCTGAATACGCTGAAAGGCTGAGTAGCGCCCATGAACCCCAACGTGCTGCTCGCCATCCCGCTCCTGCCGCTTGTGGCCGCGGTGATCGCCGGCCTCTTCGGGCGCTACATCGGCCGGGTCGGCGCGCACCTCATCACGATCGCCGGCGTGGCCGTGAGCTGTGTGCTATCGCTGGGCGTGCTGCGGGACATCGGCTGGGGCGGCGCACCGACCTACGACGGGCCGGTCTACACCTGGCTCGTGAGCGATGGCATGAGCATGCAGGTCGGCTTCCTCGTCGACCGGCTGACGGCCCTGATGATGGCGGTAGTGACCTTCGTGTCACTGTGCGTGCACGTCTACACCATCGGCTACATGCGCGATGACCCCGGCTACACGCGCTTCTTCAGCTACATCTCGCTGTTCACCTTCTCGATGCTGATGCTGGTGATGTCGAACAACTTCATGCAGCTGTTCTTCGGCTGGGAAGCGGTCGGCGTGGTCTCCTACCTCCTCATCGGCTTCTGGTACACGCGTCCGAGCGCGATCTTCGCCAACTTGAAGGCGTTCATCGTCAACCGCATCGGCGACTTCGGCTTCGTGCTCGGCATCGCGGGGGTCGCCTACTTCACCCACTCCATGCATTATGCGGACGCCTTCGCGGCCGCGCCGCAGATGGCGCACGCGCTGATCCCGCTGAGCTCGACCTTCAGCGCGAACGCGCTGACGCTCATCTGCGTGTGCCTCTTCATCGGTGCCATGGGCAAGTCCGCTCAGGTACCGCTGCACGTGTGGCTGCCGGACTCCATGGAGGGCCCGACGCCGATTTCCGCGCTGATCCACGCGGCCACCATGGTGACCGCCGGCATCTTCATGGTGGCGCGCATGTCGCCGCTGTTCGAGTACTCGGATGCCGCACTGTCCTTCGTGCTGCTCATCGGTGCCACCACCGCGTTCTTCATGGGACTGCTCGGGGTGGTGAACAACGACATCAAGCGCGTGATCGCCTACTCGACCCTCTCGCAGCTGGGGTATATGACCGTGGCGCTGGGGGTGTCGGCCTACGGCGCCGGCATGTTCCACCTCATGACGCACGCCTTCTTCAAGGCGCTGCTGTTCCTCGCCGCCGGCTCGGTCATCATCGGTATGCACCACGAGCAGGACATGCGCAAGATGGGCGGGCTGGCGAAATACATGCCCATCACCGCGATCACCTGCTGGATCGGGGCGCTGGCGCTCATCGGCACGCCGTTCTTCTCCGGCTTCTACTCCAAGGACGCGATCATCGAGGCGGTCGGCGAGTCGCACCGCTGGGGGGCCGGTTACGCCTACTGGTGCGTGCTGTGCGGGGTATTCGTGACCGCGCTCTACACGTTCCGCATGCTGTTCATGACGTTCCACGGGCCGGAGCGCTTCCGTGACGCGCACGCGCAGGGGGAGAGCCACGGCGACGCGAAGCACGTGGGCCACGAGGAGGCTGGCCACGAGGCGCACGGCGGCGCGCCGCATGAGAGCCCGTGGGTGGTCACGCTGCCGCTGGTGGCGCTTGCCATCCCCTCGGTCCTGATCGGTGCGCTGACCGTGGGCCCGGTGCTCTTCGGCAGCTACTTCGGCAACTCGATCTTCGTGCTGCCGGACAACAATGTGGTTGCTCGGGTGGGCGAGGAGTTCTCCGGCTGGCTGCCGGCGGCGCTGCACGGCCTCGTCGCGCTGCCCTTCGCGTTCGCGCTCGCCGGCGTCATCACGGCCTGGGTGTTCTTCCTGTGGCGCCCGGCGCTCGCGGATGCCGCCGCGCACCGCTTGGGCTGGCTGCGCACGCTGCTCACGCACAAGTACTATTTCGATTGGTTCAACGAGAACGTGGTTGCGGCGCTTACGCGCGGCATCGGTGTCGGCCTCTGGAAGGGGGGCGACCAGGTGCTGATCGACGGGGCGCTGGTGAACGGCTCAGCCGCCGCGGTCGGCTGGTTCGGCGGCCTGGTGCGCCGCGTGCAAACCGGCTACCTGTACTCGTACGCCTTCTGGATGATGATCGGCCTGGCGGTGCTGCTGGCCTGGTTCCTCGCGCGCGCCTGACCAAGAGAACGCAAGTCACATGCACGGCCTTCTGTCGATACTGATCTGGCTGCCCATCGTCGCGGGCGTCCTCGTCCTGCTCTTGGGCGATCGCAACGTCGGGGCCGGCCGGTGGCTGGCGCTCTTGGGCTCGCTCGCCACCCTCGTGCTCGCCGTGCCGCTGTGGAGCGGCTTCGATCCGGCGACCTCGGCGCTGCAGTTCCCCGAGAAGCTGGCGTGGATTCCGCGCTTCAGCGCGTTCTATGCGCTCGGCGTGGATGGCATCTCGATGCCGCTCATCGTGCTCACGGCCTTCATGACCGTGCCGGTGGTGATCGCCGGCTGGAGCGTCATCGAGAAGCGCCCGGCGCAGTACTTCGCGGCCTTCCTCATCATGGAGGGGCTGATGATCGGAGTGTTCTCGGCGACCGACGCGCTGCTCTTCTACTTCTTCTGGGAAGCGATGCTGATCCCGATGTTCCTCATCATCGGCATCTGGGGCGGCCCGCGGCGCGTCTACGCGACCATCAAGTTCTTCTTGTACACGTTCCTCGGCTCGGTGTTCATGCTGACCGCGCTCATCTACATGTACGTGAAGGGCGGCAGCTACGCGATCGCGGACCTGCAGGCGCTGCCGCTCACCATCATCGAGCAGCGCTGGATCTTCGTCGCGTTCTTCCTGGCGTTCGCCGTCAAGGTGCCGATGTGGCCGGTGCACACCTGGTTGCCGGACGCGCACGTCGAGGCCCCGACGGGCGGCTCGGTGATCCTCGCGGCGATCATGCTGAAGATGGGCGGCTACGGGTTCCTGAGGTTCAGCCTGCCGATCTCCCCGGACGCCAGCCGCGAGCTGGACGTGCTGGTGATCTCGCTGTCGCTGATCGCGGTGGTGTACATCGGCTTCGTTGCGCTCGTGCAGCAGGACATGAAGAAGCTCATCGCCTATTCCTCGATCGCGCATATGGGTTTCGTGACGCTCGGCGCCTTCGTCATCTACGAGATCGTGCGTCGCACCGGCAGCGTGCAGGGTGCCGGCATGGGACTCGATGGCGCGATGGTGCAGATGGTGTCGCACGGGCTCATCTCGGGCGCGCTGTTCCTGTGCGTCGGGGTGCTGTATGACCGCGTGCACAGCCGCCAGATCGCCGACTACGGCGGCGTGGTCAACACCATGCCGGTATTCGCGGCCTTCATGGTGCTGTTCGCGCTCGCCAACACGGGGCTGCCGGGGACTTCCGGGTTCGTGGGGGAGTTTCTCGTCATCATCGCGAGCTTCCGCGCGAGCTTCTGGTACTCGTTCCTCGCGGCCGTGACGCTGGTGCTGGGCGCCGCCTATACCCTCTGGCTGGTCAAGCGCGTGGTGTTCGGGCCAGTGACGAGCCCGCGCGTGGCGGCGCTCAAGGATCTGAACGGCCGCGAGTTTGTGGTACTCGGCGTGCTGGCACTCGCGGTGCTCTTCGTCGGGGTGTGGCCGGCGCCGCTGCTGAAGGTGATGCAACCGACGATCCACCACCTGGTGAGCCAGGCGATTGCGACCAAGCTCTGAGGCCGATAGAAGCGTTCCCATGCCCGAAAACCTGATCAGCTGGTCGAGTCTGTCCCCGGTCACCCCGGAGATCTGTCTGGTGGTGGCGATCTGCGCCATCCTGCTCATCGACGTGTTTGCCGGGGACAAGCGTGCCGGGCTCACCTCCACCCTGACGCTGATCGCCCTCGCCGTGAGCGCGGCGCTGACGGTGCGGTACGGCCAGGTGACCGAGCGCGTGGTGCTGCTGGATGGGATGTACGTGGCCGACGAGCTCGCCTTCGTGCTCAAGCTGGCGGCCTTCCTGGTGGTCGCCGTCGCGCTCTTGTACTCGCGCGCCTACCTCCTCAACCGCAACATCCTGCGCGGCGAGTACTACGTGCTGGCGCTCACCGCGCTCTTGGGCATCTTCGTGCTGGTGTCCGCGAACAGCCTGCTCACGGTGTACCTGGGGGTCGAACTCCTCGCTCTCTCGGTCTACGCGATGGTCGCATTCGACCGGGACTCAGGCGTCGCGGCCGAGTCGGCCATGAAGTACTTCGTGCTGGGCGCCATCGCGTCCGGGGCGCTGCTCTATGGGATGTCGCTCATCTACGGGCTTACCGGCACGCTTGACCTGGGACAGATTGCCGTGCGCCTGAACTCCCCGACCTCGCTCGGGGTGATCATGGGTCTCGTATTCATCGTGGTGGCGGTGGCCTTCAAGCTCGGGGCCGTGCCGTTCCACATGTGGCTGCCGGACGTGTACGAGGGCGCACCCACGAGCGTCACGCTGTTCATCGGCACCGTGCCGAAGATCGCCTACTTCGCGCTCGCGCTGCGCCTCCTGGCCCAGGGACTGGCAGGTCTGACCGGGGAATGGACGCCGATGCTTTCGGCGCTCGCGGTACTGACCCTCGTGGTCGGCAATGTCGTGGCGCTCGTGCAGACCAACCTCAAGCGCATGCTCGCCTACTCGACGATCGCGAACGTGGGCTTCATCGTGCTCGGCTTCGTCGCGGGTACTGCCGATGGCTACGCGGCGGCGCTCTATTACACGCTCGTGTACGTGCTGGTCGCACTCGGCTCCTTCGGTGTCATCCTGCTCGCGAGCCGCAAGGGCTTCGAGGCGGACAAGCTCGATGACTACAAGGGGCTGCATCAGCGTGATCCGCTGCTGGCGTTTGCCATGATGCTGTTCATGTTCTCGACTGCCGGCGTACCGCCGCTCGTGGGCTTCTGGGCGAAGCTGCGCATCTTCCAGGCGCTGTGGGAGACCCACCACCTGTGGCTGGTGATCATCGCGGCGGCGATGTCGGTCGTGGGTGCCTATTACTACCTGCGGGTCATCAAGCTCATGTACTTCGATGACCCGGAGGCGCAGATACCCCCGGCCGTCCGCTCCACCACCGGCGTGCGCCTGGCGCTCGGACTGAACGCCGCGGCGGTGCTCGTCCTGGGCGTTCTGCCAGCGTCGCTGCTGAATCTGTGCGCGCGCCTGATCCACTGAAGATTGGCGCTGGCGCGCGGCGCGCGCCGGGGACCTGCCATGAAGCACCATAAGATCCGTGCGTATCTCAGCGTCGTCGCGTGTGGCCTGCTGACCGGGCTGCTGGCCGCCCCCGCCGTCGGCCGGCCGCTCTACAGCGTTGCCGGCAGTCTCGAACTGCCCGGGGACGGGGGCTGGGACGCACTCGCCTTCGAGCAGGCAAGCCACCGCCTCTTCATCGCCCACGGCACGCGGGTCGAGGTCGTGGATACGCAACGCCTGAAGCGCATCGGCGAGATCCCGGATACGCCCGGCGTGCATGCGATCGCGCTCGCCGCGGATCTCGGGCGCGGCTACGTGAGTGCGGGCGCGGCCGACACCATCGTGGTGTTCGACCTGAAGACGCTCGCCCGGCTTCAGGAGATAAAGTCCACCGGCGCGAACCCCGACGCGATCATCTACGATGGCGCCACGCGCCGTGTGTTCGCCTTCAATGGCCGCGGGCGCAACGCCACCATCATCGATGCGGTGAGCAACGAGGTCATCGGCACGATCGCGCTCGATGCCCGGCCGGAGTTCGCGCGCGCCGACGGCCAAGGGCACGTCTACGTGAACCTCGAGGACAAGAACAGCCTCGCACTGCTTGATTCGCGCACCCTGACGGTGCTCGCGGTGTGGCCCCTCAGCGGCTGCGAGGGACCCACGGGTCTTGCACTGAATGCGGCCGCCAAGCAGCTCTACGCCGCTTGCGGCAATCGTGTCATGGCGGTGATGGATGCCACCTCGGGGCGCATGCTGGGCACAGTCCCCATCGGCGGCGGTGCTGACGGCGCCGAATACGACCCCGGTGCCCGCCTGGCATTTGCTTCCTGTGGCGAGGGCGTGCTCACGGCCGTCGCCCAGCAGGCCTCCGGCGTCCCCGCGGTGGCGCAGTCGCTGCCGACGCGGCAGGGCGCGCGCACCATGACGCTCGATGAGCGCTCGCACCGCATCTATCTGGCCACCGCAAGCTTCGGGGCGACGCCTGCGCCCACCGCCGAGCATCCGCATCCGCGCCCGGCGATCCTGCCGGGCACGTTCAGGCTGCTCGTGGTCACAAGCCGCCGCGAAAAGCTCACGACCATCGCCGAGGGGAAGAGTCCATGACCTTGCGTTTTGCCGCCGCCGTCGCCGCCGTGTTCCTGGGAATGCTCACCCGCGCCGTCGCCGCGTCCGCCGACAACCCGGCCGATGCGGCTTCCAACAAGCTGGCGCAGGCTATCTTCAAGCAGCTGATCGAGATCAACACGACCGATTCGGTCGGCAACGTCACCACGGCTGCGGAGGCGATGGCGAAGCGCTTCCGCGACGCCGGTTTCCCGGCCGAGGACGTGGTGGTAGTCGGCCCGACCGACAAGAAAAAGAACGTCGTGGTGCGCCTGCACGGCACCGGTGAGCACAAGCCTGTCCTGCTCATCGGGCACCTCGACGTGGTGGAGGCGCGCCGCGAGGATTGGACGACGGACCCCTTCAAATTCGTCGAAAAGGACGGCTACTTCTACGGTCGCGGCAGCTCCGATATGAAGGACGACGACGCCATCATGGTGACGACCCTGCTGCGCATGAAGCAGGAGGGCTACCGACCCAACCGCGACATCATCCTTGCCCTTACGGCGGACGAGGAGGGCGGTTGCTGCAATGGCCCCAACTGGCTCCTGAAGAATCACCGCGACCTCATAGACGCGGAGTTCGTGATCAACACCGACGGCTGGTCGGTCATGAGCGAGAAGGGCGTGCCCAAGATGTTCCGGCTCGGCGCGACCGAGAAGGTGTACGGCGACTACCAGTTGAGCGTCACCAACAAGGGCGGCCACAGCTCCGAACCACGCGCCGACAACGCGATCTACCAGCTGGCGCAGGCGCTGCTGAACATCCAGAACTACCACTTTCCGTTCGAGCTGAATAATGTCTCGCGCGCCTACTTCGAACGCCTTGCCGACCAGTCGGCGCCCGAGCGCGCGGTCGACATTCGCGGGATCCTCAAGACGCCGCCGGACCCGCAAGCGGTCGAGCGTCTCTCGCGCCAGCCGTCGGATAACTCCGTCATGCGCACCAATTGTGTGGCGACGCGCCTTGAGGGCGGCCATGCCAACAACGCGCTGCCCCAGCGCGCCCAGGCGAACGTCAACTGTCGCATCCTCCCGGGACATTCGCTCGAGGAGATCCGCCAGCAGCTGATCAAGGTCATCGCCGATCCTGAGGTCACGGTCCGCTACGTCGCCGACGACGGGAGCGTCCATGACAAGGCCTCCGATCGCCAGGGTTTCCCGCCGCCGCCGTTGAAGCCGGAGGTCCTGAAGCCGCTTGACGCCGTGGTGGCTACTATCTGGCCGGACATCAAGGTCGTTCCCTACATGGACGCGGGTGCCTCGGATGCCATCTACACCGCCGCGGCGGGGATGCCGACCTATGGCATCAGCGGGATCGCGATCGACAAGGACGACGTTCGCGCCCACGGCCGCGACGAGCGCGTCGGCGTGGCGTCCTTTTACACCGGCAACATCTTCTTTTATCGCTACGTCAAGGCACTGACGTCGCGGTAGCCGGACCGGGGCACGGGCGGCGGCCGCCGCCCGTGCCCACCTAGGACATGCGCCGCGAGATCGCCAGCGCGGCGATTAGAACGATCGCGATGTTGAGGACCCACCAGACGATCTGCTTGTGAACGCCGAAGGGGCCGCCGCCCGGCGCAGCCTCGGTGTTCGGTGCCGCCGCGACTGCCGGCATCTTCGCGCTCAGTAGTTCACGGATCCCGTCATGCGTCACCGCGACGTTGATGCGGCTCGCGGCGCCTGCGGGCCCGCCGGGCAGCGTGACTCGCCATCCCCCGTCGGCGCGGGCCGTCACGGGCACATCCTTGCCGTCGATGGCGACGGAGAAATCGCTCACGGCCACCGGCGTGCTGCCGGCATTGGCGCGCACCTGCAGTATCAGCGCGCCGGGGACGGCCGCTCCCTCGAGCGTGATGAGTGCCGAGTGCGCAAGCGGCGCGGGAATCGGCTCGGCCGGTTCGCTCCGGGGCGCCACCGCGGTGGTGGCGAGCAGCACGGCGAGTGGCCAGGGGCACAGGAGTCTCACGGCGCGCATGTTAGCAGCTCGCGGGCCTCATTCCCTTACAGCCGCAGCGAGCGCTCAAGACCAGCGAGTGCGGCGAGGAAGGCGCGCCGCTCGGCAGCGCTCAGGCAGCTCAGCAGCTCTTCCTCGCGTGCCAGCGCGAGAGGCACGAGCTGCGCATACATGCGCCGCCCGGCCGCACTCAGCCGCAGGTGCATCTCGCGTCGGTCGTTCGCGCTCGCAGCGCGCTCTATCAGGCCGCGCCCGATGAGGTGGGCTATGGCGCGACTGACGCGGGTCTTGTGCATGCGGGTGCTGGCGGCGATGAACTTCGCGGTGCAGTCGCGCTCCTGGCCGACGGTCGCGACCACGCGCCACTCGGGCACTTCCAGCGCAAAGCGCCCGCGGTAGATGGCCGACAGGTGCTCGCTGACCGCGGCCGCGAGGCGGTTCAGGCGGAAGGGGACGAAGGCCTGCAGCCGCAGCGGCGCCCGCTCGGTGGATCGCGCAGTCACACGAGGCTCCCATACAGTTGCGTGTGCAACTGATTGTCGACATTATAGGCTGCCGCCATCCACAACGGGAGCCTTGAAGGTCATGAGCAGCGTCCCCGAGAAGCGCGCGGAGGTCGCGCTGCGCGCGCTGAGCTACCAAAGCGGCTTCGGCAACCATTTCGCCACCGAGGCGCTGTCGGGTGCCCTGCCCGAAGGACGCAACTCACCGCAGCGCTGCCCTTATGGCCTGTACGCGGAGCAGTTCTCCGGGACCGCCTTCACCGCGCCGCGGCAGGCGAACCGGCGCAGCTGGCTGTACCGCATCCGGCCGGCCGCGCAGCACGGCGCCTTCAAGCCGCTGGCCGCGGGAAACTTCACGAGCGGCTTTGCCGAGGTGCCCTCACCGCCCAACCGCCTGCGCTGGGATGCGCCCGGCATGCCGCGCGCGCCCACGGACTTCCTTGCCGGACTTGCGACGCTCGGCGGCAACGGCTCCCCGGACGAGCACGGCGGCTGCGGCATCCACTGGTACGTTGCCAACCGCCCCATGCAGGGGCGCTACTTCTACGACGCCGACGGCGAGCTGCTCATCGTGCCGCAACGTGGGGGTCTGCGCCTGCTGACCGAGCTCGGCGTGCTCGAGGTGACGCCGCTGCAGATCGCGGTCATCCCGCGCGGCCTTCGCTTCCGGGTGGAGCTGCTCGCCGGCGAGGCGCGCGGCTACGTATGCGAGAACTTCGGCGCGCCGTTGCGTCTACCCGATCTGGGGCCGATCGGGTCCAACGGGCTTGCCAATCCGCGCGATTTTCTCACGCCGGTGGCCGCCTTCGAGGACCAGGAAGGGCGCTTCGAGCTGATCGCCAAGTTTGCCGGCAGGCTGTGGGCGGCACCCATCGGGCACTCGCCGCTGGACGTCGTGGCCTGGCACGGCAACTACGTCCCCTACAAGTACGACCTGCGCCGCTTCAACGCGATAGGTTCCGTCAGCTACGATCACCCCGATCCGTCCATATTCCTGGTGCTGCAGTCGATCACCGACACCCCCGGCGTGGACAATATCGACTTCGTGATTTTCCCGCCGCGCTGGCTCACCGCCGTGGACACCTTCAGGCCCGCCTGGTTTCACCGCAACGTCGCGAGCGAGTTCATGGGCCTGATCGAGGGCAGCTACGATGCGAAGGCGCAGGGGTTCGTGCCCGGTGGCGCCTCGCTGCACAACTGCATGAGCGGGCATGGTCCGGACGCGGCGACCTTCGAGAAGGCGAGCCGGGCCGATACCTCGCGGCCGGTGCACGTCGGTGACACCATGGCGTTCATGTTCGAGACGCGCACCGTGATTCACCCGACCCGCTATGCCCTCAAGAGCCCGCTCCTGCAGCGTAACTACGACGACGTGTGGGCCGGACTGAAGAAGAACTTCACGCCCGACAGGGCGCACGCGCCGCGTGCGCGCCGCCGGCGTCGCGCTCGGTGAGGGCCGGGGCGATGGATCCGGCCGCCGTCAATGCCACCCACGATCCGGCGCTCAGCAGCTGGGTGGAGAGCGCCAACGCGCCGCAGGGCGACTTCCCCATCCAGAA